>Ga0187847_10002826_pt1 | contig 13713 bp, 10 predicted proteins | sample June2016WEW_4_10_FD_132458 | JGI IMG/M metagenome (GOLD analysis project Ga0187847, IMG submission 132458) | Peatland microbial communities from SPRUCE experiment site at the Marcell Experimental Forest, Minnesota, USA - June2016WEW_4_10 | ecosystem: Environmental > Terrestrial > Soil >...
ACCGCTCGGCAAGTATTGGCTGCACGGGCTGGGCCACATGATGGGCATCGATGTGCACGATCCGGGCAACTACCCGGTGGTGCTCAAGCCAGGCATGGTCTTCACCATCGAGCCGGGAGTTTACATTCCCGAAGAGAAAATCGGCGTGCGCATCGAATGCGATTTCCTGGTGACCGCCGACGGCAAGCTCGTGGATCTGGACGCGAGTTTGCCGCACACCGTCGATGAAATCGAAGCGGTGATGCAAGCAGGCAGGGGCGCCACAAAGTGAGAGAGAACCGAAGTGAGTGAGAATCCCAAGTGAGTGAGAATATCGACCCGCGCGATACCATGGACCCCGCCGAGATCGAGACGCTGAGCAGCGCCTTCAGCGAACAACTGCTCACTCTGCTGGACGAATGCGCGCGCGGCCGTCGGGGGCTCTTCGCAGAATCAATCGATCAGGATGAACCGGAAAAAGCCTGGCCTGAGGCGGCGCGGCTGCGCGAACTTGCGGTGGCACTGCAGAGTATTCTCGCGCAACAGGAGGAACGCAACGCCCTCTGCGATGAGTTCCTCGACCTGTGCACGATGCACGGCGAAAGCCATCCCGGCGAGCGCAAGCTGGCGCGTACGTTTCTGGAGCGCATCGAACGCGGGGAAGTGGGCGCGCCGACGGAAAAGAATCCGTGGTGATATCGCATGCGCCGATCCTTTCGCAGTTGGGCCGCAGATGCGCTGCGGAAGGATCGGGCACTGCGAGTTTGCCGCAAATTCAGCTTTAGAACCGTACGCCAAACGTGACCGGAATCAGCTCCGTAGTGCCGAGACCGTTCGATTGGCTGGCGGGTGGCGTGTGGATATAGTTGTAGCGCGCCTCGGCGAAGAGCTGGGTGTGGCCGACATCACCGTACATGTTGCCCAGGCGGTGGTAGAGGCCGAAACCGGCGTTGCCGCCCCACTGATTCGAGCTGAAAGTGGCAACTGTGACATTCTCGAGGAATTCGTCGCCAAATTGGTCGAACGTGGGCTGGGGTGATTGAAAGTTGGTCGACTTATGGTACCAGCCGAAGCCACCGACCAGATAAACGCCATTCGACTTCTTGGGAAAGAGGTCGACGACCGGAGAGCCGGTAATTGAATTGATGTGGGTGTTGCCGGCCGTGATAGCGCAGTCTGTTGCTTCCTGCGCAGAACAGGCGTTATTTACCGACGAAATAAATGCTCCTGGCAGCTTATTGCCCATGAACTGGTACTCGCCGAGCACGGAGAGCCGCTTGTTAATGCGCAAGCCTCCGCCGCCGGTGAAATTGCCGCCCCAAGTAATAACGGGTGTGGTGGTGCCTGCGCCGTTGCTGGTGTCGTTGCCGATGGGACCGTTGAACCCGCCGCCGGCCTCAAAGGTCCAACTGCGATTGTGAAGGAATCCGAACTTCTCGCCGCTGCTGCCGTTGCCTCCATACTGGCCCGCAGCGGCTGCACCACCGGACGACGCAGCGGAGCCGTTAGGAAGCGCGGGGGCGGCAAATTCGGCCAACTCCGTCTGGGTCAGGCCCGCTTGGCTTGAGGAGTAGCTGATTGAACTGGCAGCATCGCTGGAAGTGATTGACTGCGCTTTAGTTACGGTGGCTGCCAGCAAAATCGCAGCCGCCAACACACTGGCACGCCGCAGAAGCGGAATCCGAGGGAGAAAAGACATGGGATGTACCTCAAAAGGAAGATTTTGCTTCAATATCCGGGGATCGCGCCCCGATCATTGAATTAGACACCAAATCGGGCCGGAGGTTGCTCCCATGGAGGGGGCGTTTGGTGGGACGAGTTCATGATGGTGACACTTGTGCATAATTTCCCACTAAACTACAATGGTGTCACCAGACGGTTGGAGGGCCACATGAAGCTACAGGCACGGGTGCTGGTGGGCGAGAAGGGCAGGATCGTGATTCCTGCCGAGATTCGCAAGGCGATGGGGATTCGCGTGGGAGATTCGGTGGAGATGCGATTCGAAGGTTACGAATTGCGGGTTTCGACGCGTCGGGCCAGAATTCGCCGTGCGCAGGAGTGGGCGCGGAAAAACATCCCGCCTGGCGTGTCGCTGGCCGACGAGCTGAGCGCGGAACGGCGCGAGGCGGCGAAGCATGAATGAGGTTGTGTTCGATGCTTCGATAGAAGTGGAAATGCCATTCTCAAGACCTAAATTTTACCCAGGATTGAAAGGGACACATGGAACTCCAGGCACGAAGTCAAATCGGCGAAAAGGGCAGGATCGTCATTCCCGCGGCAATGCGTGAGGCACTCGGGATGGATGTGGGTGATTCGGTGGTTCTTCGGATTAAAGACGACGAGTTGTGTATCTCGACAATCAGGGGAAGGATTAGGCGCGCTCAGCGAAATGTGCGGCACTTGGCTCAACCAGGGACTCTCGTTTCCGACGAATTGAGCGCGGAGCGGCACGAGGCTGCGAAGAATGAATAAGGCAGTTCTCGATGCCTCTGTCGTCCTCGCGGTCCTTTTTCAGGAACGCGGCGCGGAGAAGATGACTGACGAACTCATGGAGTCGGCAGTAATCAGCGCGGTAAATCTTGCTGAAGTTCAAAGCAAACTTGTAAAAATGGGCCATCCACCCGAGGATGCCTGGTCAGACGCCCTCCTACTCGAGTCGGAGCCAGAACCCTTCACTGCCAGCCATGCGAAGATTGCTGGCACATTGATTGCGACGACGGCGAAGTATGGTCTGTCACTCGGCGACCGATCGTGCCTGGCGTTGGCTATTGCGCTCAAAGCGCCGGTCTATACGACGGAACAGGCTTGGCGAAACCTGAAGCTGGGGGTTCCGATTCATGTGATCCGGTGAGGGCGGTTGGCGGGAATGCTAAATCGGTACGACGCCAAAGATGAGAAGCACCTACCAGCGAATGCCGCCACTGACCGGCATCAGCGATAGCTGCCCGTAGCTCGAAGCGCTCTCGATGTAGTGATAGCGGCCTTCGACAAACAGTTCCGTTGCCTTATCTGTGAAGAGCCTATGGCGGAATCCTAATCCAACCTGGAAGCCAGCCCTATTTGCCGTGTAGCTCGCATCTGGCGGGCACAACGTTCCGGAACAAGATGTGCCCGACCCGCCTCCGCCGAGAGGACCCAAATAGTAATAGCCGGCTCCGCCGATCAAATAGGGGCTATTCCGGAATCGCGAAAAGAGCGCGTACGATGCAGCGATGTCGGCAGTAAAATCTGTGTTTGAATACTGCGAGATTTGTTGAGAACCCTGGAGTCCAAAGAATTGGAACTCCACCATCAGGTTCAGATTTGGCCGAACATGGTCCAATACGCCTGTGGTTACAAGGAATCCGTGATCGAAATAGCCAGTTCCCTTATTGACCACCAGTACGTAGCCTCCACCCAACTCCAAAGCCCAGTGATTCCACCAATGTTCATTTAGGAAAGGCCAACCCAATTCGCCCGGATTCGGCGGTGGTTGAGGAGCTCCGGGTACATTCGGAGGCGGGGTCTGTTCCTCTTGCGAAGAGCTCGCAGTACCCGGGCTTCCGGTCTGTTTATCGGGAGATTGTGCGATCGCAAAGGACGCGCTGAAACAAACAAGGAACAGGCATGAGCTGACCAGGGACGGAAACGGCTTTGAAGGAGACACAGTTCCTCTCAGAAAAGTTGCGTCGAAGGATTAAGTTGATGAGATTCCGAATTCAGTCTATCAGCCGCTCGCATCGACGTCCCTGGACGCGAAAGGCCGGAGCTCTTCGCTCCGGCCTTTGGCTGACTTGCCAACTTGCTGACTTGCTGCTTTTATCCCTGGATATCGAACTGCTCAGGATGCAGGGTGGCGTCGCTCTTGAGCAGAAGATTCTTTCCGATGAGCTCCTCGAATTCAGTCAGCCAGCGGGCGTTGTTGCTTTTGAGCACCTTGACCGTCTCGGGATGCACACGCAGCATCACGTCGGCAGCCTCAAAGTGCTTGCGCATCTTGCGCATCTCGACGTAAATCTCGTTGCAGACGGTGGTGGGGCTCTTGACCATGCCGGTGGCCTGGCAGGTGGGACAGGGAACGCTCAGCGTGCGCTCGAGCGACTGCTTGACGCGCTTGCGGGTAATCGCCACAAGGCCGAAATCGTTGAACTGCAGCACCTTGGTCGGCGCGCGATCGTTCTTGAGCGCCTCTTCGAGCGCTGCCATAACCTTGAAGCGGTTCCTGCGCTCGTCCATGTCGATAAAGTCGATGACGATGATGCCGCCCAGGTCGCGCAAGCGGATCTGGCGCACGATCTCGGGTACCGCGTCGAGGTTGGTTTTGAGAATCGTGTCTTCAAGCCGCGCCGACTTGCCGACGTATTTGCCGGTGTTGATGTCGATGGCAACGAGGGCCTCGGTCTGGTTGATAACGATGGAGCCGCCGGACTTGAGCCAGACCTTGGAGCGCAGGGCCTTGGAGATTTCTTCCTCGACGCCGAAGTGCTCAAAGAGCGGGATCTCTTTGGTGTAGAGCTTGACGCGGCGCACCAGCGTGGGCGAGAAGCGGTTAAGGAAGCGCACGATGCGCTCGTAATCGGCTTCGGTATCGACCCAGATGTTGGAGAAGTTAGCGCTCACCTGGTCGCGCAAGATGCGCTCGATGAGCGACAAATCGTGATATATCAGGGCCGGCGAGTTGGACGATTCGGAGCGCTGCTTGATGTCGTTCCACAGGTTCATCAGGAAGCGCAGGTCGGCGCGTAATTCTTCCTCTGACGCGCCCTCGGCCGCGGTTCTCACGATGAATCCGCCGGAAGATTCGCCGCGCTCGTGGGTCAGAATCCGTTTTAGACGATGGCGTTCCTCGTCGGAGGCAATTTTGCGGCTTACGCCAACGTGGCTCACAGTGGGCATGAAGACCAGGAAGCGGCCGGGGAGCGCGATGTGGCTGGTGATGCGCGCGCCCTTCTTGGCGATGGGTTCCTTGGCAATTTGCACCAGGATCTCCTGGCCGGTTTTCAGCAGGTCGGAGATGATGGGCAGGTCAGAAGTTTGGGCGGAACGGCGCGAGGGGCCGCGTCCGCGCTGCGGACCGCGTCCGCGCTGGCCGCGGTCGTGGCGATCGCGACTGCGCGCGGGCCGCACACCCGGCGCGGCTGCCACTCCCGGCGTTGTTGTCTCTTCCGCGTCTTCCTCTTCCTCGCCGTTCGGCTCGTCGAGATCCTGCTGGATGCGATGGTCGAGGTGCGCCTCTTGCAGCAAGTCGCCGAAATCATCGGTGCGCAAGTGTGAGGGCAGTGTCTCCTCTTCGTAAAGGTCCGTGTCGTGCGCTTCGGTCTTGTTGCGACGCGCGTGAGGCGCAGTTTCGAACTCCTCGCCTTCGATCGTTTCCTCTTCCACGAGACCTACCCCCGGCGCATAGGTTGAAGCCGGAGCGGCGGCCTTCGTTGGGACTGCCTCCTCTTCCTTCTTCTTTCCAAAGCCGAAGAGGCGGAAGCCTGTGGGCGATGAAGGATCGACACGGTGCGACGCGGAGGCATCGGTTTCCTCATCCGTGACTTCAGCTTCTGCTGGCTCGACTTGAACGGCTTTGGATTCCGCTGGAGCCGACTCCATCGTCTCCTCGAATTCGTCCTCCTCCTCCATCGCGCCGACGGCGGTTTCGAGCTCGTCCTCGTCGTCCTCAGCGAGCGCGTTGAATGCATCTGCGCCCAGGCTCTCCTCTTCGAACACGAGAGCCGTTTGTTCCGGCTCTTTTGTTTCCGTTTCGGTTTCGTAATAGGAGGCCTCGGTCTCCTGGCGCGCCTCCTCAACCGTCTCCTCAATCACCCCATCCACATGCGGGGCAGCGGAGATTTCGGTGGGCGCTTCCGCGACGGGCTCCTCGGTTTCCAGCTGGCGCGAGCGATGCCGTGAAAGCGACTCTCCGGGCAATGGGCCGCTGCCGTCCCAGGTGATGGGCGCTTCGATCAATGTGGAGGGCTTGAAAGTGGATCTCGGCCGCGTCGGGGCAGTCTTTTCCGGAGTTTCCGCAGCCGCCGTGCCGCCGTACCTCGAAAGCGACTCACCGGGCAACACAAAAGCCTGCGGCGCCTGGTGCGCATGGGGCACGTGCGGGGCAGGCGGAGCAGACTGGGTCTGATGCGCCGGCGATGCCTCTTCAAATTCAATTGAAATTGATCCGGTCGGTTCGACGTCGCGCGGAACGCTTGGCTCAGACTGAGCAGCCGCTTCAGGAGCAATATTTTGTCCACGGCCACCGCGGCGGCGGCGACGTCCACGCCAGCGGCGTCCGCCGGTCTCTTCCTGTTCTTGCGCGGTCTCAATCGGTGCGGCAATACTTGCCGGCTCTGGAACAGCCGGCTCTATCGTCACTTCTTCCACTACCGGGCGATTATTCCGAATCTCAGGGCGGGGCTCCGGCCGTCTCTGGCCGGAACGCGAACCGCGCTCGTCAGGAACTTGACGCACGCCGCTTCCGTTTCCGCCATGAGGATGCCTTACCTCGCGCGGGGGCTGGGCGGCGCCGCTGGCTGCGGCTTTTTCGAGCTCGTCGGTCTCCTCCGGATCTTCCAGCTCCATGAAGTCGGTGACATAGAGGAAGGCATCGCGCTTCAGGCCGAGGTCGACAAATGCCGACTGCATGCCGGGCAGAACCCGAGTTACGCGTCCGTTGTAAATGGAACCAGCGAGGGTGTACTCGTTTTCGCGTTCGTAGTAGATTTCCGCGAGTTGATCATCTTCTAAAATCGCAAGCCGCGTTTCAAGTGGCGTGCTCGAAATGCAAATTTCCTTTGCCATCGTACCTTTCCGCCCGGCAGCTTAAAGCAGCCGGTTCATGCGGCAAGATCCGGTGGGGTGGCGCGAAGACGGCAGGGGAGGAGATGGGCGGATAACCATTGAGAGAGGCCTCAAGCGCGGCTGCCTGCCTGAAGGGCGGCGAACCGGGGCATGAAAGCCGAACGTGCTGCTGGTGGCGGTGATCCTGTCGCAGAGTGTCTGGGGCAGCTATGGCTGTTCGACCGGAGGCGAGCGCAGGGAAGTTCCACCTGGGTGGAAGTGCATCCGCCTGTTTCGATCGGATTGCGCGATCCTTGCAATGTGCAAGCCGCGAGCCGCACCGCATGCTCGCAAGACCTGTTTCGGTCGTGGGAGCGGAGCGGCCATCCCGTCTCTGCGTGCTCATAAACCCAATCCTGCCGGGCGCGATCCCCTCTGGACCATACCGGCAAAATACTTTGAAATTCTCGTTCTTGCAGCCCAAAACCGAGCTAAATCGTTCCCGGGCTACACAGACTAATAAACCTTTTCCGGACGTCGTCTAAATCTCAGGAGACGCGTCAGTTTACGAAGCGACGCATGCGGACATTCATAGCCACGCCCAGCGCAAGGAACGTAAACAGCACCGAAGATCCACCATAGCTCATTAAAGGTAAAGGAATTCCGGTGACAGGCATCAACCCGATGACCATGCCAACGTTGACCGCGATCTGGAAGGTCAACACAGCCACGATTCCCATGATAATGAGGGACCCGGGCAGGTCGGCGGCTGTTTGTGCGTTTTGAATCAAACGCATCAATATTAAAAAGTATAGCAGCAGCACAATAATCGCGCCCACAAAGCCATGTTCCTCACTAAAGGCGGCAAAGATGAAGTCGGTATAAGGGATGGGAAGAAAATAGCCCTGCGTCTGGGTGCCTTTCTCCGAACCCTTTCCCCAGATGCCACCTGACCCGACGGCGATGAGCGACTGCTTGACTTGGTAGCCTCTTCCGCGAGGGTCGCTGTCGGGATTGATAAAGCTGGTCAGGCGGCCCTGCTGATAGGAATGCACGACTCCGCTCTTCTGCAAGATGCCGCTCGACCACACGCCGACAACCAGCGTCGAACCGCAGGTGACCAGAATGGCTGCCTGTTTAAGATTGATTCCGCCCAGGAAAAGCCCGGCGATCAGGATGGGAGTGTAGGTGAGAGTGGTTCCCATATCGGGCTGCTTGAGGACCAGTAACATGGGAACGCCGACCATCGCGAAGGCCTTGAAGATGTCTCTCCATGTCAGGTCGCGTCCGCCGAGATTGGCAAAGTAGCGGGCAACCATCAGCATCAGCACGAATTTGAATAATTCCGACGGCTGAAACGTGATCGGCCCTGCCTTGAGCCAGCGGCGTCCGCCAAGCGAGTTGTGGCCGAGAGGCGTGAAAATTGCCACCAGCGAAAGCAGGCCGAACCAGTAGGCCCAAGGTGCCCAGTCGAGCATGCGGTGGTAGTCGATTTTGGAGACTGCGAACATCAACACGATACCGGCGATGAACCAGAACAGCTGTCTGGATTCAAAGGCCGCGAATTTGGTGTGCACTGTCGTGGAGCGGACCTCGAGCAGCGAGATGGAGCACATGCCGATCAACAGCACGAGCAGCCACCAGTCGAAATCGCGAAAACTCAGGAAGCGGCGGAGAGCCATGGCGCTAAGGATCCCTTCTTGGATCAAGCGCCGCTGCAGGCTTCAGCGCGGGCCGGCGCTGGGGCAGGGCCGAAGCTGTTTCCGCCGGCATTACTGCGGTATTCACTGTTGCCGGTGCCGGCGAACGGCTCACCGCTGGAGCAGCCGGCCGGTTCGCCGGTTTCGGGGCCGTTTTCGCTCCCGCCGCGTTTGCGGCTACAACCTGCCCGTTCTGGACGAAGAAATGCCCGCTGCCGACTCGCGTTGTATCGTCACCGGTCGCCGTGTTCTTCGCACCCGGCTGCGAGCGCTGTCCTTTTTGCGAGTTCGGCAACGACCACACGGCACCGACCTCGACGGGAGCCGCCGCGGGCTTCTCCGGCGGCAGATTGCCCGCGAGACGTCGCTTCTTGTCGACAAAGGCCTCCACGATCTTTGCGCCGATGCGTGCCGGAAACCAGCTCTTGTTGCCGTTCTGCCAAAGCACGGCGACCACCAATTCGGGGTTGCGGCGCGGGACAACGCCCACAAACCAGACATTTGGATAAGTGGCCTTACCTTGGTTGGTTTTCCCCAGCGCCTCGTGGCTCATCACTTGGGCGGTTCCAGTTTTGCCGGCAAAGTCGATGCCATCCAGGTGCTCCCCGCCTGCGGTGTGATAGAGCCCCGGCTGGGTCACGTCAGCCATGCCGTCTGTGACAATCTCCCAGTTTGCGGGGTCGATGGGAACATACGCCTCACCCGATCCGGGAAAACTATCGGCCAGCGACTTGCGGAAATCCTCTGGAAGCTGATCGGGAAATACCACGTGTGGCCGCATCAGGTGGCCGCCCGAGGCAATGCCGCCGATAATGCGCGCCAGCTGGATGGGCGTAGCTTCCACTGCGCCCTGCCCGATGGCAACATCGAGCGTCTCGTCGGGATACCAGCGGGCGTGGTAATTCTTCGCCTTCCACTGCGCGCTCGGCATCAGCCCCGCCTGTTCGCCAGGCAGGTCGATTCCCGTCTTCTGGCCGTAACCGAACTCGGTAGCATACTTCGCGACGCGATCGATGCCCAGCTTATCGCCCAGCATGTAGAAAAACGTGTCGCAGGAGTAGGGAATGGCATTGTGAATGTCCACGGCGCCGTGATGTTCGTCGCACTTGTGGTAGTAGCCGTAGGGGCCCCATCCCCCACTGCACGTAATGTGCATGTCCTGCGCAATCCCTTCCTGCAAACCGGCCACCGCCATCATGATCTTGAAGGTCGACCCCGGCGCAAGCTGCGCTTGGATGGCTTTGTTCATCAGCGGATGGTCGGGATCGGTGATGAGCCGGTTCCACTCGGTGCGGTCGATCTTGATGGCGAAGGCGTTGGGATCGAAGCTGGGCCGCGAGACGAGGGCCAGAATTTCGCCATTGCGCGGGTCCATGGCAAGGATGGCGCCGTTGCGGTCGCCCAGGGCCAGTTCGGCGGCGCGTTGCAAGTCGTTGTCGATGGTGAGCTTCAGGTCCTGGCCCCCCGTGGCGTGCTCGATGCCGAAATACCCCACTTCGCGGCCGTGGCTGTCTACTACGACCTCGCGGCTGCCATCCCTTCCGCGCAGCAACTCGTCGTAAGTCTCCTCTATGCCTGCCTTGCCCACCACATCGCCGGGCTCATAGTAGGCAAACCTTGGATTGTTCAGGTCGTCTTCGCTCACCTCTCCCACGTAGCCGATCAGGTGCGCGGCAAAACCGTCGCGCGGATAAAGACGGCGCTCTTCATCGATCGTTTCCAGTTCGGGTAGCTCGTTGCGGTGCGCCGCGATAAATGCCTGCTCGTCGGCGGTTACATCCTGCTTGATAGGAATGGGTTGATAGCCGGGCTGGCTGCGGTAGCGGTGCAGTGTCGCGCGCAATTGATCCAGGTCAACGTCCAAGCCCTTGGCAATCAGGGGCAGGTCGGCATCCACGCTTTGATTCTGCTCGCGCACCAGGAAACAGGTGACCGACGGATAGTTGTCCACCACCAGCCGGTTCTCGCGGTCAAAGAGTTTTCCGCGCGGCGCCAAGATCGGCTCTTTGCGAATGCGGTTCTGCTCGGCCAGGAGGCGGTAGTTTGAGACGTCCAGCACCTGCAGCCGCCACAAACCGGCGGCCAGCCCCAGCATCATAAACAGAATGCCGTACTGCACCACCGCCAGCTTTAATGCGGAGAGCTTTTCGCCGCGACTGCTGCTTAAAACCATGACTCTACTTTTTAGGATACAGCGAGTTCAAATCTTGCGCCGGCGTGGACTCTTTCATTTCTTCACTGCTCTTCCACTCCGTTGTTCCCTGCTTTTCAGTCCCTCAATTGCAACCGGTCTAAAACGGGAAAGAGCAGGTTCGCGATCAGCGAATTTCCTATGGCCTTGAATAGTTCCGTCAGCCAGCTCCAATCGAGCGGTAGACCGAGCAGAAAGCGATAAGTGAAGTAGTAAATGCAGCTCGATAGCAGGGAAAGCGAGAAGTTGAGCAGCAGGCGAACGATGTGGTTCTCGACCTCAATGCGAATGCCAACGGAAGCCGCCAGGAAACCAACCACGGTTTTGGCGATGCCGTTAACGCCGATGGCGTGACTCGAAAGCGCATCTTCAAACAGGCCCATGCCGGCGCCCATGATGGTGCCCAGGATAGGGCTGCGGCGGCCGAGAGCGAAATAAACGGTGATGACGAGCGGCAGGTCGAACCAGTCGTAGCGGCCCACGACACGCGGTAGGAACGCCTGCAATACCAATGAAGCTAAAGGGATCAGCGCGTAAGCCAGCAGCGGATAGCGGCGAATCTCCATATCGCGCCGGCTGTCGGCGCTGAGCAGGGACATAGTTATTCCAGAGACCGCGTGAGCGGACCGTTGAGAAACATCGGAACGACCGTGAATTTCACCATGTAGGCGACGCTCCAGATTACCGTATCACGTGATCTCACGACTACGGATTCCTCCGCGGTGCGGTCTGGGGAGTTGAATTCTCTTGGGGTGGAGGCGCGCCGTTCCTGCCATCTGCGGCGGGTGGTGTGGCCGGCTTTTTTGACTGCGGCTGAGGCGCAGTTTCCGTGCTCGTACCTGTGCCCGCGTCGGGGACAGCGGACCCCGACGCGCCTGGAGAAAACTCGTCGGGATGCAGCGGCTGCGGCGGGCGCGTAGCGGGATTCGGGTTGCTGCTGTCGTGCAGGGGCTGTTGGTCGGGCGGCAGGTTGGGATCAACGAGGCCGGGCAGCTTTTCGGCCATGACCTCCGAGGCCTTCATCTGATCCTTGATCGCGGTGGGCACCTGCCCTTCCTGGGACGCGCTGGCAGCGACATCCTGCTGTTCCTCGGGCGAGAAGCGCGGCTCCATCGTGGTGATTACCAGCACCTCGTCCAGACGCTCGAGATGCGCGGCCGGCTTGATGAGAATATCGATGAACGAGTCGCGGTCGGGGTCGCGGACTACTCTCTCGACCACGCCCACAGGGAGTCCTCGGGGAAAGATCAGATCGCCCCCGGCGGTGAGCACCTTCTCGCCGGGTTGAATACGCTCATCGGACAGAATGCCCACCACTTCCAGCCGGCCCAGCGCGTCGCCCTTCAGGATGCCGCGAATGCGCGTGGATTCCAGGATGACGCCCGCACCGCTGGTGGGATCGTTCACCGCCAGCACCTGCGAAGAGTGCGGAAACACGTCGCGCACCTTGCCCACAATGCCGTCGGCGGTAATCACGGCCATATCTGCCTTCAGGCCGTCGCGCGCGCCCTTGTCGATATAGAAAACGCGCGAGTGTCCGCTGCCGCTGGAGCCGTATGCTTGCGCTGGCACCGTGCTGTACACGTATTTTTCCTGGAAGCCGAGCAACGCCTGTAGGCGCTGTCCCTGGCGCGCGTCTTCAAGCAGCGCAGCCTCTTCCAGCCGCAGCCTGCCCACCGTTTTTTGGAGATCCTGATTTTGGTCGCGCACGTGGCGCAGATCAAAATAACTGGACCACAACCCAACGATGCCGATCTTGGTTCCGTGGATCAGCCGCTCCGGCGGCGAAACGATGGCATTGCTCCACAACCGGATCAACCGCACTCCGCTCGTGTCGGTAGCATCGAGCGTATTGAGGCCTGCGCCGTTGGTGCGCACCTGCATCGCCAGGCCGGCGATCTGCGCCATCAGAATGGCCAGCAGCACCACGAGGTTCCGGTAGCGGTCGAAGAAAGAATCCATAGCAAATCAGGGACGTAGGGACTAGGGGACCAAGGAAAAGCGCAGAAGGCAGCATCGCAAAACAACTACCAGGTGTGACGAGACTGGCCGGGCTGATTAAATGTGCACGTTGTTGGAACTTAGTCCCTAGTCTCTTAGTCCCTGTTTTTAATCGATCTTGATCTTGCGCAGCAGTTTGAAGTCGGAAAGCATTTTGCCCGTGCCCAGAACCACCGAGGCCAGCGGATCGTCTGCAACAGAGACGGGGAGGCCGGTTTCCTCGCGGATGCGCTTGTCGAGATTCTTGATGAGAGCGCCGCCTCCGGTGAGCACAATACCGCGATCGGAGATGTCGGCGGAAAGCTCGGGAGGCGTGCGCTCCAGGGCTACGCGAATGGCGTTCATGATCACCGCAATGCATTCACCCAGCGCTTCGCGAATCTCGCTGTCGTCGATGGCGATGGTCTTGGGCACGCCCTCGATAAGATTGCGTCCCTTGATCTCCATGCTCAGGGGCTTGTCGAGCGGGAACGCCGAGCCAATTTCAATTTTGATCTGCTCCGCGGTGCGCTCGCCGATCAGCAGGTTGTATTTGCGCTTGAGGTAGTTCGTTATGGCCTCGTCCATTTGATTGCCGGCCATGCGCACCGAGCGCGAGTAAACAATTCCAGACAGAGAGATCACCGCGATGTCCGTGGTACCGCCGCCGATATCGACAACCATGTTGCCCGAAGGCTCGGTAATCGGCAGGCCCGCGCCGATGGCCGCTACCATGGCCTGTTCCACGAGGTACACTTCGCTGGCCTTGGCGCGATAGGCGGAGTCTTCCACCGCACGCTTTTCTACTTGCGTGATTTCAGAAGGCACGCCGATAACGATGCGTGGATGCACCAGCATCTTGCGGTTGTGCGCTTTCTGAATAAAGTAATTCAGCATCTTTTCCGTGACTTTGAAGTCGGCGATGACGCCGTCCTTCATCGGCTTGATGGCCACGATGTTGCCGGGCGTGCGTCCCAGCATCTCCTTGGCCTCTTTGCCCACGGCTTCCACTTCGCCGGTATTCTTGTTGATGGCGACAATCGACGGCTCGTTGACGACGATGCCTTTGCCGGCCGCGAAGACGAGAGTGTTTGCGGTGCCCAAGTCGATGGCGAGATCGCT
>Ga0187847_10002827_pt1 | contig 13711 bp, 9 predicted proteins | sample June2016WEW_4_10_FD_132458 | JGI IMG/M metagenome (GOLD analysis project Ga0187847, IMG submission 132458) | Peatland microbial communities from SPRUCE experiment site at the Marcell Experimental Forest, Minnesota, USA - June2016WEW_4_10 | ecosystem: Environmental > Terrestrial > Soil > Wetlands...
CCAGAGCGAGCCGAGCCTGACCAGTTGTCCTTCGGAGTCCGGCAAAACAATTTCCGCCAGCTTCTCACTCTGGTTTGCACTCTTTGACTGCGGCACGACTTCATTTTCGGGTGACTCCCCGGGGCTGTCAAGCCTGGCAGCGACGGTGCTTATAGCCTCCGCACAGCACTCGCAACCTGCACATGGCGTGTGCTTTGGTCCGCCACTCAAGGCTACTGGCGCGCCATTCAGAGGGCCCACGACCGGGCACTTGTAACCATGCTCCGAGTTAAAACACCAAATTTTAAGAGAACGATGTGACAGTGATTGAGTTAGAATGTTCGTCTGTTTGCTACCCCCGGCAGACCGTGACTGCCTTAAATCTGTCACGAGCCTTTACCAAAAAACGCGAGTGGCCGATCCCTTAAGGACGGAATTTTGTAGAGCAAACCTTCGGAGAATTAACCATGAAGCGATCAACCAATCCTTGTTCAGAATACTGTCGCCAGCACCCGGCCGTTGCATATTGCACAACCGTTCTGTTTCTTTTGCTGGCGGGATTCGGATTCTCCGCCCAATCCGCGTTCGCCCAGACTGGATATACGGGAATCTTTGGTGGTGGCCCGTTTTATAAGAATGCGGCCAAGAACATCCAGGAACTACAGAATTCCGGCTTCACCGAGGCTATTGTTTGGAGCGTCGAAGTAAGCAGTACTGGCGACTTGAACCTTAACGGCGAGTTTCCTTTAACCTCCGGCGGTTCCTACATTGGCAACCAGACTTATCCCAACTTCGCCGGGGACATGACGCTCCTCAAACAAGGCAACGTCAAGAGAGTCACCTTGAGTATTGGCTCTTCGAATTACGGGGACTGGGAAAACATCACGGCACTGGTTGAAGCGCAGGGCACCGGTCCAGGCAGCATCCTTTATCAGGACTTTCAGGCTCTGAAGACTGCCATCCCCGCACTGGACGCGATCGATTTTGACGATGAAAACAGCTACAACCTCGCTACTACCGTCCAGTTGGGCGTCATGCTCGGCAACCTCGGCTATCACGTATTGCCCGATGCCTACACGAACAGCACCTATTGGACGAGCGTGGTCTCGGAAATTAACAGCGAACTTCCAGGCACCGTGGACGGTGTTCACCTTCAGGCTTACGCCGGCGGCGCCGGCAACAACCCGTGCTCCTCGGAATGGAATTTCGGGAGTGTTCCGGTTTTTCCGGGTTTGTATGACAAGGCAGACAGCTACAAGCAAGTCCAAACGATCATGAGTGGCTGGCACAAGGAATGCGAAATTTCTGGCGGCTTCTTGTGGATCTATGACGATATTGTTGGCACGGGACTCGCGGCGAAATACGCACAGGCCTTTAATGTCGGCGTGGGCTACAGCGGGTTTGCGCTGTCGGCGCCCACCACGGTCTATTTGAACCAGGATGCAACGGCTAAAGGCGCAGTCAAAATCGAAGACCTTGGCGGCTTTAAAGGCACAGTGAGTTTAAGTCTGTCATCTTTGCCGAACGGGGTCACCGCTTCGATTGAAGGCGAGGGGGACAGCCAGAAGGTAGTCTTCAAAGCGACCCCCGAGGCCACGACTGGATTCGCCTCCGTAACCATCAACGGTACGTCCGGGTCAATCACGCAGAACTTTACAACCACATTGGCCGTGAGCGCCGCGACGAAGGGTAAGGGGTCGGGCCAGGAAGTTGATTTGTCCTCGGCCTTCAACGTTTACGGAATCTACACCGACGGAACGACCTATTCCACCGGAGGACTCGATGGCTCCGGCAACTCGTATTCGGCGGAACTACTGGGTAAGTTGCGGATCCTCGACCTCGTGTCGTTTAAGTTTGGACCGCCCAATGCTCCCGACGCCGTCGCCTGCAATGGCCAATCACTTACTTTGCCGCAGGGCCAGTTTTCCGGAATCACGCTGTTAGCGACTGGAGTGCAGGGAAGTCAATCCGCGCAGACGATTACGGTCAACTACACCGACGGAACGAACGCGCAATTCGTGCAGAGCTTCAGCGACTGGTCCTCGCCGCAGAATTTCCCAGGCGAACTCGAAGCAGTGGCGATGTCGTACCGGGATACTGCGAACGGCACCAAGGATCTGGGCACCTTCAATCTGTATGGGTACCAGTTTGCAATAAACCCGGCCAAGACTGTGCAGAGTGTAAGTCTGCCCGGGAATCCGGACGTGGTTGTGCTCGCGATCACTCTTTCGGGCGGAGGCGCGCGTCGTTAACTCACGCGGTGGAACAGGGATCCGTGTTTGGTCTCGACCTCGCGCAAGCCTGCATTTCCACAATCGGTCAGCTATCAACCCTAACGACGGTTAGTGGGCTGACCAAATGATTTCAATACACGCTCGTTTTATCAGTTTGGTCCCAACCCCATTTCCGTTCGTGACACTTGTTCAGGAGCCAGATTAAGCTTGAACACAGAAAACGGAAACTCTGCGAGGCCATCTCTCATGAAACCTGCGTACAGCGGAGCACTCTGCGCCGCGTGGCTATGCTTGTATCTCTCCACCGTCGTGCTTGCGCAAGATCCCATCAAAGTCGAGCCAACCCACTACAGGCTGGCTTTCGAAAATGAGTACGTGCAGGTAGTAAACGTCCACTATGGGCCGCACGAGAAATCGGCGCTGCACGCGCATCCAGGAGGTGTGGTCGTCGTTCTCACTGCCGGCCATCTCCGGTTCACGGATGAAAATGGCAAGGTGCAAGAGGTCTTTGCCCAGCCCGGCGAACCCCGGTGGTTTCCGCCCTTCAAGCACAAGGTGGAAAACCTTGGGAATACCGCTTACAACGCCGTCTACATCGGAATCAAAGACAAGCGCCTGGCCATGCAAGCCAACCGGAAGGCTGGGCCGTCCGAGTTGGATGAGCAGACCAGGAAGATTGTGGCAGAGGCGCTACTCGGTGCGGTGAAGTGAGGTAACTTTTCACCTGAGCAAACCCTTGCTCCGGCGTGTTGTGGAGTTAAGGTTCCACGCGAGCTAGGTGTTGAAAAACGGTTGCGGATTCTCGATTGCTGCAGCAAGGTCACGCAGAAATTCCGCTGCCCGCGCACCATCCACCGCCCGGTGATCGCTAGAAAGCGTCAAGGTCATCACGGGACGGACGCCAGGATGTCCATTCACCGGCACGACCCGGTCCGCGATTGTTCCGACGGCCAGAATCGCGGCTTGAGGCGGGATGATAATCGCAGTGAAGGCATCGACCCCGAACATGCCGAGATTGCTGATGGTGAAAGTGCCGCCCGCAAGATCCGCCGGACGCAACTTCCCGCTCCGTGCGCGTTCCGCCATGTCTCGCCGTTGCACTGCGATCTCGCCAAGTTCAACCTTGTCTGCACCGTGAATCACCGGTGCGACAACGCCGTCATCCACTGCCATCGCGAGTCCAACGTTGATCTCGGCATTTGTGCGAACACCTGTGCCGGTCCAGCTCGCGTTCATCCGCGGGTGCTTCTGGAGAACCCGCGCGACCAACGCCACCAGTAGATCGCTGTGGGTGAGTTTCACTTCACGCGACCGTTCAATCCCCGGCCCAAGCTGCTGCCGCGCCTCGTTCAGAGAGCCCGCGTCCACTTCGCGAACGACGAAGAAATGCGGGACCGTCGTCCAACTTTGCGTGGTGCGTTCCGCCATCAGCCGTGAGATGGCGCTGCTGCTGTCAACCGCAGCGGGCGGAGTCGCGGTTTTAGATTCCGCCACAGCCAGAATGTCGGAAGCAAGGATTTCTCCGCCCGGGCCTGCCCCGCGCACCTCGCCGAGATTCACTCCGCGTTCCCCGGCAAGCCGCCGCGCCTTGGGAGAAATTCTGACCGACTCAAATGACGGCTGACTTGAGCTCGCAGCCGGAGTTGAAAATAAAGAGGAATGCGCGACAGCGGTGGTCTTTCGACCGGACGTGGCCTCGATTTCATCGGCTGGAGGAACTTCTCCGGGACCAACGATCCAGGCAATGATTCGACCCACCGGCACCTCGGTTCCGGCTTGAACTTTGATCCCAGCAAGGATTCCATCTCCGGGGGATTCGATTTCCATGACCGCTTTGTCGGTTTCGATTTCCAGCAAAGGCTCGCCCTTGGCCACGGCCTCGCCTTCTTTTTTCAGCCACGAAATGAGCTTACCAGTCTCCTGGGCCATTTCTAGCGCCGGCATAACCACACTGATCGCCATAGTCAGAGAACCATTCGGAACTTTCGTAGAGGCGAGGCTTGCCTCGTCTCAGACTGCAGATACTCTTATGCGCGGTGATAAAGCTTGTGAGTCGTGGTTGGCCTTAGACGCTGCGATCCGCGTCTCTACCGGAATACTTCTCAGTCTCCTACGCCAACACGTTCCTGCTTCGAACTCGCTTCGATCATCTCGCGCACGCGCGCGCTCGGCTTCGTTTCGGTTTCTCGTATCGCGGAAAGCGGACCATCCACCGTGAAATAATGTCTGCCCGCTACCAGAAGTTCCTCAGCAGGGAACCGCGTAATAACTTCGTGGCCGGTCTCAGTGACCACAATTTCTTCTTCGATGCGAGCCGCACTCCAGCCATCCGTCGAGGGCCAGAACGTTTCGAGTGCAAACACCATACCCGGCTTGATTTCGCAGGGATGATCGAGCGACACCAGGCGGCTGATCACGGGCTTCTCCCATATGGCGAGTCCGATGCCGTGGCCGTACTGCAGCGCAAAGCAAGCTTCCTCGTTCGGGAACCCGAACTCCTGCGCTTTCGGCCACACCGCGGCAATCTCGGCTGTCGTCCGTCCCGGCCGTACCAGTTCAATGGCCGCATCGAGATATTCGCGGCACCGTTTATATGCATCGTTCATAGCGTGCGACGCGTAGCCGACGGTAAAACAACGGTAGTAGCAGGTGCGGTATCCCATGTACGAGTGGAGGATGTCGTAATACACGGGATCTCCCGGACGAAGCACGCGATCCGAAAAAACATGCGGATGCGGATTGCACCGTTCCCCTGAAATTGCATTCACTGCTTCCACGTACTCGGAGCCGAGATCGTAGAGCACCTTGCTCACCAGCCCCACGGCCTGGTTTTCGCTCATGCCCGGCTTCATGGCGCGATAGAGTTCGTCATAAGCGGCGTCTACCATCATGGCGGACGTGTTCAGCAACGTGATCTCGTCCCGCGTCTTGATCAGGCGCGCTTCCGACATGAGCGCTTGCCCATCAATGACCTTGATTCCTTCTTTCTGTAATGCGAACAGCACCGGCAATTCGATAATATCGATACCGACTGGTTCTTTATGGAGTCCGCGCATTTCGAGCTCAATACGAATCTTCTTGGCGACATCTTCGGCGCGTCCCATCTCCGGCGTCATTGCGCCACGCAACATCGAGATTCCCGCGCGCGACCGCTCTCCGAGCCAGGGACAATGCAGTTGATGGTGTTTCGCTGCCGATCCGAAATCCCACAAAATCGGCTCGTCATTTTGAGGAAGAAGCGTGAAGCGATTTGCCTTGTCCTGTGCCCAGCTGCCGATGTGGGTCGCCGTCAGGTAGCGCACATTATTCATGTCGAAGCATAACAGCGCTCCCATCTCCGACTTCTGTAGAAGATCCTTCGCCTTCGCCAGTCGTTCGCGCCGCAGTCGATCGAAGTCGACCCGGTTTTCCCAATCCACCGCCATGGTTCCGTACGTAGGTAAAGCCATAAATTCTCCTTGCTTCGTGAAGCCGGCGGGACGCCGGCGCTACCGTCCGCAGAGTTTGCGCGCCGCTTCGAAGACGGTCTGCTCCGTCGGCACAGTTACATCTTCCAAAGGCGGCGAGAATGGAATTGGAACATGCATCGCGCCCATGCGTTTGACCGGAGCGTCCAGATCGTAGAATGCGCCTGTGGCGATCACCGACGCAAGTTCGGCGGTGACGCCATAGCGTTCGTAACCTTCGTCAAGGATAATCGCCCGCGACGTTTTTTTCGCCGATTCAATCAGAGTTTTCTCATCGAGCGGCCACATAGTGCGCGGATCCACCACTTCGGCGCTCACTCCAATTTCCTCCAGCAACGTCGCCGCGCCCAACGCAACTTGTACCATGCTGCTCGTTGCCACCAGCGTGATATCCTCGCCCACCCGTTTCACATCCGCGACCCCCAGCGGAACCGTGTAATCATCCGCGGGCACCGAGCCTTTGAGCTTGTACATCATCTTGTCTTCGAAGAAGACCACCGGATTCTCGTCGCGAATCGCCGCCTTCAGCAGCCCTTTGGCGTCGTAAGGCGTCGAAGGCAGAACCACTTTCAACCCTGGAACGTGACAGAACCACGCATGCAGCGATTGCGAGTGCTGCGCAGCCGAACGGCGAGTCGCTCCCATCGTCGTGCGCATCACCATCGGAACTTTCCACTTTCCCCCCGACATGTAGTGAACCTTGGCGGCCTGGTTCACCATCTGGTCCATGGTCAAAGTGATGAAGTCGCCGAACATGATGTCGACCACCGGACGCAGTCCGGTCATCGCCGCGCCCACCGCCAGCCCCGTGAAGCCCGCCTCCGAAATCGGAGTGTCAACGACGCGCTCTTTCCCGAACTCATCCAGCAGGCCGGATAGAACTTTGAAAGGAGTGCCCGCTTCCGCCACGTCTTCGCCCAGAATGAACACGGTTGGATCGCGGCGCATCTCTTCCGCCAGTGCCTCGCGGATCGCTTGTGCGAATGTCAGTTCGCGATCCCCCGTCTCAGGCATACACGTCCTCACCCACTTCATCGACCGTCGGATACGGCGCGGCGATGGCGAACTCAACCGCTTTCTTCATCTCCGTGTCGATTTCTCGATGGATGGCATCGAGCGTTGCCTGATCCGTGAGTTGCTGTTCCAGCAGCAGTTTCCCGAAGTTCGTTATCGGGTCCCGTTCCGTCTTCCAGGTTTGCTCCTCCTGTTTCGAGCGGTAGTATTCCCGATTAATATCTCCAACATGATGGCCGTGATAGCGATAAGTGTTGCAGAGCAGAAATCCCGGCCCCCCGCCGCGCCGGGCGCGGTCCACCAGAATTTGTGCAAACCCATTCACGGCGCGCACATTTTGCCCATCCACGGTCGTCGATTCGATATCAAAGGCCGCCGCCCGCGCCAGAATCTCTCCCGCTGTCGTTTCCGAATAATGCGTGTATTCGTTATAGAGATTGTTCTCGCAGACGTAGATCACGGGCAGCTGAAAAATCTTCGCCAGGTTCATTACTTCGTAAAGCACGCCCTGCCCCAGCGCCCCCTCTCCGAAGAAGCATACCGATACCTGATTCGTACCTAAGTGGCGGGAGGTAAACGCCGCTCCGGTGGCAATGCCAGCGCTCCCACCTACGATTGCATTCGCTCCAAGATTGCCGGTCGCCGGGTCTGCAATGTGCATGGACCCACCTTTGCCTTTGCAATACCCGGCCTCTTTGCCCAGCAGTTCGGCGAACATTCGATCGGGAGAGGCGCCCTTCGCCAAACAATGTCCGTGACCGCGATGTGTACTGGTGATGTAGTCGGTCTTCCGCAACGCTTCGCAAACGCCCACCGCGACCGCTTCCTCGCCAATGTAAAGATGAGCCAGTCCAGGCATCAATGCGCGCGTGTAAAGCTCATTGACCTGCGCTTCAAACTGACGAATGGTAACCATCTGCCGGTACATCCGGAGCCACAACTCAACATTTTCTGAAGTTTCTCTGGACTGGATCGCAATCGTCATTTCTGCACTCCCGACATGCGTGCCAGAACGTCGAACACGACGGCAAAGTCCAGCTTCTCCCAGCCCATCCCGCGCGCTGCGGTCAGGAACTCATTGCTTATCGCTGTCGTAGGAAGGGGCACATTCAACTTGCGGCCCATTTCCATCGCCAGAAGCATGTCCTTCTGCATCATGTTTACGTCGAACCACGCTTCTTCCGGCTGTTGCAACACAAACGGACCGCGATACTGAATCATGGGCGACGCGATCGCGCTGTGCACCATCACATCCACCGCGACTTCCCGCGCAATCCCGCTCTTCTCCGCCAGCAGCACGCCTTCGCAAAAAGCCAGCATCTGCACGGCTAGTTGCAGATTCAAGGCAATCTTCATCGACAGTGCCACGCCGTTGTCACCGACGTGCGTCACCTTGGGCCCGATATCAAGCAGCAACGGCTTCAAGTGCTCGAAGGTTTCTTTGCGGCCTCCAACCATCACCGACAACTTGCCTTGTTGCAGCGTGATGACACTTCCCGAAACCGGAGCGTCCACCATGTCCGCGCCCTTCTCGCGAACTTTCGCCGCCAGCGCCCGGCTCACTTCCGGGCTTACCGTGCTCATGTCAATGTGAAACTTTCCACGACCGACGCCCGCCAGCAGTCCGTCTGGCCCGTCCGTCACGGCCGTGAGCGCGGCGGCGTTCGTTACCATGGTGAACGTTACATCCGAGGCAGCCGCCACGGACTTCGGAGAATCCGCAAACTTCATGCCCTTGTCGATCAACCACTGCGCCTTCGAGCGCGTCCGGTTGTATCCGGTCACGGTGTGCCCTTTTTCGAGCAGGCGGGCTACCATGTTGCCGCCCATCACACCCAGACCGATGAATCCAAGTTTGGCCATCTAACAGGTCCCTTTCACTTACGCAGTGCACCTCAGAAGTGAGCTATTTCTTGTTCAACGACGACGAGTCCGCAAGCACCTGCTTGAGATGGGCGCGCATTGCTTCCCGGGCGCCCTCCGGATCACGCCGCTCGATGGCCGCCAGAATTCGCTTGTGGTGGAACTGTCCCCGTTCCGGTCCTCCGTCCACGTTAAAAATCCGGCTGCGCTGCTCCCGCAAGAGGCCGACGATCGAATCCAGCAGCGAAAGAATCAGCGGGTTCCCCGCCATTTCGGCGAGAGCCAGGTGGAAATCCAAATCTGCTTCCACGTAGGAGTCGGGATCGTGCAGGTTGCGATCCATCACCGCGACTGCGTCCCGCATCGTGCTCAACAACTGTTCCTCAATTCGCGTCGCCGCCAATCCTGCAATGTCCGGCTCCAGAACCAGCCGCAACTCGGCCAGATTTACCATCCCTTCCTGCGGATTGATGCGAATCATCAGATCCAGCGACTGCCGCATCGCTTGCGACGTACCATTCGTCACGAACGTGCCCCGTCCCGAATAGGCTTCGACCAGACCTTTCTCCCGCAAAGTCTTCACTGCTTCCCGGACTGCCGTGCGACTTACGCCAAAGCGTTGGGCCAGATCGCGCTCTGCGGGCAACTGATCACCAGGTTTCAGTTGACCCTTCAGAATGGAGTCTTCCACTTGCTGCACAATCTGCTCGTACAGCCGGGACGTTTTCACGGCTCGGTATACCGGCTTGTCGGCCGGTGGATCTTCTACTTCATTTTCCATGAGGCCCCCTATCGCCACGGCTGGGATCGCCGATAAAGGTATTGACCTAATTCCAAAAACCGCAAATTGCGAATCATTTCTCCCCACTGCTATGTATTGGCGAACTTGCAGGATTGTACCAGCTGTCTTACGGTCGGACCACAATACTACTTGACGGGTAGGCCGCGTCAAGGTATATCTTCCAATCGCACTTCGTTTGCAACATTTGCCGACTTCCGTGATATGGGTGCCCGATCCAGAAAAAATGTTCCATCTCCCTGATTTGGAGGCTGTAATGCATTCTCCGTTGAATGGCATTCGGGTTTTAGGGATCGTCTGCGTAGTGCTGGTCCTTTCTCTACCGGTGTTTTCCCAGACCACGATGGGCCGCATCCTCGGGAGCGTTAGCGATCAGTCCGGCGCCTCTGTAGCAGGAGCCGCCGTGATCATCACCGATGTTCAGCGCGGCACCACGCGAGCCGTGACTACGGATGCTTCGGGAGACTACTCCGTCCCAGAATTGCAGCCCGGCATTTACAAGGTCCGAGCGGAGGCAAAGGGTTTCAAGGCGGTGGAGCGCGTAAATATCGCTGTCGAAGTTGGCCAGGACGTGCGCGTCGACATCGCGCTCCCGACCGGCCAGGTTTCCGAGACGGTGGTGGTGAACGCCGAGGTTCCACTGGTGAACACAACCTCCGCCACTTTGGGCGGCACACTAAGCAATGTGGAAATTAACGACCTCCCGCTGAACGGCCGCAACTACGAGAACCTGCTTCAACTGCGTCCCGGTGTCATGCGCTATCCCGGCGGTGGATTCTCGACCACGAGTACCAACGGACTCCGCGCCGAGGATAATGCCTACTTCATAGAGGGCTTGTTCAACAGCGAGCCCTACTCCGGCCAAGCCATCATCAATGGCGCCGGTATTGCTGGTGACTCAGCGACTATCCTGCCCATCGACTCGATTCAGGAATTTAACGTGGAAGAACTGGCTCCCGCCGAATTCGGTTGGAAGCCGGGAGCGGTGGTCAACGTCGGTCTCAAATCCGGAACCAACCAGATTCACGGCACGGCCTTCGCATTCGGCCGCGATGGCGACATTTTTGACGCGCGAAACTTCTTCAATTCTGTCCCCAACCCAAAGCTCCAAAGAACGCTGGAACAATATGGAGTCAGTGTCGGCGGCCCGATCGTCAAAGACAAGGTCTTTTTCTTCGGCGCCTATGAAGGGCAGATCTATGACGTAGGAAACTCGTATGGCGGTGTCACCAGTCCGTCCATGGTCCCGATGCCGACCAATGGAACCTGCGTATTTCTTTCGACCGGCGATTGCGCCGACAGCATTCCGAACGTCATCGCAGACCTCCAGGCCGGAGGAATCCCGGTGAGTCAGGCCAGCTTGAATATCGCCGGCTGCAACCTCTCCGGCGGCACCGTCACGTGTAATGGAACCGGCTTTCCCACAAACAACAATCCGAACATTAATATTCCGAACGGTTTCCCCAACGACGTAACTGTCTACAATACGATCGGAAAAGTGGACTTCAACCTGACCCAAAATCAGCGGCTCAGCGGAATGTATTTTTTCGGCAACAACACTGGAACCGTCGAGGACTTTTCCGAATTACAGTCAAGATGGCGCTCGGATATTCACACCCGCGCCCAAGTGGCTGGAGGAAGCTGGACCTGGACACCCAATCCCCGCTGGGTTAACGAAGTGCGCTTTGGCTATAACCGCCTCTACCAGCCCACGCTGCCGGGTGATCTGAACACTCCTGCTTCCAGCTACGGATTGGATACGGGCGTCTCTGGTCCATTCACAGGCGGACTGCCACGCATCGGCTTCGGCGGTTACTTCACCACCCTGGGCGGCTTCAAGTGGCCCAAGTTCCAGGGACCCGATTCTATTACCCAATTCACCGATCACATCTCTTACACTGCCGGGAAACATTCCTTAAAGTTTGGCGGCGAGTTGCACTACGACGACGTCACCAATGCCGCTTACGGCAACGCGCGCGGCAGCATCAACTTCCTGGGCGGCGTGTTAAGTCCGGGCCCTCCTCCGAACACCAATCCTCCGGCTTCAAGCCCACTCGAGGATTTTTTTGCCGGCTTGCCCTTTAAGTCAACCTTGGAAGTGGGAAATCCAACCCTGCATCTGCACAATTGGGCCTACGGCGCATTTATCCAGGATGATTGGCGAGCTACTAGAAGTCTGACTCTGAACTTCGGCCTCCGCTACGAGTTCAGCAGTGTCCTGCAGGAAGCCCACAACCTGCTTGGTAACTTCGATCCGAACTCACCCTACGGATTAGTGCAGGTGCAAACAGGCGCCAATCAGATTCCAAGCCTCTACAATCCCGATCACACGAACTTCGCACCGCGCTTTGGATTTGCCTGGGATACAAACGGCAGAGGAACTACGGTAATCCGCGGTGGAGGCGGTCTGGTTTACGAAACAGTGAACTGGCAATCGTTCATCGCCTTCAACAACGCCTTCGGCCCGGGCAGCGTTCCCACGGCGGGCATCGTGCCCGGTGGCACCATCAAAACCGGAAACGTCACTACAAAGAATTTTCTGACCTTCGGTCCCGGGACGACTTGGGATAACACTCCCGTTTTCAACAGCACGATCGATTGCAACGCCAGTCCTTGTCCCGTCATGACCGTCGACCGCAATCTGACCACTCCTTACGTCTGGAACTGGACCCTCAGCGTGCAACACGCGTTTACCCCGAACCTCACCTTGGAGATGGCCTACGTTGGCAACCACGGTTCAAATTTGACCGGCATTCGCGACATTAACCAGCCGCCGGTTGGCTCAGGCTGGCTTGGCGCACCGCTTGCCGCGTGTCTAGCCAGTGCCCCGTCTTACAACAACTGCGCCGCGGACACGAATGCCGAAACCGCCGCACAGCCGTTCGCAACGAAGTTCCCTTACCTTGCGAACATTTTTCAGATGGGCAATGTTTACCGCTCGAATTACAACGGCCTGCAAGTCACGCTAAACTCGCGCAACTATCACGGTCTGTCGATGGTCGCTGGCTATACCTGGTCGCACGCGCTCGATGACGTAAGCGCAAACTGGGATTTCGGTTATGGATCGGGGCTGCCGCAGAACGCTCACAATCCGGGCGCGGAATATGCCAACAGCGATTTTGACATCCGGCAGCGATTTACACTTTCGCTCACCTACGCTATCCCCGGCAGAAAGGGCTACGCCCAGGCACTGGAAGGTTGGGAGCTCAATTCGATCATTACCTTGCAAAGCCCGCAATTTTGGGGCGCGATGGACGAGGGAACCGATGCTGCCGGTATCGGCGCGTTGCCCGTCAGCCCTCCGGCTGACAGCCCCATTCGCTGGGATTTCTTCGGCAACCCCGATGATTTCAAGTCGGGCCCAGCGCAAATTCCGCACTACACTGCTGGCTCTTTGCCCGCAGCCTGCACGGCGAAGGCTCTGGCGCTGGATGGAGGATCTCCCGGCGCGGCAACCGCCGCCGTCAACTTGTTCGGTTGCTATGCCAAAGGCAATTCCATCATGATTCCGCCAGCCCTCGGAACCTTGGGAACCATGGGACGCAACATTTTCCCCGATTCCGGTTTCCGCAACTTCGATTTCTCGGTGGCCAAGAACTGGCACTTTGGCGAGCGCTACCACGCCCAGTTCCGCGCGGAGTTCTTCAACATTTTCAACCATCCCAACTTCGCTAATCCCTACGGCGGCCAGAACGGTTTCGGTTTCAATGATCCTTCCGCGCCTGGCTTCGGATGCGGTTGCGCCACTCCCGATATCGCCGCCGCGAACCCGGCCATCGGTTCAGGCGGCCCGCGTTCGGTGCAACTTGGCCTGAAACTGGCTTTCTAATTCTCCTGGCTTTGCAAATCGGGGTCGGAATTCCTCCTCCGGCCCCATTTTTAATCGCAACGAATTTTCACCTGAAAGGATTCTCCGTCGTGCCAACCCCATTCCGTCGTCATTCCCATTTCGCACGGTACGCATTGGCCATTTCCCTGGCTCTCATTATTATGCTGGCTGTCCCAGCCTTCTCGCAGCAGCGCGCGGAACGCACCATTGACGAGATCAGGACGGAAGCCATCCGCCGCGCCGAAGTGGGCCAGTATCCGCTCATAGGGCTCGATCCCGGCGATATCAAGGAAGCCTTCAACTCCATCCATACTCGCGATAAAGACGAGTGGGCGGCGGCGTTTATGGGAGTGGCCGATCGCTACATGAATGAAGCTAAGTCCTTGGAGAAGACTGACCCCACAAAAGCAAACGCCGATTACATTCGCGCCTGGCGCCTATATTCCTTCGGACGCTGGCCCATTCCCGCGTCTCCCGGCAAGCAACGTTCTTACGAAAAAGCGCTCGAAGCCTTCCGGGCGCACGC
>Ga0187847_10002828_pt1 | contig 13702 bp, 11 predicted proteins | sample June2016WEW_4_10_FD_132458 | JGI IMG/M metagenome (GOLD analysis project Ga0187847, IMG submission 132458) | Peatland microbial communities from SPRUCE experiment site at the Marcell Experimental Forest, Minnesota, USA - June2016WEW_4_10 | ecosystem: Environmental > Terrestrial > Soil >...
GACCGGATGCAATCGACCTGAATCATCCAGCTACTACCAAGGCGCAGAATACGATTGAGCCGCCGGGCGACAGCGGCCATCTCGGCATGAGTCGCCGATTGCAGATCGGGACCGCGATATTGCCAAGCCGCAAGCAATGACCCATCGCGCTGCAACACGATGCCGTCATCGACGAGGCCGAACCAGAGGAGCAGGTCGGCCAACCCACAAGGCTGTTTGCGCGTCTCTCCAAACACTTCCTACCTCCAGCCTCTTTTGGGCGTCTTGCCAAAAGCGGCAACCCCGCTTTTTGCGGGGTAGAAATCCTTGTAGCCGAGATGACGGCTATAAACCTTCCGCATCATCGGATCGGCCTTGCCGATTCTGGCCAGCACGGCCACGATCGCCCAGAACGCGATGATGGCGATGAGAAAAGACAGGAAGCTCATCACAGTCACGGCCATCATTGCCGTGCCAAGTCCGGCCATGATGACCAACTCGCGATCCCCGCCCAGCAATTGTTGCGGCCTGCTCAGCGAAGTCCGCATGATCGTTTGCTCCGGTTCGTTCATCTCGTCCTCCGACCGTGAGGACGGCTCATGTGAACCATCCCCACTCGACTTCGATCCGGTTATCCCCTCGCAAGAAGCTGAAGGGCAGGTTGAGTAACTGCACGGACAGGTTGAAGCAGAGAGACCTCCGCGGCCTGGCCGATAAAGGACGACATCACTTGCGCGGCGAAGACAACCAGGCAGACGGCGATGCCAATCTGCAAGAGCCGCTTCATCGTCTCGCCCATTTCGCCGCCGGCAAAAGCGAGTGTGGCGCCGAGCGCGACGATGGCGATCACTGAAATGGCGTATGCGACGGGGCCAGTCAGGGATGTGACCAGTGTGTTGAGTGGGCCTTCCCAGGGAAGGCCGTTTCCGGTTTCCGCTGCGAAGGATACGGCTGATCCAATGAGCACGGCCATGCCGATGAGGCCGGCGTCGCGTGTCCACCTGCGATCGCTGCCGGGATGTGTGAGTGTACGTTGCATGAAGATCCTCCATGTGCCCTCCGGCACGGTTGGCGAAAGGCACTCGCAACGCCCTTCTTGTTTTCGTCTCAGCTCCGGGATGAATCCCCGAGCCACCGCCATCAAACTTGCGTTAGAACGTAGCGGCCATTCTCGTGTCCAGTGACCACGGCCACTTCCTGCACCTTGCGTCCTTGTATGGGGTCGTTTACCACCGAGATAACCAGATCGACCGCGCTTCCGATCATGCGTTGCTGTGGCGCGTCGGTCGCTTCGCGCACCAACGCCTCAAGCCGGTCGAGCGCCTCCGCTGCACTATTCGCGTGCAGCGTCGAGACGCCTCCCGGATGACCCGTATTCCAACTCTTGAGCAGGGGAAGTGCCGCAGCTCCATCGCGGACCTCGCCGACTACAATTCTGTCCGGCTTCAGCCGGAGAGCCACCTTTAGGCACTTCAATTGATCGAACTCCGTCGTCGCCAACATGCTCAGGCTGTTGGCGGAGTCGAGTAGAAGCTCCTGCGTGTCTTCGATCACAAGCACCCGGTCGCCCGGCGTAAGCGTGCCGATCTCTTCAAGAATGGCGTTCGCAATCGTCGTCTTGCCCGCTCCGGTCCCGCCGACGACAAGAATGTTCTTGTGCGCGATAATGGCCTGCTGAATGACCTCAAGATGGTCGAGGTTTCGAATCGCCGCGATGAAATCTTCCTGCTCGGAGCGCCGGTTCCGCGGATCGTCCTTGGTTGTCAAGATTCCTTGGCGCTGAAGATCGCGCAAGCTACGTTTCTTGTCCGACTTCACACGAATTGCAAACGACGGCGACAGAACGACAGGCTCAATCAGACCGGCAAAGCGGTACTTCCAGATAGGAAGCTGCGATTCTAGAACCGGCTTTGATTCGGTCACAGTCGTCTTCTGCATCGAGGCGATGGTCATCATCGCCCCGCGCGATTGCCGGCCGTCGAGTTCTCCGATGTGCTCGAATGCCGAGCCCGTCCGCTTGACCCAGATGCGGCAGTCCTCATTGACGAGAATGTCTTCGATCCCGCTCGACTGCCCAGAATTCGTTTCGTCGAGCAGCCCGCAGATCACCGGCCCCAGCTCGTCGCGGAGTTTCTCCTTGAGCCGTTCCTGCTTCTCGTCCGAATGGGAGTCCCGAATCATCGTTTCTCGCTTTTTGCTTTCTCGGGGCCTTGTGCATGTCACGTAACGCAATGTACATTTCAATACGTACCACCGATTGCGGTTCTTGGCAAGTCCGCCAAAAAGGTCGCCGTATGAATCGAACTCAGTTTGCCGTCGAACGGATGCTCGACAGCCTCGACGCCCAGGCCTACGACCTTGGCGTCCTGAGCGAAAGGGGAATGCTCCCTGCCCTGGCGAATCTAGCCGCAAGCGACGTCAAAGCGCGGATTCCACTACTCATGGCCCACAATGCGCGAGGCGCGCACATCTACATCCGGCCAGCCGGTGAGCACCGCTATACCGTTCTCGACGACCTCTCAGCTGAAGCCGTAGAACGTCTGTCCGCCGACGGCTACGAGCCATGTGCTGTGGTCGAGACCAGTACCGGCAACTTCCAGGCATGGCTCAAACACGAGGAAGTCTACCCAGCGGCAGTCTCCACGCTCGCGGCGCAAACACTCGCCAGCCGGTATGGAGCCGATCCAAATGCCGCGGACTGGCGCCGCTTTGGCCGTCTGCCCGGATTTACGAACTGCAAACCCAAGTACCGGAAGGAAAACGGTCTCTTCCCCTACGTGCTGTTGCGGACGTGCTCAGGCGTCGTGTTCAGCAATGCGGCGCGATTGCGCTTTGAGATCACAAAGCTCTACCAACTTGACGAGCAGGAGCGCGAATCCCGCGCCGTCCAATATCAGACGAGGCCCACACCAGCAACCGGCCAACCAGCTTATTCATGCCTCTCGCTTGAGAGATTCCGCGATGCAGCCAAGTTCCACGACCGTCCCGCCGCTGCCGACATCGCCTTCTGTGTTGCCGCCATCTCGTTGCGGATGCCCGACGAAGCGATTGCCGCTGCCCTTGAGACCAACTACCTATCGAGCGATCCCAACCCCTCCCGGCGCGCGGCCTACATCCGCCGAACGATGACGAAGGCGCGATCCTGGGTGCGGCGGTAAACGCCATGCGCGCGCCTGTACTCGCCACACTGCTTCCGCCCGAAACAACTCCGTGGCGCGTCTCCGGGCTCACCCTTCTTCCATGCGCGCTGCTTCCGCATTTCAAGCGGCAGATTGAGGAGCTTGAACAGGCTCGCTCCAATTCAATTTGCCTTTCTGTTTGCGTTCAGCGTGCCGCGCTTGAGATCTCCCACGCCCTTCGGACGCACGCTCTCCTTCCAGAGATTCTTGTCTTTCAGATGTGGACTCCTCCCCCGAGACAAGCTCGTGTCCCCTTCCACAAATCTCTTCGACTCGCCTTGGGAGTGGGTCGCGACGGCACACCCTCCGGGCAAGCATGTACCGCATCCAGCGGACAAACTTCAAAAAAAGGAGCAATACACCATGTTCAACAAAGTCATCCTCATCGGCCGCCTCGGAAAGAATGCAGAAGCCAAAATCGCGCAGAACAAGAGGGACTACGCCGTGCTCAACCTTGCCACTAGCGAAAGCTGGAAGAACGAGCAAGGCGAGTACGAAACCCGCACCGAATGGCACCGCGTCTACGCCTGGGGCAATCTCGCCAATTTCGCCAAGTCGCTCCAGAAAGGCCAGCTAGTCAGCCTGGAGGGGAAGATCAAATATCGCGCGATCGAAGAAACCGTCAAGGGCCAGCAGGTCAAGTACGCCATTGCCGAGATCCACGCTGCGAGCATCCGGCGTCTCTCGAAGGTCGAAGCCGCTGACGATCCCAGCGACGGCGCGGACGAGGCGTAAAACCTCGTCCCACCCGCCCAAGGGCGAGAAGGTCGCCCTTGGGCGCAGCGTCTTGATCGTGTACCGCTGATTAGCGGAGGCTTGCCGACACATCAGGACAAATCAGGCCACCGCCGCGCTCCGCGTATTAGAATTGCAGCTTCCATTGCCTTTGGATCCGAACACTATCTAAATCCATGGCCTGGAGATTCCAGTGATCAAGCTTCCACCTTACCTCGGTGCGTCCTTCCACAAGACCGACTTGCAAGTCCACTCATTGAGAGATGACAGCTGGACGGGCCCTTTTCACCCAACGACCCAGCGCGAAGATTTCGCCAAGGCACTCGTGGCGGACTGTCGGCGCAAGGGCCTCGGCGCGATCGCTATCACCGACCATCACGACCTCTGCTTGTGGACCTACGTTCGAGATGCAGCTTCCTCCGAGCTAAAGCAGGATGGAACTCCATTGGTCTTTGACGATCAACTAGTTGTCTTCCCAGGGGTTGAGCTCACCCTTTCGGCCCCGCCATGTCAGGCGATCCTGCTGTTCGATCCCGATCTGACCGAGACAAAGCTTCAACATATTTGGGGCGTCCTGGGCGTTACACCGAACGACGCGGCACAGGCGAAGACCACCACAACGCTATCGCTAAACACCGACCGGACAATTGAGGCGATAACATCCGGGCTAGCAGCGCTGCGCCTCAACCCTGAAGAGACCAACCCTAATATGTTTAAGTCTCTCGACGGGCATTTCATTCTATTGCCGAACGTGAAGCCTGGCGGCCACCAGACACTAATTCGGCACAACTTTCAAAGTCACTATGCACAGGCTCCATTTTGCGGGGGATACATCGAAAAGTGCCTATACAGTTCGTTCGGAGTCGGCGACAAGAGCAAACTCGAAGGACGAACGCGTGAGTGGGGGAGTAAGGCGATCGGAATATTCCAGACGTCTGATTGTCGCGTGGCGAAAGTGAGCACCGACGGCTCGACAATTGATTTCGATCAGCTCGGCGATTGGCCTACTTGGGTTAAGTGGGCCAAGCCCTCCACGGAGGCGCTTCGTCAGGCTTGTCTCGCCAGGCCATCCCGAATTTCGCAAACTGAGCCAACTTTTCCGCTGTTTCAAATCGTGGGAGTCAGAGTTAGCGACAGCGTCTTCTTGGGCGGCCTAGAGCTCGGACTCAGCCCTCAGCTCAACTCCTTCATCGGGGGGAGAGGTACAGGAAAGTCCTCCCTTTTGGAATACATTCGGTGGGCACTGTGCGACGATCCTGCAGATACCGGAGCCGACGAGAGGGAACTGCCAAACTTCGAGAAAAGGCGCAAAGCGCTTATCGAGGAGACCCTCAAACCTAAACACGCAAGCGTAACCGTCTTTTATAAGCGCAACGAGGTGCTCTACACGATTGAGCGCAGCTCGGAAGCCAAAGATGAGGCCTGCACTGTCACCGATAGCAATGGAAGCAAGGAAGTTCTGCGTGCCTCACAAGTCCGTCAGCAATTTCCAATCATTTCTTACGCCCAGAAGCAATTGAGTTCAGTCGGGACCCTGCCCGACGAGATCCATCGCCTTATCACCGATCCAGTCAAAGACGAGCTTGCACAAATCAATGAGAGCGTCGATACCGATATTCTGCCAACACTTAGACGCCAGAGAATCAACCAGCAACGCGTATTCGACCTGGATGCTCAGATATCCGCCGCTAAGAATGCAAACAAGAATCGAAGGGAGCAGATAAGCGCGCTCCAAGGCCAACTTCTGGCACTCACTCCAATCCAGCAGAAGATTATCGATGAACACAGCTCGATTTCGGAATTGGAGCAATGGAAACGGAGGTCGGAAGACTTACCATCAGAAGTCCGCAAGACGCTCCTTGACGCGCGGGGAAGGATTCAATCGCTACAAGAGATCACCCCGAGCCAAACGCTTCCTCACGCCAAAGAGATGGCTGAAGTGGCGGGCGCGGCAAACCAATTCCGCACAAGGGCTCTGGCCGCATTGACTCATTTGATAGACGAGGCACTAGGGAGCGGGTGGCTCAATCCCGAGCAACAAGAATCCCTCGCCCTTCTGGGAGTCGCGATCTCTCAACACACGGCCGACTATCAGGCGTGTATCGCAGAGAGCGCAAAGAACCAAAAGCAGCTAGAGGAGATTCAGAGCCTGAATAAACAATTAAAGGACTCGGAGGCGGCGCAGATCGCATTGGAATCGGAGAGGACAACGTTGGACGCCGCCCTCTCCGAGCAGGCGGATGGCCCAATGAAGCAGCTCTTGGCATGCCTAAAGCAGAGAGGAGACATTCTAGAAAATCAATGCGGCCAGATTTTTGAACAGGCCCAACATGGTTTTCGCCCAGTTCTTCGGCGCCTCGGGGATGCACGAGAAATTCGGGCTGCCGTCACGGAAATAATCGAAGGGAGGAATGTCAAAGACAGCGAACAGAAGATTTCCGACTTGTGTTCCGCTGTTACCGAAGCCGAGAACCCGGTAACGAAGTGGCAGGAGCTTATCGCCGAACTCGACACACTCATTGCGAGTCGCGACGCTGCGGCGCTGCCTTCGACACCCATTTTCTCGGCGGCCCGTTTCACCTACGCAAACGTCGAGTCGCTACGCAAAGGACTTCCGCAAGACACACTCGAAAACCGCAGATTCTTCAATATCCACGACAGAATTGAATTCGAATTTAAACGCGGCATCAAGGCGGACGGCGCCGAGAATTTTGTACCATTCATTTCAGCATCGCCGGGGCAGCAAGCGACCTGCCTGTTGGAGACCTTGTTGTCGCAAGACGGCGCGCCACTTCTCATCGATCAGCCTGAGGAGGATCTCGACAATGAGCAGATCCAGAGTGTTTCCGAACGGATAATGACCACGAAGAGCCTCCGCCAGCTCATCTTCGTGAGTCACAACGCAAACGTTGTTGTAAATGGGGACTCTGAGTTGGTGGCCTGCTTCAAGTACCGAGACCAGAATGACAATACAGTAGGCCTCATCTCTCCAATAGGATCAATCGATTGTGAGCCAGTACGAGAGACGATTACGTCAGTAATGGAGGGCGGCAAGACAGCCTTCGAATTACGTAGAGAGAAGTACGGGTTCTAGACTGCCGCACCTCCGTTTGTAGCTGCCCGATGTTAGTCCAAACGCCGATGGCGACGGCGACCCCGAGCGCCACCCAGGTCCTGAGATTCCAGTCGCCATGACATATCAGTAGCAATCTTTTTCCGTCCGCTCATGGTTCCTCCCTCTTCTCCGGTAAAAGACGGCTCTAAGGTGCTCACGATCCCGCGCTCGTTCCGGCAGCCGCCTTGACAATCCCATAAAGGGGTTTATATTGAAAGTGCTCTTTACGTGTTGTCACAGTTCGGTCTGTGAATCCGGCGATTCGCTGGATGGTGTTCGATTGGCAGCATTTACCGGCGCGAAGACAGAAATTTTCTCGTCTCCGCGCTTCGCTTGTGCGCCAAGAAAATTTCTGTCTTCGCGCCTACTCTCTGAGGTAAAGAGCACTTCTCTAAATGGCACGAACTCTTGCCGAGATCGCCAAGTCGATAAACATCGCCAAGAGTTCGGTCCAGAATCGCCCGCAGCGAATTTTTCTGTGCGGTGGCCCGCTCCCCGAAAAAGGCGGAGCAGCACCAACGTCTCTGCGCGCGGTCTTGATGGTGCTTCTCCAGAAGGACCACGCAAATCTGCGGTCAAGGATCATTTTGGCCGAAGATGCTGCCAAGTGGTATCACAGCCCGAACTCGCCGGACTTTCCAAATCTCGTCGACTTGGAAAACCAAATCGCAGCCCTTTCTACCCTCATTCTCCTTATCGTTGAGAGTGCAGGATCGATTGCAGAGCTCGGCGCGTTCTCCTTCATACCCAGCCTCCGCGCAAAGCTGTCCGTTGTACTCGAATCACGCTACCAGAGCAGACACTCATTCATCATGGATGGGCCGGTGGCTATGGTCGAGAAAGAGTGCAATGAGAAAGGCAAACCAAGCAGGTGGTATGCATTCGATTGGCTCAGAAAGACAAAGGAGCCGGTTTTCAGCCCTTCGCAGGCGCTAAAAGCGGCGAAAAAAATCATTGAGGAGATACTCTATCCGGCGATTAAGAAAAACCGTAACTCCGAGACTTTCCATGCGAACAATCTCGAACATCAAATCCTTTTGGTTGCAGATCTCGTGGCCGTGAGTGGCCCCCTGCTAATCCACGAAATCATGGAGATGATCGGCGGGCTTGACCTTATGACAGAGAGGGAAATCGAGCAAAAAAACGTAGAGGGATTTCTTTTTCTACTGGAGAAACTCGGGCACCTAACGAAAACGCGCGCAGGTAATTATGACTTCTATGTGCCCTCGAAGACCGACACAAACTTCATTTCCTATCTTTCGGCTGCTGGGAAGTCAATCAAGTGGGAGCGACTAGCGGCCGACATCTCCAAAATAATTCCGAACCTTCCGGGATTCGAGTACCGAAAGGCAGCCTACAAGAGTGCCCCAAAAATGAAGGTGGCGCGATGAGCATCCTTAAGTCCATCTCCCTTGACCTGATGATCCCAGAAGTGAGGCTGGACCGTATTATTCGGTCAGCGCCATATAGATACAAGGTCTATGAAGTCGACAAGGAAGAGGGCAGGGGCAAGAGAACAATTGCACAGCCCGCCAGAGAGCTAAAGGCAATCCAGTACTGGGTAATGGAGAACATACTGAGCGAATTCCCCGTTCACAGCGCAGCGATAGCGTATCGAAAAGGGCGTAGTATTCGGGCGAACGCGGCGAAGCACGCGAGAGCGCGATTCCTCCTCAAGCTGGATTTCAAGGATTTCTTTCCCTCGATTACTGCCTCTGATTTGGAGGCATTCTTGCGAAGCCAAAAGAGCACCCGCCTAAGTGCCGAAGACATAATCCGTCTCGAGAAGATTTTGTTTTGGAATCGAGCGCGAGCAGGCAAGCTTGTCATGTCTATAGGCGCCCCGTCGTCACCCATGTTATCGAATTTATTAATGTACGATTTCGACAGAACAGTCCAGGCCTTTTGCAACAGGAAAAAAGTCAAATATTCCCGCTATGCAGACGATCTCACCTTTTCGACCAACAGACCGAACGTCCTTCGTGAAGTAGAGATCCAAGTCGCAGCAATTTGCGAGAGAATGGAACATCCAAGGCTGAAGCTCAACGCGGAAAAGACGGTACACGCCTCTCGCAAGGGTGCAATGCGCGTAACCGGTTTAGTGCTCGCAAACGACGGACAGGTTTCCTTAGGACACGAAAGAAAGCGACTTATTCGTGCGCAGGTTCACCACTTTTTGACCGGAAGACTTAGCCCCGATGAGGCCGCGAAGCTGCGAGGAATGTTGGCTTTTGTTCATTCGGCTGAGCCCTCTTTCATTCAGAGGCTCAGGGATCATTACGGAAGCGCCGAGATCGACACGATCATAATCCCGCCGAATCGCGCATCTGAGAATGGGTAGGGTCCCGCGACGCGGGATCCGCGGGGTATCAGCATGCGGCGGGTCGCCTAACGGGAATAGGTCCCCTTAAACGCCGTAGCAGCATGGCATTTCGCGTTTCGACCGTACTTAACAGATTCCATTACACTTGCCGACTTCCCATTACTAAATCTGTTCTGTCAAGGCGTCGTCCACAATAAATGCCACTTTCGCACAGGCTGCGATGATATATCTCTTTATCTATGGCGGAGAACACGTTGGAAGGAAAGAATACGACTCCCTCTGCGACCGGACCGGCCGGTCGGGTCCCACATCCAGCCTACTGTGCGCATCAATGCTATGACAGCGACAAGCATAGGCGCTCGGGGCGTTGCGAATGCAAGGGGTGTAGCGGGGACGCGCATGGCAAGGGGAGGAAATATGCGTTTGAGAACGGATATCGCCCGGACTCACCAACTGGTTTCCGAAAGTCACCACTCAACCAGGAATGGCTTTTTCCCGAGGAGCCCACTACTCCCATTGAGGACGTCGATCAACCTTGACCGAACAGCCGGGTGCACCAAGTCTCGATTTTAAGACATGGGAGAGTACGAATCCGAACCAAGCGGATTTGTATCAGGGGACAGCCTCAGTCACGAAACAATGGCTCGTTGTCCCCTTTGAAAATCAATAGGCACGGCGAGGCCGCGTTGTCGAGTTATATAAGCCGAACTGGGGGGCTTATTTGTCCTCGGAATGAGCGCATAGACATCAGATGAGAAATTCCTGGGGGTTAGCTAAGCTAGAGGCCACGCTGAAAATCGTCTGCGGAGTCCACAAGGGCGAGGGCCAGAGATTGATAAAGATTGTAGATAAACGATTTCAAGCTCAGTACAAGCATCACGAGCCAAGTTCCCCAAGCCACGAGAATAACGTGAAGCAAACAAAACGGAATCATCCAGTTAATTTTGCTTAGAAAGATTCCGAGCATCATGGCCGGCCCGGTCTTACCTCCGAAAATGACTACCAATAGCGACCAGAACAGAAGGGCGAGATACTGAACAAAGACATCTACAAAAATCACAAACAGAAGTTTAAGTTCACTCAGCTTATATTTCGGATTGTGCAGGCGCTGCAGATTAAGAATCGTCCCAGGCCGAAGAATCGTGCAGATTATCGCGAACCCGGCTATTAGGAAGCCAAGGATTGATCCAGCAAGGGACGCCCCTGCGTTGGCCCAAATCGAGAATGTATCCGCGAAGGGAAACCGAACTGCTTCCCTTAGGCTTGGGATGCATATGTGAGCGATTGAAAATACCAACAATAGGAATGCGGTTGTCGACGCGATAAAAACGTTAAATGGGTTGCTAACAAACGACGGGGCAAGCGAGAAGATCTGAGTAAGATTCTTCTCGTCAAAGAGGCCTTCAAAATCAACCTTGGTTGATGGATCCACCGAGATTCTCCCTAATCTTTGTTATCTTCTGACTTTCTCCTTCGGATAGGTCCGGCCGGAGCAAGCCGTTCTTGACCTGTTTGAAATACTCCTTCACCATATAAGCCGCTTTGGCCGTCGGCGCTGCGGGCGCATCATCTGCGGCAACGCGCAGTTTGAAACTGTCATTACTCCCTCGTAGTTGAGTGCCGTCCTCTGCCTGGCCGGCAAGAACAACTTTTTGATTGCCTGCGGCCGCTGACGCATTTATTTCCTCTGTGGCTACTCGAATATTCAGTCCATCCTTGCTGTCGTGTATAAGCTTGGTGGAGGTCGCGCTGATATCATTTTTCATTGCTTGGAGCGCGCGAAATGTTTCTTGGCGGGATATCTCGGCATTCGTTTGAAGTATGCGGAATTCCAAATGCGTGAGGGTTGAGAAAGCGTTTAGAAATTCGGTGATGCTGGCTTTGTTGGCCATTGGGGTGGCATCCACGTCGGGAGCTGGATATTCCTCGAAAAGAGAAGTTAGAGATATTGGTTGATCAGTAGTCTTAGACAATTCATACAACGCACGGACAAAAGCTATGTGTTTTCTCCGCATAAACGTTTGCACAGTTGAAGCAAACACCGCAATTGACGGTGCATAGGACGTCTCGGGAAGATAGGCAAGCTTATGATTATTTAGGTCGAGAGCAAAGAATGACGATGGTGCAGAAGCTAGCGATCCATCATCCGGAACCAGGCCAGTTTCTAGGGAATAGGTCTGACTGCGCGTCAAAACAGTATCCTTCACGAATCGGCCGTAAATTGTGAGCTGAGGTTCTTCTGCGTCCTCAACGCTTACATCGAGAATCCCAACGTCGATGAAGAAGTATGAAGTCGGGCCATATCTTCGCTTTAGGCTGGAGTCGGTAAATGCCGGAATCGCAATTTCCTCAGCGAGGTCGAGAAGTATATATTTACCTCCAAATCGACAAGTGACATTTGCGAAGACAATGCTCGGCGTGGGCGGCATCCTGCTCCAATCTCAGGTTGAATGAACGCAGCAATACTAAATGGCTAGGAAGAATACGGCAAATTCGCGGTGGCTCGTCTAGGCAAAGGAAAGACCTCAGTCCGTGAAGACCTTTGGCACGGGCGTTCTCCGCCTGGACTTGGCGGATGGGGCGAGGGCGTCTCAACTCGTTCATTAAACTTGAAATAGCGGCCTCAAGCCGGATTACTCCAGAAAAACGCGTCAGGCTCACGGGAGCCTCCTTCGCAGCCCAGCTCCGGCGGTGGGGCACGAGATCCCAGTCGCCATGCCGACTCGGTACCACTGACCGCAAACCCCTTAGATGGCCATCTGCAGCCCCTCTCGACTTGCCCATTCGTGCAGAAGCCGACGCGGCTTACCGGATGCTGAGCGATTAGCCTTGCCACGAGCTTGGATGACCGCACGTCTCTTTGGATCGACTTCGATCGTGAGCATCGGGCGAATCTTTTCACCTTGCCACCTGCGGAGCGACCAAATGCTCGAGTTGCCACGGTGGCAAAGGTGCGCGTAGCTGGCAACGCAGTGATTCAGGGCTAAACCTTCTTCGCGTAGCTGAGCGCTATTGGTTAGTTCCACAATTTGCCAGCGCTTCGCCAACTCCCATTCGTCACGTGCCGGCTCTTCCATCATCCAAGGTCTAAAGGGTGATCGCGCCCACGAAAACGTGGTACCGGTGAAAGCTTCGCCAAGACTACGGTGCCACTCCTGCATTAGCCGCAGCATGGACTGCATCGATCGGCCTTTGATGCAAAAGTCTGGCTGAGGCGGAGCGATTTCTGTAATGCCTTCCTGCGTCTCAATGCGAATTCGATCGTGCCGGACGGCTTGGATGTAGTCAATCATGCGCCCAATCTGTGTCGCATCGATGTCTCCTGAACGAGACATGATGAACATCCAAACCGTGCGCCAGAACTCACCATTCCGCAGGTCCGTTGCAAGTCGGGTGGAGAGGATCGCCTTAACAAAATCGAGCGGCATGCCCAGCGCAAGCAGTTCCGCTCTGCGGATCGCTGGTTCCAGCGCGAGATGATCTTGTGACGCTAAGAAGATACGTTCCATCCTTCGCGTCATGTTTATCGGCAGATCGAGCGACCGAAAACTCGCTCCACGCGAATGTGCGATCACCCATGCACGCTTCCTGTCTCCATCCTCATCGACCGCATGCCAAACTGAGGCCATGAAAGCGGGGACTTGGTACCTGCCAATAAGATGTTGCGCCAGGGATGAGACCGCAGGCCGCGAAGACGATGGCGTGCCCGCCCAATCAGACGCCGAGCGCACATGTGCGGCCCGGAACCGAGCCAGGTGTACTAGGGCATCAACCCCAGGATGTCGGGCTTTCGCAATCGGCGCCTCAAATATGCGTGGCGCTCGTCTGCGCGTACAGAGTAGTAACTCTAGAAACTTCGCGAAGGTAATTGGATCACGGGCAAGATCCGCACAAGCGCGGTGAATGGCGCGGTCCGTCTGCCGCCTGTGATCCTGAACAGAACGTTCAGACCAGGACATAGACTTCTCCAATTTTCTAAACCGGTGAGAAAGCGGCAACGACGCATGCCGCCGATGCCAGATTCAAGGCACAAGAATCCGTAACCGCTCGTCGCGGCCTGCCTGTTTCTCTGTCCGATTTAGCTATTGAAGAAGAACATGACCAAACCATCATGCCATCGGACGACAGTTGCGTCAACGGTTGTTCAGCTGCCCCCGCATAGGCACGGCCGCCCTACCGATGCATACCAACAAGGCTCAACTACGAATCGGTCCTCATAAACGCCGATGTATCCCGGAGACTCTTCGGCTGATGCAAAATCACCATATCTGGCTGAAGAGCAAAGGGCCTGAGGAGCTACCAGTTCCGCCCCAGCCAGAACCCGACAGCCAAGAGCAGCACCCCAGCAATTAGGCCGCTACCAAGGCAGGC
>Ga0187847_10002830_pt1 | contig 13699 bp, 14 predicted proteins | sample June2016WEW_4_10_FD_132458 | JGI IMG/M metagenome (GOLD analysis project Ga0187847, IMG submission 132458) | Peatland microbial communities from SPRUCE experiment site at the Marcell Experimental Forest, Minnesota, USA - June2016WEW_4_10 | ecosystem: Environmental > Terrestrial > Soil >...
CGGCTCAGCGCGGTCTCCATCCTGCATGGCGATCTGTCGATTGAGATTGCCACCGACTACCAGGTGTCACAGCCGTTGCCTTTTAGCAATACCGGGCAGACCACCGTCGTTCCGCAAACCACGGTGGAGAGCAAGGACGAAAAGGTCAAGCGCATCGAGCTGGGCGAAGGCGCCAGCGTGGAGCAGCTGGTGAACGGGTTGCAAGCCATTGGAGCGACGGCGCGCGACGTGGTCGCCATCCTGCAAGCCATCAAGGCAGCAGGGGCGCTGGAAGCCGATCTGGAGGTGATCTGACCATGCTGCCTGCCATACCCGGGCAAAATCCGTTACCGTCCGCTGACCGTAGCGCGGCAGCGCCTTCTCCGAAGCTCGTCAAGGCGGCGCACGAGTTCGAGTCCATCCTGCTCCAGAGCTGGATGGAGAAGATGAACAAAAGCTTTCTGGGGACGGAAGAGAGCCAGGACCCAGCCCACGACACGGTGAGCAGCCTGGGGACCCAGGCCATCGCCAGCGCGCTTTCGGCGCGGGGAGGGATTGGAATTGCCAGCATGATCCTGCGGCAGCTACAGAGCCGGGCGCAGCCCAGCCTCGAAGGCGGGCAAGCGCCGCCGGATGCGGTGGCCAACTCCGCTAATCCTAAAGAAGGGACGGGCCGATAGGAATGCCAAGGGGATTGGGAAGAATTTGCGTGCCCGGCATTAAAGTCCTGCCGCCAATTGCCGATCTCATACTTGTAAGGCAATACCGTAAAGCGAGGTTCCCCCAATGAGAATCGATTTAGATCCATCCGCCCTGCCGGAGCTGACACGAAGCAGCGCTTCGGCAGGCGCTGCCGAAACCAGGCAGCCGGCCGTCCCCGATCCAGCCGGCGTCACTACTGCCTCCGACGATGTAGCCACGCTGTCGACCGGCAGTGACTCCGTACAGAGATTGAAGACGCAACTCGATGCTGTTCCCGACGTCCGCCAACAGCAGGCGGAATCGCTGCGCCAGGCGGTGGCTGACGGTAGCTTCAAGGTCTCTCCTGAGCACATTGCGCAAGCCATGCTGGAGGGCGAAGACCTGACACCCACGAAGTAGAGATAGCTGCCCTGGGTTTGCAGGAGGTGGTCTTGTGGAGTTCGGCACCGGACGCCTGGAAGCGTCGACCCGGATTGAAGAGCGTTGCTCCGGCCAGTCCGGCGAGGAACAAAAGCGGCGCGCGCCCCGCCAGCGCCACCACGATCCCCTGGCCGACGATGAGGCCCTGACGGAGGAGCAGACCGAAGGCCATCAGTTGGACGACATGGCCTGAGGGAGGCGCAACATGACAAGCCTTGGCGCAACGGAAAACACAGCCGCAATTCCGCCATCCCCGCTGTCTCAGATGGACAAGCAACTGGTGTTGCTGGAGACCTTGAAGTCTCTGCTGGACGAGGCGACGCGCTCGCTCAGCGGCGGGGAAGCCTTGCCCCTGCTGGAAGTGAGCCGCCAGATCAACCTGACGGCGCAGGAACTGAGTGCGTTTTGTCTTCAGGTGGGCTGCCTTCCCTGGACCGCGGAAGCCCAACAGCGCCGGCGGAAGCTGCTGTCGGAGCTGAGTCAGCAACGCGCCTTCTGCCGCGCCATGCTGCGGCGTTGGCGCCGCTCCATTGTGCTGCGGCAGCAGCTGCTTGGATTGCAAGACGAGCCCGGGCCTTACACCGAGTCCTTAACGCTGGGTTGGAGCTGAAATGGGCGGACTCACCGGCAGCATGTGGATTGCGTTGAACGCCCTGCAGGCGCAGCAGGTGGGAATGGAGACCAGCGCCAACAACGTCGCCAACCTGAACACCCCGGGCTACAGCCGTGAGGTGCCGGTGCTGCAGGAAGCCGATCCGTTCGTGCAGGGTAATCTGGTGGTTGGCGGAGGCGTCGAAGTCGAAGGCATCCAGAGTCTGCGCGACAGCCTGCTGGACCTGCAAATCAGCGAGGAAACGCAGCAGCAAGGCAATTCGCAAGCCTTCGTAAACGCCATGAACCAGGTGCAGACCCTTTTCCCCGACGACACTACCGGTATTGGCCAGCAGATCAGCGCCTTCTTCCAGAGCCTGAATAGTCTTTCCACCGATCCCTCCGACACCACTTTGCGCCAGGGCGTGCTGACCGCAGCCCAGAACATGGCAACTGCCTTCAACGACACGGCCGGGCAGTTGACCGACATCAGGCAGCAGCTCGACAGCCAGGTGCAGCAGCAGGTACAGCAGGTCAATCAGATTACGCAGCAGATCGCGGGCATCAATGCCCAACTGACCAACGTCGGCAGTAGCACCCAGGAATATGGGGCCTTCCTCGACCAGCGCAGCGCCCTCATCCAGCAACTCTCCGGCCTGATCGATGTTTCCCAATTAAGTGATGGCCCCTCCTTGACCTTGACCACCAAACAAGGGACAGCACTGGTGGTCGGCGGCCAGTCCTATGCCCTCAGCACGGCGCTGGGCACGGATGGAGTGCAACACATCTACTCTTCGCAGGACCAGGACATAACCGGGGAAATTTCCGGTGGCCAGCTCGGAGGAACCCTCGCAGCTCGCGATCAGACCATCCCCTCCCTGCAAACTCAGTTGGACTCGCTGGCCGGCGGCATGGTCACCGCCTTAAATTACGCCCAGTCGCAGGGCACGGACATGTATGGCAATTCCGGTAAGGATCTGTCCAATCTGTTCGAGCCGATTACCGGCACGGGTGCGGCAGCCGACATGGCACTGGCCATCTCCGACCCTAACCTGATCGCCGCCAGCTCCGACGTCGACCCCAGCCAGGGCAGTAACGGCAATCTGGCGAACTTCTCGGCGGTCGCCAATGCAGACGTCTCTAACGGTATGACGCCCAGCGGTGCCTACGGCAATCTGGTCTTCCAGGTAGGCACCGCGGTCAGCAACCAGAGCAGCGAACTCGGCGCCAGCAATGCCATGCTGACGCAACTGACCCAGCAACAATCGTCGGTCAGCGGGGTCTCGCTCGACCAGGAGGCCTCCAGCCTGCTGCTCTATCAGCAGGCCTATCAGGCCTCGGCCCAGGTCATCACCACCATCAATCAGATGCTCGAAACTGTTCTCAACATGGGGGCCGGTTCATGATCAGCACACTCCAGTTATCGGACCTGGTGCTGAACGCGCTGGAGACGTCGGACACTTCAGAACAGAATGCGCTCACCCAGTTGACCAGCGGACGGCGCGTGAACTCCGATTCCGACGATCCCGCGGCCGCCGCCCAGGAAGTCAACATTTCCTCGCAGATGAACGACTGCGATCAGTATCTGCGCAGCATCACCAGCCTTACTTCCGAGTTGCAGACCGCCGATTCTTCCCTGAACTCCGTCGTCACCGCCCTGCAACAGGCCATCTCGCTGGGCACGGAGGGCGCCAACGGCACCTTGTCGCAGCAGAACTGCACCACCATCGCGCAGCAGATTAAGGGCATCGCGCAGCAAGTGTTCAGTGTGGCCAACCTCAGCTACAACGGCACCTATGTTTTTGGCGGAACGGAGACGACAAAGCCTCCTTACGTCCTGGACAACTCCGTCGCCGGCGGGGTTTCGTATCAAGGTAACGATGATGTCAACTCGGTCGAGGTGGCGCAGGGAGAATCCGTGGCCGTGAACCAGCCCGGCAGCCAGCTGTTTTCCTCGCCCGCCGCCAACGTCTTCGTGGCCCTGGACAACCTGACCACGGCGCTGGAATCCAACAGCTCCACCGACGATATCGGGGACGCGGTTACCCAGTTGCGCAGCGCCTACGATCAGCTCACTTCGGCCCGTACCTTCTACGGCAGCACCGTCGACCAGATCGTTGGCACCCAGGTTTTTCTGGACAGCGAAAGCCTTCAGCTCGCCTCGCAGCAGAACAGTACGGTCGGCATCGACATGGACGTGGCCGTTACCGACCTGACCAATGCCGAGGAGTCCCGCGCTGCTACGGTGCAGGCCGCTTCGAGCCTGAACGGTACCAGCCTGATGGATTACCTGGCGAACATGGAGCGCTAGCCGCGGCGAGGTGAAGCCGCACTTAGGGAGACTGTGATTAAGCCTCGGCTTTGAAAGGGCACGGCTTCAGCCGTACCGCAAGCGCGGCAAAATCAGTGCGGGCTTTATAGCCCCTCAGGGCGAGCAGCCCTTTCTTCAGGGTCTGCCTAATGAGGCTCCGATTAAGTCAATACCGAGACCCGCAGCGGCTAAAGCCAGGTTCAATTGCTCGACTTTGCGGACCGCCTGGAGGCGGTCCCTTTCAAAGCAATACCTATCAGAGCTTCCCTAAGTGCTGGCGAACAGCGAAGACATCCAGACCGCAACTTAACCTGCCTCGGCTGCGGCGCAGCGATGATACCCTGTTGCGATCATGACCGCCGACGAAGTTATACAACTGATGCAACTCCAACCGCTCTCCATCGAGGGCGGCTTCTTTCGTGAAACCTATCGCTCGCGCTGGGTAGTCTCGACGGAATACCTGCCGGACGGATTCCGCGGCTCACGCTCCATCGGCACTGCGATCTACTACCTGATCACTCCGGAAACCTTTTCCGCGCTGCATCGCCTGCCCGGCACGGAGGTCTTCCACTTCTATCTCGGAGATCCGGTTCTCATGCTGCACCTGCTGCCGGATGGCAGTTCCCAGACGATCACACTGGGTCCGGATCTGCTGAACGGGCAGCAGCCGCAAGTAGTGGTGCGAGGAAATATATGGCAGGGCAGCCGGCTTGCGCCGGGCGGCAAGTGGGCGCTGATGGGGACAACCATGTCTCCGGGCTTCGACTACGCCGACTACGAAAACGCCGATCGCGAGCAGTTGATGGCGCAGTATCCCGGGGCGGCGGCGACGATCAGGGAGTACACACGGTGAGGCCGCAACCAAACAGTTCTTGTAATACAGTAAGTAGATTGTAGTACACTGAAAGCGTCATGAAAACCACGGTGCAAGCGCGATTGGATCGCCGCTCGCAAGCGGCCCTGAATGATTTAGTGAAGCGTCTTGGCTGGAGTCCATCGCGGGCGGTGCGCGAGGGACTGGTTATGCTGAACGCCTGTTACGGCAAAGCTTCCCGCGCAAGGGTAGTCGGCATAGGGCGGTTCGCCTCAGGGGTGTCCGATCTCGGATCGAACAAGAAGCACCTTGCGGGATTCGGTCGTTGAAGCCCGTCCTTCTGGACACAGGAGTGGTGGTTGCCCTCTTGGACCGCAGCGAGCGATACCACGCTCATTGTGTTGCTGTGCTGGCGGAACTGGAACAGCCGCTGGTGACTTGCGAAGCCGTGATCACGGAGAGTTGCTACTTGTTGCGCCGCCTTACGGGAGCTTGCGAGACGATATTAGACAACATTGCAAAAGGCGCTTTCCTGGTGCCGTTCCAGCTTTCAGAGTCCGCCCCGGCGCTGCGTGCCACCATGCGCAAATATAGTGACCTGCCGGCCGACTTCGCTGACGCCTGTCTCATTCAATTGGCCGAGCAGCTGCACACTGGAGACATCCTCACCCTGGATCGGGATTTTGAGTTATACCGATGGAGCCGGAGCCAACGGTTTCATTTGCTTATCGACCTCAAGTAATCCGCTGGAGCCCGCCAAAGGCGTACTGAAAAGCAAGCGGCTCCCCGAAGAGAGCCGCTTGGGGGCAGAAGTTAGGATGCTCGAACTACTGCTTCAAGGTACGGATGTATCCGACAAGGTCCTTGATCTGGGCATCGGTCAACTTGCCCTTGAACCCCGTCATTTTGCCTTTGCCGTTGTTGATGACCCCGGTCAGGTCGGCATCGGACATTCCCTGTACGGCAGCGCCGCCCAACGGCGTCAGCCCCATCGATTTCGCCATGCCCGCGCTGGGAACGCCACCGGGACCATGACACCCCTGGCATTTTGCTTTATAGGAATCGGCACCCGCCTGTGCTGCCGCCATTGGCGGCAAGGCCAACGCCAGCACCAAACTGCACAGAACAATTCGTAGCAACCATCTGGTTGTCATTCTCGTCTTCTCCTTCAGCAGTCCCCCTTAAGGGGAATTAGGATAGAACCAAAGCGCCGCGACTGACGGCGAGGTAACTTTACTCCCTAAAAGCGGTATTGACCATACAACTTAGGCATAGCATGGCGCCCCTTTTTGCCCAAGAACTATCCCACCGCTGCAAACGTCACCAAGCCACCTCCGGGCAACCACCCACGTGCGAAAACCCGCTCCCAGAGGGTGATAAACCGCTAAGCTCGGCTATCAGCATCGCCCTGCAATGTTTGGCAACAGACTTAACATGCTGCCGTGGAACAACTTAACCCCAGCGCCCGGGTCTCGCACGCTTTGGCATCTCTTGTGCCTTTATCTCTAGCAGACTCGTACGATTGAGAGGCACCGTGGAACCGACGCTAGCCGTAATTGGACTCAACTTCCGCACATCCCCCGTCGCCGTCCGCGAGCGTTTCTGGATCAGTCCAGCTCGCCGTTGCGAGACGCTGCTGCAACTGGTTCGTTCCGAGGGGATCGAGGAGATCATCGTACTGGCCACCTGCAACCGCACGGAATTCATTATCTGGGCCAGTGATGTTCCCACTGCGGCTAATTCCGTGCTTCGCTTCCTTACTCAGGAATATCAACTGAAGCTCAGCGAGTGGTCGCATTTCTACCGCCTGATGGACGATGTAGCGTTGACCCATCTCTTCCGCGTAACCTCCAGTTTGGATTCCATGGTCCTGGGCGAGCCCGAAATTACCGGACAAGTGAAAGACGCCTGGGCCCAGGCGCAAGACTGCGGCACAACCGGACGTTTCCTTGACGCGGTTATGCAGAAAGCGCTCACCGTTTCCAAGCGGATACGCACCGAGACGGCGATCGGTACCTCGGCAGTTTCGGTTCCCTACGCTTCGGTGGAACTCTCGCGCCAGGTGTTAGGAGATCTTTCAGGCCGCGAAGTGCTGCTGATCGGCGCAGGCAAGATGAGCGAGCTGGCCGCCCATTACCTGATGAAGGCCGGCGCCAGCCAGGTGAAAGTGATGAATCGCACGGCGTGCCGCGGGGAAGAGCTGGCCATTAAGTTGGGCGCGACCCCGGTTTCGTTTGAAGACAGGTTTAGGCATCTGAAGAAGGCGGACATTGTGGTGAGCAGCACTTCCTGCCCCCATGCCATTCTCAGCCGCGAAGAAGCGGAGCAGATTGCGAAAGAACGCCAGCACAGGCCGATGGTGATGATCGATATTGCCGTGCCGCGGGACATTGATCCCGAAGTACGCGAAGTCGAGGGCATTTACCTGTTCGACATGGACGACCTGGAGCATGTGGTGCAACGCAATGCGGTTGGGCGGCAGGCGGCGGCTGAAGCTGCGGAAAAGATTGTGCAAGCGGAGCTACAGGGCTTCCGTCGCAAACTGATGGCGGAGCGGGTTGTGCCCACCATCGTCGCCCTGCGCCAACGTCTCGATGAACTTTGCCGGCAGGAATTGGAAGTCCTGCGCAAGGAATTTGGCCCTTTCACGGAAGATCAGGACCAGGCATTAACCGCACTGACTAGCCATATTACCCAGCGCATTGCTGGATCACTGGCCCGTGAATTGAAGGAACTTCCAGAAAGGCAGGAACAGGATGTGTTGACCGCGGCGGTCGGCCGTCTGTTTCACCTGGAACAGCCCATAAAGGCTGCCGCCGGCACCAAAGAACAGCAGTTAGTGATTAGCAATTAGCTACGAGCCGCGATCTTCGAGCTTCGAGCTAACGGAAATAATAACACTGGTCAAACTAGCGAAGGGTCGTAGCCTTGATTAGTAGTAGCCTCTTTAAGCAGCAGCCAGTTTGGTAGCAACACGAAGCTCGCAGCTCGTAGCTCGAAGCTAAAAGGAGTATCCAATGCCATCACCTGCGCAAGACAAGAACGCCATCGCCGGCTTCACCACGGCGCAAGCCTATACCCTGGCCGTGATCACGCTGGCCATCGGAATCGCGGTAGGATATTTTGCCCGCGGCTCCGCCGCCCCAGTATCTCCCGCTGCTGAGAGCGCGCAAGCGGCCGCCCCCGCCGCCATGGGAAGCGCTCCGGTAGGAGCAGCCCAGCTTCCTGGAATCGGCTCGGCTCAACAACAGCAACCTGTTCCGCCTCAGGAGCTGGCGAAAGCTGCTCAGCCGCTGCTCACCCAGCTGCAAAGCAATCCCAAAGATTTTGAAACCCTGGCCAAGCTCGCGAACCTGTATTACGACAGCCAGGCCTATCCGCAAGCCATCGAATACTACGAGAAGGCAGTGGTCATTCAGCCTGACAACGCCGATGTCCGTACCGACCTGGGCACTTCGTACTGGTACACCGGCGATGCAGATAAAGCCATCGCGAGCTTCGAAAAGGCCTTGGCTATTCGCCCCAACCATCCGGGAACTCTATTTAATCTCGGCATCGTAATGTGGCAGGGCAAGAAGGATCCCAAAGGCGCGGTGGTGGTTTGGGAGAAACTGCTGCAGACCAATCCGGATTACCCGCAGAAGGAGCAAGTTCAGATGCTGATTGAGCGCGCGAAAATGCACGGAGCTGGCGTTACCAAAGGTTAAGTATCAGCTTGGTGCACAATCCAATCGCTCACCCCGGGACGATGCTGGCGCAGAGCTCGTCCCGGGTTTTTCGTTTCCAACGGCTCACTGAACAGCACTCCAGCGCTCACATATAATCCGCGCACTTGCAGAAGGAGCGCATGGGTTCCGTAGACGTGAATCCGATGCCGGAAGTCCTTGTCCGGCCCAGATCTGGCCAGGCCGCAAGCTTCGTTCGCAATCTGGTAGTCCTCAGTCTGGTCCTCGTCGTCGCCACTCTCGCCCTTTACTATCCCGTTCATCAATTCCCGTTCATCAACTACGACGACCGCGACTACGTTTATGAGAACCCGCAGGTCGAGTCGGGTTTGAGCTGGGCGACCGTCCAATGGGCGTTCACCACCTCGCACGCAGAAAATTGGCATCCCCTGACCTGGCTAAGCCACGCATTGGATTGCCAGCTCTTTGGCCTGACTCCCGGCCCTGCGCACGATGTGAATGGTTTGTTCCAGGCGCTGAATGCGGTGTTGCTGTTCTGGGTGTTGCTGCGAGCAACCGGCTTGCAGCGATGCTCGCGTCTGGGTTATTGCCCCCCACTCAGCTGAGCTGCCTTGCGGCGACACTCCATTGCCTCTGTAAGGTCGCCGGAATCGCGATAGGCGATGGCCAAATTCTCATAGGCCTTGGACTGCTGCGAAGGGTTCTCGATGTTTACCAGGGCCTGCTTGTACCGTCGAATCGCTTCCGGCAGATTCCCGTGCTCCTGCTCGTCCACGGCAATTGCGAAGTTACTCCTCCAATCCATTGGGTAGATGGCGATCGCGGTCCGGAAGTGGCGCATGGCATCGTCGCGATCTCCCCGCTTCGACAGGATGCTGCCGACCATGCCTTCAGCCACCCAGTTGCCCCTGGTGACTTGCAGGGTGTGAGACCAGAGCGTCAAGTCGTCACTCCAGTAGCCAATCTGACGATGAGTGACCAGGGCCAGCACGAACAACACCGCGACGCTTATGGCCGGCAGCAGAGCTTTCGGCAAATGCCTTCGCCGCGCCCAATCGGCCACACCCCAGCAAATCAGGATGAATAGCCCCAGAAACGACTGGTACGCGTAACGGTCCGCCATCCCCTGCCAGCCTACCTGGACGATGCCGATAGTCGGCACCAGGGTCCCCAGGAACCAGAACCAGCCCACCGGCAGATACCGATAGCGCCGGCCGGCGATAACCAGTGCCGTGACGGCCACCAACACCACAGCCGCCGCCGCTACCTGCCAAAATTGCAGGGAGTTTCCCGGGTGGAGATATACGACGGCAAGGTGCGACGGCCAGAGGGCTTTGCCGACGTAGCGCACGTAGGCGACGGTCGCGTTGCCCATCCTGATCCAAATCGAGTAAGGCCAATGCTGTAGCTGGCTGACCCGTTGCGCCCGCATCGTAATCCATGCGCTGGCCGCGCAAATGATGAACAGCGGAATCTTCTCCTCGATCAGCCTGAAAAAATCCTCGGGCGGAAACGCGGTCAGCGAATCGGGTTGGGTGGAAGGCAGGCTGCCGGCAAACATTCGTCGTAGTGGCCAGTAGTCCCACAACAGAAGCACGAACGGCAGCGTAATAATCTGCGGTTTTGACATCAGTCCCAGGATGAAAAGAATGGCGACCACGGCATAGCGGAGAGCGCCAGGATGACGCACATACCAGCGATATGCCCCCAAAGCGAGAAGGAAGAAGAAGGCGCTTAGCAAGGTCTTACGTTCCGCCACCCACGCCACGGACTCGACGTTAACAGGATGCAGAGCGAACAGGGCAGCTACCATGAAGCTGCGGGCCCGGTACCCGGTCGCCAGCATCAAAACCCAAAACAATACCACTGCGTCAAGCGAGTGCCAGACTGCGTTCATCGCATGATGGCCGGCTGGATCGATATCAAACATCTCGCAATCCAGAGCATGAGACAGCCAGGTCAGGGGATGCCAGTTGTTCTCAGCAAACGTCTGCAGCGCCCACTTGACGGTCGGCCGGGTTAAGCCGTCCTGCACATGCGGGTTCCCGTACACATATCCGATGTCGTCCAGGTTCGCGAAAGGATGATGAACTACGGGGAAGTACAAAGCGAGTGTGGCGACCAGCAGAAGAAGAGTGAGGCCCAACGCCGGCTTATGTGTCGCGGCGATCTCGCGTATGCCGGAAAGCCGGCCCTCCTGGTTCGCGGACTGGATTACCGGCATCGGACCCATGCTCACCGAATTCGTACCGCCTGCTCGGTTAACACCCACTCCCAAAAGACGGCGGGAACTTGACTAGCCTAAAAGCGACAAAATCAAATTGCTCCAGCGTTCGCCGTAGCTGCCCGGCTGACGTCTGCCTTGCGGCACCGTGCACCCGGATTGTCGTAAGGGCTTGCTCAACTCGTACTGCTTCACCCCTCAGGTGGGGCAGCGCTTATGTCCAGTAGTCCAAGCGCTTGCTCGAAAGGAAGGAATACCGAAAACGCCGTTCCGCTTCGCCCCATACCCATGCGGCTGCTCACGTGAATCGTGCCCTCGTGTTTCTCGGTGATGCCCCGGCTGATCCAAAGCCCCAGGCCGGTGCCCTTTTCGCCTTTCGTGGTGTAGAACGGGGCAAACAGATTTCGCCGAACCCCCCTTGGAATGCCGCTCCCGTTGTCGAGCACGGTCACGCGTATCCCCTTGCGTGTAGGATCGGAAGCCAGGCTGGACTCTCGCGTATGCAACAGCAATTCTCCTCCGCGTGCCATGGCTTCCAGCGCATTACCCACTAGATTGGAGAAAACCTGGCGCAACTCGCCGGGAAACCCTCGCACGCAGCGCTCGGTCTCGAAACGGCACTGCACCACAATGTGGTTTTGTTTGATCTGCGGAGCGAACACGGTCAGCACGCTTTCCAGTACTTCCGTCAGGCTCACTTCTACCGGACTCCGTGCCTCCCGATGGAACGTCAATAGCTGGCCGGTGATTTGCGCGATGCGGGCCAGTTCATCGCTGGCCATTTGCAGATATTGCGCCGACGCCGGACTCGGCGCCTGTTCATACTGCAACAGATAAACCAGGTTGGTCACAGTGTCCAGAGGATTGCGGATCTCATGTGCAATGGTCGCTGACAACCTTCCCGCTAACGTCAGGCGCTCGCTCGTCCGCAGGATTTGTTCGGTCTGGCGCCGCTGGGTCACATCGCGGAACACAACCACCACGCCCACAATGCCGTCCCGGTCGTTAAGGATGGGCGCTCCGGTCAACTCGACGGGATACTCTTCGCCGCCGCGGCTGGTCAACATCAGGCTGTTGGAGAAGGCCACCACCTTCTGCGCTCGCCGCACCGTCTCAATCGGGTCTTCAATGTTCAACCTGGTCCGTTCGTCGCTCAGCCGCATTACCTCGCCAAAGGGCCGGCCCGCGGCCGAAGTGTATTCCCATGCCGTAAGCTGCTGCGCTACCGGGTTGATGAACGATATATTGCCTTCCTGATCGGTGGAGATCACCGCCTCGCCCAGGCTCTTGAGGGTTATCTGATACAACTCGCGGCTTTCTTTCAGTTGCTGTTGTTGGTCGGCTTCGGCTCGCAAGTGACGTTCGTACGTGGTTGACAGCGCCAGCAATTCGCGTCGGGTGAGCGTAAAAAGCATCACTGCGACCAACAGCAAAACCCCGACGGCGGAACCGATCACGCTCCCGTTTAGCACATCGGCGCGATGCGACCGGACGCGACGCAGCTCATCCTCCGCGTTTATGAAGTCACGCTGCCGGTTGCGAATTTCCGACATCAATTGCTGCCCAGCCAACAAATCCTGGGGCGTCGGCGGGTTCTGGTGGCCGCGCTCGATCTGCCGCCCCGCCCACTGCATCCATCTCGCATACAGCTCTCGAAGTCCACGCAATCGCGCCTGCTGGTCGGGATTATCGGTAATAAGGTCCATCGTGGTGTCGAGCTGCTCCGGCAGCTTCGCTTTCAGGTCATTGTAGGAATCCAGAAAGCTCTGGTCGCCGGTCAGGTAATAGCCCCGCAGCCCGGTATCCATCTCCACGACACTGCGCATCGCCGTGCGCGCCTGGCTGGTGACCTGGTCGGAATGATCCACCCAGCGCAGCGACCACGAGAGCAGCAGTATCTCCGCCACCAGGGTTGCTGCCAGCAACACCAGCAGCGCTACCGGCAAAGCAACCGTGCGGCGCAGTAACCTTTGGAAGCTGCGTTGGTCCATGGCGAGGGGGCTAGGCAACACCTACAGAGGTTCGATGATATCGCACCTCCGCCAGATTAGGCGCGCCGGGGTCTGATCTGTTCAATTTTGGCTGGTGTCATTCCGCAACCGTCTCCAGATCATCCAGCTGCGTCCGATGTAGAATGCGCTCGGAGACAATGTTGGCTCATCCCATCCATCGCGGGCTGGCGCATCGAATGCGCCGCGCAACGAAATCTGCAGTCGTGGTGACGCTGCTCCTGGCGACCGCCGTTGCCTCGCCAGGTCCCACCCAGTTCAAACCGGGCTTTAATCTTTTCACCAGACAGCAGGACATTCAGCTCGGCCAGGAAGCGGCGGCGCAGATACGTCAGAATGTGACCATCGTGCACGATCCCGTGCTCACCGCATTTGTGAACTCCGTCACTCGACGGCTAACGGCATCCCAGGAGGCAAAGGCCAGCGGATTCACTTTCACCTTTCAGATCGTTGCCAACCCTGCGATCAATGCCTATGCTCTGCCTGGCGGCCCTATGTTCATCAACACCGGGTTGCTGAAAGAAGTTGCCAATGAGGCGCAGTTCGCGGGCGCCATAGCCCACGAGATGTCGCACGTCATCCTGCGTCACGGCACCAACCAGGCCAGCAAGGTTGACCTGATCCAGCTTCCCGTGGCCCTGGCTGGCCAGCTTACCAACAGCGACACCCTGATGGGACAGCTCGCGCAACTCGGTATTGGGTTAGGTGCAGACAGCGTGCTGCTGAAGTTCAACCGCATCCATGAGAGCCAAGCGGACCTGATGGGCTCACACATAATGGCCGAGGCCGGCTACGACCCCATCCAGTTGGCCAGGTTCTTCGCCCGGCTCAACGACCAGAGCGGGGCTTTCGTATTCCTGTCCGACCATCCCAATCCCGGAGACCGCTCGAGGGCCATCAAGGAAGAAGCGGCGCGGCTGCCGCACCGGATTTACGGCTACCAGACCGGCCATTTCCAGGAGA
>Ga0187847_10002832_pt1 | contig 13685 bp, 10 predicted proteins | sample June2016WEW_4_10_FD_132458 | JGI IMG/M metagenome (GOLD analysis project Ga0187847, IMG submission 132458) | Peatland microbial communities from SPRUCE experiment site at the Marcell Experimental Forest, Minnesota, USA - June2016WEW_4_10 | ecosystem: Environmental > Terrestrial > Soil >...
CAGAAATGCTATCGGTACTTGCGCAGCACGGCCAGAACCCGGCCTTGAATCTGCACTTCGCTCGCGTCCACTATGATGGGTTGCATCGCGGAGTTGGCGGGCTGTAGACGGATGCGGCCGCCCGGTTCATGGTGCAGGCGTTTCAGCGTCGTCTCCCGGCCACCCACCAGCGCTACCACGATTTCGCCGTCGTTCGCCTGTTGGGTTCGTTCCACCAAAACGTAGTCGCCGCTCATGATGTGATCTTCGATCATCGATTCGCCGCTAACTTGTAAGGCGAACGTGTCGCCCTTGCCCGCGAAATCAGCGAACTGCAGCGTCTCCTGTCCTTCGATGGCCTCGACAGGTGAACCCGCTGCGATTCTGCCGGCGAGTGGAACTTCCGTGGATTGAATCGCCTGGCGGCTCTTCCTCCGCTCCTGGACGTATTTCGACGATACCTCCAGCGAGCGGCTCTGGTTGAACAAGCGCCGCAGGTAGTTGCGGGATTCCAGTGCCTGGATGTGCTTGTGAACGGTGGCGAGCGAAGCCAGCTTCAAGCCGTGCGCCAATTCTTCATAACTCGGGCTGTAGCCGTTTTGCTCGACGAAGTCCGCGATGAAATCCAGAACCTCTTTCTGCCTCTTGGTAAGAGCCATGTTTCTATTGTGGGCGAAGAAAAGGGGAACGTCAAGTGGCGGGCGCATCCGAAATGCGCCACAATTGGATTTCATGCCCAGGCTGGATCGAACTCCGTGAAAAAGCGCGTCTCGCTGTTCGTCACCTGCATCGTCGATCAGGTGTTCCCACAAGTCGGAATCGCCATGACTCAGGTGCTGGAGCGGCTGGGCTTCCAGGTTGATTTTCCGCACGCGCAAACCTGCTGCGGCCAGCCCGCGTTCAATAGCGGCTTTCCCGAAGAAGCGGGCACAGTCGCCAGGCACTTTCTCAATACATTCGGCGATGCCGAATACATCGTTGTCCCGTCCGGATCGTGCACGTCCATGATTGCGCACCACTATACGGACATCTTTGCCAGCGATGAAAGGATGCTGCAGCTGGCCCGCAGCACCGCCCCGCGCGTTTGGGAGTTTTCGCAATTCCTGATCGATGTAGCGGGCGTTGACGATGTCGGCGCGCGCTTCGATGGCGTGGTCACCTATCACGATAGCTGCCACTCGCTGCGCGAGATGCACATCAAAGATGGTCCACGCAGGTTACTGGCCAAGGTGCAAGGCCTGACGTTGCGCGAAATGGAGCCCGCCGAGGAATGCTGCGGATTTGGCGGTACGTTTTCGGTCAAGTTTCCAGAAGTCTCCGGAGGCATGGCCCGCACCAAGATCGAGTCGATTATCAAGACGGAAGCCGGAACTGTGGTCTCCGTCGATTCCAGTTGCCTGATGCAGATCCAAGGGGCGATCGATCGAGCGCGGTTGCCCATTCGCACAATGCATCTGGCGGAAATTTTGGCGGGGAGATGAGCGCGTGACAGGCCAGCCGTCCGAAACCATCAATCAAACTCTTGGCGATGCACGGCTTCAGCTCGCCATCTACTCGGCCACCAATCGGCTGATGACACACCGCGCCGGTGCGGTTCGCGCAGATCTGCTGCCCGATTATCAGGAACTTCGAACTGAGGCGAATCAACTCAAGAAGCACACCATCGAACATCTGGATCATTATCTGGAGCTTTTCGAAAAAAATGTCGTCGCGCACGGCGGCAAAGTGGTTTACTGCTCCGACAGCCAGGAAGTAGCCGACTTCGTGCTCGCGCTCGCCAAGGAGCGCGGAACGCATCTGATCGTCAAATCGAAATCCATGACCACGGAAGAAATCCACTTCAATGAGCGCCTGGAGAAGCAACAGCTCGAAGCCGTGGAGACGGATCTTGGCGAGTACATTTTGCAGCTCGCGCACCAGCGCCCGTATCACATCGTTGCGCCGGCTTTGCATCTCACTCGCTATGATGTCGCCGAAATCTTCAGCAAGAACCTGGGTGTGGAGAAAGAAGTAGTCATCGAGAAGCAGACCGCGATCGCGCGCGCGACGTTACGCGAGAAATTTCTGCACGCCGATATCGGCGTCACTGGCGCCAATTTCCTGGTAGCGGATTCTGGTGCGGTGGTGGTGGTGGAAAATGAAGGCAATGCGCGCTTGACTACTTCGGCGCCGAAAATCCACATCACCGTGGCGGGGATCGAAAAGCTAATCCCACGCGCGCAGGATCTGGGCGTCTTCCTGACGTTGCTGGGACGCAGCGCTACCGGCCAGCCGCTGACGGTTTACACATCGTTTCTGTCCGGGCCGCGGCGAAATAACGAAATCGATGGTCCGGATGAATTCTATGTAGTGCTTCTCGACAATGGCCGCTCGAAGCTTCTGGCCGATCCGGAGAAGCGACAGTCGCTCTACTGCATTCGATGTGGCGCATGCCTGAATCATTGCCCGGTGTATCGCAAGATCGGCGGGCACAATTATCCGTGGGTTTATTCTGGACCCATCGGTGCCATCATCACTCCGCAATTTCACGGCGTGCTCAAGGATCCCTGGCTGCCGTTCGCCTCCAGTTTGTGCGGCGCTTGCGCGGAAGTCTGTCCGGTCAAAATTGAAATTCCAAAGCTGTTGTTGAAGCTGCGCGCGGAAGTGACGGATGCCCAACGTCGCCAGGGCGAAGGCGGCGTGGAACGGCTGGTGTTTCGGATCTGGGCGTGGGTGATGACGCATCCGAGGATCTATTTGATGCTGGCGCGGATCGGTGGCATCTTCGCGCCGGTGCTCCCGAAAGTGGGGCCGTTAGGAAAGTGGGCCAGCCAGCGTGAGGTTCCTAAGCTCGCGAAAACCAGCTTCCACCAATGGTGGCGGGAGCGCAAGTGACTTCGCGTGAAGTGGTACTTCAGAACGTGCGCAGAGCTTTGAGTAGGGCCGCGGGCCTACTCCCGACCACTCTCGCGGCCCCTCGGCTACGCATCCCTATAATGGACCGCAACCGCTATAGCACTCTCTTCGGCCAGAATTTCGAAAAGCTTGGAGGAAAATGCTTTTTTGTGCGGGAGCCCGGCGAAGTTGTTCCCGTCCTGGCGGAATTATTGCAGGGAAAGCGCGTAGTTGCTTCGAATGCCCCATTTTTGGCCGCTTGCGGCATTACAGCACTTCCACAGGTTCAATCGGGATTCACCGATCGGGAAGCGCTACGTGCGGCCTGCGCCGCGGCCGACGTCGGGATTTCGAGCGCGAGCTATGCGTTAGCCGAAACTGGAACATTGGTGATGCTGGCGAGTCCCGAAGAGCCTCGCCTTGTATCATTGCTCCCGCCGATGCACATCGCCGTGTTTCCCCGCTCGCTGATGCTGGCGAATCTGGACGAGCTGCTGGCCGTTCTGCCGAATCCCGCCGAGCAAACCAGTTCCATGGTGCTCATCACCGGCCCCAGCCGCACCGCCGACATCGAGCAGATTCTGGTACGCGGCGTGCACGGTCCGGGCGAGATTTATGCGGTGATCGTGGAAGGTTAGTTGGATCGGCGAGCCGGGATGCGGATCAACACATAAGCGATGCTCGCAAATCCGATCAGCGACAGCCATCCGCCCCACGCTGGATAAAAGCTAAACGTTGCGAAGCTCGGAACTTTGGCCAGGAACAAGACAGCCAGCAGAATTCCGACAATGGCTTCGCCCGCAATCAAGCCGGATGCCAGCAGCGTTCCTTTTTCCTCGAAGCTGAGCTTCTGCTCGGCATTTAGCTTCCGCGCGGCGCGGTCAGCGATTAGCTTAATCAGGCCGCCCACGAAAATGGCTGACGACGTATCGAACGGAAGGTACATTCCTACCGCGACCAGCATCGGCGAACGCGCGCCGAATAGCAGCAGCGCCACGCCGAATGCCGCGCCGATGGCGATCAATCCCCAGGCCATTTGTCCGCCGACAATCCCTTTGGCCAATTGCGCCATCAGGCCGGCCTGCGGGGCGGGCAGGGCGCGTCCGCCGATACCGCCGGTCGCGAGATTCGCTTCGTGCAGCGCGATGATCGGGCCCATCAGGAAAAACGCCAGCAGGATCACCGAAATGATCTCCACCACTTCCATTTTCCAAGGAGTTCCGCCGAGCAAATGCCCGGCCTTCAAATCTTGAATCAACGATCCCGACACCGAGCATGCCACGCAGACCACAGCGGCTACACCCAGCACAGCCGCGACTCCAGCCAATCCCGTCACGCCGATGGTCAGCATCACTAACGCCGCGATGATCAGCGCCGCTAACGTCAATCCAGAGAGCGGCTGGTTTGAGCTACCCACCAAGCCCACCAAATAGCCGCCAATCGCCGAAAGGAGAAATCCGCTGATGCTCATGATCACTGCCGCCACGATGGCCGCAACCCATCCATGCGTGAAGTAATAATAGATGGCCGTAATCGGGATCATCAGCACCAACATGGATAGCACCACCCAGCGGGCCGGGATGTCGCGTTCGGTGCGATCCAACGATTTTTCTTCGTGCGCTGCTTTGGTGGAAGCGGCGAAGATCCCGCGCAACGAAGTCCACAGTGACGACCGCATGGAGAACATGGTGCTGGCCGCGCCCACCAGCATGGTTCCCACCGCGATGGGCCGGACCACGTTATACCAGACCGAAAATGCTGCCGTGGCCGGATCCGTTGTTCCGATGCGCCTGGGCAAATCCGGATCGAAGAACAGAAGCAATGGGATCAGGATCCACCACGCGATCACGCCGCCGGCTACGTTAACGGATGCCAGTTCCGGCCCGATGATGTAGCCGATCCCGATCAGCGCCGGCGATAGGCTAGGCGTCGACCACGGGATTCCACCGAAGTGCGTGACATCGCCTATGGGCTGCTTCTCAAAATTGAAATGCTTGATCACTGATTTCGGAAACGCCAGGAAGCCTTCCACATACTCCTGGAAAATCTGGATGCCCTTGTCCGATTTCAAAATATGGATTAGTCCGCCGAAAGCCATCGCGCCGAAAATATAACGTGGTGCATCGCTCGCAGTGGCTTCGCCCGCCTTGACGATTTCATAGCTAGCCACGCTCTCCGGCCACGGAAGCGGCGCGTCCACACACAGCGGCCGGCGCAGCAGAATAATGAAGAACACGCCGATCAGCCCGCCGACCAGCAGCACCAGCGTGGCTTCCCAATAATGCGCGCGCAGATCGGTCCAGAGCCGATGGCCATCTATTTCCACCATCATGAATGCGGGGATGGTGAAGATTGCTCCGGCCACCAGCGCTTCGCCCACGGAAGCTGCGGTACGGGTGATGTTCTGCTCCAGGATCCCACCGCGAAATGCGGGAATCCGGAATAGCGCCATCGCGATTACTGCCGCGGGAATTGTTGCCGCGACGGTCTGGCCGGCGCGCATGCCGAGATACGCGTTGGCTGCGCCGAAAACAAATGCCAGGAAGATCCCCAGGCCGACCGCTTTCACGGTCATCTCGCGGGGCGATTGGTCAGCGCCGTTCAATCAAGCAATGGTATCAGGTAGCGCTTATTTACGCTTCGCCGTGATGTCCTGGCCGCCCTGATGCAAGATCAAGTGATCGCCCGCGAACTCAACCTGCGCGTCCACTACCTTGAGGAAGAACTTGGTTTCCGATTCGGCAAATAGCGGGAACTTCTGTTGTCCGGTGGCCTGCGCTGCCAATTGGTCGCCTTCGAGCGTCACCACCAGGTCGAACCCGGGCTTCAGTTCATACGTGCCGACATATTTCTCCAAAACCTTGCGCGGCACCGTGATTTCTTTGCGCTCAGACGGCAGTTGAACCGGCTGGCCGAGAGCCACTGCTCCGAGTTTCCCGGCGATATCGCTTGCCGGGCCATTCAGATTGCCGAGCACCACCACGGTAAGCTGATCGTCGGGATAGTAAGCCAGGTGCGTGTTGAAACCTTCGATTCCGCCGCCATGGTCGATCACTTTGTGACCCGCGGTAATGTGGACGCCCAGTCCAAACGCGTAGTCCTGCTTGAACGGCGTGGTCATCTTTTGTAGCGACGCGGCCGAGAGCACCTTGCCTCCGAACAGCCCACGCTCCCATCGCAACAGATCTTCGGTGGTGGAATAAAGCGACCCGGCCGAGAACGGGATACTCATGTGGATGAATCCCGCGTTCACGGGACCGTCCTTCGACGGCGTGTACCCGGACGCGCGATGCGGGATGATCTTCGAATTGGAATCGTACCCCGAATCCTTCATGCCCAAAGGCGTGAAAATGTTTTCTTGGACGAAAGTTGCGTAGCTCTGCCCACTGATCTTCTCGATCAGATAACCGAGCAGCACGTATCCGGAGTTACTGTAGTTCCATTTCTCGCCTGGAGCAAATTCAAGGGGTTTGTCGCGAAAGCGCGCCACCAGTTTCTCCGGCGTGGTTTCGAAAGGCTCGGTCTGTGCATAGTCGGCGAAGCCAGTGAAACTCGGAATGCCGGAAGTATGCGTGAGCAAGTGAAAGATGGTGATCTTGTCCCAAGCTGCTGGCGCATCCGGCATGTACTTCTTTACCGGGTCTTCAACTTTGAGTTTTCCGCGCTCCTCCAGCAGCAGGATGGACGCCGCCGTGAACTGCTTGGTGACGGATCCCAAGCGGAATTTGGTGGAAGGCGAGTTCGGAATGTCCCATTCGAGATTGGCCATTCCGTAGCCTTTGCTGAACAGGACGTCGCTGCCACGGGCCACCAGCACGGTACCCATGAAGGTCTTGCTGGAGACGTAGGACTGGACAACCTGGTCCATGCGCGCCGCGTCCTGCGCGCGGGCAAGGACCAGGATTGAAATGAAAAGAACGAATCGTCGAAACATGAATCGGATGGCAGGCGAAAGCGCCTGCCCCACGGAACTTAATCTAATGATCGCGGCCGCGTCCACCCCCACCACCGCCGCCTCTACCGTATCCACCCTTGCCTCGGCCTCCGCCACCACCCCCGCCACCGGGTCCGCGGCCACCACCGCCACCCCCACCGCCGGGTCCTCGGCCTCCGCCTTCGCGCATCGGGCGGGCCTCATTCACTACCAGCGAACGGCCCAGAAAATCCTGGCCATTGCAGGTTTGAACGGCTCGCTCGGCTTCTTCATCGTTGCTGAATTCCGCGAACCCGAAGCCGCGCGGCTCACCGGTAAACTTATCGCGGATAATTTGAACGGAATCGGCTTGAAATCCGTTCCGCGTGAACCAGTCTTGTAACTCCGCTTCACTGGCTTGGTACGGAAGGTTGCCTACAAACAGTTTTTTCAAGGAAGCTCCTTTGGCCCAGTTGGACAGCGGGGTACGGACTAGGGCACACAATAATCCTAGCAGGCGGCCCCACCTTCTATCACCCAGCGCCAGGCAAGCCTGAGGCTTGCCCTACGGACGCTTGTCGTACTCTTCTTTGGATAGCTTCTTGATCGGATCCAGTTTCTCCGACTTCAGCGCGTCGTTCAGCGTATCCACGTTGGCGCTAAGCCCCGTAAATGATTGGCCGGCTGCCTCCACCTTCTGCTCCAGAACCCCGGCCCGCTCTATCTGGGATTGGGTGGGTCTCCCGCCATACCGCATCACTTCGCCGTAGACCTCGCCGATCTCTTCGCGAAGCCGCACTTCACCCGTGATCTGCGGCATGGCGCCCTCGGCGCCGGTTGGAACCAGTGTTTTCTCCAGATCCGTGAGCTTGCCGTCCAGCGAATCCAGGCGCTTTCGGAGCGCATCGCCTTCCTTTAGTTTCTTGGACCGGTCGCGCGCCTGATCGCGCATCTCCACCACCGCTGCATTGATATAAGCCAATCGTTCCTGCATGCGGTAATATTTCATGACGGTTTGCTGCTGCAGTTTCCGGTCCGCCTCCGAATGCGGCGAAGCGGGATCGCCCACCAGCTTGATGGTAGCGGTATAGGTTTCGTCGCCTTTCAATAATTTCGCAGTGTACGTACCCTCGGGAACGCGCGGGCCCTGCAGCGATCCAAACTCCACCGATTGCGCGGTGGGCACCTTAGGCGGCTTCATTCGCATGGGCCAGGCCACGCGATTGATCCCGCGCCGCGTGCCGGCCGAAAGCGTGGTCACCAGGTGATTCTCGCTATCAAAAATCTGGATCTTGAAATCGCCGAACGTGTGGCGATCCTTGAGGTAGTAAGTAATGAACGCGGCCTCGGGCGAATTCGATCCTACGAATTCATCGTTGCCTCCGAAATTCTGTTCCATACCGGACATGCGAAGTTTCGTCGGCTGCGGTTCCAGCACTGTGAGCTTCGAATCCAATACTTCTGGCGTGATTTGGCGGATGGGCGTGATGTCGTCCACGATGTAAACGCCGCGCCCGTGCGTTGCGATGATCAGATCCGAATCCCGCGCATGAATTGCAAGATCGCGTACGGCCACAGGGGGGAAGTTGCCGGTGAACTGCGCCCATTGCTTGCCGCCATCGATGCTGAGGAAGAGTCCGGACTCCGTACCCACGAAAAGCAGATCCGGCTTCACCAGATCTTCGCGCACCACGTGCGCATAACCCTTTACAGCATCGGTTGCAATGGAGGTCCAGGTGGCGCCGAAATCGTTGGTCTTGTAGACGTAGGTGTGCATGTCGCCGGTTTGGTGCCCGTCGAAAGTGACATACGCCGTCCCGGCCTGGTGGTGACTGGCTTCGATTCCACTCACCAGTGTATTCCGTGGGACGCCCGGGACGTTGCCGATCAGGTTCTTCCAAGTCTTGCCGCCATCGCGCGTGAGTTGCAGGTTGCCATCATCAGTTCCAACCCAGATCACTTTCGCATCCCGAGGCGACTCGCTGATGGCGTAGATGGTGCAATGATTCTCGGCACTGGAATTGTCGATGGTGACGCCGCCCGACTGCTCCTGCTTCTGTTTCTCAGGATCGTTAGTCGTTAAATCCGGCGAGATTCGCTCCCAGGATTCGCCGCGATCGCGCGAACGGAACAGAAACTGGCCGCCGATATAGAGGGCGTGCGGCTCATTGGGTCCGGCCAGTGCCGGCGCGTTCCAATTGAAACGGTATTTCGGGTCGCCGGCTTTGGGGAACGGTGAGATGGACTTCAGCTCACCCGTGTTTTTATAAAACCGCAGCAGCTTGCCATTCTGCCACTCCGAATACACGATGTTCTTGTCGCTCGGATCTGCGAAAGCGTTAAAGCCGTCGCCGAAGCCGATGTTGCGCCAATCACGATTTTGAATGCCGCCGGCCCCTTGGCTCGGGGCCATCCATGCGCCGTTATCCTGCAAGCCGCCGAAGACGTTGTAGGGCTGATCCATGTCGGCCGTGACGTGATAGAACTGACCCACCGGTACCGTGCGCAGGAACGTCCAATCGCCGCCGTAGTCTGTGGATTTGTACACGCCACCGTCGGTGCCGTCGTAGAGAGTGGCGGGCTGAACGGGATCGATCCACAACGCGTGATGATCGGAATGCACACCCACCGTCACACCCACCGGGCCGAAAGTTTTTCCGCCATCTTTGCTGACGGCGAGGTAAAGTCCCGGTTTGTAGATGCGATTGTAGTCCTTGGGATCCACAATCAGCAGCCCGAAGTAGAACGGGCGCATTCCCATGATGGAGTTGGTCGACACCTCGTTCCAGGTTCGGCCCAGATCATCGGAGCGATACAACGCGGATTTCTTGGACTCGACCACGCTGTACACCACGCTGGGGCGTGAAGGCGCAACGGCCACCGCAACCCTGCCGAGATTGCCTTCCGGCAACCCGGCTTTGATTTTCTCCCAGGTCTTGCCGCCATCCGAGCTGCGATAGAGACCGCTGCCCGGCCCACCGGATTTGAATGTCCACGGATAGCGCCGGAATTGCCACATGCCGGCGTAGACCATGTTAGTTTCTTGAGGATCGATGCTGACATCGGAGCAGCCCGTGTCTGCATTGACGTACAAAATTTTCTGCCAGGTCTTGCCGCCGTCGGTGGTTTTGTAGAGCCCGCGGTCTTCGTTCGAATCCCACAAATGTCCCAGCACCGCGACGTACACGGTGTCGGAATGCTTGGGATCGATAACAATTTTGGCGATGCGCTCCGAATTCGGGAGCCCCATCAATTTCCAGTTATCGCCGGCGTCGGTGGACTTGTAGATTCCCGCGCCCACCGAAGTGCTGTTACGCACCCACGGCTCGCCGGTGCCAACCCAAACCGTGTCGGGATGGGATTGATCCACCGCGATAGCGCCGATCGCCTGCGGATACTTGTCGAATATGGGCTTGAAGCTGATGCCGGCGTTGATGGTCTTCCATACGCCGCCGCCGGCTGCGCCCACGTAGATGATTCGCGGATCGTTGGCTACGCCGTCGATGGCAGCGATGCGGCCGCTGGTGATAGCAGGTCCGATGGGCCGCGCTTCGATGGCTCCGAACGTGGAAGAATCGACTTTGACTTCGGCAGTTGAGAGAACTGCTGTCAGCAGAACAAGTGCAGCCGCGGCTTTTATCATCAGTGGAGCGCGTTACTGCTTGGCGGCGTCTTTCTTTTCTTCTTTGGGCTTTTCAGGAATCTGGAAGATGGCGTCGTCGATGGGTGTGTTTACTTCAATCTTCTCGATGGTGAGATCCATCATGGAATTGCCGTTCACCTTTTGGTTAATGCTATAAGGCATCATCACGCCATTGACAGGTTTGTAGTTGCTGGGCGTGGATTCCACGTCGCCCTCTTGTCCCATCTGTTTCCGTTTGCCGGAACTGCGCAGTTCCAGAAATGTCTGTGCATCTAGGAATTGATATTCAATTGTTCCGCTTTTCTTGGTGATTTTCAGCTTGTAAGCGGATGTTCCTTCCAGGTCTTCCTTGCCAATCAACTCTACGGTGTTGCCCTTGGCTTTGTAATCCACCAGCGGTCCCTCAATGAAGTCGGAATCATCTTTCGCCTGCTGGGTGTCCTCGTCGTTGGATTTCTGTGGATCGGAGGAGCCCATGAAGGGGTTGATCATCCAGGATGTGGTGCCATCGAAACCAGTGACCACGCTCTTGCCTTGTACGGCGATTTCCATGCGCATGGAAGACGGCCGTTTAATTTTCATTACGATGGGAGCTTCCAACTGGCCGCCCATCAGTACCGCTTTGCCGGTGACAGTCACGCTTTGAATGGCCTTGAGTTTGTCCACGCCGCCCAGCGCCTCCGTGTGCTTTTCGATGATCTGATCGACAGTGAGCGCGGCATCTTTAGCGGCAGCGGTATCTTGCGCAGTGGCGGGTAGAAAGAAAAATGCAGGAACGCAAAGTAGTGCGGTTGCGAGAGAACGAAGCATTGGGAACCTCCAGGATTGGTCTCTTCAGATGATAGCAGGCCACGGAAAGCAGAAAGCAGGCGGCAGGCTGCAGAAGGCGGAACACAGGCTGCAGGCGGCAGAAAGCGGAAGGCAGCAACCAACAACCAGAAACGAGAAACGAGAAACGACCTTCAGGCCCCCGCCCCAAACTGCAAGTCCCCACTCCCCAGCCCCGAGTCCCTAGCCCGGCTCCGTCCCACCGGCTTCTTCGGAACCTGTCCCGGCCGGCTGAGGAGGTGGATCCGATCTCGAACGCTCTCGGAGTCGCCAAATTCTTCCGCCCAGCGGCGCGAGAACTGTTCTACTTTCCGGCGCTCTCGTTTCTTGAGCCAACCTGCCACTGCACCGGCGCCCTTGTATTCCGCCAGCATCTGGGTTACCGTGACGCAATCGTTGATATCGCCGAGCACGGTTTGAATCCCCTTGATGCTATCGCGCCAGCTCGCAAGTTCGGCGCCGTACAGCGGCGCAAACAGCTCCAAAGTATAGCGAAGTTTTTTCGAGGAGATTCGGAACGCGTGGAGTTTTTCGGGAGATGTCTTGGCCTTACAGGCGGCATTGCCGCGCTCCACAAAGTCCACCGCCATGCGGGGCAGAATCCGGCGGGCCGACTGCTCAATTACGATCCGGGACTCCGCGCTGTTTCCACTGGCCAGTGCGGCTTCGAGCGCCGTCCGCCATTTCAAAGACGATTTTCGGTCCATGCGGCGCTTCAGAGCTCCGACCAGGACACGCGCCGATTCCTTGCGCTGGCTTTCGAGCTTCGGCAAGAGGCTGGCCGCCTCCTCGGCGCGTGATTTGGATAGCAGTTTGAGCGCGATATCAAAGTTGCGTGTGGCGCCCGCCAGGGTCATTAGCTTTTTCGTGCGCCGCCGGATCTTGCGCGTTTCCTTTCCAGGAAAACACGACTTGAAGACCGCCAGCGCTTGCGTGAATCTGCGAATCGAGACTCTCAAATCATGCACCGCGTCGGCACCCGGAGCCTTTTTAGTAAGGTTCATCTGGAAGGCCAATCGTCCCAGCAAGCGGGTGGTGTTTTGGGCCGCAAATTTTCGCGTCTCGATGGTCAACGCCATATTCGGGATGCTCGATCTGTTATTGTTACACGATTGTAACCTTCGGCGAAAGGTCTGGCACTCATTTCTTGACGCTTCCTTTCTTGAACAGCATGTCTTTGGGCCGGATTCGACGCTCCCGGCAGTACGCCAGATATAAGAAGCCGTAGCTGCGCGTAATGTAGTCGGACTTCGAAAAGCCGAGCTGCCGGGCGGTACGGTCGATCCAGCGTGGCGGGCCCTCCAGCTCCAGATAATTTCCAATGGGCGTCTCATCCACCAGGATTTTGCCCTGGTTCGACTTCTTGCCATACTCAGTCCGAAACTTCTCGTAGCGGAAAACCGGCTGATACCCGAGTTGGGTGAGTATGGGGGCGATGGGAGCCGAATACGGAATTTCGAATTCAATTTCGTGGCGCTTTTTATAACGGCTGGGCTCGGACGGGCCTTTGTACGTCAGCAGCGTGTGGTTCGCCACGCGGCGGACGCGGATCAGCTTGCCATGTTTACGGAGCGAACGTTTGGCATTGTCGAATAATGTGTTGGATTCGAAGGCCCGGTGCTTGATGATGCGGAAGCCGAGTTTGCGCAGGGAATGGCGGACTTTGGTGAAGCCTCCGCGCACGCGCAGCTTGATTTCGGTTTCGACCTTCAATCGGACACGCTAATGCATCGGGGCAGGGAAAGTCAAATGGGAGGTCCCCTTACTAACGTGCGGGGCAACAATGCCGCAATGCGAAGTTAGAAAACAATTGCTCGGCTGTAGCCCCGCGCGTGAGCAAGGGGACACGCGGATTACTCTGCCTTACAGCTCCCGCAGGGACAGATCTTCCGCAAATGATCGAACGAATAGATTCCGGTGTTGTGACCATCGCTCCATTCAATCCGGATGGCATAGTGGCCCACCTGTTCCACATTCAGCATCTTGAGCGTGGGCTTGAACATTGGAAAAGGCGCGGCGGGGGCGGAGTAATTGCTCTTCTCCGGCTCGGTGCCGTGCGCGCCGGTGCAGGTGGCGCAAGGACATTCGTCGCGCAGATAGCCGAGCGAATATTTGCTGAGATGCCCGTCCTTCCAATCGATCTGTATGCCTTTGGATTTCGAGATCGCGATGTGTTCGGGTTCAGGTACGATTTCTAACATTTGCGTATCAGTCACTGAGTTCGCTCCACGTCGCGGACGCCCGAGATGCGGCGGACAGCATTCACCACGCGTTCGAGTTGTTTCTTGTCGCGGATTTCGATGGTCATGTCGATCACCGCGCCATCGCCGCCGCGTTTATCGTCAGCGCTGGCCTCCAGGCTGCGGATGTTGCTTTGTTCGGCGAAGAGCACGGAAGTGAGCTGGTTGAGCATTCCCGGACGGTCATCGGTATAAATCATTACCTTCA
>Ga0187847_10002834_pt1 | contig 13678 bp, 10 predicted proteins | sample June2016WEW_4_10_FD_132458 | JGI IMG/M metagenome (GOLD analysis project Ga0187847, IMG submission 132458) | Peatland microbial communities from SPRUCE experiment site at the Marcell Experimental Forest, Minnesota, USA - June2016WEW_4_10 | ecosystem: Environmental > Terrestrial > Soil >...
CCGATGCTTTGGCAGTGCAGGCCGACTCCAACGTGGTCAGCACCCTCATCAGTTCCGAACAAATCAGTCAGATCGCAACCGAAAACCGCAACTTTGCGGCTCTTGCTGCATTAGGCATGGGCGTCAGTTCGGCTCTTCCTGACAGCAACACACCAACCTCCGTGGCGGCCAGCTTCTCAATCAGCGTCAACGGACTTCGTGAGAGCCACAACATCTGGCTCATCGACGGTGGCGAGGCCGATGACCGCGGCGGCGCCGGCGGCATGGACATCATGCCTTCGCAGGACGCGATCGCCGAGTTCACAATGATGACCTCGAACTATCCGCCTGACTATGGTATTTCTTCCGGCGCCACGATGAGCCTTTCGCTCAAGAGCGGCACCCAGAAGTTCCATGGCGAACTGTGGGAGTTCAACCGTACCCCCGACTACAACGCCTTCCAGGCGATCGCCAACTCCAAGACCAACATTCACTACAACATCTATGGAGGCAACGTCGGCGGCCCGCTCTTTATCCCTCACGTTTACAACACCAACAAGCAGAAGACCTTCTTCTTCTGGAATGAAGAGTGGCGCAAGATTCTGTCCGGCGCCGGCACCAATGTGAACAACACGTTGGACAACGCCGATCGGCCGGTTCTTGGAACTGACTTGCACTACGTGCCGCCGGCTTTCGCGACCGGTACGGTTCTGAAGGTTCCTTCGGTTCCGGCTACCTCGTATTACGCAACCCACACGCTCGCGCCTCTGGGCCTGGTTCCTGGAGCCGCTCCCGGTACGGCGGGCGGATTTGCTGTGGATGGCTCAGGCTACGCGATCATTCCGCACCAGCTCTTCGATAACAATGGCGTGCTTTACCTCAACTCTGGCGCCATTCCGAAGCCGACAAATACCAGCAAAGACCAGGTGGTTGCGAACGTCTCGAATCCGATTGATGTCCGCGACGACATCGTCCGCATCGACCATAAATTCAGCGACAAATGGGCAATCCTCGGTCACTACATGCACGACTCTGTGTCCCAGGGATATGCGTTGCCGGAGTTGGGCTGGCTGTGGGCGAGCTACAACTCGATCACCAGCACACTGTCCAACCCCTCCAATAGCGCCGCAATCAAGATGAGCGGCACAATCAATCCGAATTTGCTCGTTGAAGCCAGCATCAACTACGACGGCAACATCATCAACATCACCAACAGCGCCAATTCGCAACTGCCTTCCGGTTGGCAGAAGAACCCACTGACTTCGAGCTTTGCGATTACCCGCAATTCGGTTCCCGGCCTTAACTACATTGGGCCATACAGCGTCGCCGAAGACACGGGCTCCGCTCCATGGCACAACGCGGCTGAAGATTACGAGCCTAAGGTCGACATCTCGTACACCATGGGCAAGCATGCCATGAAGTACGGGTTCAGCTACAACCGCTACACCAAGAACCAGCAGCTGTTCGGCGACGAGCAAGGCTACTACAGCTTCAACCAGTTCTCCGGCGATAGCTTCATGGACCTTGCAATGGGCCTTAGCTCCGGCTACAGCCAGTTCCAGGCCGTGCCGATTCGCCACTATGTCAACCAGACGCCGTCGGCCTATTTGATGGATAACTGGCACGTGACGCCGCGCCTCAGCTTGCAGCTCGGGCTTCGTTATGACGCTCTGCCGCATGCCTGGGAACGCAGCAACCAGGTTGCCAACTTCGACCCGGCCAACTTCATCTCCAGCCAGACGCCTATCTGGAACGGCACCCTCATCAGCCCTTCAACACCGGGCCTGTTGAGCCAGGGTGGCGCTTCCTACTATGTCAACGGCATGGGCCTCGCGGGCCAGAACAGCTTCCCGCGCGGATTGGTCAACAACGATTACAACACCTTGCAGCCGCGCGTCGGCTTCTCTGAGGACCTGTTCGGCAACGGCAAAACCGTTCTCCGCGGCGGCTTCGGAACGTTCTACGAGCGCTTGCAGGGCAACGACATTTACAACGCTGCCACGAACTCACCCTTCGCCAACAACGTGAGCATCAGCAACACGCTGTTCAGCAGCCCTGGCGTCAGTTGGAACGACAACTCGAACGTCGCTTCTGCCGGCGTCCCCGTGTTCGTGACATCTGTAACCAGCCTGGCTCCGAGCTACAAAGCGCCTGCAGTTGCGCAATTCAGCCTCGGCGTGCAGCATGAATTGAAACCGTCAATGATCTGGGTTGTGCAGTACGTCGGCAACATTGCATGGCACCAGAACATCGAGCAAGACATCAACGACTACCCGCTCAGTACCGACATGGCAGTTCGTTGCGATGCAGGTGACAGCGGCAACAACTTCCCGGGCGGCGATACCTGCCCGGCTTCAAATCTGTCCGGTTCCTACGCTCCGCCGAACCCGGCGGGCGGCAAGCCGGTTAGCTTGCCCAATGGCAATCTGTACCGCCAATACCAGGGTTACGGTGAAATCAAGCAGCAAGAGAACAACACCAACGGAAACTACAACGGATTCCAGACCGGTCTGCGTGTGCAGAACAAGTGGGGCCTCAGCGGCGAAATCGATTACACCTATTCGCATGAAATCGATCTCACCAGCTCTGACCTTACGCCAGTCAGCAATCCCTTCAACCTCAAGTACGATAAGGCTTCGGGCAACCTTGACCGTCGCAACATCGTGAATGCCAACTACATCTACAACATCCCGTTCTTCGCCAAGAGTTCTGGCTTGGTTCATTCGCTGATCGGCGGCTGGACTATTGCCGGTACGGTTATCGACGAATCGGGTATCCCTGGAACCGGCGCCCTTAACTACCAGGGTCCTGGAATCTCCAGCTCGTATGATTCGATCGGTTTGGGCGGGAACTACACCAATCGTCCCAATGTCAGCGGCAAGGTTCATTACCTGAAGAAGATCAATCAGTGGTTCGATACGACCCAGTTCAGCGATCCGATTCCTGCCTGGCTGGGTGGAGCGAACCAGGGCTTCGGCAGCGCGCGCAGGGACGCCATCGTGTTCCCGAATCGCGTGAACTTCACGACTTCGCTCTACAAGTCGTTTGCCATTACCGAGCGGGCTCACTTCGAACTTCGCGGCGAGTCCTTCAACACCTTTAACCACCAGGAATGGAACAACATGGGCACCGGTCAGGGTTCCTCGAACTTCGGCGTGATCACGGGCGCAGAAGATTCTCGTAACCTTGAACTCGGTGGCAAGTTCGTGTTCTAAATCGAACCTCAACCGGGGCGCGGCGGGTAACCCCCGTCGCGCCCCTTTTTCTTTGCATCGCCAATTTGCCCGCAGCTCTTGTCGCGAGAGAGAATTGATTCAGCAGGGGAATGCATTCCGCAACACAATACGTACGCCGCATCAAGGCGATTGAAGGATCTCCATCGCCGCAAGGCAAACAGGTGAATCAAATTCTTTGCAAACTGATTGGTGCGGCACTCATTACGGCTTCAAGTTTTTCCTTCGCCCAACCGCAAGCCACTTCGAACCCACGGCGCGAGGCCTTGGCGCTGGAGCAAGAGGGAAAAGTCCAGGAAGCTGAAGTTCAATGGCGCGCCATTCTCAAGGCGCATCCCGGGAGCCCTGAACCCTTGGCGCACATCGGCTTACTCGAGGCGCGACAGGAACATTACAAAGAGGCGGTCCCCCTTTATCGCAAGGCCCTGGCGGTCAATCCAAACGTTCCTGGTCTGCGACTCAATCTCGCCTTGGCGCTCTTTAAGGGTGGGCAGCTCAAAGACGCAATACCTGAATTCGAAATCCTTCGAAAGGATGCGCCCGCCCACTCACCCGAACAGCAAAGGGCAACTATTCTGATCGGCATGGCTTATTACGGCCTCGCCGATTATGTGAGAGCAGCGCTCTATCTAAAGGAAGCAGCGGACGACGAGCCCAATAATCTGCAGCTGTTGCTCGCGCTCGAACATAGCTATCTTTGGTCAAATCAGTCGAAGTACGTTCTTGACGTCTATCGACGGATTCTGACGTTGAATCCGGACTCTGCCGAAGCGGATATGGTGGCCGGCGAGGCGCTCGATGAAATGAAAGACAATGCCGGTGCTACGGCGATGTTTCGCGCTGCGGTCAAGGCAGATCCCAGGCAACCGAATGCTCACTTCGGTCTGGGGTACTTGCTCTGGACACAAAGGCAGTACCCAGCCGCTGCGCAAGAGTTCCTGGCCGAACTCGCCAACGATCCAAAGCACGTGCAATCGATGCTGTACCTCGCCGATACCTACATACAGATGAATCGGATCAGCGAGGCAGGTCCCCTTCTGGAATCAACACTCAAGCTAGACACATCGATTCCCTTGGCGCATCTCGATCTCGGCATTGTTGCAACCGAATCGGGAAATAACGAAGAGGCGTTGCGTGAACTCACTCTGGCCGAAAAATTGATTCCAGACGACGTGAATGTCCATTGGCGCCTCGCCCGGCTCTACCGCACAATGGGCAAAAAGGAAGAGGCCAAGGCGGAATTCGACAAGGCAAGCAATCTAACGAAGGAAACCGACGACGCGCTATTTAAGAAGATTCAAAATGGGAACGCGCATCCGCCGCAGGGCCAGACTGCGCCCGCGCCCGCACCGCCTTCCGAAAGATAATTCACTTCGTCTGAACTGGAAGGTCCCTTGTGTGCCCGCGCGCGAGCAATTGCGCGAGCGCTTTCTCAGGGCAGATATGCCTGGCCTCGACGCGATCGAGATCGTGGATCTGCACGTCGGACGCCACCGTATTAAAGCAGTAAAGACAGCGCGAGTTCAGGCTACCGTTTTCATTCGTTATGCGGCTGTACATTGGATTTCCTGGAGGATCTTTGGAACTTTCCGATGCTACGGGAATTTCGAATTATCGCTCGTGACTTTTGTCACGAGGAACTGTGAGGCGCGAACAAGTTTTTCACAGCTTCACATTTTGATTTGTATTTCTGCGCAGTTCCCAGCAGGGGCTCAAGCCGCCCTGAGGGAAAAGCGAAATGGAACACGGTTCATCAAATGTTCCAACGTAGTCGTACTCTTCCTTGTTGTTTTTCAATGGAACGACTAGCGTACGATTCACGGTGACCGTCGACTGCGGTGCGCCCTCCAGCTTGAATGCAATTGAATCCACCGCATACGTGGCCACAAATCCTGCCGCGAGAACGAGGACAACGCGCAACAGCCATCCGCCAATTCTTCTGAGCACGATCAACCTTCCTCGATCAGGTGCGCGTCTTCCTTGAGCGCAATCCCTGTGAGCTCGCGGCGACGCGCTTCAGACAGATAAAACATGAGCTGCGTCGCGGCCTGCGCATAGCTTAGGCCTTCTAAGCGGATGTTTGAAATGCAATTGCGCTCAGCATCCGTGCGCCCCGGCCGAGGCCCCCACGTAATGTAAGCTCCCAACGAGTCAGGCGCGCTCAGCCCCGGTCGCTCCCCAATCAACATCACGCAAAGCTGCGCACCAAGCGCTGCGCCGACCTCATCTCCGATTGCGACGCGACCTTGTTCGACGACACAAATCGGCGCCAGCTCCCATCCTGCGAGCTGCGGCAGCAACCTTTCGAGGAGCGGCGCCGCGTTTCGCTCGACCGCAAGCGCGGAGAGCCCATCGGCAACAATCAGCGATAAGTCGCATCGCCCATTTTGCAAACTCGCAAGCGTCGCGGCGCTGCGCTCATCAAGCATTCGTCCTAGATCGGGCCGTTGAAGATAAACAGAGCGATTCGCGGCCATCGTGTGCAATCGCACAACATCGCCACCCGAGATCGCGCCAATGGCCGAGGCAAGCGCTGCTGTTTCTAATCGCGCATGCACTGCGTCGCGAGCCAGCGCATGTGCTCTCTGAAATGCGAGCAGATCGCCAGTCCGCTGGCTCACGCCCGTACGTCCCAGGCCCACGCGCGCCGGGGTCAGCGCCCGTAACCGCACCGCCCACGAGGATGCCGCTATCTCGCTCATACCGGCAGCAGCCTCTCCGGATGATTCGCTTCCAGCCGTAGCCTGTTAAACTCCTCTCCCGCGAGCCACGCCTCAAATTCAGGCGCAGGCCTGAGACCAAGAACTTTCCGCACATAAAGCGCATCGTGAAAGCTTGTGCTTTGGTAGTTGAGCATCACATCGTCCGCACCCGGCACTCCCATTATGTAATTCACCCCCGCCGTTCCCAGCAGAGTCAGCAGCGTGTCCATGTCATCCTGATCGGCCTCGGCATGATTTGTGTAGCACACATCGCATCCCATGGGCAGCCCCAGAAGTTTGCCGCAGAAATGATCCTCCAATCCTGCGCGCACAATCTGCTTGCCATCGTACAAATACTCGGGACCAATGAAGCCCACCACTGTGTTCACCAGCATCGGATCGAAATGCCGCGCCACCGCATAGGCGCGCGCCTCCAGCGTTTGCTGATCCACGCCATGATGTGCGTTGGCAGAGAGCGCCGAGCCCTGGCCCGTCTCGAAGTACATAATGTTGCGTCCCGTCCGCCCATCCGCGCAAACTCCGCCGCGGCGTAACTCCATGCCCGCTTGATGTGCCTCCGACAAGAGCGACAAGCTCACCCCAAAGCTGCGATTCGCAGCCTCAGTGCCGGCGATCGATTGGAAGATCAGATCCACGGGCGCGCCTGCATTGAGCGCAGCCATCTGCGTCGTGACGTGAGCCAGGACGCAGCTCTGCACAGGAATATGGAACCGCTGCCGCAGTGCATCGATCAACCGCAGCAGTCGAGTCGTTGCGGCCACGTTGTCGCCTGCAGGATTGATGCCGATGACCGCATCGCCGGAACCGAGCAGCAGCCCATCCAGAATGGAAGCCGCGATTCCCATCGCATCGTCTGTCGGATGATTAGGCTGCAATCGCGCGCTCAACCTCCCCGGCAGTCCTACAGTGGTGCGAAACCGAGTCACCACGCGTATCTTCGCCGCTGCTGCAATCAGGTCCTGTACCCGCATCAGCTTGCTCACGGCTGCGGCCATCTCCGGCGTAAGACCTGCGGCAAGCTCCGCCAACCGCTCCGGCGTTGCCTCATCAGAGAGAAGCCAGTTCCGCAACTCGCCCACCGTCAGGGATTGCACTGGTGCAAACGCGGCCGCATCGTGCGTGTCGACAATCAAGCGCGTCACTTCGTCTTCGTCATAGGCCACAACTGCTTCAGAAAGGAAAACTGCCAACGGCAGGTCGGCAAGCGCATACTGCGCGGCCACGCGCTCTTCGGCCGATGCGGCGGCCAGCCCCGCCAGCACATCACCGCTCCGTGACGGAGACGCCTTGGCAAGCAACTCCCGCAGGCTCCCGAAGCTGTAGCGCGTGTTGCCAATCGTGGATGCGAAGGCCATGCGAGTGCTTCTAGCCTATCCGAATCGCGCAGCTCCACGAAACGAAACAATCGAATCGCTCCGCTTCTTCACGTCTCCGTGAATGCCGGAGATTATTCTTCTAACTCGGAGAACACTCCATGTCGCGCAGCCTGCCTATTCTTGAGTTTCTAATCATCTTCATCGCGTTGCCACTCGCGTACCGGCTCTCCCGCGTGCGCATACCCGCGCTGCCGTTGCTGTGGGCCGTCTCGGGCTATGCGCTGTGGCAATTGCTGCGCGATCCGCGATTCGATCGCTCACTCCTTTGGAACGCCGCGCCTCTCACCCACTACCTTGGCTCCATCCTCATCATCTTTGCTGTGGTAGCTGCGGCGCTTTGGCTCGGCGTCCATCTCTTCGCTCCAGCACTAGAGTGGAGCTTCATGCGTCAGAACCCAGTATTCTGGGCCATTGTGATGGTCGCCTATCCCGTCCTCTCCGTGTATCCGCAGGGAATCCTCTACCGAGCCTTTTTCTTCGAACGCTACGCCGTTTTATTTCCCGGCAAATGGGCGATGATCGTTGCCAGTGCCGCCGCCTTTGCTTTCCTACACATCATCTGTCGCAACACGCTTGCTGTCGTTCTCACATTCGCAGGAGGCCTGCTCTTCGCTTTCCGTTACGCTGAGACAAACTCTCTGCTGACGTCCTGTGTAGAACACTCACTCTACGGCTGCTGGCTTTTCACTATCGGCCTCGGCCAATACTTCTATCACGGAACCATCGCGTCCGTCGGCAGAGCCTTGCCCCAATGAAAAAAGCCAGCCGGATGCGGCTGGCTTTCTCAATATGCCCCTAGATTCGGTCTCGGTTTCCCTACCCCTTCACCGACGCGGCCCGCACGGAAACCCCGCTCAACTCCGCAGCCCTCGCCTCGGCGTAAGCCGCCGCTCCCATCAGCGCCGCGCGGCTCTCCAGAATAATCCGTACCGGCATGTTGATCAGCAACTGGCTCAGCCTTCCCTTGTCGGTAAAGGCCTTCAGGAATGTGCCGTCCTTCAGCTTCTCCAGGATCCGCGGTGCGATGCCGCCGCCCACGTAGAGCCCGCCGACCGACAGAATCTTCAGCGCCAGGTTGCCGGCTTCCGCCCCATAGGCGGAAACAAACATATCCAGCGTCTTCGCGCAAAGTTCGCTCTTCGCCGCCAGGCCCATCTCTGTGATCACCGAGTTAGGATCGTGCGCTGCAGCTATCTTCTCCGCAAGCCACACCGGCTCTTCCACGCCTTTCACTTCGCGCAGGAACTCATAAATGCTGGTCATTCCCATGCCGCTAACCACGCGCTCAAAGCTGATGCGCCCGTTGTATTTCTGCTTCAGGAAGCGCAGCAGGTCAATCTCGTCTTCATTGCGCGGCGCATAGTCCACGTGCCCGCCTTCTGAGGGGTAGGGAACATGGATGCGACCGTTCCAGGCCAGCAGGCCTTCGCCCAGCCCGGTCCCCGCGGCGATCAGTGCGCGGTTGCCAATCTGGCTCGGGTCGCCTTCGCTCAAGGTGTAGATCTGGTCGGCTGACAGCTCCGCAATGCCATAACCATTGGCTTCGAGGTCATTGATCAAAAAAACATGCTGAATTCCGAGGCCGGCCGCCAATTCGCGGCTATCCAGGGTCCAGGGCAGGTTGGTCAGCCGCAGCCGGCCGTCACGGACTGGTCCCGGCACGCCAAAACAGGCAGAGGTGACCTTCTCCGCGCCCAAAAACTGCTTCACAATCTCTTCCAGGCCGTGATAATCCTTCGCGGCGTACCGCTCGTCCCGGGTATATGTCAATTTTCCATTCGTAAAATCGTACAGCGCGAGGTTTACCTTCGTGCCCCCCACATCGCCTGCCAGAATCATCTTTCCCTCTCAAAAACCCCGCAGCCCTCCCCATCGGTTGCAGGTAAAAGCGCAGCAGCGGCCTGATCCAAAACCAGTGTGAGTATACCGCTTGAGGGCCATATCAGTTGACTGGGAAGGCGCTCCGGATCACTCGGCCCGGTAAATACTTCGCGAACCAGTTCGGCCTTGTCCGCCCCGCCAATCAGGAAGAACACACAGCTGGCATTGTTGATCACGGGCCAGGTCAGCGTGATGCGCCAAGAGTCCTTCACGGTCTCCACGTGGTTGGCCGTCACCAACCGCCCCATCTCATGGAGCGCCTCCGTGTGCGGAAACAAAGAAGCTGTATGCCCATCCGGCCCCATCCCTAACTGCGCCAGATCGAAGCGCGGGCTCTCCGCGCCCTCCAGCCGGAAGCTGTCCCGCAGCAGGGACTCATAGCGTGCTGCTGCAACCTGCGGCTCGAGTTCGCCTTCCATCCGGTGCACCTGCCCCGGCTTCAGCGGCACATGGTCCAGCATCGCCTCGCGCGTCATCCGATAGTTGCTGTCGGCGTTGTCCGGCGGCACACAGCGCTCGTCCACCCAAAAAAGCTCAAGCTTGTCCCACGGCATTCGGTTTCGCCACGGCTGGCTTGCGTCCGCAAGCAACTGGAAAGCGACCTTCGGCGTAGACCCGCCGCTGATGGCAATGCGTGCCCGGCCCCGTTCCGCCACAGCCTTCTCGGCTGCCTGGGTAAATTCTTCGGCGGCCTGTGCCGCCAGCGCTGCCGCATCCGGCAATACTTTGTATTGAATTGTGAGCTTCTTCGTCATCCGGTCAACTCCTTCAACCTATGAGATGCACGTCGAAAATCGCGCATTCTTTGACGCTACACGGGAGAAATGCAGGAAGATGTGAATGTTGAATGGATCGATCGAACTTGCGCGGTGCCCGCTCGTTTATGTACAAACTCCCGTGCCCCGAACTGTCGCCTTCTTCCTGGGGTCCCCGCAGACAGGTCTTCGTCTGTGGGGTGGTGGCGAAAGGGTGGGAAAGGACAAATCCCAACGTGCGAAAATGCGCAGTCAGGAGAGCTACCGTCCCAGATACACCCGGTACTGCTGCTCCAGAATCCCTGCAGCCCGCGCCAAGGCCAGCTTCGACAGGTTGTACTGGTACAGGCTCTCGATCAAATTGCTTTGCGCGGATGCCACCGTTGCCTGTGCGTCCACCAGCGGAAGATTGTCGTCCACGCCGGCATTCACACGGTCCGTTTCATCACTCAACGCACGCGTGGCCAAGTCCACGTTCGACCGCGCCACGTCGACCAGCTTGTGGGCCGCATCCACATCCAGCAGCGCGGACCGCACTTGCTGATCGATGTGGCCGCGCAGGTCCTCTAGCTGCGCATTCACTGAGGACAATTGTGCCGCCGCTGTCTCCTCATCGCCGCGCAGCCGCGCCTCGCTGAACAGCGGGATATTCAGGGAGCCCACGGCCGCAAAGGTGCCATGCGACGGCGACCCGTTGACCTTATCGACGCCCCAGTATCCATCAAACGTCAATGTCGGCAGCCGCTGATTCCGGTACACCGCGTGAATCGCCTTCACCTCGACAAGCTGGTTCTGCAGATTCTGATAATCCTGTCGATTCTTGTAAGCAACCGCACGCACTTCCTCAGGCGTCTGCGCGGCCAAATCGCTATACGGCGTTGCATCGGTCAGCACAATTTTTTGTCCCGGATCGACACCAATTTCGCGCTTCAGCAGGATCAGGTCTTTGTCCAGCGTGTTCTGCGCCGCAATCACCGCCTGCTGCTGAGCCTGCAACTGCACCCGCGCGCGCAGCTCGTCCAGATTCGCCGCCGTCCCAGCCTCATGCGCCGCATGCGCTTGGTCAAACAGCACCCGGTCGGCCTGTTCCAGAGCGTTTGCCTGGTCCACCTCACTCGCCGCGGCAATGGCATGCAAGTAAGCAGTCGCCACCTGCTGCACGACTTCGCCGCGCGCCGACATCTTGGCAAAATGCGCGGCCCGCTCTGCTGCACCCGCCGCGCGCCATCCCGAAATCACCGGGCCGGAAAACAAAATCTGACTGAAATTGACCTGTCCCTGCGTCAGATCGTCCTTCGTAATCGGATTGAATCCCCCGCCGGTCTTGCCCAGAAGCGAGGCGAATTTGCTGATAGTCCCAGGCCCAAAACCCTGTGCAGCCAGATCGTGCTGGAACACGCCTGTCCCGCCGCTGACCGTAATCGTAGGCAGGAACTCCTGCAGCGCCTGGTTCTTTTCGCCCTTCACCAGGGTCTCGCCGCTCTCGGCCTCCCTGAGTCCAAGGTTATTTTCCAACCCCCGCCGCACCGCCTCGTCCAGCGACAACTGCAGCGTCTCATCCGTCGCCGGACGCAGGGTCACGCTTCCATAAAAAGGATTCGATGCCGAGCTTGGATTTCCCATCTGCGCGCGCGCCAAAGCGGCAGCCGCATTCAGCGTCATCGCCACACACAAAACCCGCGCTCCCGCCCCGCGGAAGACCCAATGTGCCGTTCTTTCCACCGCCATCATTCTCTCAGATGAGCTAAAGCTCGCAAGGATTCCCCGTCACAGCCGAAAATCCTCGGAAATTGGGGCGGATTCGCTCTCTCCGCTCCCAGTTTCGCGTCAAATCTTCTGCCGCGCCCACCTCCCGCGACGGAACAGCACGACGCTGGCGATGGCGATAGCACATTCGGCGATGACCACCGCACGGAACGCACCCCTGGCCCCGAGGTGCATTCCAACCGCCAGCCACCACGCCAGCGGCAGCTCCAGTACCCAGAACCCGAAGAAGTACACCAAGGTGGGCGTAAGCGTGTCGCCGGCGCCGTTGAAGGCCTGCAGCATCACCATCACGTACGCGTAGGCGATGTTGCCGCAGCTAAACGTACGCAACGCGGACGCAGCAATGGGCACCACCGCCGGGTCGTTCACAAACAGCCGCACCACAGGCGTCGCAAACACAAAGAAGAACACACCGAGTGACCCAAGAAAAATCATGTTGTAGAGGCCCGTCCGCCACACCGCCAGCGCTGCGCGGTCCGGGCGTTTCGCGCCCAGGTTCTGGCCCACCAGCGTGGCTGCCGCATTGCTCAGCCCCCATGCCGGCAGGATGAAGAACACCACAATGCGGATGGCCACCGTGTATCCCGCCACGGCTGCCGACCCAAACAGAGAAACGATGCGCACCAACCCGATCCAGCTCCCATTCGCAATGGCAAACTGCAGCATACCCGTCAGCGAGACCCGCAGCAGCCGCGTCATCACGCGCATATTCAGCCGCACGTGCCGCCACAGCACATGAATGCGCTCCGTGCCTTTAAGGAGCCGATAGAACTGGTAAAGCACACCGATGCTGCGGCCCGTGAACGTAGCCAGCGCCGCGCCCGTCACGCCCATGCGCGGAAATGGCCCAAGCCCGAAGATCAGGCACGGATCGAGGATCAGGTTGATGATGTTCGATACCCACAGCAGCCGCATTGCAATCGCCGCATCGCCCGCGCCGCGGAAGATGGCGTTGTTCAGGAACAGCAGGATGATCGCGCCGCATCCGCCCAGCGCGATGCGCGTGTAGTTCGAGCCGACAGCCACAATCTCCGGCGATGCGCCCATAAGTCCAAGCAGCTGCGGCGCGAAAATCCCCGCCGGAATCCCGATCACAAGGCTGATCGTCAGTCCCAGCCCGATCGCCTGCACGCCGGCAATCGCCGCATCTTCCGGGTCCTTTTCGCCGATGCGTCGCGCCACCATGGCCGTGGCCGGCAGAGAAACGCCCATGCCGATCGCCATCACCAGCGCCAGCATGGTTTCGGTAATGCCCACTGTGGCCACGGCATTCGCGCCCAGCCTGCCCACCCAGAACACATCCACAACGGCAAACAGGGATTCAAGAACCATCTCCAGCACCATCGGGATGGCCAGTAGAAAGATAGATCGGTTCAGGCTTCCTATTGTGTAGTCCTGGTGCGTTCCGCGCAGCGCTTCACGCACCGAAGACCATAACCCGCGCGCACGAACGTCGTTCGACACGCCCGCGGTAGTTTCAATCAAAGACATGGGGAACTCCACAATGCCGCGCGAAAAGACACGGCAGACGCGAAGGGGTTCACGCTGCGATCAAATTAGTTTGTGCAGGTTCGCCCCGAGGCTGAGGTTGACCTCGGGTAAAACAGGATAGGGTCCCGAGGCAATGTTCAGCGAATAGGTCGAATTCGTACGGCGCTAAACTGGAACATTGTTCTCCTCCAGGTGCCGCGTTTGCGGTTCTTTGACTATACCCCGAATTTGAATCCAATTGCCAGAAAAATCGGCTCCCATGGCCCGTCTGCGGACACGATCAGTCGTGCGTTTAGCCGCCATAGTCGGGCCATCCGCGCGCCGAATTTGCGACCACAAAACGAACAACCCCGTATAAGATGGTCTCTATGCCCGATCCATGTTGCGTAACTGCGCAACATCGGGGCCGAGTAACTCTGTTCGTCTTGACGTTACTGACCGCTCTGTTCGCGGCAGCTCTGTTCCTCCCGTCC
>Ga0187847_10002837_pt1 | contig 13668 bp, 11 predicted proteins | sample June2016WEW_4_10_FD_132458 | JGI IMG/M metagenome (GOLD analysis project Ga0187847, IMG submission 132458) | Peatland microbial communities from SPRUCE experiment site at the Marcell Experimental Forest, Minnesota, USA - June2016WEW_4_10 | ecosystem: Environmental > Terrestrial > Soil >...
AATCGAATGCGATTCTTTATGCCCGGGATGGCCAGAGCGTCGGCGTGGGAGCAGGCCAGATGAGCCGGGTTGACTCCGCCCGCATCGGCGCAGAAAAAGCAGTGCTGCCGCTGGCAGGAACGGTCGCCGCAAGCGATGCGTTTTTCCCCTTCCCGGACGGTGTTGAGGTCATCGCGAAGGCTGGAGCTACAGCGATCATTCAACCCGGGGGCTCGGTGCGCGACCAGGAGGTGATCGACACAGCCGACCGGCTGAATCTGGCCATGGTGGTGACCGGGGTGAGGCACTTCAGGCACTAAAGCACAGAGGACGTTACCACCATGATCGAATGCCTCGGGTGGACAGTTTGCGGGCCTGTGAGCTGTATCACAAGCGGGATTTTCGTCGCTCTGATAAGCTTTAAGCTCATATGTCTTCCCCGAACTCAATCTTCGTCCGCGCTTGTAAAGGTCTTCCCACCGACTCGACCCCTGTCTGGTTTATGCGCCAGGCGGGCCGCTACATGTCTGAGTACCGCGAAGTCCGCAAGCACCACTCCCTCGTCGAAATCTGCAAGAAACCTGCGCTGGCCGCCGAAGTTACGATCACGGCCGCGGAGGCTCTGGGCGTCGACGCCGCCATCATTTTTGCCGACCTGCTTCTTCCACTGGAAGTCATGGGTCTGCCATTCCACTTCTCCGCCAACGAAGGCCCGGTAATCGAAAGGCCACTGCGCACGGCGGAGGACGTAAAAGCTCTGACAACGGACGGTGCACCCGAACTGATGTACGTCTCCGAGGCCATTGCCGCGTGCGTCAAGCATTGGGGAAACAAGCTTCCGATGATCGGTTTCTGCGGCGCGCCATTTACGCTCGCCAGCTACATGATCGAGGGAGGCGGTTCACGCAACTACCTCGAAGTGAAAAAGCTGATGTACCGCGAGCCCCAGGTATGGGACGAGTTGCTGCGCAAGCTCAACGTCGTACTGGCCGCCTACATTGCGGACCAGGTCAAGGCCGGTGCGGACGTCATCCAGGTATTCGATAGCTGGGTGGGCTGCCTGAGCGTTGAGGACTACCGCAAATACGTTTTGCCACGCACGAAGGAGTTGATCTCGGCCCTGAAGAAGACGGGTGTACCGATCATCTACTTTGGGACCGACAGCAGCACGCTGCTGCCCTCGATGAATGAGACCGAGGCCGATGTGATTGGCCTGGACTGGCGCATTCCCCTGGATGAGGGCTGGAAGATGATGAATCACCGCCCCGCCGTACAGGGAAACCTCGACCCCGTCCTGCTGTTTGCAGAGTGGGACGAGTTGAAGCAGCGCGCCAAAACCATTCTGGATCTGGCGAACAACCGTCCGGGGCACATCTTCAACCTCGGTCACGGGATTTTGCCGCAGACTCCGGTAGAAAACGTGAAGAACCTGGCCAAATTTGTTCAGGAGTATTCGGCGCAACATCGCGGCGCCGTTGCCGGGACGCGATAGTGATGCAGAAGCCTGCCGTTCTGCTGCTTGCGCATGGAACTCCGGATCGCATCGAGGAGATTCCAGCGTATTTGGCGAACGTGACCAGCGGACGGCAGCTTCCGCCTGCAGTTGTAGCTGAGATTCAGCACCGCTATTCGCTCATCGGACACTCGCCTCTCACTGAAATCACGATGCAGCAGGCCGGGCGCATCTCCGAGGAGTTGAGCTTGCCCACCTACGTTGGGATGCGCAACTGGAAGCCTTACATCCGGGATACGGTTTTGCAGATGGTTGCTGACGGCATCACACATGCGCTGGCAATCTGTCTTGCACCGCAGAATTCGCGCACCAGTGTCGGACTGTACCGTCGTGCGGTAGTCGGTGAAACCGGCAAGGTTCCATTCACGGTGGACTTCGTTCCGGAGTGGCACGCGGAACCGCTGCTGATCCGGGCATTTTCCGAAAAGTTGCGCGACGGGTGGTCGCGAGCCTGTCTTGACGCCAACGCGCCGGTTCCGGTTCTGTTTACCGCGCATAGCGTCCCGGTACGCACCATCGAGGCCGGAGACAACTACGAACGCCAGACTCGCGAGACCGCTGAATTAGTCGCTGCGAGCGTCCCTGAGATTGCTGGACATTGGCGCTTCGCGTTCCAGAGCCAGGGGATGAGCGGTGGAGAGTGGCTTGGCCCGACGGTCGAGAGCGTGATCGAAGAGCTTGCCACCGCTGGTCACAAATATCTTTTTGTTCAGCCCATTGGCTTCGTGTGCGACCACGTGGAAGTGCTGTATGACATCGATATCGGTTTCAAGAATTTTGCTGCCGGAAAAGGAATTGCGCTGACGCGGGCTGAGTCGCTCAATGACTCCGTGCTGTTTGCTCGCGCGGTTGCACAACTGGCGCGCACACGCCTTGCGGTTGCGGCCAAATCGGACTCTTAGAGCTGCGGCAATTAATATCTTCAGCGGCCTCGGCAAATATCAGTGGAGGCCGTGGTAGTTCATAACTGGGAGTTTGCTTACTATGCGTATTGCAATCATTGGCGGCGGCATCTCTGGTCTTAGTGCCGCCTATTATCTGGAACAGGCGCGTGCTGCGGGCGCACCTGTCGAATACACTCTCTTCGAATCGAGCGACCGCCTGGGCGGCGTCATGTTCAGCGACAAGATTGGCGACTGCGTTGTCGAAGGCGGCCCCGACTCGTTCCTCACCGAAAAGCCCTGGGCGAATCAGCTCTGCGCCGAACTCGGAATTGCGAATGACCTGATCGGTTCCAACGATTCGCAGCGCATCACCTACATCCTGGTCAAGGGGCGACTGGTTCCGATGCCCGATGGGCTGATGTTCATGGTGCCCACCAAACTGATTCCCACCGCGCTCACTTCGCTGTTCTCGTGGAGCACAAAGTTCAAGATGCTCGGCGAACTGCTGCATCCGCCGCGTCCGGTGGGTAAGGATGAGACGGTTGCACAGATGGTGGAACGCCACTTTGGAGCCGAGGTCGTGGATCGCCTTGCAGATCCGTTGCTCTCAGGCGTTTACGGCGGCGATGCCGCTTCGTTGAGCGTGCGCGCCGTGCTGCCGAAGTTCGTGGAGATGGAGGAGCACTATGGCTCACTCTGCCGCGCCATGCTGGCTGGCCGCAAGAAACTCGCTGCCATGCGAAAGGCCAAAGGATACGCGCCCAAGCCACTGTTCAGCTCGCTGAAGGGCGGAATGCAGCAGATGATCGATGCCATTGTCGCGCGACTCAATCCGCAGAGTTTGCGGATGTCGACAACTGTCGACCAACTCAAGCGGAAAGACGGCGGCTGGGAACTGCTGACTCTGCGTGGCCCCGAACACTTTGACGCAGTGATCTTCGCCACGCCGGCGTGGGTGGCGTCGAAGATGCTTTCCGCCATCGACACGCAGCTCTCCGAGGACCTCGGGAAGGTTGAGTACAGCTCCTCGATCACGGTGACCCTAGGTTATCTCCGCGACCAGTTAAAATCGTGCCTTCCCGGGTTCGGTTTTCTGGTGCCGCGCAGCGAAGGCACACGCATGCTGGCGACGACCTTCGTACACACCAAGTTTCCATTCCGCGCGCCTGACAACAAAGCACTGGTGCGCTGCTTTCTCGGCGGAGCCAATGACCCGAGTGTGCTGAAATTTAGCGATGCGGAAATCACGACGGTGGTGCGCAAGGAACTCAAACAGATTACCGGACTTGATGCCGACCCTTGGTTTGTGAAAGTTTACCGGTGGGACCGCGCTATGGCGCAGTACACGCCGGGGCATCTGGAGCGTATTGAGCGCATCGGCTCAACCCTGAAGCAAATGCAGAATCTCTCGATTGCGGGAAACTTTTACAAAGGAATCGGCGTGCCAGATTGCATCCGCACTGGCAAGGAAGCGGCAGAACACATGGCCGCCCTGGCGCGCGAGGGTCAGGCCGTCAAGGCTTAAAACAGAGCACATGGATTTCGGGCGATACACGACTCTGGGCCGCGTTTTCAGCGGTCCAGTTGCTTGCTCCCATGCGGACTGCAATTGGCCAGCAGACTTTCACACTCGCGTTACAACCGCTGCGTGCGCTAACATCAATCGCGATGTCACGCATTCTGATTGTCGAGGATGAAGGCCATCTGGCGCAGGGCCTGTTATTCAATCTTGAGGCCGAGGGCCACGACGTTTCCGCAGTTGATAGCGGCGAAGCTGCGCTTGAAATTCTGATCAACCGCAATGAACTCTTTGATGCCATCGTGCTCGACATCATGCTGCCGGGGGTGAATGGTTTTGAGGTCGCAGATCGCCTTCGCGCAGAGCACAACTACGTCCCCATTCTCATGCTCACGGCACGTTCGCGTCCCGAAGACGTGCTCAAAGGCTTTGCCTCTGGCGCCGACGATTATCTACCCAAGCCATTTGAGCTCAATATTCTGATCGCCCGGGTCCATGGGCTCCTGCGTAGAACTCAATGGCAACGGGAACAATCGTTGCAGCAGCGGCAGTCTGCGGCCCCGGTGGTTGGCAATGCCGGAGAAGCAACAGCCCTGCCGAACGGCAACCTCGAATCCGTCCCCGCAGCCATCGGAGTTCCCGCGCCGCACGATGTGTTTTCTTTCGAAGGGCGCACGCTCGACTTCAGTACACTGGAACTTATCGCGCCCGCCGGAAAAATTCAGCTCACACTGATGGAAGCTTCACTGCTGCGTTACTTCATCGAGCATCGCAACGAAAATGTGAGCCGCAAACAAATTCTCGAAGAGGTATGGGGGCTGCACGAAGACACGGACACGCGCGCCATCGATAACTTCATCGTGCGCCTGCGCCGTTACATCGAGGACTCTCCAGGAACGCCGAAATACCTCATCACGGTGCGAGGGGTTGGATACCGTTTTCTTCCCGAGCGCGACTGAAAGCTACCAGGCATCGCCCCAGCCGAGGCGCTTCAACCTTCGCCAATCTTCTTTTTTCGAACGCGTGATGGTTGTGTTCGCGATCTCACCTTCGCGGCAGAGGGTGAGCTGGGTGTATCCGCTGAAAATCTTCGGATGGCGTACGATGCGTGCGTTGGGGCTCTGCACGGCGTTCCGTGAGAACGCTGTGTAGGAGAACTTTTCGTCTTCGTGCCCGAGGGTTGCGTCCTTGAGGTGGCGATGATCGGCAGTGCGCTCGACGCGTGCGGGGAAGTGGCACCAGTCGCCGTCACGAGCCATGGGACAGGCGAGGGAGTTCGGGCAGGGAGCAACAAGAGTTGCGCCTTCGGCCAGCAGGCGAGTGCGCACGGCCAGAATGTTGGCGAAGCCGGCCTTGGTGCCCGGTTCGATCATGACGAAGAGCTTTCTTGTGCGGGTCCAGGCTTTGCGAATGAATTCGGCACGCTGTGTTTCGCAAATCTCATTCAGCGAATAGGAGCAGACCACCAGATCCCAGGTGCCTTCGGGTAGCGCCGCGGTAAGATCGCCCTGGAGCCAAGTGGTTTCGCGCAAAGGCGTGTGCGCGGCGTTTGCGGCAAGACGGCGGGCAATTTCGATCAACCTGGGATCGCGCTCGAAAGCAGTGGCGGAACTAATCGCGGGGAAAACTTGCAAGGCTGCCCACAGCCCCGTTCCGGGGCCACTACCCAAGTCGAGTACGGTATGGATTTCATCGTCGCAACAATCGCGTATCGAGCGGAGCGCGGCGACAGCGGCCGCAAAGGTTGCGGGTAGGCGGACGGCGAGGTAGGCGACGCGTTGTTCGGGGGTGGAGAGGTGGGGTACCCCTCCGGCAAGGGCCTGGTGGTAGGAGCGGGTGAGGTGGGCGGAAGCGGCGCGGAGTTTGGCGGGCTCGCAGGCCGCCAACTCCCGCTCTATGGCCTGGCGCAAGGATGGGGGGAGTTGCATCAGTGGGCCTTCATGGCCTTGCGATAGGCGATTACGTTGCGCTCGTGGTGCTCGAAGTCGGCGGAGAAGTGGTGGCGTCCGGTGCCGTCACCGGCGGCGACGAAGAACAGGAAGGCGGTCTGGGCCGGTTGCATGGCGGCGCGCAGGGAAGCAGCCCCGGGATTGGCGATTGGTCCGGGCGGCAGTCCGGGGAATCGGTAGGTGTTGTAGGGCGAGTCGGATTGGAGGTCGCTCTGGTAGATGGCACCGCGATAGCTGCCATTCAACAGGGCGGCGTAGACCACGGTCGGATCGGCGGCGAGCACCATGTTGCGGGCGAGGCGGTTGGAGTAGACGCTGGCGACCTCGGAACGTTCGTCTGGGGCGGCAGTTTCCTTCTCGACGATGGAGGCGAGGGTGACGAGGCGATGAGTGTCCTGCTGGAGGCCGAGCGCTTGCGCCTCCCGCTGGAAGCGCTTGACCATGGCAGCGGCCATGTCATGCATGGTCATGGTGCGCGAAAACTGGTAGGTGTCTGGGAAGAGATAGCCTTCGAGGGACTTTGCCTGCGGATCGATGGAGTGGATGAGCGCGGTGTCGTGATTGGCGACGGCGAGGAAGTCTGCCTGCTTGCCGAGTCCGGCGTCTTCGATGGCGGCGGCGATCTCAAACATGTTGAAGCCTTCGGGGACGACGACGGTGCGCACGAGAACGTCTCCTCGGGCGATGCGGTTGAAGACCTCAAGACCGTTGGCGGCGTGTACAAAGCGGTATTCGCCAGCCTTGAGCTTCTTCCTGGGCATGGCTAGATGGAGGAGTTCGAAGGCGAGGCGGCTGCGCACAACTCCGGCGCGCTGGAGTCCTGCGGCGATGGAATTGGAGGACGATCCGGGCGGGAAGAGCAGGTCTTGCGGCTTGTCAGGCGCAAGCGGAAGGGCCAAAGCCCAAGCAAGGTAGAGCATCGCCAGCAGAAGGAAGATTGCAAGGAAGCGGAGCATATTTTCTAGTGTAGCCGAGAGGATTTTGCGGTGCCCACCCTGCCCCCTATATTTCCCGATAAAAATTTGAAAATGCAGGGGTTAAATGGAGGGAAAACCACATCGGCCATGCGCTGCCGCGTTCCCACATTCGCCAAAAGCAGGCGAATGTAGGCCACCCGCTTTCTTATCGTCCGCCCTTGAAAGCTACTGGCTTCTTAGCGTCCGTCTGGGAAAACTACTGGCTCTATATTCAGGATAGCAAATTGGAGGGGGTGATCCCCTCACCGGGGCGAAAACTCTATTTGGTTTGGAATCAGGTGGTTGAGAGGAAGGGGAAAGAAAAAACGCTTGACAGGGCAAAACAGGGGACAAAGCGGGGCGGTTGGGGCGAAAAACAATGCGGTTTCCGAGGTCTTAGACGAAATTCGAGGTGAAAAAGGGCGCAATTGGGGCGATGGGGGAAGGTTGGAAAAAGTGGATCTGAGGCGTTTTGCACAAGTATTGGTGCAATTATTGACAAAGGATTAACCAGTTCATTTATGGCGTAAATGTAAGAAAGTTACTGAAGCGATAATGACCGAGTCGGAAACGCTCCGGATCGCGGAGGTGCGGTGTTCGGAGGGCTTCTATGCCCGCTTGCGTTCCTGGCTCTGACTTGCATGGTCACGTGCCCCGGTGGTTGACGCTGGAAGGAAGATACTGAAGCACGTCCCCGTCTTGTCCGTGGTTGAACTCTGCACTTCGATTCTGCCGCCAACCTTTTCGACGAGACTCTTGGTCACCCATAGGCCGATACCACTACCCTTGTCTCCTTTTGTGGTGAAAAACGGCTCGAAGATGGTTTTGAGATTTTCAGCGGGAATGCCGCAACCAGAGTCGGCAATTTTGACCACAACCTGAAGGTCGGGCAATCTCTGAATTGACAGGGTCAAGGTACCGCGTTGTCCTATGGCATCAAGCGCGTTGCTAATCAGGTTTGTAAATGCCTGGCGCAACTCGCTGGGATAAATTGTCACCTCGCCTTCGATGAGATATTCACGGCGAACGTCGATCTGCGCCACCTCCAACTTGCGGCGATACATACTCATGGTGTCATCGAGCAATTCGAAGACCTTGGTGACCACGGGGAATTTGCTTTCACGATATGGAGCCAGGGTCACGCGGCTGATGTTACCTAATCGCTCAACCTCAAGTTGGGCCAGTCTCACCATTTCCTTCCCATCGTCATCGAGCGACAGATTCGTTCTCAGAAGGTGGAGGACGTTCATCAGGGACTCCAGCGGGTTGTTGATCTCGTGCGCCATGGTGGCAATGAGGCGGCCATTGACCGCCAGTTTTTCGGAGCGATGGAGGGCGAGTTCGAGATCGTCATTCAGTTTGCCAATTTGAGCCGCAGCCAACTTGCGCTCGGATACATCGCGAACGGTGCTGATAAAAAATGTGCCTTCCTCGGTGGTGAGCGGACTGAGGCTGATCTCGACCGGAAACTCGCTTCCATCTTTGCGCATTCCGAACAGTTCGAGGCCAACACCCATGGGACGTGCCAGCGGGGTGGCGACAAAGCCCTCACGATGACGCGGATGGTGATCCCGATATCGTGTGGGAATCAGGGATTCGACCGACATCCCGATCAACTCCGACCGCAAGTAGCCAAACAGTTTCTCGGTCTGGGCATTTACCAAGGTGATCATTCCACCTTTGTCCACAATCACCATGGCGTCTGGCGCGGATTCCAACAAGCCTCGAAACTTGTCTTCGGCGCGCTGCCTGACGGTCATATCGCGAATTGCGCTGCTTACCAACAACCCTTTTGCCGTCTTGATAGGACTGAGGCTGATCTCAGCCGGGAACTCGGTGCCGTCTTTGCGGATTGCGTAGAGATTCATTCCGGCGCTGATCGCGCGATGGTAGGGCTTCTCGGCAAACACATCACGCTGGCGCAGATGCTGCGCGTGGAAACGCTGCGGAAGGAGAATTTCGATGGGATGGTCGAGCAGTTCCTGCCTGGTATAGCCAAACAGTTCTTCGGCCCGTGAGTTGACGAGTGCGATTTTCCCGTGCTGGTCGGCGATGACCATGGCGTCAGGAGCAGACTCAAGCAAGGCGCGAAATTTGTCTTCTTCGTCTTTGCGTTCGGTCACGTCCCGAATCGCAGTGATGACCATGGTTCCGTCCGGCGTCTGAATTGGACTGAGGCTGATTTCGATGGAAAACTCGGTCCCATCTTTGCGAGAGCCATAGAGATCGAATCCCGGGCCCATGACCCGGACTCGCGGATTCCGGGCGAAGTAGCCTGCTCGATGGTCGAGATGTTTTGTGCGGAATCGGGGAGGAATGAGAACCTCAACCTTCTTCCCTGCGAGTTCCGAAGCCGCGTAGCCGAAGAGTTTCTCAGTCTGGAGGTTTGCAAGAACGATTAGACCCTGATCATTGACGACCAGCATGGCATCGGGAGCGGCATCAAGGAGCAGACGGAAGTCGGCTTCAATCCAGGTAGGACCAGAGGACGGAAATTCGGGAGAACTCATGAAAAAGGCCCACGAAACAAGAAGCCGGATTCCTCGTGCGTTGAGAGACAGATGCTTCAGATGCTTGGCAAGGAGGGTGATGTACCGACCACGGGCACTGATCTACGCATGATGGGCGTGATGGCAAGCGAAGTCAAATTCAGCTAACAAGAATGTAACGAAGTTTGGAGGTGAGCAATAAGAGACAGATGCCAGAAGGAATTTCCAAGTAAATTGGTGCTGATCGGAAGAGAACCCGCAGAACATCGCGTGTGCTGGAGTATGAATGGCGACAGTGATCGACAAGACAGAAATGACAACTGCAAGCGACAAGACGGAACCGCGAAAGATTCTGGTGGTGGACGATACCGAACAGGTTCGTGAGTCGCTAAAGGCAGTGTTGGAGATCAATAATTTTGAGGTGACCACGGCAGCAAGCGTTGGCGAGGCACTACACCTAATCGACACGGAAAGCTTTGAAGTGCTGCTCTGCGACTTGCACATGCCGGGAGCGGGCGACGGCTTCACGGTGGTGAGTGCGATGCGCCATGTAAACCCGGATGCGGTCACGCTGATGTTCACCGCATACCCAGACATACAAGAGGCGATGGAGGCGATCCTGTTGCAGGCCGACGAAATCCTGTTGAAGCCGATGCCTCCCGCAACGCTGGTCGCGCAAATTTGCGAGAAGTTGGATAAACGCCAACCACGAAAACCGACCAACATCGAACGAGTCGCCTCGATATTGGAACGTGACGCCCCGGGGACCATCAGCGATTGGTTGGGCCGAGTGGAGTGCGACGATGAGCTGACCAGCATACCAATGAGCACGGAGCAACGAAGCGGGCATCTTACGAAATTGCTTCAGGAACTGGTTCACCGCTTGAGGGTACCGCGAGATCTCGGCACAAAACAGGTGTCGGAATCCGCAGTGGCGCACGGCAAAGCCCGGCAGTTACAGGGATACTCGATTCCGATGATGGTCGAGGAATCCCGCATCCTGCAGGTGTCGATCTTCGAAACCTTGCGAAACAACCTGAACAGCGTGGATTTCAGCTTGCTGCTTACGGACGTGATGACGATTGCCGATGAAGTTGATTCGCAACTGAAACAGACAATCACCGGCTTCCTAGGACACGCGCAGGGAGTTGCGGCGTAGGCAATTCACGCTGACAGTTTCAAGAAACGATAGATCGGGTAGTCGCGATCTCGGGTTGGTGGCGTTTGGCCTGGGGTGGGGACTGCAGGTGGTCGCGGATGAGGCTCTCCTGGAGGCGCTCGAAGGCGGCCTCTGGGGTGTTGACGAATTGGAAGAGATTGACGTCTTCGGGGGCGATGGTTCCGGCATCGGCGAGGACCTCGAGGTTGAGGACGCGGCGCCAGTATTCTTCGCCATAGACGAGGACGGTCATTTTCTTGGCGAGCTTCTCGGTCTGGGCAAGGGTGAGGATTTCAAAGAGTTCGTCGAGGGTGCCGAAGCCTCCGGGAAAGACGACGAGAGCTTTGGCGAGATAGGCGAACCAGAGCTTTCGCATGAAGAAATAGTGGAACTCGAAGTTGAGTTCGGGAGTGATGTAGGGATTGGGCACCTGTTCGAAGGGCAGGGCGATGTTGAGGCCGATGGTTTTGCCTCCAGCTTCGCGGGCACCGCGATTGGCCGCCTCCATGATGCCGGGGCCTCCTCCAGTGGTGACAACGAAACGATGGCGCTTGCCGGGCAGAGTGCGGGTCCAGTCGGTGAGCATGTGGGCGAGACGGCGGGCGTCTTCGTAGTAGTGGGCCATGTCAACGGCGCGGCTGGCGCGATGGGCCTCCTGCTCGTGTTCGGGCGCGGGTTGAGCAGAGCCGGGACGGGCGAGCAGTTGGACGGCTTCTTCGGCGCTGGTGAGGCTGCGGAAACGGGCGGAGCCAAAAAAGACGACAGTATCCTGGATCTTCTCGCGGCGGAAACGGGCGAGAGGCTCGGTGTATTCGGCAAGAATGCGCAGGGGGCGGCCATCGGGACCGCGGAGGAAAGCGTCGTTTTCGTAGGCGAGTGGGGCGCGAGTTGTCTTGTTCGTTTGATCAGGCATAAGGGGAAAACAAACCAATCTAATTTTGTGAACAATTCCTGAGCAAGCAAGCTCGGGAACAATTCTGCATTGACCACGCAAAGATATCGCTAGTGAATATCGCGATAGTGCAGAGCGTCGGAGGCTCCCATCCAGACATCGACGAGGCCGATGCCGGAGATCATGCCGCGGACGAAACTCTGACCGAGGATGAATTTGAGGGTGGGCCATCCGACGAGCAGCGGGTTGTCGGTCCAGAGGCGAGTCCAGGGAAGCACCATAACCAACATACCGGCCCAGACGGCGACGGCCACTTCCACGACCAGCAAGAGGCGCTGCGCCCACACTGGAGGATGGATGGGCGGTGGGACGAGTTGGCCGGGATCTTGCTGCGGCGCGGGCGGTTGTGAGGTCTGGTTCAGCGGTCCTGCTTCCATCGTCGTTTCGATACGTCCATGATTTCGCGCAAATGGTGCGACGGAGCCAACGGAGAGCTGGTTGGTGGACTGGTTACGCCGGACTCCGATAGCCCATGCAAACCGATTCTACGCTGAAGCATGCAAAAGACAGAATCCCGAGTCAGACGGTGGCGCGGAGGTCGCGGATACGGGAGGCGACGTCACGGTAGTCAATGTTGGTGCCATAGACCTCCATGAAGTGGTCGAGGGCTTCACGCTTGAGGCCGGCGGCTTCATAGGCGCTGGCGAGTTCGTAATTGACGGCGGTGCGGGAATCTTCGTCAGGGGCGGACTCCAAGGCGCGGAGGAACCACTTGAACGAAGCCTCGGGGACGGCCTTCTCGACAAAGCAGGTGGCGAGCCAGATGTAAGCCTCCTGAGCACGAGCAGCAGTCAATCCATTTCCGGCCATTCGGCAGACCTTCTGCAATTCGCCAATGGCTTCGTCGAGCAATCCCATCTCACGGAAGGCGATACCGAGGTTGAAGTGGGTTTCGGGATCGTTGTCGTCCTGTTGGGGGGCGGCCAGATCGCGCTCGAACTCCTGGAGGAGGTCGCCGAAAACGCTCGGGGAGACGGCGGAGTCGGGAATTTCATCGAGGAATTCGACGGGGGCAGCCACATAGGGCGCGGCTGGCTGCGGACGCTGGGGCGGCGGCGGTGCAATGCTCGCGCTTTGTTCAAAGGACCGCGGCGGAGCGGGAGGCGGCATCGGCGGAGGCGGTACAGGCGCAGCGGCGCGGGGAGGCGGGGTTTCACGGCGGGGCTGGGGCACGGGAACAAAGCTGTCGCCGAGTTCGAAATCCAGCTCGGCGGCCAACGAACTGAGCGTGGGCGCAGCGACCGGAGGGGCGGGAATTGGCGGGGGTGGCGGCGGCGGTGTGACGGCGCGGTGCCCTGGAGACGAGAGACCGTCGGTGACCTCGATGACCTCGACCGGTGCGTAGCGCGAAGTGGGCGGGGCAAGAGGGGCTTCCACGGGGGGTTTGGAAGACGGATGGCCTTGGAGCAACTGGGCACGAAGCACGGGGAGATCAGGGTGGTCGGGGCTAGCGGCGGCAAGACGGGAGATTGCGGTCTCGGCCTCATCCCAAATCTGCTGGGCGATGCAGAAGCGCACCTCTTCAAGCAGTTCCGAGGTGTTGACGTTGTCTGGGAGTGACGTGGGCGCGGCAACCGGGGGCGGCGAAGGCAACGCGGGTGCAGCAGGCGCCGCAGCGGGCCCGGCCGAGTCCTGCCAGACGGATTCCCACTCGCTGGAGAGGTCGATCTCCTCGGTGCTGCCGGTGGCATCGGCGTCAGCGGAGCCGAGATCGAAGTCGCGCGCGGTGAACTCACCGCTCTTTGCCTCCCAAGTGGTGGTCTGCCCGGCTCCGGCGAGGTTGGCATAATGACTGGCAGCTTCGGTCTCTCCGAGCGACTCCAGCACGCGATGCAGGGTGCTGTAGCAACGGGTGGACAGGGCGACTTCACCCTCTTGCCGGTAGAGCATGGCCAAGGTGCGGTTGAGGCGCAGATCTTCCGGGGCGCTCTTCAATGCAAGTTCGAGGGCGGTGATGCCGCGGGTCTTGGAGGAGAAAGACTCGCAGAGTTCGGCTTCGGTAAGGGCGTCGTTGATCTGTTCCTCTACCTCGGGCGGATAACTCTGTTTGGGCAGAGTGGGTTCGTCGCTGGTGAGGAACTCCTCGAGGGTGCGCGGTTCCTCGTCAGACTTGGGTACGGGAATCGAAGCGGGCGCGGCGGAAAACGGATCGAGACGGGCGCAGACCTGGCGGTATCCCTGGATATGAGCGGCGTTCTCAGGCTCGAGTTCGATGAGCTCTTTGTAGGCGTCACGAGCGCGTTCGAACTGATTGTTCTGCACACTGGC
>Ga0187847_10002838_pt1 | contig 13663 bp, 13 predicted proteins | sample June2016WEW_4_10_FD_132458 | JGI IMG/M metagenome (GOLD analysis project Ga0187847, IMG submission 132458) | Peatland microbial communities from SPRUCE experiment site at the Marcell Experimental Forest, Minnesota, USA - June2016WEW_4_10 | ecosystem: Environmental > Terrestrial > Soil >...
ATCTTCCTGCAAAACTGGCATGAGTTCTTCCGCTGGTCGAATGTGGACGCGGTGTATCTGAGCGTCTGGCGCGGCTTGCAAGCTGCCTCGCGCGCGGTGGGCGTGGTGGTTTCGTGGATGGAGCGGCGCGCATTAGCTCTGGTTCTTGTGGTATCGGCGGCTATTTTGGCTGGAGTTCGCTGGTTTGCTACAGGAGAATCTACATGGGGTTTGCCGCCATTAGAGGTGCCAAGGCTTCTGATAGCTGCCTGTGCAATGGCTGGACTTGCCCTAATATTGGCTGCAATGTTCAGTAGAGCAAGCCGCCGACACATACCGCAGATTTATGTACCTCTAATGATTCTCATCAGTTTGGCAACAGTGGCCGGTATGGTCGTTTCCAATCTTTGGCTTCGTATCGGACTGCTTGAACTGGGCGCATTGCTAACTGTGGCGCTGGTCTGGCTCAGTGCTCGAACATTTGCTGCAAAACTGACATATCTTGCAATAGTGCTCATCTCTGCTTCGTCTCTTATTGCCAGCGATTTGCTTCTGGAACAAAGTCAATACAAATGGGCGTGGGCGCTGTATATAACAAGCGTCTGCGTCAAGCTTGCTGCCATTCCGCTCTTTTTCTGGCTGCTTAGTCTGGCCGAGGAATTGCCTAACGTGGTTCTAGGCCTGATTATTGCGGTCGTCGATATGGCCGCCTTCGGCGAGTTCCTGGCCTCTGCGAGAGCCTATCCTGACTCTTACCATTCGCATCCAGTTCTGCTAGGTGTGGCTGCGGCCACCTCATTCATCGCAGCGCTGCTCATGCTCACACAGCGCAGCCTCAAGCGGCTCCTGGTTCTCTCGACTGTAGAGGACATTGGTTTCCTGATGTTAGGAGTGGCTTCATTGCAATGGACTGGATTGGACGGCGCGGTCTTTGCCGCCTCAACTCACGCACTAGCAAAAGCCTTGCTCTTCATCTGCCTCAGCGGTCCCGAGGCTGACGGCGCGCTTGACGGTGAGCCCAAGGGTCTCGCCGCACGCTATCCCGTCGCCGCTTTTGGCTTCCTCTTCGGCATGTTGGCGATGCTGGGCATTCCGCCGACCATGGGCTTTCTCGGCCGCTGGAGACTCTACGAGACGGCCTTGCAGATCAATCCATGGTTGGCTGCGGTTTTCATCCTGTCTTCTATATTCGCGCTGATCGCTTATGTTCTGGCTCTCACCCGCATCTGGTGGGGTCCGCCGCATAAACCCGATCCGCCGAATCCAGCCAATCTGCCGGCAAAGAGAGAGCCAGCCCTCATGCAAGCTACGATCGTCGCGTTGACCGTGCTCCTGCTTGCCGTCGGTATCTGGCCCAATGCGCTGCAACTGCTGATGGGAGGCCGGCCATGAACCTCTGGAACAAGTTGATGTGCTACTCCCGCCGCCACAGCCCTTGGCTCTTCCACATGAACGGGGGCAGTTGCAACGGCTGCGATATTGAGTTGATCGCCAGCCTCACTCCTCGTTACGACGCCGAGCAGTTGGGCGTGCGCCTGGAGGGCAGCCCGCGCCACGCGGACATTCTCTGCATCACCGGGCCAGTGACCCACAATGCCACCAACGCCATCAAGACCGTCTATGGGCAGGTCTGCGGACCCAAGGCCGTGGTGGCCATCGGGTCCTGCCCGGCGTCGACTAATGTCTTCATCGACAGCCGCACGCTCGAAGGGCCGCTCAACAAGCACATCCCGGTGGACGTCTTCGTTCCCGGCTGCCCGCCCCGCCCCGACGCCATTATTCTGGGCATCGCCAAGGCCGCCGAGATTCTGGCCGAGCGGGCCGCGAAAAAGCTGCCCATCGAACCTGTCGTCATGCCGTTAATCGGACCGGGCTGCGGCGGCGCCTGTGCCTGCGGAACCTCAACAGAAGCAAAGACCGAAGAGGTGACGCAATGAATCTGACCACTGCTTTAGCTCGCCTGCTCATCTTTCCCGGCCTTCTCTTCGCCGTGCCCGCTGCGTGGTTTTTACTCTGGGTCGAGCGCAAAGCCGTCGCGCGGATGCAGGGCCGCATCGGCCCTCCGTTCATGCAGCCCTTCTTCGACTTCATCAAGCTGCTCGGCAAGTCAATGCCCCCGCGCAGCGGCATCGGCGGCCTGTTGATGAGAGCCTGGCCGCTGATCGCGCTCTCGGCTGCCGCTGGCGCGGTGGGCCTGTTGCCCGTCCTGCCCGCATCAGGCGGCTTCCAGGGCGATCTCATCCTGCTCCTCGCGCTTCTGGAACTGCCTTCAATGTGCATCATCGCCGCGGGCTTCTCTTCCGGCTCGATCTTCGGCGAGATCGGCTCGGCGCGCGAGGCCGTCCTCAGCGTCTCCTACAACATCGTCTTCCTTCTCGCCATCCTCTCCATCGCCGCCTCGCAGCACACCTTCAGCCTCGCGGCGCTGGCGCAACTGCCCGCCTCGCCCCTGCGCTGGCTGGGCATTGCGGCAATTCTTGTTTGCCTTCCCGCCAAGCTGCACATCAATCCCTTCTCGCTGCCCAACGCGGAGCAGGAGATCTACTCAGGACCGATGACCGAGTACGCCGGCCCCGAGCTGGCCTTATGGGAGCTTTCGCATGGCCTCGAATGGGTTGCGGCCACCGGGCTCGTCGCCACACTGATCGCTCCGGCCTTCACCCTCGCTTGGGTTGCCGCACTGATCTTTGTCGCGCTCTCCTTTGCCATCGTCTTGCTCTTGTCGGTGGTGGCGGCTGCCACCGCGCGCTTGCAGATCGATACGACGGTTCGGTTTTACTGGCAATGCACGCTGATCTTCGCGGTTCTGGCTGTTGCCTCCGCGCTCTTTATGAGGTTGAGAGCATGAATATCCTGACCATGATGTGGAAGAACCTGTGGGGCGGCTCGCGGACCATGCTCTTTCCCACGCGCCCCAAGGTGAGCGAGCATTACCGCGGTCTCGTCCGCTTCGATCCCGCGCTCTGCTCGGGCTGCGCCATCTGCAAGATGCGCTGCACCTCGCGCGCCATCGAATTCAAGACCGGCAAAGGCGAGTTCACCTGGAGCTACGATCCTGGCCAATGCACCTTCTGCGGGCGCTGCGTCGAGGGTTGCAAGGAACATGCGCTCAGCCAGGACTCCGCATGTCCGCCCGTCTACACGGCCATCGGCGAGTTGAAGACCTCCTACACCGTGGCCCGCAGGCCGCCCGCGCCCAAACCCGCTGTTGCGGTTCCGGCGGCCGTCGCCGTTCAAGCGCCGATCCCCGCTACTGGAGAGACAAAATGACGCTCACCTTGACCCCGCTCGAAGCCATCTCGGAGAGACTGGGAACCACCGAACCCTGGATTGAAAAGGGCGGCGTGCATTGGCTCGCGCCTGGCTCCGTGACTGTGCGCAAGCTCGCCGCTGCGATGAATCGACTTCAAGCTCGCTTCGTCACCATCACCGCCTATCAGCTTCCCAAAGCGGAGGGTTTTCGCCTCGAATATCACTGGGATCTCGAAGGCCAGTTGCTCGGCTTTACCTTCCTGCTTGCCGCGAACTCCCCCGCAGGCGCCAAGATTGAGAGCATCTACGACCTCTGCGAGGCCGTCGATTGGATCGAGCGCGAGATTCACGAGGGCTTCGCGATCAATTTCACCGGCCGCGCATACGAACCTCTGCTTCTGCGCGAGGGAGATACGCCCGGCGTGAACCTGCGCGACGCCGTGGCCGCGAACAAGGAGAAGAAATGAGCTACAAGATCCCCATGGGCCCTTACCACCCGGCGCTCGAAGAGCCCTATAAGCTCGATCTCATCTGTGAAGGCGAGACCGTCATAGACGCCAAGCTCCATATCGGTTTCAACTTCCGCGGCATCGAGCATCTGGCCGAGACGCGCAACTACATTCAGGTCATCGCGCTGATGGAGCGTGTCTGCGGCATCTGCTCCAACATCCACACGCTCACCCTTTGCCAGGCGATGGAGGGGCTTACCGGCCTCACGCCGCCGCCGCGCGCCCTCTATATTCGCACCATCATGGCCGAGCTTGAACGCCTCCACTCGCACGTCCTGTGGGCCGGCATCGCGGCCAAGCTCATGGGCTTCAAGACCATGTTCATGACCTGCTTCGAGCTGCGCGAAAAGGTAATGGACGTTCTCCAGGCCATCAGCGGCAACCGCGTCAACTATTCGATGAACCGCATCGGAGGGGTCAACCGCGACATCACCGACCCTCAATCCATTTTGAAGATGGTCGAGGCCCTTGAACTCGAGATGGCCCGCACTGTGATTCCCATCTTCACCACCAGCAGAACGGCCCGCTCGCGCTGCGCCGGCATCGGCGTGCTGACGAATCTCAAGGCCATCTCCTGCGGCGTCGTCGGTCCGGTAGCGCGCGCCTCCGGTGTCGGCCAGGATCTTCGCCGCGCCGCGCCCTACGCGGCCTACTCCGAGATGCAGTTCGATGTGCCGGTCCAGCCCGCCGGCGACGTGACGGCCCGGCTGCTCGTCCGCGCTCTCGAAATCATGGAGAGCTGCAAGATTTTGCGTCAGGCGCTCGCCAAGCTGCCCCCCGGCGAGATCCACACCGAGGGCGAAAAATTCGCCTTCATCACCGGAACAGCCACCAGCCGCGTCGAAGCGCCTCGCGGTGAAGTCATGTACAGCGTCTCCTGGAGAGAAGGCTCCAGAAACCCCGCCAGGGTCCACGTCCGTACGCCGACCTTTGCCGTGATGCCCGCCATTCGCTGGATGGTGATCGGCGCTCGCCTTGCCGACACGCCGCTGATCCAGGCCTCCATCGACCCCTGCTATTCCTGCACCGACAGGTAAACTGCCGATTCCCGGATGAATCATATTTGTTGTGCTACTTCTCCGAGGTGAACGGTGAAGCCGGCAGCCCTTCGCCGTTGAAGAGATTGCACACCGGGCTGTTGGCCCAGCCGTAGCGCACGGCTACCGGCTCAGCCACCGACGGGCTGCTGACCACCACGGTCGCGCCCTCGATGCTGGCCGCGGCCGGCGAGAACTGTCCGTCCCTGCCCGCAACCTCGAAGCCGGTCAAGCCGCCGCCCTTTGCTGTCAGACCCTTCGCATGGTCAAACCAGACGCGAATCGCGCTGCCTTCCGGCGTTGCCTGGCGGTAGAGCGGCCCGGAGTACTCGATCTCCTCGCCGTAGCTCAACGCGCGCGCAGCCCGCGCCAGCCGCAGGCCCACATCCACCTTGTCGGTTGGGTGTACATTGTCTGGGTTGCCGATATCGATGGTGACCGCCATGGCGGTGTTGCGCAGTTCCAGGGTCTTCAACTGCCCCTCGCGCACGTCGGCCCAATCCTCCCGTGGCGTGGACTTGAAGTTCGCAATCTGCGCGTAGAGAAACGGAAAATCGCCCTCGCCCCACTGCTGCCGCCAATCTTCGATCAACGTGCGGAAGAGGCGGTGATAGAGACTCGGCGACCGCTCGACCATACTATTGCTCTCGCCCTGATACCAGATCACCCCTCGGATGGGAAACGGCGTAAGCGGCGCGATCATGCCGTTCCACAAGAGTCCCGGTCCCCACATCGCCAATTCGGGGTGCCACGGAAACTCCGGAGCCGGCTTGCCTTGCGCTTGTGCCTCGGCGATCTGCTTCTGGTGGTCTTTGTCTTCGAGCAGCGCTTCGGATTCGCGGTCCGTCATCCGGCCTCTTGAAGCGAAAACCTGGGCTAGCGAGGCGTCTTGGCCCAGCGCCGTGAGGCGCGTCCACGATTCGACCATCGTCCCGCCAAAGGACGAATCGATCACCCCCACGGGCACCTTTTCGCGCTGCTCGATCTCGCGGGCAAAGTACCACGCAACGGCCGAAAAATCCTTGGCGGTCTCCGGCGACGATGCGGCCCAGCCCTCGGTGTCGATGTCGTCCTGCGCATACTCCGAGGCGCGGCGCTTCACCACCAGCAGGCGAATGCGCGGGTTGTCCGCGCGGGGAAGATCCTCGGCTGCTGTCGCCGCCTTGCGCATCTCAAACTCCATGTTCGACTGCCCCGAGGCCAACCAGACATCTCCCACCAGCACATCGTCGAGCGTGATGGTCTGGGCAGACGCGGCATTGCCGCCTTCAGGCGCAGGCATCCCTTGCACCGTCATTTGGAACGGCCCGCCGGCTCCGCCGGGCTTGAGGTATACGCTCCAGCGGCCCAGTTGCCCCGCCTTGGCCGTGCGGGTCTCGCCGCGAAAGCTCACGCTCACGCCTTCGCCCGGCGTCGCCATTCCCCAAATGTGTACCGGAAGATCGCGCTGGATCACCATGTGGTCCGCCAGAATCCTGGGCAGAGTCACTTGCGCGCAAAGAGCCGCGCCGGGCAGCAAGGCAAGCAGGAGAAGATTGCACAGTTTCATGACGAACCTCGCGGAGACCTGAATACCGGAAGACCTTACCCGCTCGATACGGGAGAAGCAGCCGGAAAGAAAGCGATACCAGAGTAAACGATCGCCTGCCGGAACGCGCAAACCCGCAATTGACATCGCCGGCCCATCTACTGCAAAATCGCGGGAGTGCTGGTGTACAGGCCCCCAGCGCCGATGCCGGCGGGCTCGCGAGAGCGAAGAAACCCGCTGGAGCCCACTCCGGCCTGACAGAAATCAAGGTCCCCCATGAGTAACTCCGTTGAGCAGAATCTCAAAAACCACGGGCGGCTCGATCCGCCGGTCCACTTTGTGCTCTTTTCCGTTTTGCTTGCCAACCTGGTCTTCGCCGTCTTCCACCTGATCCGCCATAGGGCTGAAGCTCCCATCGCTTCCAGTTGGTTCCTGGTGCTTTCGCTGGCGGTGTTTATCCCCGTTTTCAAGCTGCGCTTGTATTCGCTCAAGGTGCAGGACCGCGTCATCCGGCTTGAAGAGCGGCTGCGCTTGCAGGGGCTGGCTCCCGCGGAATGGCACGCGCAGATCTATCGCCTCACCGAGGACCAGTTGATCGGCCTGCGTTTTGCCGCCGATGACGAAGTGGTGGGATTGGCCAAGCAGGCGCTCGAACACAATCTGAACCGCAAGCAGATCAAGGAGCGCATCAAGAGCTGGCGCGCCGACAACTGGCGGGTCTGACGGACAGCTTATCCCTCTTCCGCCTCGCGCAGCTTTGCAATCACGGTGAAGTCTTCCAGCGTCGTGGTGTCTCCCTTGATCTCGCCATGGGTGGCCAGTTCGCGCAGCAGCCGCCGCATGATCTTGCCGGAGCGAGTTTTGGGCAGCGCCTCGGTGAAGCGGATGTCGTCGGGACGGGCCAGGGAGCCGATCTCCTTCGAGACCCACTTCCGCAATTCGTCTTTGAGCGCTTCGCTCGGCTCGTTGCCGCTTTCCAGCGAGACAAACGCAGAGATGGCCTGCCCCTTCAGTTCGTCCGGACGGCCCACGACGGCGGCCTCGGCCACCTTGGGGTGCGCGACGAGCGCCGACTCAACCTCCATGGTGCCCAGCCGGTGGCCGCTGACGTTGATCACGTCGTCCACCCGGCCCATCAGCCAGAAGTAGCCGTCGGCGTCTTGCCGCGCGCCGTCGCCCGTGAAGTAGCTGCCGGGCACGTCTTTCCAATAGGTCTCGCGGTAGCGTTCGGGGTCGCCATAGACCGTCCGCGCCATCGAGGGCCAGGGCTTGCGGACCACCAGCAGGCCGCCGCTACCGGCAGGCACCGGCTCACCCTCCTTGTTGACCACCTCGGGCTGAATGCCGAAGAACGGCCGCGTGGCCGAGCCGGGCTTCGTGGCCACGGCCCCAGGGATGGGCGCGATTAGAATGGCGCCGGTCTCGGTCTGCCACCACGTATCGACGATCGGGCAGCGGTTGTGGCCGATCTTCTCGCGGTACCACATCCATGCCTCGGGATTAATCGGTTCTCCCACGGTTCCCAGCAGGCGCAGGGAATCGAGCTTGTACTTCTCCACGTGCTGGTCGCCCCACTTGATGAAGGCGCGGATGGCCGTGGGCGCTGTGTAGAAGATGCTCACCTGGTGGTCGTCGACGATCTTCCAGAAGCGGGAAAAGTCGGGCCAGTTCGGCGCGCCCTCGTACATCAGCACTGTGGCGCCGTTTTGCAGTGGGCCGTAGACGACATAGGAGTGGCCCGTGACCCAGCCGATGTCGGCCGTACACCAATACACGTCCTCGTCGCGAATATCGAAAACGTACTTGGTTGTCAGGTAGGTCTGCACTGCGTAGCCGCCTGTGGTGTGAACGAGTCCCTTGGGCTTGCCGGTCGTGCCCGAGGTATACAAAATGTACAGCGGGTCTTCCGAATCCAGTTCTTCGGCAGGGCAATCGGGAGTGGCGGCGGCCATCAGGTCGTGCCACCAGTGGTCGCGCCCCTCGACCATCTTGACCGGCGAGCCTGTGCGGCGGAAGACTACGACATGCTTCACGGTGTGGCAGGCATTCATGGCCTCATCGACGGTCCGCTTGAGCTGAATCTCGTTGCCGCGGCGATAGCTCGAATCCTGTGTGAGGATGGCGACGCAGGCGGAGTCGTTGACACGGTCGGCGATGGCGTTGGCCGCAAATCCGCCGAAGATCACGGAGTGAATGGCTCCGATCCGCGCGCAGGCCAGCAGGGCGATCGCAAGCTCCGGCGTCATACCCATGTAGACAGCCACGCGGTCGCCTTTCTGGATGCCCAGCGCCTTGAGAGCGTTGGCGAAACGCTGCACCTCGGCGTGCAACTCCGCGTAGGTCAGCCGGCGCACCTCGCCCGGCTCACCCTCCCATATCAGTGCGGTTTTATTCCGGCGAGCACCCAGCGCATGGCGATCGACGCAGTTGTAGCTAAGGTTCAGCTTACCGCCCACAAACCATTGAGCCAAAGGCAGATTCCACACCAGGACTTTGTCCCACGGCTTGAACCAATGCAAATCCTGGGCGACGCCGGCCCAGAAGGCCTCGGGATCGTCGATGGACTGCGTGTAGAGCGCCTCGTACTCTTCGAGACTCTTGATATGGGCCTTCGCGCTGAACTCCGGCGGCGGCGGAAAGACGCGATTTTCGCGTAGAGTCGAGTCGATGTCCCGATTGGCTAGAGCAGCGGCGGAACTGGCGACGGCGGAGATGGGCAGGGAAGACATGCAAACGTCCTTTATGGAATGAAGAAACGGAGCAACCCGCAACGGGTCAAGGGAAGCTGCCCGCCGAGAGTGCGTGTGAGAGTCACTTTATCGAGACAGGGGCACAAACGGCAAGTGGGCTGGAAGAGCAGCGGCTTCGGCTGACGCGCGCATGAGCCTGCCGGGGTTCACCGGAAGCGGCGTAGGTCCGCTACACGGCCTTTTTCTGCGCGGTCACATATTCGCGCAGCGCCGCATTGATACGGCTTTGGTAGCGCCGTCCGGTTGAACGAAAGAACGCGATCAGGTCGGCGTCCAGGCGCAGCGTGATCTGCTGCTTGTTCTCCGTCGGAACCAGATCGGAGACCCGCCGCCAGCCGCCGCCAGTCTGCTCGGGAATACGCTCAGGTCGATGTCTTCGTCGCGCAGATCACGCAATGCCTGCATCTGTTCCTCCGTCATTGTGGGCGGATTCGATGGGTCCAAACGATAGCAAACGGTCTCGGTAGATTTCATTGTGCGTGGACCTGGGAAAGAAACTCCTCTAGCGCCTTGGTCACTATGGCATTTAGCTTCTGATTGTGTTCCTCTGCAAACAGAGCCGCTTGCTTGTGTAGATATGGACCAACCCGAATGTTGAAACTTCCCTTGAAGGGCTGATCTGGAGTCTTGCCTTCCTCCGCGCAGAAGGCAAAGTACTCGTCCACAGCGGCACGGAAGTTGGATTCCAGGCTATCCACATCAGCTCCTCCATAGACTATCGCATCACGAATCCCGAGCAGCCGTCCGTGCAGAAGACGATCCTCGGCGCTATATTCGACCGAGCCGTCGTAACCCTTGTACTGAAGTGTTTGGCTCATGGAATCCTCCTTTCCTGGCGCAGAAACTGAATGACTGCCCGAATCTGATAGGCCTTGAGAATCCTGGACGGATGAGGTTCGTGCAGGAAAAACAATGCCTTGGTTGCAGGATCAAAGAATTTCCTGCCCGAGCCGCCCGTAGTGCGGAGTTCATAGCCCAATGAAATCATCAACGACAACAACTCATCCCATGTGTAATCCATGGGCTTGGCAAGAAGTCGTGCGACAGCCTTTTGCAGCTTGGACACCTTGAGCCCCGTCCATCTGCAACTAAACGTAGTTACAGAATAGCATAAATTCCGAAATGAATTCGCCCGAATGCCTCGGCTACCTATCGTACCGCTTCTGATGCCACACCCACGCCGTCCGCACGATCTCGTCGAGCTGGGTGTAGCGCGGCTTCCAGCCGAGTTCGCGGATGGCCTTCTCGGAGCTGGCAACCAGCACGGCGGGGTCGCCAGGACGCCGTGGGCAGACCTCGGCAGGAATGGGATGTCCGGTGACCCGCCGCGCAGATTCGATGACCTCGCGCACGCTGAAGCCCCGTCCGTTGCCCAGGTTGAAGACCAGCCGGGCACTGCGTGCGGCAGACCCTTCCAGTGCATCGAGAGCCAGAATGTGCGCCTCGGCCAGGTCCGAGACGTGGATGTAGTCGCGGATGCAGGTGCCGTCGGGGGTGGGATAGTCGTCGCCGAAAATCTTGATCGACGCGTGCCGCCCCAGCGCCACATCCAGAACCAGCGGAATCAGGTGCGACTCCGGCTCATGGGCCTCGCCGCGAACAATCCCTTCCGGTCCCTCCGGCGCTCCGGCGACGTTGAAGTAGCGCAAGGAGGCCGACCGTAAGCCGTGGATGCGGTGCATCCAGCCCAGCATCCGCTCGACCAGCAGCTTGGACTCGCCGTAGGCATTGGTGGGCAAGAGCTGTGCATCTTCCTTGATTGGAAGCACTTCCGGCTCACCATAGACTGCGGCAGTGGAGGAGAAAACCACCCGGCGGGGGCCGTGAGCCAAGATGGCCTCGAGCAGCGCGAGGGTGGAGGCAGTGTTGTTGCGAAAATAAATCTCAGGCCGGAGCATGGACTCGCCCGCCTCGATCAGAGCGGCGAAATGAAGAACCCCATCAAAGGGCTTTCCCTGTTCCTTGGCCGAGCGGAAAATGGCTTCGAGCCTGGGCCGGTCAGCCACCTCGCCCTCGACGAATTCCACGCCGGCCGGCAACAGGCCGCGCCTCCCATGGCCCAGATTGTCATAAGCGACGGCCTGGTGCCCGTTTTCGGCCAGCAACCCCGCGACCGTACTACCGATGTACCCCGCACCGCCGGTAACCAGTGTCTTCAAAAAAGAACTACCCTTCCCAAAAAGTTTGGTATAGCCTACAGTCTATTACAGGGGATGCGGCGGAGTCGGCTTCGGGCCGCCTCTCAGACCGTCGGAAAGACGGCTTGCCGTTTCTGAGTTTCTGTGACACCGGCGCCGGTGCGGAAGATGGCGGATGCCTACGCGCTGGCATTGCAACGGGAAACCCTCTTGAATGTGAGGGAATGTGCTTTTTTAATGCCTTGGACGTGAATTGGAGTGTTCTAATGTCCAAGGTCCAGGCGACCGGCCGTCCATATTGCGCGCAACCTTGCAATGCAGGGTTCGGTCGCGGTTGCACAAGTTTTGCCGCACAACCCGCGACAAGCATGAACACAAAATTCCATCTTCCCCTTATCGGAGACACGCAGAGGCAATTTGAATCTGTCCGGGCAACCGGAGGCGGTGACGCGCTTTCTTTCCTGGCTCGATCCTGCCGAGGAGAGCGACCCGGAAGGCGGACTGTGACTGCCCGGTCGCCGCGGGCAAATGTTGCGGTTTCCCGCCAGTCTGCCGATAGATTGAGAGAGTTGCGCAAGGCATCCGCGGGGGATCGAAGCTCTCCGCGCACGGATGTCCCGCGATTCTCCACTTCCGTCGAATTTCAAGTCAGGGAAACAAAACTGTGCTGCCTCAACGGCCGCGAGAGAGGACTGAATTTATGCCGGTGAATCTTGATCGTGAACTTGCCACTTTCGGATTGCTTCCCGAGCCCGAGCGCAACCCTGGCTCGTTGATCACCAGTATCGTGATCAACGGCCTGATCCTGGCTGCCTTCCTCTATGTCGGTACGATGGCCAAAAAGACTCTCGATCAACATCGGTATGAAGAGACGCTCTTGGTGCTGCCGACGAAGCCGCCGCCTCCTCCGCCAAAGGTGAAGATGCCCCCTCCGCCCCCGGTGGAGAAGCCGCCCAAAATACAATTGGTGAAGCTCGAGGAACCGAAGATCAACATTCCCAAGCCGGAGCCCAAGCCAGAGCTGAAGCCGATTCCGATGGAGGCCAAGCTGCCCACGCCGACCATCAAAGCGGCCAAGCAGGCGGTGATCCTGGCGCCACAGCCTAAGTCGGCTCTGGCCGCGGCGGCCATGCCGGCCCAGGACAGCCATGTCAAGCCCTCCACGGCGCCGGTGCATTTTGGCCAGACCTTTGGCGTTACGCCCAATCCGAACGCCACGCGGCCGGCCACCGTTGCAGCCATCGGCAACCCCTATGGCGGCTTGCAGGGTCCGGCAGTGGCTCCCCATGGAGTTGTGGGCTCGACGGGCTTTGGTAATGGGCTGAAATACGGCTCAAACGCTGGAGTTGTGGGCAGGGTAGCCTCCGCCGGCGTTCCTGGCGCAACCAATACGGGCCAGACGGGCAGTGTGGGCAGGGTGGCTTCGGCCGGCATTTCCACCGCGCCGACAGCCGTGACGGTCGCGCCCCGGCCAATTGCCGGACCGGCCCCCACGGACCTCGTCATCATCTCCAAACCTATGCCTGAATACACCACGGAAGCCAAGCAAGCCAGAATACAGGGCGACGTGATTTTGCGGGTTACGTTCACGGCTAACGGCCAGGTGGTGGTGCAGGGAATTGTGCATGGCCTGGGCCACGGCCTGGATGAAGAGGCGCGCCGCGTGGCGGAACAGATTCATTTCCGTCCGCAGACGCGCAGCGGCCAGGCCGTGGACCTGACAACCAACATCACGATTACGTTTCAGTTGGCGTAACATCTGAATTGTGCGCTCAAAAGTCGGCTGCGCTCGGCCCCGAGAAGACGGAACCGAGCGTGGGTCTGGAACAACTTGAACGATCTCAGCTTAGGAGCCTGAAATGACGTTTCGGAAGATCTCCCTCACCTTCCTGCTCATCACCCTGAGTGTGTCCTGCGCGTACGCAAAGAGGAAAGAACCAAAGTATTCTCAGGCGCACCAGCTCACGCCGGAACAGGCAGCTCTGGTGGAAAGAGCTATCGCTCGCGAAAAGGTGCTGATCAAGAACATTCAGCAGCGCACGCCGCTGGTCGAAACTTATATACAGAACACCAAGCCGGATATCAAGCTCTACCAGGTGCCGGTCTCCGACCAGTACATGCTGAGCCGCGTCGATTTCGGCAAAGGGTTTTTCGATGAGTCCTACAACCCGCGCTCCAATGCCGCCAAGCAAGGCTTTTTCAAGGGGTCGATGGGTTCCATCCTGGGGTTGAGCAAGGCGCTGGGGATGGAGAAAATCACCTATATTCCGCTGGGGTTTACCCAGATGATGTTCCTCGACCCCAAGGGCTTTGACAACCAGCACTATGTCTTCAGCTATGTACGGCGCGAATTTCTTGGCTCGGTGCGCACCTGGGTCTATGACGTTCACCCGAAAGTGAACGGCATGGGCCGGTTCTTCGGGCGCATTTGGGTCGAGGACGAGGACGGCAACATTGTCCGCTTCAACGG
>Ga0187847_10002839_pt1 | contig 13659 bp, 11 predicted proteins | sample June2016WEW_4_10_FD_132458 | JGI IMG/M metagenome (GOLD analysis project Ga0187847, IMG submission 132458) | Peatland microbial communities from SPRUCE experiment site at the Marcell Experimental Forest, Minnesota, USA - June2016WEW_4_10 | ecosystem: Environmental > Terrestrial > Soil >...
AACCACATGGGCACCATCACCGGAAAATTGAACGGCGTAATGGCGGCCACAACGCCCAGCGGTTGGCGGACCATGATCTCGTCAATGCCCGGAGCCACATCTTCCAGCGAGTAGCCCTGCATCAATACCGGCATTCCGCACGCGACTTCCACGTTCTCAATAGCCCGCCGCAGTTCTCCCTTCGACTCGCCAAAGGTCTTTCCGTTCTCCTGCGTAATCAAGCTGGCCAGTTCGTCCAGATGTTCTTCCATCAGGTTCTTGAGCTTGAAGAGATACTGCACGCGGTCGCCGGCAGGAGTGGCCCTCCAGCCAGGGAAGGCAGCGTGCGCGGCCTCAACGGCGGCGTTCACTTCCTCAGCCGAGCCGGGCGGGGCCTGGCCGAGCGGTTCGCCGGTTGCGGGGTTGGTCAGTTCCAGGCCGCCCTGGCTCGTGGGCTTGAGCCAGTTGCCGCCAATCAAGTTGCGCACTTCGTGAGTCGTCAGCGTGGTCATGGGATTTCAATTTACCGCAATCGAGGCATCGCAGGCAGCAGAAATCCGCAGGGATACCGCTGCCGCCTCTGCTATCTTGAGTGGGTTGAAGCCCAGCGGGCCGGAAGCGCCCAATCGATTCAATGTTCTCCATCGAGGAATCTACCCAATGAACCTGAATCACTTCATCAAGTCTTGGCCGCGTCATGCCGCTTTCCTTTTAATGGTTGTCTCCGCCGTTCTTGCCGCGCAGCGACCCGCTCCCCAACCCGCCACCGCGGACCAGGCTCCTAAGACCGACACCAGTTACATCGACACCGATGGCACCGCGCATGTGACGCGAATTGTCCCCGTGCCCAAAGACCTCAGCATCCAGTCGCAGCATTTTTTGAGCCACGCCATCCCCGACCAGGGACCACCGGAGTCGCTCGCCGATCGCCGTAAGGGAACCGACGCGTACACGGCGCGTGCCCGTGTAGAGTGGACCCAGGTCTGCCCCAACCAGCTTGTCGACGACAAGATTGCCGGAGTTCCGGTGCACATTGTCACGCCGGAGGGCATGCCAGACGCCAACAAGGATAAGGTGCTGCTGAACCTGCACGGTGGCGGCTTCAATTCCGATTCGGGGTCGTACACCGAGTCGATTCCGATTGCCAGTTACACCAAAATCAAGGTTGTCGCTGTGCTCTACCGGCTCGCGCCTGAGTCTCCTTTTCCGGCCGCGGTGGATGATTCCGTTGCTGTGTACAAGGAATTGCTCAAGACCTACAAGCCCGACCATATCGTGATTTATGGAACTTCCGCCGGAGCAATCCTGACCGCGGAAGTGGCTGTAAAGCTGAAGCAACTAGGCCTGCCGCGGCCGGCAGCTCTGGGCATCTTCAGCGGCATGGGCGACTTTGCGCGCGACGGCGATTCACAGGCCATGTATGCGCTGCGCGGGCTCTCAGGTCATCTCGATCCGCCCGGACCGGGTCCGCATGACTCCGAGTATGTTGGCTCAACCGATCCCAAAGACCCGGTGCTCTCGCCCATCTATGCCGACTTACATGGGCTGCCGCCGACGTTGTTCATCACCAGCGGCCGCGACCTGCTGCTGAGCGGGACAGCGAACCTGCATCGGGCTTACCTGCATGCCGGCGTGGACGCGCGACTGGTAGTCTTCGACGCGCTGCCGCACGCCTTCTGGTATAGCCCCCTGTTGCCGGAGGCGCTGGAAGCGAATCACATGATGGCGGATTTTTTTGTGAAAGAGCTGGCGAAGTAAGCGCTACATCTCGCTTATCTTCTTAGCTTCCTTCCGGCAGCGGAGTCACCGGAATGTGCAGCGCAGAGTTGAACCGAGGGAAGAACTCAAACGCCGCTGCAACGGCGGTTAGTTCAATGATCTCCCGCGTGTTGAAGTGGACGCTGACGGCGGCGAAAGCCGCATCGTCAATGGCATGGCCGGAGATGTGGAGCAGACCGGCATAACGGAAACCCGCCTTCTCCTTTTCGGTGAACGGTCCGGTTTCGAAGCTGTCGTAGCTCGCGACCTGTTCCGGCGTTGCGCCGCGTTGTGCCGCCAGGTAGCGGTGCGCGCTGATGCAGTACTCGCACTGATTCAGCGAGGCCACCCGTGTGGCAATCAGTTCCTTGTACCAGCCCACCAGCGCGCCCTCGGCCATCAGCGGCTTGAGGAACGCGGCTATGCCCATCACCAGCGGCGGAACGTTGGCGAGGACCTTGAACATATTGGGCACGACGCCGCGATCGATATATAGCTTGTCGTAAAGAGCGGCGACCTCGTCGGAAACTTGCTCGCGCTCCAGCAGCGGAACGCGGGCTTCAATGGAAACTGTAGTCGTCACAAGAGACTCCGTAAGGATACTCACTGCCAGTGTAAAGCCGGAGCCGCTCGCGTTGATTCCAAATTGGGCCAACATGCGAAACGGGAATCCACCTCACTCGAATTCTGCAATTAGCAATCTTCTCGATTGAAGCGCCGTACCATTTCGCCTAGCGTCCAAAGGGGAGCGATTGCAAGACCGGCATGACGACTCAGGCGCGAGGAGCGTGCTCTCCAAGACAGCTAACCGGCCATTTGTCCGAGGTGGCGCTTGGCTACCAGCGAGTTTTGGAGCGGAACCCCTGCCAGCCTGAGGCGCTGGTGGGAATCTGCCTGGTTGCGCTGGCAAGTGGCCAGCCCGACGCAGCAGTGAAGATGGCGCAAGCAGCCGTGGCCACGGCGCCTGAGTTAGTAACAACCTGGATAGCGCTGGGGCAGGCGCTAAAGTCTGCGGGTCGAAACGACGATGCCGAGCGTGCTTACGAGCGGGCCATCCGCACGGACGGTACAAATGCGTTGGCCCTTATGGGGCTGGCCGAACTGAAGATCGCCACTGGGCGAGCTGAGCAAGCGGTGCATGAGTTTGGCCTGGCTCTCAGGTATCAGCCGGCGTTAGTCCCTGCGCATCTGGGCCTCGGCAATGCGCTTGCCGCAATGGGGAAGAATGAGGAGGCGCTGGATCGCTACAAGCAGGCGATTGCCCTGCGGCCGCGTCTGCCCGAGGCTGAGTTCGCCGCCGGTTTTGTGTTGGCTCGGTTGGGAAGGCTCAGGGAGGCTGAGACCCGCTATCGACGCACCCTTGTTCAGCGGCCGGACTTTGCCGCCGCATGGATGAACCTGGGAAGTCTGCTACGGGAGCAAGGACGCGAGGCCTTTGCTGACGCGGCGCTGCGGCGCGCGGTCGAACTGCGTCCGGATTTGGTTTCCGGTTGGATCAATCTCGCGATTCTGGAGCGCGAACGCCGTCGCCCAGATGAAGCGGAGGCTCACCTTCGCAAAGCATTTGAGCTGAATTCCTCGCAGGTTGAAACTCATGTGGCGTGGTGCCAGTTTCGCGCTGCCGAAAAAGATCTGGCTGGGGCTTGGGGTTGGTTGCGCTGGGCTCTGGCACGCAATCCTGACAATCCCGAAGCCGTAAATATGCAAGGCATCCTGCTGCACAGCGAGGGACGCTTTCCTGAGGCAATTGAAGCGTTCGATCGCGCGGAAGTTCTCGGTAACCATCCGGCTACATCCAATCGCGGAAACTCGCTGTTAGATATGGGCCGAATGAATGAGGCTTTGCGAGCGCATGAAGCAGCCGTCGAGCACGATCCGACCCATCCAGGTGCACAATACAACCTTGCCCTCACACAACTGCGGTTGGGCCAATGGGAGCGCGGCTGGCCCGGATATGAGGCGCGTTGGCGCTTTCGTGAGGTTCATCGCAGCCCCAGAACATTTCGCCAACAACGTTGGCGCGGCGAACCGCTCGACGGACGCCGAATCCTGCTTCATGCCGAGCAGGGGTTGGGAGATACCATCCAGTTTTGCCGTTACGCAACGCTGGTAGCTGCACGCGGTGGCGTTCCAATTCTGCAAGTACAGAAGCCTGTGGAACGACTACTGCGCTCGCTTCCCGTTGTGCGCGCCGGTCTGGCACAGATCGCGTTGCTGGGCGACGGGCACAGCGAGATGCTGCCGGAATTTGATTTGGAGTGCCCGCTGATGAGCCTGCCGGCAGTCTTTGAAACCTCAGTTGAGACCGTTCCATGGTGGGGCGCTTATCTGGGAGCAGAACCCGAATTCGTGCGTTCGAAGCGGATGCAATTGCCAGAGCTGCAATTCGATGAGCAGTCGGGAAGACCGCCCCTCCGAGTTGGTATTGCCTGGGCGGGCAATCCACGTTACAGAGCCGACAGCAAGCGGTCTATGAATCTCCAAACGCTCCTGCCGCTGTTGTGCATCCCTGGAGTCACCTGGATTTCTTTGCAAAAAGGGCCTGCGGCAAAGCAATTGGCTGGCTTGCCCGGCGACATCTTTGTCCAGGATGGATCGAGTCATGACCACGATCTTGCCGATGCCGCAGCACTTGTGGCCTCGCTTGATCTGGTGATCACCACCGACACCTGCATCGCTCATCTGGCAGGCGCGATGGGCAAGCCCGTGTGGATACTGCTTCCTCATTTGAGCGACTGGCGCTGGATGCAGTTGACCGAAGCCACTCCCTGGTATCCGACTGCACGACTCTTCCGTCAGTCGGCCCCAGGTGACTGGCCGGGCGTTCTGGATCGAGTCATCCAGCAGATGTGCACCTTTCGCCGGACGCGTTTGAGGCTGGCGCGGATGAGGTCTACTGGTCGGCAATCGTGGCAGGAACCTCAGGATTCCAGCCTTATCTCTGCATAACCCACCGCCGCAGCAACAACTCCAATAACCGCAAAAATTTCCTTGACTCTAAATACTCTATAAAATAGAGTACTCTGTGTATGGGGAATCTGTACTGCTTTAGGAGAAACGCATGGGTGATCGCACGAGTGCCAATTCGAATCCATCCATTTCCGCTTCACCCTCGCCGCTGCCGCTCCAAATCGACACGCTCATCAAGCGCTTTGGCCAAGTGGTTGCCGTCGACGGCGTTTCGCTGGAACTGCGTAGCGGCGAATGCCTCGGTTTGCTCGGTCCCAACGGAGCGGGCAAAAGCACGCTGATCCGCACCATTGTCGGCCGAGTGATTCCCGACTCGGGCCGCGTCACGGTCTTTGGTGCCGCTGCCGACTCGCCTGCGGCTCGGGCCACGCTGGGGTGGGTACCGCAAGATCTGGCGCTTTATCCGCGTCTCACCGCGAAAGAAAATCTCCGTGCTTTCGGGCGCTACTACGGCATGACCGGCAAGAAGCTCGATGAGGCTGTCGCGTGGTGCCTTGACTGGGCAGCGTTACAGGACCGCGCAGGCGAGTTGACGCGGAATCTTTCCGGAGGTATGAAGCGGCGGCTCAACATGGCGGCTGGCCTTATTCACCAACCCCGTCTGGTGTTGATGGACGAGCCCACCGTGGGCGTCGATCCGCAATCGCGCAATCGCATCTTTGAGATGATTGAAGCCCTTCGCACCCGGGGAATGACCATTGTTTACACCACGCATTACATGGAAGAAGCAGAGCGCTTGTGCGACCGCATTGCCATCGTGGATCACGGGCACATCATCGCCCTCGACACCAAAGAGGCGCTAATCCACAACTCCTTCGCGTCGCGCACTCAAGTAATTGCGAGGCTCGACGGCCCTGCCGGGAAAGTTAGCGCGTGGGTTGCACAACGCGGCGGGAGGCTGGTCGACGCTACGGCGGAGTTCACCATTGAGCGTCCCACTGAAATTGCCGGCTTGCTTGAAGGCGCAGCCGCGGCCGGTCTTGAGTTAGTTGATCTGTCGCTGCGCCGGCCAAATCTTGAGTCCGTGTTTCTGCACCTCACTGGAAGGGAGTTACGCGATTGATCATCCCCATTGTTCGTACCGCCCTGGTTGCCCTGCGTCGCGATCGTGTTTCGCTGGTGCTCAGTTTTGTTGTGCCCATCGCATTCTTTACCATCTTTGCCGTTGTCTTTGGCGAGCAACACGACACGGTGCCGAAGATCAAGATCATTGTGGTCGATGAAGACCAGAGCCACTCGTCTCAGCAGCTCGTCAAAGGCCTTGAGAGCGATGGCTCGCTGACCGTCACCACCAAACCCGCTCCAACAAAAGACCAGCCACAACCCGGTGACTACACAGCGGTCACGGCCGAAGCTGCGGTCAAGGCAGGCGATGTGTCAGTAGCGCTTATTGTTCCGCAAGGCTGGGGCGCCAATCCCATTTCATTTCGCGTCGATTCAGACGAACCGGCGATTCAACTGCTCAACGACGCCAGCGACACTATTGCGCCGCAGATGGTCGCGGGCTTGTTGCAAAAAGTTGCGATGACCGCGATGCCTGAAACGATGGCGGAACAAGGAATGAAGTATTCGGAACAATACGTAGGCGGATTTACACCCGAACAGCACAAGAAGATCAACGACGGCCTGGAACGGTTACGGCAAACTGAGAGCCAGCCCGATTCGGCTCGCACAGGTACGGCAAATTCCGGCAGTGGAGGGATCATAGCGGTCAAGTCTCGCTCCGTGGTGGGAGAGAACAAGAAGAGTCCCATGGTGTCCTTCGAGGCCGCGGCCATCGGTGTCATGTTTCTGCTTTTCACGGCCAGCGGATCGGCCGGCGCGCTGCTCGATGAAGCCGAGAGCGGAGCCCTCGATCGCGTGCTTAGCTCGCGCATCACGATGAGCGGGCTACTGACAGGCAAGTTGGTCTTCAATATATTGCTCGCCTTCACGCAGTTGACCGTAATGTTTCTTTGGGCTTGGGCAGTCTTCCACCTCGACTTCTTCAGTCATATCCCCGGCTTTATTGTGATGGGCCTGTGCACCGCGTTTGCAGTGGCCGCATTCGGCATGTTGCTGGCCAGCATCTGTCGCACTCGTGCGCAACTGGGTGCGCTCTCCACGCTGCTGATTCTGGTTATGTCTGCCATCGGCGGCAGCATGTTTCCTCGTTTTCTAATGCCCGACGCGATGCAGAAAGCCGGCCTGTGGACCATCAACGCATGGGCCATCGACGGATTTACCAAAGTGTTCTGGCGCGACCTGCCGGTGACCGCGCTATGGCAACAGGTCTCAGTACTGCTTGCCATCGGCATTTTGCTTTTCGCAATAGCCCGCAGGATAGCCCGCCGCTGGGAGTATGCATAACAGCGAAGTGAACCCTCAAGAAAAGGAGACCGTGAATGGATATCTCAATTGCAGTCCTGACCCGCCGGTATGCGATCTCAAGCAAGCTGATCGTTTCAGTGATCTTTCTCTCGTTCGGCCTCGTGCTTGCCGCGCAAGAACCCGCTCGAAGCAGCACCGATGTGCAGCGCGAATCCATGCACAAGCTTTCATTTCTCGCCGGCACATGGTCAGGCCCTGTGACGGTCGTTCGAGGCTCCAGCGAACCCCTGCATCTCACGCAAACCGAAGATGTGCAGTACAAGCTTGACGGGCTCGTCATGCTCATTGAGGGCAAAGCCACGAGTTCCAACGGCAAGGTCATGTTCAATGCGCTGGCCACCATTTCCTTCGATGATTCCACCCATACCTACCGGTTTCGCGCATACAATGATGGCCACTATATCGAGACGGAGCTCACCGTGCCGGATAGCGGTTTTTCGTGGCAGTATCAGGCCGGTCCGGCGCACATCGTAAACACGATGCAACTGACAAAAAACGGCGAATGGAGTGAAGTGACCGAAGCAACGGTTGGCAACAATCCTCCGCTCCGCGTCGTGGAGATGTTGCTTCAGCATCGGCCCTAGAGCGAATAGGTGCGGGTCGTTTGACGAATCAGACCGCGGAGCCAAATCGATCCCGGACTTCAATCTCGGGGGGCAACTGAATGGAGATAAGCGATGGCAGACCAAGTAACCGAGCAGGAGCTGAAAGACAGGCTCCGCCTCATCGAAAGCATGATCGCCGAAGGCCGGCGGACAACTGAGAGCTGGGGGTGGACTTTTGTCCTATGGGGCGTGGCCTATTACGTTGCCATCGCGTGGGCCACCTACGGCCATAGTTCGATTGCGTGGCCAGTAACCATGATTGCTGCCAGCATTTTGACGTTTGTCGTGGCCTCGCGAAGAGCGAGCAAGCAACCTGAGACAACCTTGGGCCGCGCTATGGGGGCAATCTGGTTTGGCATGGGCGTTTCCACGTTCATTGTCATGCTTTCACTTGGCATCAGCGGTCGGCTCGAACTTCACAGTGCGGTGGCCATCGTCGGGGCGATGCTCGGTGCCGCGAACGCAACCTCAAGCATCATTCTCAGATGGAAGATGCAATCTGTCTGCGCCGTGGTCTGGTGGACGGCTGCAGCGGTCTCTTGCTTCATCTCCGAGAATCAAGCCGGCATCCTGTTCCTGGTCGCCATTTTCATCTGCCAGATCGTCTTCGGGATTTACGGGATGATCGCGAAATCGCGCAAACGTGGACGAGGCATCTCCCATGCCTGATTTGCCGGAGCTCAATCCTGTGATTCACGGGAAGCTGCGCCTGGCCTTGCTCTCGCTGCTCTCCAGCGTCGAGGAGGCGGAGTTTACCTGGCTCCGTGCCAAGACCGGCTCTACCGACGGCAATCTTGGCGCGCAGCTCCTGAAGCTCGAGGAAGCCGGCTATGTTGCCGTCGAAAAGAAGTTCGTTCAACGCAAGCCGCAGACACTTTATCGCATGACCGAGGCGGGCCGCCAAGCGCTTACGGAATATGTGCAGGCCCTGAAGCAATTGCTGGGCGCAGCTATTGACGCGTAGCCGTTGACCTTCAGCCCTCCGGATGAAGGCTCTTGCGCACGCGCTGCATGATGCCGAGGTAGTACGCTAGGTTGTGGATGGAGTTCAACGTTCCGGATAGCGCCTCGCCCGCCTGCATCAAGTGGCGCAGATACGCACGCGAGTAACGGCGGCAGACCATGCAATCGCATTCCGGATCTGGCGGCCCTTGGTCCTCGGCGTATTTCTTGCCTTTGATATTCAGGCGGCCTTCGCTGGTGAAGAGGAGCCCGTGGCGTGCGGCTCGGGTGGGAAGCACGCAGTCCATCATGTCCACGCCCATGCGTGCATACTGCTCAATCTCGTCTGGGTATCCCACGCCCATCACGTAACGCGGTTTGTCCTTGGGAAGCAGCGGCAGCACTTCGGAGATGATCTCCAGCGTGAATTCGCGCGGTTCGCCCACGCTGAGGCCACCGATGGCATAGCCGTCAAAGTCCATCTCGACAAGGCGATCTGCGCTCTCGCGGCGGAGATCGTGATACATGCCGCCCTGCACAATGCCGAAAAGCGATTGCGTTCGGCCACCCAGTTCTTTATGCCACACCACCTCTTCGCGGTGTGCGTGAAAGTGATCGAGCGAACGGCGCGCCCAGTCCATGGTGAGTCGCAAGCTCTCCTGTGCGCGAGTCCGATCCGCAGGGTATTCCGTGCACTCGTCGAAGGCCATGGCGATATCCGCGCCGAGCGCGATCTGCACATCCATCGAGTGTTCAGGCGTAAAGAAGTGACTGCTGCCGTCCAGGTGCGAGCGGAAGCGCACGCCTTCGTCGGTGACCTTGCGCAGCCCGCTTAAACTGAAAACCTGAAAGCCGCCGGAATCCGTAAGCATGGCGCGTGGCCAACTGATGAAGCGATGCAGCCCGCCCATGCGGCGAATGGCTTCGTGGCTCGGCCTCAAGTAAAGATGATAGGTGTTCCCAAGAATAATCTGCGCGCCCAAAGTTTCGAGCACATCCTGGGGAACAGCTTTGACCGTACCAGCGGTGCCCACCGGCATGAAGACCGGCGTCTCAATGGTGTAGTGGGGTAGATGGATCTGCGCGCGTCGGCCGCCCGCTTCGGTTTCCGCAAGGATATTGAATGTTGAACTCACTTAACGATTCTAGCGGGCCGATTCGGCTGCAGCAGCGCGTCTACCTGCCCGTTCCACCCATGCGCACAAGCAGGCCGGCGCGTCCCACGCGCGGCATCCCCAGCGTTGTGGTGGGTGTCTTGGAGTCTTCAATTTGGCGATCGAGCAGATTTTCTCCAGCAGCGAATACTTGGAATCGCTGTCCGAAGTCGTGCGCGGCGTAAGCGTCCAGGCGGAAGTATCCGTGCAGCAGATAAGCGTTTGCGTCGTCATCGAACTGGTGTCCGCTAAGGCGCCCCTGCAGAGTCAGGGTTCCGAATCTCGGACGAAAGGCGCGCACGTTCATCGTGGCCAGGTTCCGCGCAACTTCGGGAATCCAGTTGCCGACGAGCGCAGTGTCTTCGCTGTCGTTGGTTACGGTGGCATGCGCGTATTGATAGCCGCCATCCACAGCAAGCCACCGCAAAGGCGCAAGCTCATAATCGATCGACACGCCGCGGCTTTCAATCTGGCCCAGGTTCTCTCGCATCAGCAGAATTGGCGAAGAGGTTGGGTTGGTGGTCACCGCATCGATGGGCCGGTTGACCTGCGTGAGGAAGTAGCCGGTGCGGACGCTGCCCCAGTGCCACTGCGTGGCCACGCTCGCCTCCCAGCCCGTGGCGCGCTCGCTGAGCAGGCTCCCGTTGGCCAGCGTCAGCTCATTTCCAACCTGGGTCGAGCGATAGAGTTCATTAGGCGTGGGCGCACGAAAGGCCCTGAATGCCGACGCAGAAACAGCCCAGCGTTCTTTGATCTTCCGCGAAATCCCGAGGCGCGGATCGAAGAATCGCTGGTCGAACTGCGGCGGCTGGCTCGCGGCTCGCACCCAACCGCTACCGTTCCATTGCAACTTCTGGCCATCGTAGTTCTGGAACCAGTCCACTCGGCCGGCCGCGGTCAAGGTCCAACCTCTGCGGACCCACATCCCTTCGGCATAGGCAGCGGAATCCCGCTGGTGATCGTGGAGATCGGTAAGTGCGGTTGAACTTCCGTAGCTTTGTTCTCGGTCCCAGGCACGCAGATCATGCACGTCTGCTCCGGCCACCAACAGCAGCCCCGCGCCCAGCGGTTGGCTCCAATGAGCAGTGGCGCCAAGCTCGTTGTAGGGCGTCAAAGAGAACTTGGACGGATTCTCTCCGCAGCGGTAGGAGCAATCGGGATTCCCAAAATCGGGCAAGTTGGAGATGCTCGAAAATGTCTGGCGGAAGTGATCGGTCGAACCGTAGATCCGCGTGGTGAGCGCACCTTCGTGTGGACCTTTCCAATCGCCGCCAGTTGCATAGCGCCACAGGCGCGTGCCGTTTGTCTGGAAGGGCGTTCCATTGTTACGCGCTTCGTTGAAGCCGTTGCCACGAGCGAAGAGCCGCAGCGGACCCTGGTTGTGCTCGCCTATCACCACGCCGTTTTGGCTGTGGACATTGCTGGCAATATCTACCGGGCCGCGCTGTGACGGCGCCTCCTGGATATATCCATTCGTACCCAGGACACCGCCTGACGCCAACACGCCCCAGGCTCCTTGCTTTGCCTGAAGCATTAGGCTGTCGTCGTATGTTCCCTCTGAGCCGTAGCTGCTTCTCAACTCCGCCCGGTTGGCGGTCGGACGCACCGGGACAACGCTAACCACCCCGCCGATGGCGCTAGATCCATACAGATCGCTGGCGCCTCCGCGCAGCAGCTCAATTCTTTGGATCGCCAGTTCCGGTTCTTCGAGCCAGTGAATGGTGCCGGCAAATCCGTCGTTCAGCGGCACATCGTCTTCGGTAAGCAAGGTGCGGCTCGCTGACGTTGATCCCAGGGCGCGCAGGCTCATTCCTTGCGAAGACGGGTTAGCCACCAGCGAGCTTGATCGGCGAAAGAGCTCCAGTCCCGGAAGCTGGCGCAGTTCATCGTCGAGTGTCGGCGCCGCGCTGCTGCTGAGTGCTTTCTGAGTGAGTAGGCGCGTAGCCACCGGACTTTCCAGTGAGCCAAGAGGGGTGCGATACGCAGTTACCATCACTTGTTCTTGATCGGCGGCCGGCCGCATTCGGATGCTCATCCCGATGACGGCGTTGGGTTGCGCTGGCGCTGGTGCGGACAGTCGCGCGGTGGTCTCCGCAAAGCCCGGCGCGGATACACGCAGACGGCATGGCGCGGTACATGCCACGGCCAGCCTGCCATTCGCGTCGGTCTGCCCCAGCAACTTTCCTGACGAATCGGTGACGGTGGCCCCCGGCAACGCGGCGCCGCCGCTGTCCAGAACCGTCACTGTAACCGTCAACGGGACTTGGGCGCTAGCCCGCGCCGGGGAAAGCAACGCCCCGATCATCGCCAACAGGCAAAGCGTCGGTTTGAATTTTGACCACAGCATCCGTCTGACTTCCAGGGAATGTTGAAAGACTGTGGAGCAATTGTGCCACGGTCTTTCCACCACCAGCATCAAGATTCCGCGGCGCAATCTCGCACAGAGGGATTAGCACGAAAGTGCGTTCAGCCAGGCGTGGATGAGGAATCTCCAGCCCTAGCTCACTGATTCTGACGTTGCCGAAGAGAAGAATGTCCAAGTCCAGCGTTCGGGGGCCATTGGCGAATCCGGTGGCCCGGTCGCGCCCAAACTCCTGTTCGATGGCAAGCAGACCCTCCAATAGGGCTCGCGGCTCCAGATCCGTCTCCAACGCCACCACGGCATTCACGAATCGCGGCTGGTCGGCAAAGCCGACGGGTTCAGTCGAGTAGAGCGAAGACCGGCTGACCACCCGGCCCAGCGATTCGAGCCGCAAGGCCGCCGCGGCCAGAGTAGCTTCCGGCGACCCCGCTGAACTGCTCAGGTTTCCGCCCATCCCGATGTACGCTGTCGGCATCCGTTTCAGAGTAACGCGGGAGCCCGCTGGGACTGCAGGCGAGTTCTCGGGCAGCCTGATGCGCGGATTCGCTAGTCCTCCCGCAATGCCTGCATGGGCTCAATCGATGCGGCTCTGCGCGCGGGGAGAAGCGCTGCCATCAACCCAATCAACGTGAGTGCCAGGGCCACAGACAGATAAGTCCATAGATCCACTGGTTGCACTTGGTAGAGGAAGCTCTTTACCAGCCGCCCGGCCGCAACAGCCAGCAACAATCCAACCACGAGTCCCACACCCACGAGAACTGAGCCTTGACGAAGAACCAGTTGAGCCACGCTCGTGCGGGTTGCGCCAAGAGCCATGCGCACTCCGATCTCACGACGACGATAACTCACTAGCTGCGATAGAACTCCATACAGCCCGGCAAACACCATGGCGATCGCAAGCCCCGCGAACGAGCCCACCAGGTACAATCCCAGCCTCTGACTGAACGTGTTTTGTTCCACCGTCGCCTGCATAGTCTGGAAATTGTCGAGCGCAAAGTCCGGAGCGGACTGGCGAAACACTGAGCGCATTTCCGCTGCCACCGGAATGTTGCCGCGCGTCTTCACCACAAAGGTGACCACCGTTTTCAAAAGCGCCTGGTAGAACAGAGAGGTGGTTGGAACCTGCTGTTCTGGCACCATGATAAGCGGTTGGATGTCGCCGCCAACTCTCTTATCCACCTGGTCCCCGAGAACGCCGACAATGGTGTACGGCTTGATCATGCCCGTGTCTTTGCCGCCCAGGCTCACTTGCCTTCCCAATGGGTCTTTCCCGGCGAAGTACTTCCTGGCCAGCGTTTCGTTGATGGCTACTGAAAAAGGTGTCGCCAGCGAATCCTCGGTGCCCACCATTCTCCCTCGCACAATCGGCGTGCCGAAGGTGCGGGCGTAGTCTCCGCCTACAGCCGTCACGCTGGCTTGCAGGTGGGTGGAGGGATCCTGCGCCTGGCCAACTATCTCAAAGCTAGAACTGATTCCCATTCCCGATAGAGGCGGAGATGTGGCCAATGTTGCGCTGGCG
>Ga0187847_10002841_pt1 | contig 13654 bp, 14 predicted proteins | sample June2016WEW_4_10_FD_132458 | JGI IMG/M metagenome (GOLD analysis project Ga0187847, IMG submission 132458) | Peatland microbial communities from SPRUCE experiment site at the Marcell Experimental Forest, Minnesota, USA - June2016WEW_4_10 | ecosystem: Environmental > Terrestrial > Soil >...
GACGTCGCCGGCTACCTCGACTACCAGGGCCAGAGCTTCATCCCCCGCTTCGACGCCAACTCCTACATCTCCATCACCCGCACCATGGACATCTTCGATCCAGTCCGCGCCCACGAAACGCCCTACGCCGCCTACTCCCGCATCACCGCGCACCTCACCCTGGTCGGCATCTCCACCGACTGGCTCTTTCCGCCCGAGGACGTCCGCTCGCTCGCCGCCATCATCCGCGCCGCCGGAGCCCGCTGCGACTACCGCGAGATGGCCTCCAACCACGGCCACGACGCCTTCCTCGCCGAACCCGACACCCTCGTCCGCCTCCTCACCCCCGTCTTCGAGTAGCCGACCATGCCTGACAATTGCCTAACAAAATGGGATAAACCCATAAATTATTCTCTGATTGTTCGCTGGCGCATAAGTCCAATCTATCGAGACGAATAACAAGAAAATCATCATTTAGGACGGGTTTTCCACAGCAAAATTACACGCCTGTGGTGATACTCTCAATCCCGACTCTCAGGGCCAATACTTCTTTCTGGTGGTACGCCGTATGGGCAGGCGGCCACTGCCGTCAGATTGGAGGTGTTGGGTCATGGAAGCTGAAAAGCTAACCGTCCCTATAGGGTTCCGGCTCATTTTTAGAGCCTGGAAAACCGATAGGGACGGCAACCGTGTTTATGCCAAAGACTACGGTCTGCGAGGCTGGCCCCTCGTAGTACCAGTTGGTAAGTAGCTAAACAAATGCGGCCCTGAGGGTCAAACCACCTTAACACGAATTCGGAAGAAGTTATCCACAGAAATTCGATATTCGAACATCTGTGAATACTCGCTACTTTAAGAAGGGTTTATATGGCTCTGTATCTAATCAGTTATGACATCTCGGAAAAAAATAATGACTACGAGGAACTCTACGCACTGCTTAAGAAGTGGAAAGCAGACAGGATTCTATATTCGGAGTGGCTCGTGATCTCTAACAGTTCGGCCAAGGAACTGGCCGACGAAATCGTAGCGACTATCGAATCCGGAGATCGCCTTCTCGTTCAAGAAATGAATAGAGATGCGGCATGGCTAAACTTGCGGATCAAGGACGAGAGCTTCGAGAAGTGGCTCGCGTACGCCGAGTGATTCAAAGGCTCACCCAGCCGGGTGTCCGCATCTCGCTTCTGAGATGTGGGTTCAGCCCCAACCCACCCCCGCATTTTCTTTCCCCAAAAACCTCAGCAAAATCGCGTGTCAAGCCCCTTCGCCCTCCAAAATCCCCATAAACCACACCCCATCAACCACTTCCATCCAAAAAATACTTGGCATAGTAGTTTCCCTCCAACGCGTATAATTAAATCAGAAAGCAAAACCAAACAGACCCGGCAAACTCGCCGGGCCTTCGCTTTTAATACGTCTCACGCGCCGGGTGCCCCACATCTCGCTTCTGAGATGTGGGTTCAGCCCCAGCCTCCCCCTTGCCACAAATAACCAAGTAGGTTATTATGTGGCTATGACGATGAAATGCCCAATCTGTGCCAAGGCGAATCTGGTCCACGACACGCGCGACCTTCCCTACACCTACAAGGGCGAGAGCACGGCCATCCCCGGCGTGACGGGCGACTTCTGCCCGGCCTGCGGCGAGGCGGTTCTCGACGCAGCCGAGTCTGCCCGCACCAGCGCGTTGATGCTGGAGTTCAACAAGCAGGTCAATGCGGCCATCGTCGATCCCGAGTTCATCGCCAGGGTGCGCAAGCAGCTTGCCCTCGATCAGCGCGAGGCCGCCGAGATCTTTGGTGGCGGAGTCAACGCCTTCTCGCGTTATGAGAACGGAAAGACCAAGCCGCCGCTGGCACTGGTCAAGCTGCTCAAGGTGCTGGAGCAGCATCCCGATCTGCTCGCCGAGATCAGAGCAGCATAACCGGGTGCCTCAGGTGCCGGGAGAAGTGAGCACAACCACTGAAGATGGGTGCCCCAGGTGCCTCGCATTTGGGCACCTGGGAGATCACCTCCAACCCCTCCCGCTCCCGAAGTTTTTTCCCCGAATTTCCCGGGTGCCCCACATCTCGCTTCTGAGATGTGGGTTCAGCCCCAACCCACCCCCGCATTTTCTTTCCCCAAAAACCCCAGCAAAATCGCGTGTCAAGCCCCTCAGCTCTCCAAAATCCTCATAACCCAAACCCCAACAACCACTTACCTCCAAAAGATAGTTGGCATAGTAGTTTCCCTCCAAAGCGTATAATTAAATCAGTAAGCAAAACCAAACAGACCCGGCCAACCAGCCGGGTCTTCGAATTTAACTGGCTCCTGGCCCTCAACCGTCGCAATGAAGTCCAGACTGAGTCCAGACCTGATCCAGACTTAGTCCAGACTTAACATGCTTTTTTTGAACACTTTAGACTTTTTCGCACACAAAAGGAGATTCCGCATATCCGAAGCAACCGAAACCAGCCCGGCCTTCGCATTTCCCTGTTCCTGTTTCCTGTTCACTGCTACGTCTTCGCCTTTGCTACGTCTCGCGCGCTTAGCGCGTGCTTAACTTACATCTTTTGAATACTTTACGCTATTTACCCCAGGGGGGGGTACACACAAGCACAGCGCAGCCCGTGATCGCGAAGTCCAGACTAAGTCCAGACCTGATCCAGACCAAGTTCAGACTTAACATGCCTTTTTTGAATACTTTGAGACTATTTGAGGGGGTATGCACCATCCCCCGCGACTTCATCCCGAAAGGAGCAACTGCATTTACGCAAGTTCTTCAGCGGCTTCGATCTTGCGCAGCCCGCGAATCTTCCATATTACATAACAGGTGCCGGCAACCAGTAGACCCACGAACACGCAACGCAGCGGAGTTGACCACCTCTGGAGAGTTCCAGACCACATGCGGACGATCCTGCGTCCATAGGTCACGCCGAGCCATGCGATGAAGGAGTATCGCAGGCTGCGGGCCGCGCCGAAGACGACGAGGAAGCGCCTGCGTGAGACGCCCAGCGCGCCCGATGCAAGCGCAAACGGCTGGAGCGGAAAGGGTGGAGGAAGCACGGCGGGAAGAAAGACGGCCAGGACTGGATGACGCTCAACCCAGGTGACGACACGGCCGAGAAGACGCGCCGGAACGTAGTTGCGCAGCGCCGCTTCGCCGCCTCTGCGGCCAATGTGCCAGGTGGTGTATCCGCCCAGGATGCTGCCTGCAATGGCACAAGGGGCCAGCAGCCACGGATTGCCGCTATGCGCCACCAGCCACAGCAACAGCAGGTCCGTGCTGCCCGGCAGAGGCAGAGGGATCACCGAGGAATCGACCACTGAGACGGAGAAGAGCCCCAGCGCTCCCAGGTGCGTGAGCCAGTGCGGCATCAGCGAGGGATGCACGCGTGGCACACGCAATGGAGCTGGCCGCTGAACAAATGCACTCATACAAATTGCCCCCGCATACGCGCCGCGCAATACATCGGTGGAAAGAGTTACGGCAGCGCAGCAGATGCCGCAGGCAAAGCCGTGGCCAAGGCCGCGGGTGCAGCGGTGGTTGTAGCCGCGGGAGAGGTGGTGGGAGCAGGCGCGGGCGAAGCGAGAAGCGTCCTGTTGGGATCGGAGTTTACCGGCTGCACTGGCAAGGACGAACCCGGTTCCATCTCGTTATCGTTCACGTTGAAGACCATCGCATTGGGTGGCAGCTTCATCCTGCCCTCGGCCATGTACGCCACCACCAGCCCGCCGGTCAGTTCCGGGGTCAGGATAGTCATGGGGATCAGGTACTTTTTGCTCTTCACCAGCGACTGAGCCACGCCATCTACGGGCTTGCTGCGCTTGATCGTCCCTGGAACCTGCGGGATCAGGAATGCACTCATCTCCGCCTCGGGATGCTTCGTGCCATACTGCACCAGCGACCGCGCCACCTGCTTCGGAGAGGTCATTCCAATGTCCGCCACGATGCTGCGATGAATCGCGTGGGGCAGGTAGATGTCCAGCACCGCGCGCGAGAAGTCTGCACAGTTATGAAACATCAGGTTGAAGTGGCCGGTGTTGCGCCGGTCGTTGAAGAGGGCGATGAAGCGCTCATCCTGCTCCGCGGTACTGGTCACCTCAAAGCCGTGAATCGTCCGGTCGTAGGAAGAGCCCACCAACTGCGTCCACTCCCCCTTCGGAGTCGCTCCCTGGCTGCCATTCTTCGCCACGTCCAGCAGATGCTTTCTGCGATAGGCATCGCGCAATGCGGCCACCTGGGCCTGGTCCACCGACTGCGGCACCTCGCCGATCTCGTCCACCGCGTAGAGATAGGGAATCAGCGGAATCGCAACCCAGTCCAGTCCGTCGATCTTGTGGTAGCGGCTGATCACCACGCCGGACTCTCCCGGTTGGCACATGCGCAGTTCGGTCGGCGACGCCGCGCAGATGTGGTTCAGATACACCGCCGAGTGACCGGTCGGATTCATGGCCCCGAACCTGCCGTACGGCTCTTCCATCAGCAGCGCCACAGACGCATGGGCGCAGATGACCTGAACCAGAAACCACAGCAGCAGCACACCTGCCAGCAGCAGCACGCCCGACAGGTGACCCAAGCCCTGGTTCAGCTTGTTACTTGCCCGTTGACTCACCCAGCCCCTGTTCATTGCAATCCCATCCTCACCGCTGTTCGGCCCGTTCGACATGCATCGCGACAGCTGGTCGTTTCGCGGAACAACTCTCCATTGAGATGCATTTTTTGTCCACCGCGGGCGGTGGGTGAAGACGCGCAGTACTGTAGACGACGACCCGAGGACTAAAACTACAACTCAGAAAGGAACTGTAGGCGTGGAAGTGATCGCCGGCGCCGGTTTGCCGGCTGGAATCACGGTGCCCGCGGGGAAGATGAGTATCTGGATCGAACCCCAATCTGCGTCCAGGTTCGCGCCCGCCTGCTTGCCCATTCCCAACGTCATTAACTGGCTGTCGTCAAAGCCAAAATTCTCCACCAGATACTCACGCACAACCATGGCCCTGGCCTCGGTGAGCACCAGGTCCTTCTGGGTGTCGCCCTCCATGCCCGTTGAAACAACAACCACAGCAACCCCAAATGGATTCTGCGCCAGAAAGTCGCCGGCGTCTTTGAGAGACTTCTGGTCCTTCAACTTGGCGGAATCGCGGCTATCGAATAGCTGTTTGGCTGTATAGGTAAACGCCTTGAGAGGTGTACCCTGCGGGAGTCCGGCAATCTTATTCGCCGCCAGGTCGGCGGAGTCTTCGTATCCACGCTTCTTGAAATACCCGCTCAAAAAGAAGTTGTGTTTCAAAGCCTCCATATTTTCCTGGAAGTCCGTAACCCCGGTCTGTGCCTGAAGCATCGTGTCATGCAGTGTGGTGGTGGTCTGTTCCAGATTGCTATAGAGTTTCTTGTCGTTTACCAGCGATCCCACGGTTCCCTGGCCTGAATCGATCTTGGCGCTTACCGAATTAAGGTGTGCCGTCGCCTGAGCTGTGTTCTGGATAACTAGTTGGCTGCTATCGAGAATGCCGCTCGTCTTCTTTAGCAAGTCCGACATCTCCAGAGGCGGTTCACTCTGGAGGATTGTGCCGTCCTTTACCTCGACTTGTCCGGCGGATCCAAATGAAATTGCCACGAACTGACTCCCCAGCACGCCCTCGGTTTCGATGGATGCCACAGAGTCGTATTTGATAATCTCATGCGTAGATTGATCAAGATCCATGACAACCATAACTTTTTCCCCTGGATTGTGAGGCAATGAAATGCTGTGCACAGTACCGCTATGAACCCCACCCACACGCACATCGGCTCCCGCGGCCAAGCCCGCAACGTTGTCGAACTGCGCCTTTAGTTGGTAGGTAGAGCTGAACAGATACTCCTTGCTCCCAATTATGAAGACGCCGGTGGCCAAAATTGCCAGTGTTGCAACGATGAATGCCCCTAGCCGTGCCACTCTCGACATAAATCCTCCTACGACTGCTTAATAAATTCTTTTACGAACCCAATGTCGCTTTGTTGAAGATCTTCAAATTTGCCATCAATCACCACCTTGCCCTGATCCAACAGGGCCAGACGATTGGCAATTGTCTTGGCGCTGTGCAGATCGTGAGTCACTACGATGGATGCCATCTGATGTTCCTGTTGGAGTTTAAGAATTAGATCGTCAATTTCTCCTGAGCTGATGGGATCGAGACCTGCTGTGGGTTCGTCGAGAAGCAAAATCTCCGGCTCCAGGGCAAGTGCACGCGCCAAGCCCACGCGCTTCTGCATACCACCCGATATATCAGATGGCATCTTATCGTCGTTCCCTTCCATTCCAACCTCGGCCAGTAACTGTTTCACACGGCCACTCCGTTCGGACCTGGACATCTCTCTGCGATGGTGTTCAAGAGGGAACGCCACGTTTTCGGCGACGGTGAGCGAATCGTAGAGCGCTGCATGCTGAAACAGAAAACCCATCTTCTTTCTGATCTCGCCCATCGCATCCATGGCCAGACCAGCAATGTTCTGGTCATGGATGCGAATCGATCCTGAGTCAGGTGTTTCGAGGCCAATAATGAGCCGCAGCAGTACGCTCTTGCCTGTGCCGCTGCGTCCGAGCACGGCGAGAGTCTCTCCACGGCTCACATGCAAACTAATTCCATCGAGAACCTTGTGGCTTGCAAAACTCTTCCGCACATCTTCGACAGCGACAACCGACGCAACATTGTCATATTCTGTCCCCGCTTGCTTTATCGCAATGTCGTTGGCTGTGGCCATATCAATCTCACAATCCGTTCGATTCGAGTTAGGGGAAGAACACGAGAATAAATTTCACTAGCACAACATCGGCCAGGATCACGAATAGTGAAGCTAGGACGACCGAGTTTGTGGCTGCGCGCCCCACTCCCTCCGCGCCTCCACGTGTGCGCATTCCCTGGAAGCATGCGATGAGCCCGATGATCAGGCCATACACCGCGGTCTTGAACGTAGGTGGTAGGAAGTCGTTCAATTTGGCGCCCTTGAAGCCGCTTTCGATGAACTGGTGAAACGAGAGCGGCTCAACCATTGCCTGTGCGAGCCAGCCCATCAGTAATCCGCATGCATCGCCAGCCAGAGTCAGCAGCGGCAGCATCAGAATGCAAGCCAGAATTCGCGTGGCCGCCAGAAGCCGGTAAGGGTTGATCGCCGATGCCTCGACTGCGTCGATCTGCTCTGTCACCTTCATCGACGCCAGCTCTGCGCCAATGCCCGCCCCCACGCGCCCACTCACGATCAGCCCGGTCATGATTGGGCCCATGACCTGGATCACGGAGTACACAAGCGTGGTTGGAAACATCGACTTGGCACCGAACCGACTCAGACTGTAACGCGCTTCCATCGAGATCACAACGCCGATGGCGGCGCCTGCCGCCGCAACCAGCGGCAGAGACATCGATCCAACCTCGTCAAGCTGTCGAACCAACTCGCGCCACTCATACGGAGGCGTCAACCCAGACCTGAGAACATTCCAGAAAAAGATTCCCAGTTCGCCGAACCACTCGAAGAATTGGTTGGTCATCCTGCCAACAAAATCCAGTGTGGATGGTATGGACACAGTTCGTTGCACCGGAGTCAACGGATGGATGCCTGCAACGACAATTTGCTTGTGGTTGCTCACCTGTTCGGTCCTTTAATTGGGGAGCCGTGCGCATTGTTCAGATGTACCCGTGAAAGCAAGGAGTGGGGGCCACTGTAGATGAACTCCAGAGCGATGTTCCCGCCCATATATACCAGCAGGCTGTAGTTGCCCAACCGGAACGCATCCTTCGGCCCGAAGCGGCCGGGGTACCAAGCATAGACGCCGGTCATCGAACCCGCATAGGGTGCCAAGAGCGCCGGGATAGAAAAGACGCGATGGCCGTCGTCTCCGCGGCGCGCCGTCAAGGTTGAGACCATGGCATAGCCCGTGCGCCGGAATACGCCGCTGCACTCACAGCGGTAGTACAACGCATCTTCCTTGAAGGCTTCTGACAACCCATAGCGCACCGTGGTTCCAACAGCCGCGATCCCAAAGGCAGACCCGAATCGCTTGCTGTACCCCTCAACGCCCTGGTTCCACTCCGGAGGGGAATTCGTATCCTGGTTGATCCCAGCCAAGATTGCGGCACTGACAATCGGGTACGGACCATATGCATCGAAGACGTAGTTGCGGACCTTTGTTCTCTGCGAAGGACGCACATATGTCAGATCCACTTGGCTCGCGGACGTGCTTGCCACAGTCCCGGGAGAGTCTACTAGAGAGGGCGGTGATTGCGTTCGCGCCATATGCGGCAGAACTGCCAGAACGGTTGCAACCGAAAACAGGAGTGCCGCACGGCGATACTTCATAAATGACGTCATAAGTTCTTCTCCAATCGGCTTTGCCACTCTTAGACACGTCTGGCTCGTCCATGAGACTTGCAGGCGTCTGGCCACGCTATAGATAGGTTGTCAGAATCGGGAGTCCAAGGATGGTCATATTTGCTCAGAATTGCAATTCGCCTGTTCTGCATCGTCGGTTTTTGGCAATCCAGACGAGATCCACTTAATCTGTGTGAATCTGTCAGGGACTCATGTCTAAAAGAGAACAGACTGGGCGCTAATCAATGAATAGAATCGGAATGCTGCTGTAAAAGGGGAAGATGTTTTGAAAAACGGAGACGCTCAGGATACCTTCGACCCCGCCGTCTTTCTCGCAAGCGCGGGACTTGGGCGGAAGCTCGTCCAATTGAAGCCTAAGGCCCTCTTTTTCTCCCAGGGAGATTCGTCCGACGCTGTCTTCTATCTACAGACAGGAAAGGCAAAACTCACTGTCATCTCGCAGAACGGCAAGGAGGCCACAATCACGCATCTCTCGGCCGGTGACTTTGTTGGAGAAGAATCGCTGGCATCCATCCCTGGACTGCGTCTGGCGACGGCCTCTGCCGTCAACTCCTGCGTTGCGCTCAAGATCACACGCAAAGAGATGACCCGCGTGATGCACGACGAAACTGCCTTCTCCGACTTCTTTTTCAAATTTCTGCTGGCCCGCAGTATGCGAACCCAGGCCGATCTCGTAGATCAGCTCTTCAATTCCTGCGAAAAGCGACTGGCGCGAATTCTTCTATTGATGGCCGAGTTTGGCAAGCCAGGAGAACGGGACACCTTCATCCCTCGCATTTCGCAGGAAGCACTGGCGGAGATGCTCGGCACGCCACTGTCCCGCGTCACCTTTTTGATGGATCGCTTTCAAAAGCTCGGGTTCATCAGTTACAACGGCCGCATCCAGGTGAATAAGTCATTGCTCAATGTGGTCCTTCTCGACCAACTGCCAGAGCAAAACTCCCGCAAGCCGACGATGCCCGCGCTGCTGCCCAAACATTGACCGCGTATATTCCATCGCAGGAGACCACATCGAGTACGTAGATCATCAGCGCGCGGACGAGAAAGTGAGCGCGTTTTTTCGCATTTAATTCGTCTTGCGTTCGCCCCCTCCCCCTGCCATCCCCCCTTGGCGATGGAGTGGTGCGTAAGTGGTTTGTCCTGTTGCTGTTACAGGCAAGATATAGATAATAAATAATTTATGAGTAAGTTGTTTGGAATCATACAATTGTGAGGAGAGCGCCGGGCAAAATACAGATTGCATGGGACTTGAGGGTAAGATACTGCCAAGATTCGGGTTATGGCTGAAAATGCGGTTCTGGCGCGCGTGACTCCGGCAAAATATTGATTTTGTTTGAGTTGCCGCCAAAATATTGATTCGGTGCGGCTTGCTTCCGGTGAAACAACGCGCGCGGGTTGGATGAATTCGATCCATATATTAATTGTACCAAGCGGAGCATAACTACTATGCCAACTATTTTCGTGGCGGAAGTGGTTGATGGAGTGTTGGTTATGGGATTTTTCGGGCGCGCAGGGGCTTGACACGCGATTTTGCTGAGGTTTTTGGGAAAAAAAACTTCGGGAGCGGGAGTGGGTTGGAGGTGATCTCCCAGGTGCCCAAGTGCGAGGCACCTGGGGCACCCGGCGGGGGTCCCTCCACTGCGCTGCGCTCCGGTCGGGATGACGGCTGTTTATGCGCCGCGGAATATTGCCTACGCAGACATGCGATCCGGGGGCTGGACGATTGCGTACTGAATCGGGCTGCTGCAATGGATGCAATCCGTTTCGCGCACGAGGCCGTCAGAGTCGTCGATGGCCTGGGGAAAGCTTCTCAGGCAGACCGGGCAGGAGATGGTGACGCATGTCTCCGGCGCGGAACCGTTACCGTTGCGATGAATCCAGAGAGGCTTCGCTGAGCTGGAAGACTGGTGAGCGAGCCGGTCTATGTGAGGCAGCGCTTCGAGAATATGCAGGAGCGATTCCATGCCGCTGCCCTTTTGATAGAAGGCGTCGGCGGAGGCTCCGGCAGGCACCTCGGTGCCGAGATAGGCACCACTCATTGCGATCTTATGGACTGCGGGAAACCGGAGGCCAACCACGGAGAGCAACTCGAAGCCGGACATCTCGGGCATGTTGAGATCAGTCAGAAGGATGTCTGGCATCTCCCGACGCATCTCGTTCAACGCGGAGAAGCCGTCTTCGGCGGACCGCACCTGATACCCCATCCCGGCCAGCACCAGCGACATCGTCGTTCGGATCAAAGGTTCATCGTCGACAACGAGGACCTTCGCTTTTGTATTGGGCATCCAGCACCTCCAATAGCCTTCGCAAGGTAGTGGAGCGAGTATCCCATTCAATCAGTTGCAATACTGTTCACATTTGCACAGGGCGGGCGGGGCGCTTCCTGCGGGGCTTGCTCTTCTCCGCGGGCGGACCCATGATCGAAGACTTTTCGGCATTATTGCCTGGCATATGGTCGAGCAGAACCACGTTCAGCAGCGACTTATGCACGCGGATGCGGCCGTTGTATTCGATAAAGCCGAGCTTGCGGAAGCGGTTCATGAAGAAGCTGACGCGGGAGCGGGTGGTGCCGATCATCTCCGCCAGGGTCTCCTGCGAGATCTTGGGGACGAACGGGTCCGGCACGTCCGGCTCGCCAAACTCCGACATCAGAAGCAGGATTCTTGCCAGCCGCTTTTCACTGGAGTTGAAGAGCTGATCGACCAGATCGGCCTGGACACGCATGCTGCGCTCCAGCAGAAACTTCATGAAGAGGTCGGAGAAGTCATGCTCCTCGTGCATGACGCGGACCATCTCCTCCCGCGTGATCTTGAGCGCGTTACAGGCGGTAATAGCGGTGGCAGTTGCCAAACGAAGCCCAGGCACCGCAGCCATCGACCCTTCTCCTACAAAATCGCCTTCGGAGAGGAGCGTGATGGTGGCCTCCTTGCCGACTGTGGAAACAACGGTGACCTTTGCCCGGCCTTTCTGCAGATAGAAGACCGCGTCCGCGGGGTCTCCCTGGGTAAAGAAGTTCTGCCTGGGCTCCAGTTGCACAATTCTTCGCCCCAGGCCGGCATTGGCGAGGAAAGCATGGACATCAAATGTGGGTTTTGCAAGCTGTACCATCGCAAGGCCTTTCCCGGAAACGGTCTTACCCGACCACCGTAGTGAGACACGCGCGACCGAACCACGGACAAAGTATACATCGGAACTGTACTATGAGCGCCCGCACATGCAAACGGCGGAGCTGGTTCGCTGCTCTTTACCCCGCGCCGATTGCGCATGGTTCTCCCGTGTGGAATGATGGATGCGGCAAAATTCAATCATTCCCCTAGAGGTCAGCATGAGGTTGGAAAACATGGAACTGCGGTCTTGGAAGAGCAATCAATCCGCCAGCGCGCCGGCGATGTACCAAGCATTCAGCGCGGAGGGGCGCCGATGACAACCCCATCCAACAAACCCCTTGCCCCGTCCGATACTCGCGCGCTGATCGCCGTCGATCTGGGCGCGGAGAGCTGCCGCGTCTGCCTGCTGCGCTGGAAGGACGGACGCCCGTCGATCCAGGTGGTACACCGCATCCCGAACAACCCGCGCGAGATTGACGGCGGCCTGCACTGGGACCTGAAAGCCATCACCGGCGGGCTGGAGGAGGGACTTCGCAAATGCGCCACGCTGGCGCCCGAGGGCATCCGCTCCATCGCCGCCGACGGCTGGGCCGTGGACTATGTGCGCGTGGACGCCAACGGCGCTGCGCTGGCCGATCCTTTTTGTTACCGCGATCCGCGCAACACCGAGTCGCAGCGCCTGGCCCACGAGAAGTGCAGCCAGGAGCGGATGCGCCAGCTCACCGGCGTCCAGATCCTGCCCTTCAATACCGTCTACCAGCTCTACGCGGACAAGCTGGCCGGGTTGCCCGAGGGCAAGCAGTGGCTCAACTTCCCGGAGTATCTGCTGGCCCACTGGGGCGGCGCGCACGTCTCCGAGTACACCAACGCAACCCACACCGAGCTGGTTGACCTCAACACCAAGCAGTGGTGCCAGGAGATCTTCAGCGCGCTCGGCCTGAACCCCGCCTGCGCTCCGAAACTCGTTCCGCCCGGCACCTCGCTGGGCAAGCTCAGCGGCCCGCTGGCCAAGCTGCCCGCCTTCCGCGACACCACGCTGATCGCGCCCGCCTGCCACGACACGGCAGCGGCGATTGCAGGAATCCCAGCCACCGGCAATGACTGGGCCTACATCAGCTCCGGCACCTGGTCGCTGGTGGGAATGCTGCTCCAGCGGCCCTGCAACACCGAGGCCTCAACCGCCGACAACTTTACCAACCTTGGCGCGGCCGGCGGCGGCGTCTGCTTCCACAAGAACGTCAACGGCATGTGGCTCATCAGCCAGTGCACGGCCCAGTGGGCGCAGGACGGCAAGACGTGGTCCATCGTCGATCTGGTCGCCGCAGCCGAGAAGACGCCCTGCCCGATTGGGCTGCTCGACGTGGACGATCCCGACCTGCTGCTGCCGGAGCACATGCCGCAACGGATCAATAACCAGAGGAAGAAAAACGGCCACGCCGCGCTCGATGAGAGCCCGGCCAACGCGCCCGCCTTCGCCAGCCTCATCTTTCACTCGCTGGCAGCGCGCTACGCCGCGGTGCTCAACCGCGTCGCACTGCTGACCGGCAGCAAGCTGAAGCGGCTGTTCATCGTCGGCGGAGCCAATCAGAACGCATTCCTCAATCACCTCACCTCCGAGGCAACGGGCCTGGCGGTCTTCCGCGGATCGCCCGAAAGCTCCACGGTCGGCAACTTTGCCGTGCAGCTCGCGGCCCTCGAAGGAGACCGCGATGACGCGACCGGCGCCAGTGCGGAAGCCGTCGCCCACTGGGCCGGCCTCTTCATCGAGGCCCTCGACCAGGCCTCAGCCGACTCAAGCATCTAGTGTCCTGAGTCTGAAGTTCGTTGAAGAATAGGCCGGGCCTTCAGCCCTCGACTCTGTGCCTGCCCGTGTACCTGGGGCTTCGCTCCAGGCTGGTATAGAGCGGGCCTTTGGCCATTGGTATTGTGGTGGGAACTAATGACTCAGAACACTATAGCAATATCAACATTGGGGTACCCAACGCAAGAAAACAGACAAGAGCAAAAGCGAAATGCGGGGGTCCCTCCACTGCGGCGGCAAAGTACGCCGCCTCCGGCCGGGATGACGGCAAATAGATTGAGTACATCAATTCTGATTCTGCTCTAATAGCGGGCAGTTCCGGGAATGATTCCGGCCAGTTCCATGGGGAGAACAAGCGCCTCTTCCGTATCTCCCATCGAAAACGGCTTGAGGGTAAATCGCCCGCGTGAACTCACTACATCGAACAGA
>Ga0187847_10002844_pt1 | contig 13642 bp, 8 predicted proteins | sample June2016WEW_4_10_FD_132458 | JGI IMG/M metagenome (GOLD analysis project Ga0187847, IMG submission 132458) | Peatland microbial communities from SPRUCE experiment site at the Marcell Experimental Forest, Minnesota, USA - June2016WEW_4_10 | ecosystem: Environmental > Terrestrial > Soil > Wetlands...
AAGACAATATCGATGCCTTTGAGCACAACGTCGAACCGCGGCTGTCTGTGAGCCGGGCGCGTGCCGCGCTTTCCATGTCTGTGCTCGTTCCCTTGACCATGGCTGCCATCGCCATGCTGGTTGGGTTTGTGGTCTTCCGCGACCGCGCCTGGAGCATTGTAGAAATTCTTCGAGCCACCCTGAGTCTTGTGCTCATCATCATTGTGTTCAACCGCTTTCTTCCGTTTGTCTGTTTTGCTCGGACGAAAGGACAATGGCTTGGGTACTGGGTGCTGATTCTGCGCGTCCTCATTTATCTGGTACTTCCCGTAACGCTGGTATTGGGTTTTCTTCAATCGGTTACTACCTTGACGCAAGAGGAATCGGGCGCGGAACCTGAAACCCAGGCTGAAGCCGTAGATGCGCTTATCGAAGCTGGCGAAGAAGAGGGCATTCTTGATGAGAGCAACCGCGACCTGATCCAGTCCGTCGTGGAATTCGGCGAAAAGACAGTCCGGGATGCGATGAAGCCACGGCCGGAGATCGTGGCGATTGCCGCCTCCGCTACCCTGGAGCAGTTGGTTGAACTCTTGAAAAATAAGCCCGTCTCCCGTTTGCCCGTGTATGAAGGGACCGTTCACAACATTGTGGGTATCGTGCATGCGCAGGATGTTCTACAAGTGCCCGACTCAGAAGCGAATACTCGAACCGTCGGCAGTATCATGCGCAAAGATGTTTACTTTGTCCCCGAGAGCAAACTGGGCAGCGATCTTCTTCGCGAAATGCAGAAAAAGAATATCCGCATGGCCATTGCGGTCGATGAATATGGCGGCGTCGCCGGCCTCGTAACGATAGAGGACCTCATTGAAGAAATTGTCGGCGAAATTCGCGATGAACACGAAAAAACCGAGTTGATTCGCGAAAGTGACCACACCTACGTTGTTCCGGGCAGCATGGATGTCGACCGGCTGGACGAATTATTTGCCATTCGTCTGGAGGGCAAGGAATCGGCGACCATTGCAGGATTGGTTAGCGAGATTGCGGGCCGCATTCCGCAAAAAGGTGAAGTTCTGGAGGAAGATGGACTGCGCTTTGAAGTGCTGCAATCGACCGAGCGGCGAGTGGAGTGGGTGCGTATCTCCGTCGTCCAACCCAAGCAGCTTAAGCTGATATAGTCTTATGTGAGGCTGTGTGCGCCTCAAGCGCAAATTTGAGCTTCTTCTGCCATGGCCTTCCGTTCCGGATTTGTCTGCATACTCGGGCGTCCAAACGCCGGTAAATCCACGTTGCTGAATACGCTCGTGGGCGAGAAGCTCGCCATCGTCAGTCCCAAACCACAGACCACACGCAACCGTATTCTGGGAATTCTTCAGATTCCCCGGCAAGCAGGCGGCAAGAAAATCGGCGGCCAAGTAATTCTCGTGGATACGCCAGGAATCCACCGCCCGGATACTTCGTTGGGTCGGAAGATGATGGCTGAAGTGGAAGAAGGTTTGGAAGGCTGCGACCTGCTTCTCGTGCTGATGGATGCGACTCGCAGACCCGACCCCGCCGACCAGATGGTTTTCGATCTGGTAAAGCGATCGGCAACTCCCGCGTTTCTCGTCATGAACAAGATTGACCTGCTGGGTGGCGAGAAAGCGAAACTGCTTCCGCTGATAGAGCGTTCCGCCAAGTCAGCCCTATTTACTGAGGTCATTCCGATCTCCGCGCGCAAGGGCGACGGTGTCGATCTTCTTCTCGAGAAAATTCTTGCCGTTTTACCAGAGGGGCCGAAATATTTCCCGGAAGATCAACTTACAGATCAACCGTTGCGCTTCATGGCAGCGGAGATCATCCGGGAGCAGGTGTTGCTTGCGACGAGTGAGGAAGTGCCTCATGCAACCACCGTCATCGTGGAGAATTTTGAAGAAGGCGACCGCCTGACCCGCATCTCTGCGGCGATTATTTGCGAGCGCGAGGGACAAAAGGCAATTCTGGTGGGCAAAGGCGGCCAAATGCTGAAGACCATCGGTACTGAGGCTCGCAAACGCATGGAAGTGCTGGTGGGGACCAAAGTATTTCTTGAACTCTTCGTGAAAGTACGTGCGGGATGGCGAGAATCTCCTGAGTTCGTGGAAGAAATTGATTGGCGCCGCCAGTTGGAAATGTTGGCTGGTGGTAAGGCTTTACTTGTCGAACCCAAGAAGGCGATAGCAAGGCGAGGCCGCGCGCGGTGAAGATTGCCCGTAAAGCAAAGGCGAAGCCTCGTTCCCGCCGTTCGAAGCTGTCACTTGAGTTGAAAGTCATGTTGGCCGCGAATCCGCACGTTATAGACCCTGTGGTCCAGTCCGTGATGAAGACCGTGCGGGGCTTGCGATGTTTTAATGGTAAAGACGATGCGGTCGAATTGGCATTGTCGGAAGCGTTAGCCAATGCGGTCGTGCACGGAGCAAAATCCGACCACACCAAGATTGTCGAGTGCGATGTTCTCTGTGATCCAGCGCAAGGGATTGTGCTCGTGGTGCGCGACCCTGGCACCGGCTTCCTTGTAGACAGAGTGCCCAACCCTCTGAAGGGCGAGAATATCTTTTCCACTCATGGGCGAGGCATTTATCTCATCAATCAACTTATGGATGAAGTGCAGTTCCTGAAAAATGGATCAGAAATCCGCATGGTAAAGAAATAAATGGCGTGGAAGTGAGCCGAGATTTTATTCTTTTACGGCGATACCCAGAGTTTTCATCTTGCGATAGAGATGGCTTCGCTCCAGCCCGAGAACTTCGGCCGTGCGGCTGATATTTCCGTGGTGTTCATCCAGCTTTTTCAGAATGTAATCGCGCTCATAAGCGGCGCGGGCTTGGTGGAGTGTGGAAAACTCCGCTCCAGCAGCTCGACGGCTACCGTCGCGGTAGACTAAGGGCGGTAGATGCTTGCGCTCAAAGCGGCTCGTGGTGGGATTCATAATGACGATTCGCTCGATGACGTTACGCAATTCACGTACGTTGCCTGGCCAGGAATACCGCCTGAGGGCCTCGATAGCATCGTCGGCAATTTCGCGGGAGCGCCGGCCATAGGCCGTGGCGAATTCCTTCATAAAATGGTGGGCTAAAAGCGGCACATCTTCCTGCCGTTCGCGCAGCGGCGGCACAGAAAAAGGAATGACATTCAGACGGTAAAATAAATCCTCGCGAAAATTGCCAATTGAAATTTCCTCTTCCAAATCCTTATTGGTCGAGGCAATGACCCGAACATCGACCGGTAACAGTTCTTCGCCGCCAACCGGCGTAACTTTCTGTTCATCAAGCGTGCGCAGCACTTTGGACTGCGTCTTCAGGCTCATGTCGCCGATTTCGTCGAGAAAAAGTGTACCCCCATGGGCGCGCTGAAACGTACCCTCTTTGTCGCCATTGGCCGCGGGAAAAGACCCCTTCTGATGCCCGAAGAGTTCGCTTTCAATGAGGTCTTCAGGAATGGCAGCGCAATTCACCCCTACGAACATCTCATCCTTGCGCAGGCTGTGGGCATGAATCGCGTGCGCGACCAGTTCTTTTCCAGTACCGGATTCACCAAAAATCAAAACCCGCCCATTCGTGGGCGCCATAATCTGGATTTGCTGGCGCAGAGCTTTCATCGGGATGCTGTCGCCGACGATGGCGCTGTTTTGCACGAGTTGTTTCTTGAGTTCGCGGTTCTCGCGACGCAGTCTCCGAGAATCCAAAGCATGACGGATTAGCGCCAGAGTCTTGTCAATGGAAAGAGGCTTCTCGAGAAAGTCATACGCGCCCAGCTTGGTTGCTCGCACGGCAGTTTCGATGGTGCCGTGCCCTGAAATCATGATGACCTCGGGCGCATCCGGCAGGGCTCGAATCTTCCCTAGTGCCTCCAACCCATCCATGTGTGGCAGCCAAATGTCGAGCAGAACAAGATCGATATTGTGCTTAGCCAGCGTTTCCAAAGCAGCTTCGCCGCTGGCCGCTCCTATCGTGGTATATCCCTCGTCTTCCAGCACGCCTTTAAGCGTCTGCCGGATGCTGGCTTCGTCATCCACAATCAGTAGGTTAGGCATGTTCAATAAGAACGGATGGTTTGACGTCGGGTGCGAGCGGCAATTCAATGATAAATCTCGTGCCCGCCGGGTGATTTTCCTCCACGCGAATCGAGCCGTGGTGGTCTTCGACGATCCTGCTCACGATGGCAAGGCCGAGGCCGGTCCCGCGTTTCTTTGTGGAGAAGTAGGGCAGAAAAAGTTTTTCTTTCAACTCCGATGTTACACCGTGACCGCTGTCTGCAACGGAAATCTCAACGGCGTCGTGGCTCGTTACCAACATCGTGGAAACCTGGATTTCGCGCAAGGGTACGTCTTGCAATGATTCGGCGGCATTATCCACGAGGTTGGCGAGAGCGCGTTTCATACTCTCAGGATCGGCCATGACGCGCGGCAAACCGGGCTCCAGAAAAGTCAACAAGCGGATGTTATTAAGGCGACCATCGAACATCGCCAAGGATGAAGCGACGATCGAATTGATGTCCGAGGGTTGAGGTTGTGCCGTAGGGAAGCGGGCCAACGTGGCAAATTCATCTACCAACGATCGCACAGTTTCCACCGCGCTCGCGATTGTTGCGGCTGAACTCCCAATAACTTCTGTGGACGCGGCGGTCGATATCGGCTGCTTCGCCAGATGACGCCGAATTCGATCGGCTGAAAGTGCAATTGGGGTGAGGGGGTTCTTTATCTCGTGAGCAACACGGCGTGCCACTTCGCGCCAGGCAGCCTGCTTTTGTGCCTTCAGCAAATCAGATAAATCTTCGAAAACCAGCACATGACCAAGATTGCGACCATCATGCCGTAAGGTCGCTACCGTGGCCGCAACATTGACTGGCGAATGACGGACCTGCAATTCCATTTGGGTAGTGGTGGTGCCCATGCGGTCGGCCCGGCGGAGAAGTGGTTCGATGTCTTGAATCATTTCCGGAAGGAAAACGTCTTGCAAACGGGATCCGATCAAAACTCCCGGCGTTTCGGATTCGGAAGCCGTCGGATGAAATAGACGTAGTAAGGCATGATTGACGTGCGTGATGCGACGCTCCGCATTTAAGGAAAGTACTCCCGTCGGTATACTTTCGAGAATCGTTTCCATGTGTTGCCGCCGCTGCTCCAGTTCACGGCTGGAATCTTCAATTTGCTTGCGGCTATTTTCCAGTTCTTCCGCCATCCGGTTAAAAGAATGGACGAGGTCGCCGATCTCGTCTGCCGCCGGAACTTCTACACGGTGGTCAAGCCGGCCACGCGAGATTTCTTGTGTCGCGGCCGCAAGAGCAGCAACGGGCCGAGTCACCAATTTCGATAAGTAAAGTGCGAGCCAAGTCGTGGCGAATAACACCAGGACCGTCAGCAGCAACAGCAAGTCCATGTAGGTGCGCCGCAAGAGTCGTCGTTCATGGCTGAGATCAACATAGCGTTGTTGACTTGCCTCTACGCGCTGTACAAGAGCGGAAAATTTCTGTGGTAGTGGCATTGCCACGAGGATGGCATCGTGCTCGTTCACGGCAGCGACTCCAACCACGTAATCGATCTGGTCCCATGTAAATCTCGATGTCGCATTGAGCTTGGATGGGAACGAGAACAGCTTTTGCCGTAGGAGGCCCCATTCTGCGGGCATCCCGAAGCTGGCTTCCAGGTCGCCGTCCCGGAGCGCCACGGCGAAGCCACCTTGTAGCGTGGGCTCATGTCCCTTCAAACCCGCCGCAAGGGACGAGAAGTCTCCGTTCGCAAAAAAGCGATGCGTCTCTTCAGTGGATGCAATGTTCTGCGCTTCCGCGCGCGCGTTCTGGGCGGCGTAATCGCTAAGCAATGCGGCAACTTCGCCTGTTTCCTGGCGGACTTCTTCCACTGGAATTGAGAACCATTTCTCAATCGACCGGTTCATCAATCCATAGGCGAAAAAGAACATGATGATCGTGGGTAGAAACGAAAGTAGAAGGCTGGCAACCACCAGGCGCGTGCGGAACGTTGACCCCAAAACTCCCATGCGTCTTTCCGCGAACAGCTTCAGCAAATTTCGCGCTAATACGAATGTCAGCGCCACGAACAAAAGGAAAACCAGCACCGACACCGAAGCAAAAAACAGCAGTTGCTGGTTCGTGTCCGGATTTAAGAACGGCAAATCAAAAGACGTCTGCGGAAGGATGACGGCGAAGACCAGCACAACCCCGATGGACAGGAGAATGACGGCTTTCTTACGATTGAATGTCTTTTCTTTTTCTGGTTTACGAGTTGGAGAGGTGGCCGACAGTTTTTCGTCCTGCCCTTTGATCTCCGGAGGGCTCCCGGATAGTGATGCACACATTATAAGGGACTTGCGAGAAGGGCGGCGAACGTCGATGTCGACTCAGTATTTGGTCTCCTCAGGCCGTTACCGCTGCTTACCGGAGTACATGTCCACTGGAATGAACCTCCGCTAAAACCCATGCCTGGCAAGGTTTCCGCGTTTCGGCGCTGTTTGGCGGTGACGAATTGTGCAGTACAAGTACCAAAGTTACTGGTGTAGTAACGCATCTGCTGTGACAATTTGTGTCACCACAAGCTACGCGAGTCCTCCGTGTCCAAAATTGCGGGAGCATGTGTGCACCGGCGTGATTGACCGCCGGATGGATTAGGAGATCGAGGCATGTCACAACGGCTGGGAGACCTTCTCGTCAAAGAGAAGATCATTACACCAGAGCAGTTGCAGCAAGCGACGAAGACGCAGAAGGAACAGAACTGCCGTCTTGGGGCCGCGCTTGTGAAATTGGGCTTCCTCACTGACGAAGATGTCACCAATTTTCTTTCGCGTCAGTACGGTATCCCCGCCATCAATCTCTCTTATTTTGAAATCGATCCCGCGGTCGTAAAACTGATTCCTCACGAAACCGCAAAACGCTACCAAATCCTTCCTCTGAGTCGTGTGGGAGCTTCATTAACCATCGCCATGGTTGATCCGACCAACGTCTTCGCGATGGACGATATCAAGTTCATGACCGGTTTCAACATTGAGCCGGTCGTAGCATCAGAAAGCTCCATCATTGAAGGCATCGAGAAAGCTTACGGCTCGACGAAAGAAGAAGATCTTGAAACCGTCATGCAGTCGATGTCGGAAATGGATGAAGCCGACGTCGAGTTGCAGGCGGAACAAGCGGAAATGGAACTTTCGCAGCTGGAAAAAGCAGCTGACGAGGCCCCTATCGTAAAGCTCGTAAACCTCGTTCTAACGGACGCCGTGAAACGAGGCGCCAGCGACATTCACATGGAACCATACGAGAAAGAGTTCCGCGTCCGCTTCCGTATTGACGGTGTGCTCCAGAGCATCATGTCCCCGCCGCTCAAATTGAAAGACGCCATTACCTCCCGGCTGAAAATCATGTCCAAGCTCGACATCAGCGAGAAGCGCCTTCCGCAAGACGGTCGCATCATGCTGAAGATGCAGCTCAACGGAAAGAAAAAGCAGCTCGACTTTCGCGTAAGTACGCTTCCCACATTGTGGGGCGAAAAAATCGTCATGCGGTTGTTGGACAAAGAAAACCTGCGGCTCGACATGACGAAGCTGGGCTTTGAACCGGAATCGCTCGTCAAGTTTGAGAAGGCCATTCTGAAGCCCTACGGCATGGTGCTCGTAACCGGGCCTACAGGTTCCGGCAAGACTAATACCCTGTATTCCGCCATCTCGCGCCTGAACCAGCCCGATACCAACATTATGACCGCGGAAGACCCCGTCGAATTTCAGTTGAGTGGCGTCAACCAGGTGCAGATGAAAGAGCAGATCGGCCTAAACTTCGCCGCCGCGCTGCGCGCATTTCTCCGACAGGATCCGAATACGATTCTCGTTGGCGAAATCCGTGACTTTGAAACGGCTGAAATTGCCATTAAGGCCGCGCTCACGGGGCACCTTGTGCTCTCCACGCTGCACACGAACGGCGCGCCCGAAACCATTACCCGCTTGATGAACATGGGTATTGAGCCCTTCCTGGTCGCAACCTCGGTGCACCTTATTGTCGCCCAGCGTCTGATCCGCAGGATTTGCAAGGACTGTAGCGAACCAGTGGAAGTCCCCATCCAGGCCTTGATTGACGAAGGGTTTTCGCCAGAAGAAGCCAAGAGCGTCAAAGTACAAAAAGGCAAAGGCTGCGGCGTCTGTAATAACTCAGGCTACAAGGGACGCTGTGGATTATACGAAGTCATGGAAGTGGACGATGAAATCAAAGAACTCGTTCTTGTAGGCGCTTCAGCACAGGAATTGAAGAAAAAGGCCATCGAGCGCGGGATGATCACATTGCGCCGCAGCGGCTTGATTAAAGTCGCCGCGGGCATGACGACGCTTGAAGAAGTGGCCCGCGAAACCATTCACTAGAGCTTGAAGGAGAAACGAACATGGGGTTGTCGTTAAGTGATTTGCTAAAACGCATGCTGGAAATGAGCGGAAGCGACTTGCATTTGACCACCAACTCGCCACCGCAGGTTCGCGTTCACGGACATCTTGTGCCGCTGGATCTGCCGCAGTTGACGCCAGCCGAAACCAAGCAATTGGCATACAGCGTCATGACGGATTCGCAGAAGCACCGCTTTGAAGAAAACCTCGAAATGGACTTCTCCTTCGGCTTGAAGGGCTTGGCTCGCTTCCGCGCCAACGTATTCAATCAGCGTGGCGCAACCTCAGCAGTGTTTCGTGTCATTCCTTTCGAGATTAAGTCGTTTCATCAACTCGGCCTTCCCAAAGTTGTAAGCGCCATGTGTGACAAGCCTCGCGGGCTCGTTTTGGTCACCGGCCCGACGGGTTCCGGCAAGTCTACAACGCTCGCAGCCATGATTGACAAGATCAACACAGAGCGCCATGACCACATCCTGACGATCGAAGACCCGATCGAATTCGTTCACATGAACAAGAACTGCGTGGTCAACCAGCGCGAACTTCATGCGGATACGAAAAGCTTCACCGACGCCCTTCGCGCCGCCCTTCGTGAAGACCCGGACGTGGTGCTCATCCGCGAAGTGCGCGATCTCGAAACGATCGAGTCCGCCCTGCGCATCGCAGAAACCGGCCACTTAACTTTCGGAACGCTGCACACCAACTCAGCGTCTTCGACCATTAACCGCGTAATCGATGTATTTCCATCGCACCAGCAGTCACAAATTCGCGCCCAGCTCTCGCTCGTGCTCGAAGGCATTATGTGCCAAAGCTTGTTGCCAAAAGCTGATGGCAAAGGCCGTGCTATGTGCATGGAAATCCTTGTGCCCAACGCTGCGGTACGCAACCTGATTCGCGAAGACAAAATTCACCAGATCTATTCCTCCATGCAGTCGGGCCAGGAAAAGTTTGGTATGCAGACGTTCAATCAGGGCTTGGCGACGCTGTATCTGCAAAAACAGATCACGCTGGAAGTCGCCCTGGCGCGGTCCAGCAATCAGGATGAATTGCAGGAAATGATCAATCGCGGCGCCGGTTTGATTTCGAAAAGCCAAACGACACCTATGAGCAAGGCCGCAACACCCGGCAAGCATTAAGACGGCGAGCTGGACAAAAAACGGAACTACGAGCCAGACAAGAAATGCAAACGGGACGCAGGTAACAAGGAGAGACTCAAATGCCAGTTTTTACATTTTCAGGGAAATCCGCCAACGGCGAGAAGGTCAGCGGCGAACGCACCGCTCCCAATAAGCAAATGTTGGTGACGCAGTTGCGTCGCGAGCAAATTACACCAGGCGCAATCCGCGAAAAAGGCAAGGAGTTCGTCCTGCCGACGTTTGGATCCGGCAAGGTGAAAACCAAGGAAATCGCCATTTTCTTCCGGCAGTTCTCCGTCATGATTGACGCGGGCTTGCCTCTGGTCCAGTGCCTCGAGATTCTGGCGGCCAACCAGGAGAACCTGGCATTTCAGAAGGTCTTGACGGGCGTCCGCACCACAGTCGAAGGAGGTTCAACATTGGCCAACGCCATGCGGCAGTTCCCAAAAGTGTTTGATGATTTGACCGTCAACATGATGGACGCGGGAGAAACCGGCGGTATTTTGGACATCATTTTGCAACGTCTTGCGACCTACGTTGAAAAAGCCGTCAAACTTAAATCGGCTGTGAAGTCGGCGCTGATTTATCCGGTCGCCGTCATCAGCCTCGCCGGATTAATTGTGGCCGCGCTGCTCAAGTGGGTCGTGCCGATCTTTGCCAACCTTTTTGCCGGTTTGGGCGTCACCCTGCCGCTGCCAACACGCATCGTCATCGGTCTCAGCACGTTTATCGGACAATTCTGGTGGTTCTTCATTCTCGGAGGCGTGGGAATGGTGTTCGGTATTAAGCAGATTCGAGCCAATCCGAAGGGGCGCTACGTTACGGACAAGATCTTGTTGCACACACCCATCATTGGAATGTTGTTGCGTAAGATCGCCGTGGCCCGATTTACTCGAACCTTGGGCACTCTGATTACCTCGGGCGTGCCGATTCTTGAAGGTCTGAGCATCACCGCGCGAACCTCCGGCAACGCCGTCCTGGAAGAAGCCTTGTTGAAGGTTCGCAAAGCGATTGAGGAAGGCCGCACCATTGTCGATCCGTTGCGCGAGTCGGGCGTATTCCCCAACATGGTGACTCAGATGATCGGAGTCGGTGAAGCGACCGGCGCCATGGATTCCATGTTGCAAAAAATCGCCGACTTCTATGAAGACGAAGTGGATGCCGCAACCAAAGATATGTTGGCCATGCTGGAGCCAGTCATTATCGGCATGTTGGGCGTTTGCGTCGGTGGCATCGTCATTTCGTTGTATATGCCGCTGTTCTCGATGATCGCCAAGTTGGCAGGCTAAATAGAGGATCATGATTCACAGGATATGCGGACGGTGGCGTAGGGAAGACACGCGCTCCGTCCGTATCCGGGATTGGGTCCAATGGAACGGGTGGAAGGGCACATCGTATATCCATCGCCGCGTGATGCGCAGAGGCTCTAGTTCAATTCATGCAATCAATGTTTGATGAGCGGCAATGGCTGGCGTGGTTGGCGAAGGCCCGTATCCTGATCCTCACGTTTCTGCTGGGCATTGAGCTCGCCATCTCGCAGCTCACGCCGAGTCCTTTACCTCTGAAATTGTTCGTAGAAAGTATTCTGCTGTGGTACGCCGTTTCTGTTTTTTATCTCTTGCTTTTTTCTGTCTGGAACGAAATACGCTTGCAAAGTATTTTGCAGGTCCTAACCGATCTGGCCATGGTCACGCTGATTGTTCATGCGACCGGCGGTGTAGACAGCTCTTTTAACTTCTTATACCCGCTGGTGATCATTGTCGGGTGCATCCTGCTGCCCCGGCGCTGGGCTTATCCGATTGCAGCTTCTGCATTTATTTTGTTCGGCACCGTACTTGAGCTGGCCTATTTTGGAGTCATCCATTCGTATTCGGTTACGCATCCGCCCCTAAAAGCTTTTCAGGCCATCATAGTTGTAAATTTCTTTGCGTACCTCGCTGTTGCCTATTTGGCCGGTTTGTTGGCGGCCAAACTGCGACAGGTGGACGTCAAACTGAAGCACACCAGCGGTGCCCTGGAAAATTTGCAAGCGCTGCACGAGAACATTGTGCAATCCATCAGCAGTGGTCTTATTACCACTGCACTGGATGGGCACGTTACTCTTTCGAATCACGCTGCGCAGAAGCTTCTGGGCCGTTCTGAGCGCGAGTTGTGGGGACAGCCAGTGCAGGCGCTCTTTCAAGATACCCTGCCGGAACAGCCCCATTCTGGTGCCCACAGTGAGGTTCGTTACAAGACACCAAGCGGTTATGGCAAAACCTTCCGCGTGATGGTTTCTGAACTAACCGTTCCTGAACGAGGTGCAATAGGGCTCGTATATACGCTGGATGATCTCACGGAGATCCGGCGTCTGGAGCGGGAAGTCCGCATGCAGGACCGGTTGGCGGCGGTCGGCCGTTTGGCTGCGGCGATTGCGCATGAAATCCGCAACCCTCTCACATCTATTGCTGGCTCCGTCAGCATGCTCTCCGAAGTTCCGAACTTGAGTGATGAGCACCGGCAATTGTTGCAGATCGTGACTCGCGAATCGGACCGCCTCAACGCCATAATCACCGACTTTCTTTCGTATTCCCGTGGCAAAAATTACCAGTTCGCACCGGTCAATGTAATCCCGTTGCTGGAAGATACGCTCACCCTGCTGCAACACCGCCTGGCGGCAGAAAACTCTGGAATTTCCATTGTGCGCAATTACGCGCTCACAGAAGCTTTTACTCTTGCGGACGGTGACAAACTCAAACAAGTCTTCTGGAACTTTTGTGAAAATGCCCTGCGTGCGATGCGCCAGGAGGGGACACTCAAGGTCTCTGTGGAAGCAATTGGTGAAGAGTGGCAGCTTAGTTTCGCCGATACCGGTGTAGGAATATCGCCGCAATTGGCGGGCAAGATTTTTGAGCCTTTTCAGTCGCAATTTGAAGGCGGGACGGGCCTCGGCCTCGCGATTGTCTATCAGGTCATTCAGGCGCACGAAGGAAAGGTCTGGGCTCGGTCAAAGCCAGGGCAGGGAAGCGAATTCGTACTGCGTCTAAAACGACTGGCCGCGGGCGAGACTATCCCCGACGCGTCCATGCAAGCGTCGCCTGGGACAGTGGTTCAAATGAAAACACTTGCCGCATCCGCCGGCGCGAAGGAGGGAGCGCATGGGTAACATTCTTGTTTGCGACGATGAACGCTCCATCTGCGAAATGCTCGACATCGCGTTGCGCCGCGAAGGTCACAAAGTCGAAACCGTAAACTCCGGCGAACTCGCGAAACGCAAGCTCGACGGGGCCATCTACGATCTCATTATTACCGATATCAAGATGCCAAATGTCAGTGGCATTGAAGTTTTGCGGCACGCGCACCAGGTATCACCGGAAACCGCCGTCATTTTGATCACCGCCGTGGACGACTATGAGGCCGCTGTCCAGGCCGTCAAGGCCGGGGGCGCGACCGATTACATTCGCAAGACGCCAGGCTTGGTCAATGAGATTAAGCTAGCCATCAATCGCGCTCTCGAGAAAATGGCATTGAGCCGCCAGAACTTTGCGTTTAAACGCGACGCCGCAGGCCGCAATTCCCTCGACAATATCGTCGGTGTGAGCGGCGCGATGGAAAAGCTGAAACAAACGGTGCGAACCGTTGCTTCCACGCAGAGTACGGTACTGATTTACGGCGAGAGTGGAACTGGGAAAGAGCTTGTGGCGCGGGGCGTTCACGTCTGTTCACCGCGTGCGGCCGAGCCTTTTGTTTCCATCAACTGCGGGGCGTTTCCAGAAACGCTGCTCGAAAGTGAGCTATTCGGCTACGTGAAAGGCGCGTTCACCGGAGCCAATCAGAACAAACGTGGTCTCTTTGAAGTCGCCAACGAAGGCACGGTGTTTCTTGACGAAATCGGCGAAATGACGCTGACCATGCAAGTGAAACTCTTGCGTGTGCTGCAAGAGCGTACAGTGCGTCCAGTGGGGGGCACCGCGGAGATTCCGATTGACGTGCGAGTAATCGCCGCCACCAATCGCGATCTCGACCATCAAGTTGCCGCAGGCAATTTTCGTGAGGATTTGTATTACCGTCTGAATGTGATTCCAGTTTCCGTTCCGCCGTTGCGGGAGCGCCGCGAAGATATTCCGCTGTTGGTGAATCATTTCCTCAAGAAATACGCGCCGGCTG
>Ga0187847_10002846_pt1 | contig 13635 bp, 12 predicted proteins | sample June2016WEW_4_10_FD_132458 | JGI IMG/M metagenome (GOLD analysis project Ga0187847, IMG submission 132458) | Peatland microbial communities from SPRUCE experiment site at the Marcell Experimental Forest, Minnesota, USA - June2016WEW_4_10 | ecosystem: Environmental > Terrestrial > Soil >...
AGCAGTTCCACGAACTTCGCCGCAATTGTCGGCGAATCGCTGGACGGCTTCAGGACAACCGTGTTGCCGCTGACGATCGAAGCGACCGTCATGCCGGCCATAATGGCGGAGGCAAAGTTCCACGGCGGAATCACGGCCCCGACGCCCAGCGGAATGTAGGTTAAGGTATCGCGCTCTCCCGGCAGTTGCACGGGCGGCTCGGCCTTTGCCAAGCGCAGCGCCTCGCGCGCGTAAAACTCGCAGAAGTCGATGGTCTCGGAGATATCGGCATCGGCCTCGAACCAGTTCTTGGAAACCTCAAATACCAGCCAAGCCATGTATTCCAGCTTGCGCTCGCGCATCACATCGGCCACGTGAAACAGGAGCGACGCACGCTCTTCGACCGAAGTATGACTCCAGTGCCCAAAAGCTTGACAGGCAGCCTGCACGGCGGGTTCGACGTGCTCCTTGCCAGCTTTCTGGTGAACGCCAACTACTTCCGAGGGCTTCGCGGGGTTGATGGAGCGAATCTTGTCGGCGGTCTTGCTGCGCTTGCCGCCGATGATCAGGTCATACTCGCGGCCGAGTTGGCCGCGCACTTTCTCGATCGCGGAGCGCATCTTGCGCACGTTGTCTTCTTTGGTGAAATCGACGAATGATTCGTTCTTAAATGGACCTTGATGAAGGCGAATTTGCAGGCGGGGCGGCGCTTCCATGGTTGCCATAAGAGATCCTTTCTGAGGACGGAAGTATTGGATGTTGGCGCGGAGGTTCGCGACCTTTAATTTTACACCGGCTGGACCTTCTTAACCGACTGCGGAGAAAAGCGAGCTGCGACGCCCTTCCAAAGTCAGGGATTCCATGCCGGGCGGGCGCACTATGTACTCGAAGAGTTTTGGCCCTTTGAGCCTAAAACATGGCGTTAACATCTTATTAACAAGAGATTTACCAGACAGTCTGAAGGTAGATCCTCGGTCCGCCTCCCGTCCGTTATCCGAGGTATTGTCGGATTGCCGTTAATAGGCGGCGATCATCGACCGGCTTTTCAAAAAATCGTTTGACCCCGGCGTCGTGACAGCGCTTTTCGTGAACGAATCGGTTTCGCCCGGTTAGGACGATGATAGGGACGTCAGCAAGCTCAGGAAACGCGTTCAGACTTTCCATAACAAAGTAGCCATCGTAATCCGGCAACCCAATGTCAAGAATGATGAGGTCCGGCCTCTCGGAAAGCGCCGTATTGAACGCGGACTCTGCGTCATTCGCGAAACACGTATCGTAGGAGTTGGCCTCCAGGCGAATATGGAGTCCAAGGCACAAAACCGGATCGTCGTCGATGATGAGAATCTTATTGCCACATCTGATTACCGGATCATGATTCGCGAAATTTAATCGGCAATCCACCTGATCGAGATCGACGGAAGGCAGACAGTTTGTTAGTGTCAACATCTCCCACTCCTTCTTGGGCTGCGGAATGCGGTCGTAATCAAGTTCGAAAGTCCGGTCCGTATGGCGTCGAAGCTTTTCTTGGCCAAGAGGACGTCGGCCGAGGGAACTCCCTACACCATCCCCAGCTCATAAACGAAAGATTCGTTTCGCAGCACAGGCTCTCCCAGAGCGCGTCGGATGACCGCCAAGAATTCGGAATTATCCACAGGTTTTTGAAGGTAGGCCTTAGCCCCCGCTTTGAGAACGCGAGGCCCGTTCTCGCTGATGTCGCGAGCGGAGATTACGATGATTGGGATCAGACTAAGAGCGGGAATTGCTTTCAGCCATTCCATTACGACAAAACCGTCGCCCGCGGGCAGGCCCAGGTCCAGAATAATTAGATCCGGTTGGTGCTTCCGAGCCTCAGCGATGGCAGCAATCGCATCGCTGGCAAAGAAAGTGTCGTAGTGCTGAGCTGTCAAACGCACGCACATTCCGCGGCGCACATACGGGTTGTCATCCACAATCAGAATCTTCTTGTTGCTCATTTTCACCATCCCTAACGAGGCTTCCTCGTCGCCAATTTCTGAACTCTACGTCCTGTGGCGCTTCCTAACGTGCTGCTTGCCATTGGTGCTGCTCGCAATCGAGGGTGATAAAGCTGCGCTCATAGAAGATGGATTTGAATCCAAGTGCTGCCGATCATCAGATTGATCGTGCGTGATCTCCAACACCACTGTAATATTTCTGCGTTTCTATGTCGTGGAACCTTAGGTCACAATGCACTGTCGATTAGGCATAGACCTTTCGATCCGGCGAGACACCGTTGAACACGCATTTGTGTCGACGAGTGATATTCCTATCGCAGAAATTTTCCTTCTTGCAACTCAGTGAACGCTTGCCGGAGCTGCTCCTGCGTATTCATTACAATCGGACCATACCAGGCGACAGGCTCCTCAAGCGGCTTTCCCGAAACGAGCAGAAATCGGATTCCATCATCCCCGGCTTGGACCGTAACCTCGTCGCCCTGGTCAAAAAGAATCAGCGAACGATTGTCGGCCTCCACAGGAGGATTGGTGTCCAGCCATTGAATCGTCTCGGTCGGCACCGCGAGCGGCCCCGAAGCATTACAGAACTTCCCGCTACCGGCGAATACATAGGCGAATGCGTGACGAACGGTCTCCACCGGAAGCGTTTTTCTTTTGCCCGGAGAAACTGACACGTCAAGATAGATCGGATCGGCAGCAACTCCGACCACTGGCCCTTTCTTTCCCCAGAACTTTCCGCAGACAACCCGCACATGAGTGCCATCGTCGTCGGTGATTTCAGGTATCTCGACGGATTTCACTTCTTGATAACGAGGCGTCGTCATTTTGAGCGTTGACGGGAGATTGCCCCACAGTTGAAATCCATGCATCCGTCCTGCCGGATCGCCCTTGGGCATTTCCTGGTGAATGATGCCGCTGCCGGCGGTCATCCACTGCACATCACCAGCGCCGATCACACCGTTGTTGCCCATACTGTCCCCACGTGCCACGGTTCCGGCAAGAACGTAGGTGATCGTCTCGATCCCCCTGTGCGGATGCCACGGGAATCCTGCCAGATAGTCTTCCGGAACATCATTGCGGAAATCGTCTAGAAGGAGGAACGGGTCGAAGTCTTTTGTGTTTCCAAAACCGAAGGCCCTGCGAAGATGCACGCCTGCACCTTCGAGAGTCGGCTTCGATTTGATCAGTCGCTTAACAGGCCGGATCGACATATTGCCCTCCAAATTTGCTGCCATTAACACCGGGATTTGCCTCGTCACCAGCGAAGCGACAACGCCAAATTAGATGTTCGGACCCCAAAATCGTAGCCGAATTCTCTTATTCGGATTGGCTCTCTTATTTCGCCCTGAGTTCTGCGAATGCCGCCGCCGCATCATGCAAGCGATCGAAAAACCGCGCCGGACCTATGATCTCCGTCAACAGGTGCCGATCGAAGTCTTCCTTCAAAGAAAGAGGTGCGCGTGCGAACGCCAAGACAACTCCGCAGTCGACTAGTTCCTTGTGAAGTTGTCGTACCGTCCGGGCTGCTGTGTAATCCACATTCGTTATCGCTTCGGCATCGACGACCAACCAGCGTACGGGCGAAGGGCCTGGCCCTACCAAGCCGCGAATCTGCTCTGCGAACAGGCTGGCATTCGCGTAGAACAGTGCCGCTCCGAAACTATAGATCACCAACCCCGGCTTCGTTACCACGCCGGGAGTCGCCGGCGCCAACTGCCAGGCATCCCGTTGGCTTGCAACCAAAACTCCAGTGTGGGGACGATAGCTGTGACGAACAATCCGGAATAACGACAACACCATGGCCAATAGAATGCCCTGCTCAACACCCACGAGCACCACGACCGCCGCTGTGAACACGGCCAAGCCATATTCTCCAGGACTCTCGCGCCGAATCTTGCGTAAGCCGCGCACGTCAATGAGCCGGACAGCAATGAAAAACACGATGGCGCCCAGCACACAACGAGGAAGGTATTGCAGGGGTTTGGTCAGAAAGAGCAGGACGAACGCAACCGCCATCGCCGTCGCCACCTGGGCAAGCTGACTCTGCCCACCGGAGCTTTCCACCATCGCGGTTTGAGTAGGGCTTCCATCCACCACAAACGTCCCGCTCAACGCTGCCACCGCGTTAGCCGCGGAGAGACCGACCAGGTCAGTGCTTTCGTCCGGGCTCTGATGGTGGCGTGCAGCATAGAAACGCGCTGTAGCCGCGCTCTGAGCAACAATCATCACAAAGCAGGAGGCGGACACGCCGAGCAGCGATACGGCGTCCTTCCAGTGCACGTCTGGCAACCCTAGGTGCGGAAGACCACCCGCGACCGACCCGACGATCGAGATACCGTGCCCCGCGAAATCCCATGCAGCGCTCGCAGCGATTCCGCCGGCGACCACGACCAGAGGGCCCGGTACCTTGGGAGCGAATCGGTTGAAGGCAAAGACGCACGTCACAACCACCGCGGAGATCACCACAGTTGGCAGGTGAACTTGGCGCAGGTTGCGGAAGACCTCGAGGAGTTGTCCAACCGTCCTGCGAGAATGTACTTCCAGTCCAACCATTTCACCAAGTACGGCGATACCCACCTGAAATCCCACTCCAGTGAGAAAACCTATCAGCACGGTCTGCGACAGGAAATCAGCCAGGAAGCCGAGCTTGAGTACTCGCGCAAGTAACAGAAATACGGCGGTGATCAGAGCCACCGTCGCTGCCAGCGCCACATATCTCGCGCTCGCGACGGGCGCCATACCCTCAAGCTTCCCGGCAAGGATGGCAGCGGTCGCCGAATCGGCCCCGACCACCAGGTAACGTGAGGAGCCGAACACAGCAAATGCGAGCAGTGGAAGCAGCAGCGTGTAAAACCCCGTCACTACTGGCATACCCGCAATCTTGGTATAGCCGAGCGCTTGCGGGATGTTCATCGCCGCCAGTTGAAATCCAGCCAGGGCATCGCGAAGCGCTCCCGTGCGAGTGACCGGCCTTATACCTTGAAACAGACGAAGCCAGCCGCCTCGCGAAGCTGTATCGCTCTTTGGCAAAGTCATGTCAGTTCACACGCCGGACCAAGCGCCGCCTTGATTGCACCCACACGGTCGAGCAAGCTGCCGAGCCAACCGAGACAAGTTCAAAACCGAAGCGGCGATAGGTTGCTTCATGAACCCGCTCGAAACGGACGGCCTCCTCGAGAGTGATCCGGCGCGCTTCAGTCGGCGCCATAAAACCCAGGCTGCGTATGAAGAAAATGCGATTTTGATAAATTGCCTCGGTCGTAATGCGCTCTAATTCACGCGACAGCGTCTCTGACACAGGATGTCCAAGGTAGTCTGCCAAGGCAGCAGTGCAAATGGGTGAGCGATCGTGAAACTGTAACTCATCCGGCAGGTACGACGGGCGTATCTGCCGCAGCCTTTGCAGATTCGTAACAGAATCAATAAAGGAAGGATGCGTCCAAGGTTCAGCGGCACCGCGGGCCTGCTCCAGCGCGATAACGTCCGTAGCAGCCTCCTCCACTACGCTGAAGCCATCGAGCTCCAGTTGACGGAGGATCGCAGTTTTCCCCGCGCCAGGTGCCCCGGTGAGTATGAACCTTCTCATAGACTGTTCCGTTTCAGTGACTGTCCTTTCTTAAGCCTTGAACAAATGTTGTGCCTTCCGCGCCGAGGATATCACCGCTGGAACGCTTGCATGAGTTGGCGCCCCTTTATTCGCGGGAAGTGATGACTCTAATTGTTTACAAGATTGTGACATCTGCTCTGCTTTCCTAAACTACAATTTAGGTCGCTGTTTAACCCTCGTTCCGAGAGATTTCTGTGAAACGGTTTGGCCTGACTCTTCTCACCGCCGTGATTCTCCCTGGTGTAATCGCTCTATTACTGATCGCGGGTGCGTCTGCGCAATCTCCGAGTCCAACCCTGTTGTTTAGTTTTCCGTGCAACCAAAACTTCGTCTGCCCCGACGGCTTTTTCCCGACGTCGCTGATCGAGAGTCCGGACGGCAACTTCTACGGCACTGCGGCTGGAGGCGGAGTGGGGATGAACGCCCAAGGCACGGTTTTCAAGTTGACTCCGGGCGGCGAAGTGACGGTGATCTACAGTTTTGCCGAAGAACCGAGTGGACTCCTGCCCTACGGCTCTGCCCCCAACAGTATCGTCGAGGGTACCGACGGCCTTCTCTACGGCGTCGCGACTTTCAACGGACCCCTGGGCCTTGGTACGGCTTTCAAACTGAGCAAGAGCGGCACGATTGTAGACCTGCATGATTTCTGCGCGGATTTTGAGTGCAGCGATGGCGCCTATCCCGCCTTCATGATGCAGGCTCTGGACGGGAATTTTTACGGGGCAACCGGGCCGAGTTCCCCGCCAGCCAATGTTCTCTTTAGCCTGGCCCCGACAGGAACTTTTGACGTTGTGCACGTATTTGAAGCCCCAAAAACTCCGCTAGACGGCAGCGGCGCCTTTGGGCTGTTGCAGGCTCCGGATGGCAATTTCTATTCCGCAACCGTAGCCGGTGAACAGAACTCGCCCTTCAATACCGTCTTCCGTTTCACTCCCAAGAGCGAAAAGTACAAAATCCTGCACGATTTCGATTTCTCCGATTACGCCGCCAGCAATCTGGCTGAGACTCCAAACGGCGAACTCTTTGGACTCCAGGTCAACAGCGAACTGTACGAGATCAGCACGGCCGGAAAGTACCAGTCGCTGGGCCCCCTCTCCAGCACGCAATATTTGGATGGCGGCATTCTGGTGGCATCGGACGGCAATCTGTGGGGCACTTTTCAAGGCGGCGATTGCGGCGATCAGGGCATGGTCTTTGCCGCGACTACGACGGGGACGGTGCTGCAAAATATCGTTTTCGACTGCACAGCCGTTGGTGAATCGTTGGGACCTATGATCCAGACGGCCGATGGCAAGTTTTACGGAGTCACCGCGGGTAATGGCGGAGTCTCGCAAACCGGCCTCACGAACGGCACCATCTGGGTGATGGATGCCGGGCTGCCTGCCCCCAGTCCCACCTTGGTGAACTTCGCCCCTACCAGCGGAAAGGCAGGAACAACGGTACTGTTGCAAGGGCAGCACTTCGTAGGAACGACGGCCGTTTCCTTTGATGGTGTGAACGCCGCGTTCCAGGTGCTAACCGTGAACTACATCAGCGTTACAGTTCCTTCCGGAACAAAGACCGGCAAGATCGCCATAACCAACGCGGGAGGGACAACTACGAGCACAAAGTCTTTCAAAATCCCCTAAATTTTGCCACGGCGAATGGATTCACTGGTATTCGCGATTCTGCGACAGGTGGAGGATGACGATTTTTCCGTCGGCGGCCAAGCCGAACACCAGTAGCATGGCGTCTCCGCCTTTGCTCACGCGATACGTGGAGACCCACTGTGGCTCGCCCTCGGCTCCCTTCTGGCGCTTCACGAGCGTGAGTGTTCCTCCGGGCCAGAGTTTCGCGAGGCTCTGCTGCGAGCGTTTCAACATGTCCGGCGTAATGGCAGCCGCCAGTTGCGGGGTGGTTTCGGGACGGATGTCTTTGCCCGCGACAATCTCGTCCAGAAGCTTCTTGACCCGCCCGGCCAGCTCCGGACGATCGTCGGCCACCGCCTCCAGCTTGGGTACAGTCAGCGCGGGGTTGACCAGGCCAGCGACCACATGTGCGATGACGCCCGGATTGGAGTAGCCGGCTTCTAGGTTCGTAAGCACCACAACGGTGAGGCTATCGTCGGGATAACGCGAGATTCTGCAGGTGAATCCCTGCCAGGCGCCGCCATGCTCGATGCGCTTGTGACCGTCCTGCGCACCGATCATCCAACCGAAGCCGTAATCCGCCGGATTGGGCTTTCCATTATTGAGCGGATACACGGTCCAGATCCGGTCGAGGCTCGATTGCTGCAGCAGCTTCGTCCCATACAACGCCTCGTCCCACTTGGCCAGGTCGAGCACATTGAAGTAGAGCGTGCCGTCGGCGGTGGAGTTGAAGGTTGGCGAGACCCATTCCTGATTCTTGCGTTCGCCATTGCTGTCGATCTCATAGCCGGCGGCGCGGTTGGGGATGATGTCGCGGTCGCTGATCAGCCGGGTTGAGGTCATGCCCAGCGGCTTGAAGATGCGCTGGGTGAGAAACTCCGCATACGGCATGCCTGTGATCTTGTGAATGATGATGCCGAGCAGCACGTAGTTGGTGTTGCGATAATCCCATTTCTCGCCCGGCGCCCATTCGATGGGGAGGGCCTCGATTTTCTTTGCCAACTCCTCTTCAGTGAAATCGAGGCGGAAATAGAATGTGCCATTCGGACCCGTGCGGTCAGGGCTCTCGTACTCCGACAGACCCGAGGTGTGCGAGAGCAGGTTCTTGATCAGTACCGGCTTCCAGGCGGCGGGCGCATCGGGGAAATATTTCGCGATGCTGTCATCGAGAGAGAGTTTGCCCTCTTCGACGAGCATCATGATGGCGGCTGCGACGAACTGTTTGCCCACGGAGCCGGATTGCATGATGGTCTCAGGTTTGACGGGCACATTGAGCTCGACGTTGGCGAGGCCGTATCCCTTGGCGAGGAGAATGTGGCCGCGACTGTAGATGCCGAGTTCGAGACCGGGAATACGCTGGCGGGCCATCTCACGATTGATGAAATCGTCAATGGCGGCGAGGTGTTTGGGGTCGAGCGGCGCTAGTGGAACCTGCGTGAGCGAAGTCGCGGCGCAGAGAAAAAGCGCTTCGAACAACAGCATCTTCAGGGCAGACCCGAGTAATGAATACCCAGGGGCAAGTAGCAACGCTAAGGGCAGGAATCTTTTCATGAGTGGCCGTCCATCATAGAAGAACATCGCCCAAGATGAAATGTTTGGCTTTTTGTTGAGCTGCGGTCGGCCACAACCGGAGTTGACGCTGGGCGGTTTACACCCAAATCGCCGGTTCTGATCGATGAGCATTATCGAGATTTTCAGCAGATATCCGGAAAGTCTTTTGTCTCTGAAGTTCCTGCCTGCAATGCCGATGAAAGTAGAAGGCGGCGTGTCCACATCATGTTCTCCAACCTGGTCGAGAATCCGAAGTTGTTCCGGCATTTGGCGGAGGACTTGCCGGTGGGGATTTATATCGTGGACAGGGAACGGCGAATCTGTTTTTGGAATCATGGCGCGGAACGCATCACGGGACGCCTCTCCCATGATGTGGTCGGACATGTGGTCGACGATGCGATGCAGGTGTGCGACCGCCGGGGCAACAGCTTGCGGGGCGAGCATTGTCCGGTGTCGATGACGCTCAACCTGCGGAAACCGCAGCGCTGCACGGCTTTTTCCCTGCACAAGAATGGGCATCGTACGGCGGTGCGAATCCACACGCAGCCGATTCTGGAATATGGCAACGCGATCGGTGGGGCGACGGTGATGTTCGAAGAAGTGTTTGCTCATCGCGAGGAGTCATCGGGCTCGACCATGTACGGATGTCTGGACACAAACACGGGAATTCCTTCGCGCCGCCTGACGCGCGCGGTACTGAGCGAATGCATGGCTGCGCTCGAGCAGTCGCACATTGGATTTGGGCTGCTGCGCATTCGACTGCTGGGGATGGACGATGTTCGGGCGCAACACGGTCCGCAGGCAGTGGCGCCATTCTTGCGCACCGCGGCGAACACGTTGCGGCACAGCCTGGAGGCGGAAAACTTTGTGGGATGCTGGGACGAAAATGAGTTTCTGGTGGTGCTGATCTCGGCGAGTCCCATGATGGTGGCCATGACGGGCGAGGTTTTGTGCAACCTGTTGAACCATTCGGAGGTTTCGTGGTGGGGGGACCGTTTTCCGATCGCGGCGGAAGCCGCCTACACCGTGGCCACCGCCGGCACCGGGCTGGAAACCCTTCTGCGGGAAATGAAGCCTTCGCACCCGATGGGGACGACGAAGGCGGTAGCGGCGGGCGCCGGCGACCATGCTGGACGCTTGCGAGGATGACCTTCAATGTTTTCGATCATTGGGATCGTGGTTGTTTTCGGCTGCATTGTGGCGGGCTACCTGATGGAGCACGGCAACATCAAGGTGCTGCTGCAGCCGGCAGAACTGATCATCATCGGCGGGGCGGCACTGGGCACGGTGCTGATTTCGAATCCGGTCCACACCTTGAAGCAGATGATCAGCGGGGTTGCCGGGGTATTCGGGTCGTCGAAGTACGGCACGCAGCGCTATGTTGATTCTCTGAAGATGATGTACGAGCTGTTGCAAAAGGCACGCAAGGAAGGGTTGGTGGCACTCGAGACGGACATCGAGGAACCGGCCAAGAGCGCGCTGCTCTCCAAGTACAAAGATTTTGTGACGAATCACCATGCCGTGGCCTTTGTTTGCGACACGATGCGCATGGCGGTGAGCGGGGGAGTCGAAGTATTCGATCTGGATCAGATGCTGGAGGCGGATATGGAGGTCCATCATCACGAAGCCAGCGAGCCGGTATCAGGGTTGACGACGATGGCCGACTCGCTGCCGGGGCTCGGGATTGTGGCGGCGGTGCTGGGGGTGGTGATCACGATGGGCGCACTGGGCGGACCTCCGGAAGAAATTGGACGCAAAGTGGCGGCCGCGTTGGTGGGAACGTTTTTGGGCATCCTGCTCTGTTACGGGCTGGTGGGGCCGCTGGCGTCGCGCATGGGCAAAATAGCGGATGAGGAGCACGCATTTCTTATGGTGTTGCGGGTGACCATGATCGCATTCTTGAAAGGGATTGCCCCGATCATGGCAGTGGAGATTGGACGGCGCACGGTGCCCGGGCACATGCGTCCATCGTTCGCAGCGGTCGAAGAGGCGTGCCGGGGCGCAAAAACGGAAGCGACGGCGGCACCGGATGCTGCGGCAGGAGGGACGGACGCAGCGACCTCAGCAACGGGCGCAGGATAAACAGCGGACATGCCGACACCACCCATCATCGTCATCAAGAAAAAAGGCGGCCATGGCGGCCATCACGGTGGCGCGTGGAAGGTCGCGTATGCCGACTTTGTGACGGCCATGATGGCACTGTTTATTGTCTTGTGGCTGATGAATACGAGCAAGCCAATTCAGGTGGCCATCAGCGGTTATTTCAAAGATCCGAGCGGGACCGGAAAGCTGACCGGAAGCAGCATGACCGGGACGAACCCGGCGGCAAGTAGCATGGCCGGATCGGGCGAGAATCTTCCGCTGACTAAAGAAAAGATGAGTGAGCTCAAAGAACAGCTGCAAAAGAGCATTCGGAGCATTACCGACTTTAATAATCTAAAGAAAAATATCGAGATGACCGTGACGTCGGAAGGTCTGCGCATCGAATTGCTGGAATCGGCGGGAGGGACATTCTTTGACAGTGGGAGTGCCGAACTGAACCAGAGCGGGAAGCAGTTGCTGACGCTGCTGGCGGTGGAACTGGGAAAAATTCCCAATCACATTTCGGTGGAGGGACACACCGACGCCAAGCCGTTTGCGGGCAAGGGCAGCTACAGCAACTGGGAACTCTCGGCTGACCGGGCGAACGCTGCGCGAAGACTAATGCAGCAGTCGGGATTACGCGGTGATCAAGTGTCACAAGTGCGCGGCTTTGCGGACCAGCGTCTGCGCACCGCGAAGGATCCTCTCGACCCATCGAACCGGCGGGTTTCGATCATCGTGCAATATTTCAGCAACAACAGCGACGAAGCGGAATCCTCCGGGAAGGATACGAAAGAATCGGGAGAGAAACCGTCGGCAGCGGATGCGAAGACGGAATCTGAAACTGCGGATAGACAAGGGAAGTAAAAAAAAAGAGGCTGGCCACGGAGGCCAGCCCGAAAAATTGCTAGTATGTGACGCGAATTGCAGCGTCATCGTGCTCGTTAACCGCATGCCAAATTGGGCTAATACTTAGCCCGGGACTTGGCAACTCGGGTCCTGCCAGGGATCACACAGCGGTACCGGCGCGTCGTGAGTCGGAACTCGCGGAACGGCGGCATACGCAAATGTGCCCACTAGACCTACCAACAGAAGTAGGGTCCTGAGTGAACGGGTCATATTTACTTTCTCCTTAGGGTCTGCTGAAGGCCGCCACAGAACTGTCAGCCTCAGCGTGGGGCATTATACACAGCACTGCAACATTCTGATTAATTGGAGGTTACATGGAGTGTGCAGAGTTATGCGACATTAGGATGGTGTGCCGAAAATTGAAGGCGTCGTTCGGAAGGCAATGTGAACTGCATTTACGATGGTTTTCTTCAAGTAATGCTTGAATGGCAACCGCATCGGAACGGAGGATGGGAAAGGGGGTTGGAACGCGCCAAAGAAACCTCTTGACAAGGTTTTCGCGATGGGCGTTTTGTGGGACTACGTCCGGTTCTTGGAACCCGCTGCCGCCGAGTTGGCTCGGGGTGGTGCAGAAGGGGGGGGCAGCGGGAAATGCTCTTCCACCCCCTCTAGATTCGAGCTCCGCGAAAATGCGCGCTCCACCATGCCTTCGAACATCGGAATGAGCGAATCGGAAGGTACCGGGTGCTGGAGGTCGGCCAAGCCCTGTTCCCACCGCTGTGTCTGCAGGTGGTTGGCAACTCCGCGCAGAGCTTGCCGCGAGAGCGAATAGCCGAGCCAGATAACAATGGCCAGGTTATAGGCCGACATATCGATCAGATTGAAGATGCCTTGTTTGACGAATCCCCCCGAATTCAACGCAAACATCATCAAATCCACACCGGCGAAAAATCCAAATCCGAGAGAGATGCCAAAACTGACCTGCCTGCGAGACACGCCCAGAAAACGCGAAAACAGGAGCAGGAACAGAATAAGGCCAATCTGCACGATGCGGACTGAGCGTTGCAGAGTGCTCAGGGCGTGCAGGAGCGGACTTCGGTCGAATGAATTCGAAAAGGCCACAACTACCGAAACCAGCAGCAGCACCACGCCCGCCCACCGGAACAACAGCGTGCCCAAGTCTTTCAGCGTGTGGTAGGGACGAAACACGTTCAGAAAGATTTCATGAATGATCTTGAAACCGAGAAACGCATTGACCACCTCGCTAAGCCAGAAAAAGACGAAATACATCTTGGTGGTGCGGGTGAGCTGAAGCGGAAAGAGAATAGCAAAAATCGCTACCTGCGCCACAAGGAACGAGAAGAAAACAGGAAACTGCTTGTGCAGCTTACGTCGCCACAAGATGACCGCTATCGCCGATTGCAGGATCGGTTGAGCGCACCATAAATAAAAGACGACGGAATGGCCGAACCACGTCATGGCGACATTGGGGAGAACGCGATCCGCGTCTCCACCCTCACCCACATCCTCAAGCAGATAGCCCTGCGGGGTCAACCCACTTAGGTAACCTTAGTAACCATTACCCTGTGGAAGCGGGGTCATTGTGGACCGGACCACAAAGGGGCGCCGTACTAGAACAAGGTCGCCGACGCGCAAGACGCATGCCTCAAATGGTAAACGTTCTACAGGACATGCCGTCGCGCCCGCCGGCCGAAAGGCGGGCGTGGAGAACACAGCTATCCTGCGTCTGGCGTGGAGTGCAGGTAGGCGCGCATCATGCGCACCTCATCGTCCTTCTCGTCGAGGTTATGGAGCAGGATGTCGCGCAGAGAAATCACGCCTTTCACTTCGCGTCCCGCGCAAACGGGCAGATGCCGGAAGCTATGGCGCTTCATCAGAGTCATGCAAGTTTCCAGAGAATCGTTTGGCGCGACGGTCAGAGGATCTTCGGTCATGACCTCTTTGA
>Ga0187847_10002847_pt1 | contig 13634 bp, 8 predicted proteins | sample June2016WEW_4_10_FD_132458 | JGI IMG/M metagenome (GOLD analysis project Ga0187847, IMG submission 132458) | Peatland microbial communities from SPRUCE experiment site at the Marcell Experimental Forest, Minnesota, USA - June2016WEW_4_10 | ecosystem: Environmental > Terrestrial > Soil > Wetlands...
AAAATTTCTGCGCACTTTGATCGTATGCTGACCAAACGAATCATCGCGTGTCTGGACGTGACGGGTGGACGGGTCGTGAAGGGCGTGCAGTTCCAGCAGTTGCGCGATGCAGGCGATCCGGCCGAACTGGCGGCGGCGCATAGCGAAGCTGGAGCCGATGAGGTCGTGCTGCTCGACATCTCCGCCACCCACGAGAAACGAGCCACGCTCGTCGACACGGTTCGCCGGACGGCGCAACAACTGTTTATTCCCTTCACGGTCGGCGGCGGCATTCGCTCGCTCGACGAAGCGATGGCCGTTTTCGACGCCGGCGCCGACAAAATCAGCATCAATTCCGCGGCGCTCGCCGATTCCTCTCTGATCGCATCGATCGCCGAGCGGTATGGCTCGCAAGCCGTGATCGTCGCCATTGACGCCAAGCGCATCGACGGCGACGCGAGATTTGAAGCCTACACAGGCGGCGGAAGAAAGCCGACGGGCCGCGATGCAGTCGCCTGGGCGCAAGAAGCAGAACAACGAGGCGCTGGCGAGATCCTGCTCACCTCCATGGATCGCGATGGCACGGTCGCAGGCTTCGATTGCGAACTGACTCGCCTTGTCTCCGAGGCCGTCCGCATCCCGGTGATTGCTTCCGGCGGAGGTGGGGACACGCAAACCTTTCTCGATGTCTTTCAACGCGGACGAGCGGATGCTGCGCTGGCCGCCTCAATCTTTCACTTTGGCTTCCGTCATCTGGCCGATCTCAAACGTGAGTTGCAAAGTGGAGGCATCCCGATGCGGTGGCCATGCTGATTCCTTCCATAGATCTCATGGGCGGCAAGATCGTCCAGTTGGTGCAAGGCGAACGCAAGGCGCTCGAGTTCGAGGATTTTGAGGAGTGGATCGCGCGCTTCTCGTCGTTTCCGCTGGTGCAACTCATCGACCTCGATGCCGCCATGGGCAACGGGAATAATCATGCGCTCGTGCGCGAATTTGCTCGCCGCCTCCCCTGCCAGGTTGGCGGTGGCCTTCGCACTGTGGCGTCGGCCGAAGCCATGCTGGCCACGGGAGCACGGCGGGTCATTCTAGGGTCTTCGCTGATTCGCGACGGCGCTCCCGACACCAGCTTCGCCGAAGAAATCGCGCGCGCGATTGGAGCCGAAAAGCTTGTCTTCGCCATCGATGCCCGGCAAGGCCGGGTCGCGATTCGCGGCTGGCGCGAGCTTACGGAAACCACGCCCTTGCAAATGATCGCAGCCCTGGACCCCTGGTGTGGCGCGTTCCTGTACACGCACATTGACACCGAAGGCCTGATGCAAGGGATCCCGATGAATGTCGTTCGCCAGTTGCGCGACCAAACCTCGAGGCAGTTGATTGTCGCCGGAGGTATCACCACCAGGGAAGAAATCGATCAGCTCCACGGCATCAACGTGGATGCGGTCGTCGGCATGGCGATCTATACCGGGACGCTGAAACTGGAGACCCCGGGCTAACCGAATTCCCATGAAAATCCGCTTGAGATTACCTATGGCACGAAAGCCCTAGTCTTTCGGACTAAGCCACGTGGGTTCTTGAAATCACCGCGATAACTAGTAAAGTTGGGCTAGCGCCACCGACTAGTGGTCCCCCGCCGGCGCATTCCATAGACAAAGGATCCAACGAAAAATGAAGAGAGTGGGATTATTGCTATTTCCGATGCTGGCGATCGCCCTGCTGATGGGCATCGCTTCTGCGACTGCGACCGCGCAAAGCGTGACGACCACTGGCGATAATAGTAACTACTTCGTTATCTATTACGCCAACAACGTGACGGCTGCCCCGGACGCGACGGTACGTCTGGTCAACGACGGTGACACAGCGGGAAACCTGTGGGCGGACTTCTACGTGTTCGATGACAGCGAGGAACTGCAAGAGTGCTGCGCCTGCCAGATCACACCGGACGGCCTGCTGTCTGAAGATGTGAAGACCGAGCTGACGGCCAACCCGCTAACCGGCAAGGTGCCGAGCCGCGGCGTCATCAAGGTCATTTCGTCTTCTTCGAGCGATCCGACCAATATTGTTCCGACGGCCGGGCTGCATGGATGGGCCACCCTGATCCAGGCTGCCTCGAAAACAACCTACGCGATGACCGAAGCCACCATGGCGGACTCGAATTTGGGCGCTTCGGAAGAAAAGCTGTTGGAAAACCTTTGTTACTATGACGCGTTGCTGAGCGGATTGCCCTGCATCTGCACCCCGGAAGACCACGACTTCTAGTCTTTGGTCCACGCGGAGGGCAATCATCCTGACCTTCCAGGCGCCGGGTAATGGTCTCGGCGTCTGGGCCCTCCCCCAACTCTCCCCCTTGCCGCAACGGCAATCGGTATCTCCCGCACAGTATCGGCATTCCCAGGAACGTGATTGCGCAGAACAACGCTGATCCAGCTTTTGGCCCACAATTCCGAACGAGACCCAGGATTGATCGCCCGGTCGGCGCCTTGGAATCTCCGTGTAGGATCCACGCGCAGACCTGTCGAGTGTTCCGTCCTACGTCCCATTTATGCGATACTTCCAGTACCACAATAGTTGTCGGAACACGGATGACAGACGAACGTAGTCATCGGAAGGACTGGCGGTGTAGCTCAGGTGGTTAGAGCGACGGTCTCATAATCCGTAGGTCGTAGGTTCGAGTCCTACCGCCGCCACCAAGATTCAAACGACCGATTCTGCATTTGCAACTACCCACCTCTGGAATGCCTCCCACAAGCCTCCGTCTACTGGTACCACTTGGCCGGTAGTATTGGCGCTCTGATCGCTAGCTAAGACCAGGGCATTGGCACAGTCTTGCGGCAATACCGGCATCTTCGTCAGCGAGCGTTGTGCACGATAATCAGCCACCTTGCGCCGCGGTTCTTCCGTTGATTCTCCCCGCGCGTGCTCGACCTTATACTTGCGCCCATTGCGCTGCCGTAGGCTGTCCATCTGTGCCCGGGACGGAATCGATGGCGGCGGTATTGCACGACGGCATCGATTTCTCCCAACATCGAAATCGTGAAGTTCACGGTTTCATACAGATCTTTGATAACCCGCCCTCCCGGTTTTGGCATCCAACCGTCGGTCATCAGGAGTCAGAGTCTCATGGATGAAAAGATAGTTGATCAGATTCTCGATGAGTTGTTTTCGTCTTTCGAGGACGCTGAAACTCAGTCGGGCGGGATTTTATTGTTCCTCAAGAGCCAGGGAATCGCTACCGAACAGCAACTTGCTCCCTTCTTTGAGCAAGCGGGCAACGCGAGCAATGTACGATGGCGGGCTGCCCGGGTCAGGATGGGCGCTCTGCTGGCTTCTGCCATGAAGCCGGCCGCAGACCCGGAAACAACGAGCGACATCTCTTCGGAAAGTCCTCAAAGCACCGCACCTGCCCATGCCGATCAGAGAACGGAGAATGCTCCTGAGCAGGTATCCGAGGGCTCCGCGTCCAACGGCACCGAACAGTCGGATGGGCAAAAGAAAGACGCGGGCCCGCGCGAGTCGATGGATAAAAATACAGGAAACTCGAAGGGATCCATCGTTCCGGGCAAGAGTGCCGCGTAAGCCGGGGAAGGCTACCGATTAACTTCTGCGATCAGCAATCCAAAAGGTTCGAGCGTCACTTCCCTGCCTGTCACCGATACTCCGGCGGACGCTACTAGCGGCTTCAGGTTGAAACTCGGGAATCCTTTTTTCGTCAAGTTGAAGCTGGCCTTCCGCGGAGCATCCGACATATTAAGCGCGACGAGCACCGCTTTTCCCTGGTAGCTTCGAAGGTACGACATCACATGGACGTCGTCTTCATTCAGCGCACTGTACGCGCCTTCAATGAGCGCAATATTGGCGTGCCGAAGAGCCAGAACTTTTTTGTAGACCGTGAGCACCGAGTTGGGATCCTGCTCCTCGGTGGCCACGTTATGCGTCCGGTAACTTGGCGGAACGGGAAGCCATGGAGCCTTCTCGCTGAACCCGGCATTGGGCGCAGCGCTCCACTGCATGGGAGTGCGCTCGCCGTCGCGTCCCTTCTCAGCCGGCCAGCCCGTTATGCCAATCGGGTCGCGGACATCTTCCTTACGCTTGGGATCGTTGTTCTCCATGCCAATCTCTTCGCCGTAGTACATGATGGGCGTGCCACGCAGCGTCAGGTAAAAGGCGCCCATTAATTTGGCGATCGCATCATTATTCTTGCCATCACCGTAACGGTTGTAGGAGCGCACGATGTCGTGATTGCCGATCACGAAAACCGGCCAGCCTCGCGCCCCATCCACGGCCGCAATCTGCCGCCGAAATTCGGGAGGCGAAAGCTTGTTGACGGTCGTGAACATGAAGTCCATCGGCATTTGCAGTTCGTTGCCGCCAGTCCCGTAATATTTGTCGAGTTGCGCGATGTTGGAGGTCCAGGTCTCGCCGATCAGTACCGCGTTCGACTCGTCGGCTACCTTGCGCAGCTTCCGCAACTCCTCGTGCACCTCCGGAAAATTCGTGTTGTATTTATTCTCCATGTTGGGGTCGCCCTGCTTGTTCACGCCCGGCAGCAGCGGATTGTTGCGCAGTTCGGGATCCTCAAACAAGGTGTCAACCGCATCGAGGCGAAAGCCGGCGACTCCCCGTTGATACCACCAGCGCGTAGTATCAAGCATGGCTTTCTCAACCGCCGGATTGCGCCAATTCAAGTCTGGCTGAGCGGCGTAGAAAAAGTGGTAGTAGTACTGATTCGTAGCCGGGTCGAACTTCCACGCTGACCCGCCGAAAATCGAGATCCAGTTGTTCGGAGGCTGTCCGGGGGCTTTTCCGTCGCGCCAGATATACCAGTCGCGATGCGCAGCCGTGCGCGATGACTTGGAATCCAGAAACCAAGGGTGCTGATCGGAAGTATGGTTCGGCACGAAATCCATGATGATGCGGACTCCGTCCTTCTTGCCTTCCGCGACCATGTGATCGAAGTCGGCCAGCGTTCCGTACATGGGGTCGATGTCTTCGTAATTGGAAACGTCGTAGCCGAAATCTACCTGCGGCGACGGATAGCAGGGAGTGATCCAGATCGCGTCCACCCCCAGGTCGTGAAGGTAACCCATCTTCGAGGTGATGCCGTTCAGATCGCCGACCCCGTCGTTGTTGCTGTCGGCAAAACTGCGGGGATAGATTTCATAGAAAACGGCGTGTTGCCACCACTGGTGGCCTTGCGCATCAACCGGCTTCGTCTGTGCGGCAGCAAAATTCGTGAAGGACAGCGCCACCAGCAAAACCACAACAGAAAGCAGTCGCCCGGAAACAGGCCTGCGCATTGATCGGTGTTCCATGAATTTGCTCCCCACGATTGGCACAGCTCGCTGAACTCTTCGCGTTCGCCCCTCTTCTCCGGCTCGCTTCGTTGCAACGCAACCAGCCTCAGCGCACGCTGAAGATGACGATAGACTGGGCAGGCACAGAAACTTGCACTTTGCCCTCTTTCAACTCCGCCGAACTGTTCCCGAAAATCGACCGGAGGTTCTGTGCGGTTTCCAGAGGCGTGCCCCCAACCGGGATCGCTAGATCGCGCGGGCTAGCGGCGTTGTTGTAGACGACCAGCAGCTTTTCCTCCGGCAGTTCGCGCACGAAGGCGTAGTAGGTTCCATCCCACCCAATGTGCAAGTGCTTGCCGGTTCGTAGAGCCGGATGCTCTTTGCGCAGGGCGAGGAGCGACTGCACGTAGGCGAACATGTCTTGCTGCGCCGGAGTCCGCCCGCTGGCCGTAAACGCATTCTGCGCGTCTCCGGGGAAACCTCCCGGAAAATCATGCCGGTTATCAGGATCGTTGCCGCCGGGCAGTCCGATCTCATCGCCGGAATAAATCTGCGGAATTCCACGCATGGTCAGCAGGAGCGAGAATGCGGCCTTGAGCTTTGCCGGATCGCTCCCGTTATCGCTGACGAAGCGGCTGTCATCGTGATTGCCAAAGAAGGTGACCAGCATCTCCGGATGCGGATAGAGATCGTCATGCCGAAGTATGTCAACGATCTCCTTCATCGGCTCACCCTTGATGATGACCGCGCGCAGAATGTTGCAGAGAGGAAAGTCAAATACCGTCGCCAGACCTGAATCGATGCCATCGAACTGCTTGCGGCCTCCTTCAAAGAACGCGGTGATGGTGGAGTCGGGGTCGGCCACTTCCCCAACATCGTTCAGGTGTGGATACACCTTGAGCAGGCGCTCATGCCATCCGCTCCAGAATTCGCGCGTTGAATACGGGAATGTATCCAGCCGGAATCCATCCAGTTGCGCGATCTCGGTCCACCACATCGCATTCTGTGCAAGGTAGAGTCCAAGTCGCGGATCGTCATTGTTGAGGTCCGGAAGCTTATCGGCGAACCAGCCCTCCAGCGTATCGCGGTATTCGCGCGGCGTGGCGTGCGGGTCGGCCAACCCGTTGAAGGAATACGATGGCGACCGGTGATGCTCCGGAGTTCCGTGCAGCCACGTCGGTGTCGGAGGGTCGTTCGCCCACCGGTCTTTCGGCCCGGTGTGATTCGCCACATAGTCGATCAACACTTTCATCCCCATCTTGTGCGCGTCGGCAACCAGTTGCTGGTACTCCTCCATGCTTCCCATGTGTTCGTCGACCGCATAAAAGTCGACGACGTGGTACCCGTGATAGTCGGAGTCGGTATTTTTCCAGATCGGCGTCAGCCAGAGCGTGTTGACCCCCAGGTCGTGCAGATAGCCGAGATGTTCGCGAATTCCACGCAGGTCGCCCCCGTGCCATGCCTTGGGATTGCTGCGGTCATACATTCCTGTCGATCCCGCTGGCTGGTCGTTGGAGGGATCGCCATCCGCGAAGCGGTCAGGCATGATCAGGTAAATGACGTCGTCACGATTAAAACCTTCGAAGTTTCCTTTGATTTCCTTGCGTGTCCAGAGCGGCAACTCCAGAGTCGTCGATCCGGCTGCGGTTGCCAGCCGTAAAGTCACTTTTCCATCTTTCGACGGAGACGACGTTTTCAGATGCGCCCGATGTCGGGATTGCGCCTGCGCCTTCAGACGAAGATGCACAAAGAGGTAGTGTCCGTTGGCCGAACCCTCCGAGTCCATGACGCTGGCTTCGGTGCTCTTGCTTTCCACCCGGGCGCCCTTCAGGTTTTCACCCGTGAGCAACAGCGTAACTTCGGGGGTGTAGTTGACCCACCAGTTGGGGGGCTCGATTTTGCTAACGACCGGAGCTCCGGCCGCGCCTTGAGGGGCGCGCTCTGAGAGCGCGGGCGCGAGGAACAGGCAGCACTGAAACGTCAGCGACAGCGCGATAAGACGAGCGTTCTTCATGGCAGTCCCCGCCCCACGGTGGGCAAAAACAAGCGGTATTAGACAAAGAATAGCTCAGGAATTCCTGCCGCGCGAAGCAGGGTTGAAAGCGGGGAACGATGCGCGTTCCCCGCCCCGACGAATGGTTCAGAAAGTGATCCGCACCGCCAATTGCAACTCACGAGCGGAAGAGAAACGGGTTGAGGCGGTCCCGGGATTCGCAACCGTGCTCAGTGCGTTGGTCTGGAAGCTCGAATTGGTGAATTGTGGCGTGTTCAGCAGGTTGAAGTAATCGCCGCGGAACTCCAGCTTGAACCGGTCGATGGCGAAGTCCTTCATCATGCCCGAATCCCAGGTGTGGTAGCCGGGGCCATAAAATGCATTCCGCCCCAGCGTGCCCGGCCGAGTGTAAACGCCCGTTCCATTGGTAGGCGGCGCGGAAAAATCTCCGTTTATTATGCCCTTGCCATCGGAATGGTCGATGCTCGCGCTAACCGGCCCGACAACGTCGGGACGGTCCTGCGGAGTACCGTTGACGTATAGGTCAATCGGCGTGCCGGTTTGCAAAGTGACAATGTTGTTCCACTGCCACCCTCCCAGGACGTAATCCAGCGGGGTCGCCCATCCTGAGCCGAACTGCTTGCCTTTCCCGAACGGGAGTTCGTAAATCGAGCCGAACGTAAACACATGACGGATGTCCTGGTCCGCGTTTCCCTTGTTGTACTGCAACAGCGGATTTCCGTTCTGGTCGATAAAGATTCGCCCGCCACCGCCGGTCGTACCGCCGGCGAAAGCCGAATTTGAATTGTCGATGGTGTGGGACCACGTGTATGCGCTCCGGAAGGTAAAGCCTTTCGAGAGCCTGCGCTGCACGCTGGTCTGTAGCCCATTGTAGGTGCCGCTGCCGATGTAACCGTATTCGTTGACGGATCCTCCCAGACCGGACCAGTACGATGTCCCGGTGCCATTGAGGATAGGATTGTTCGCATTGAAGGCGGTTGCCAGATTACTCATCTTCGTGCCGACGTAGGCCAGATCCCACACTGTGCTCGAACTCAACTGGCGTTCGAACTGCACGTTCCATTGCTGCACGCGGGAATTCTTACTGTTGCTAGGGTAGTAAATGACGCTCACATTCGTAGGATCGGCGATGTTGACAGTGTTAACTGCCGGAGGCAACGCACCGGTCGCCTGCAGCCAGTTATTGTTAATCGGGATGTACGGCGGGCCGCCGGGAATCTGTCCGCTCAGAGTGATACGAAAACCCGCCTGACTCAGAGTCGAGCAATTGCTGTTGAAACCGGGGCAAGCCTCGTAGCTCGAGACCCCGTTAAAATCCGGGTTGTTGCTCAATTGTTCGCCAACACCGCCGCGATCAAGATAGTAGAAGATGCCGTAGCCGCCGCGCAGAATCGTCTTGCCGTTTCCAAATATGTCGTAGGCAAATCCGAGACGTGGCGCCCAGTCGTTCTTGTCGGTCTTGATCAGGCTTCTTCCCACTGCATTTGGGCCTCCTGGAATAATCAGCGATCCGTTGCAGTCGGCAGGGGTCGTGGCGCAATCGGCTGGATCCGTAATCGTCGGATTGAAGTTCGATTGCAGGTTGTGAACCTCGTAAGGCCAGGTGTACAGGTCGTAGCGGATACCCAGGTTCAGAGTGAGGCGGCTGCTTACGTGCCAGTCGTCCTGCGCGAAGTAACCGGTTTCCCAGCTGCGCGTCTGGTACAGACCATTGAACTGGCCGATCTCGTAATCCGGGAACCCCGCCAGCACCTCGGAAGCCTCGTACCCGGTGAACCGCCCCGTGCCTGGGTAACTCAATCCACCCAGAACGAAGTAGCCCTTGGCATCGTTCCCTTGCACGAAGTTGAGTTCCCGTTTTCCGACCGTGCCTCCGAACTTGAACACATGCCGGCCGTGGCTATAAGAAAGCGAATCGGTAAACTGGTAGAGCTTCTGCGGGACGTTGTAAGGTCCGCCGTCGCCCTGATAGTCGAGTTCCGGGTTGCCGTTGCCTCCAATCAAGACTTGGCCTCCCAGTAGCGGAGTCGGGTTTGCGCCCGGGATGCCGATCGCCGCCCCGAGTGCCTGGTTGATGTTGGGAGGGTTGTAACCGTAAGTCGAACTGAGCCAGCCGAAGCGGAATTCGTTGACGATGTTTGCTCCAAATGTGCGCGTGTAACCAATCGCAAATCCCTTGGCATGGTCGATGTTGTCACCCGAACCAAATCCTGACGGGCAGCAGGCACCGAGACTGTTGGTGACTGTGAAATCGTCATGCGCGTAGCTGTAGCGGAAAAAGAACTGGTCCTTCTGCGAAGCATTAAAGTCAGCGCGGATATCGTAGTCGTCGAAGTTTCGGACCTGCTGGCGTTCGGTTACATAGTTGTTCTGCACCGCGTTAGCCACGTTCGGCAGGGGGAACGTCTGCAGGTATTTCAATCCTACAGGGTTCGGGTTGCCGATAATATTCGTCGCCGTCGTCCCATTCCAGCCAAACGGCAGACAAGTTGTGGGATCCCAAATGTATCCGTTGTTCGCCGGTGCGTCGGTGCAGAAAGCGGGAACGGTGGTCAGCGTTGTGCCCAGAAACTCACTGAAATTCCCCGTCCTCATCAATGCGGTCGGCACGGTATCGGTTTCGACGCCGTTCGGTTGATCCTGACGGCGGCCTTGATAGTCGCCAAACGCAAACAGCTTGTTCTTCCAGATTGCCCCACCCAGAGTGCCGCCGAACTGCGCCTGGCGGAAGACAATCGGTCCCGGGTTGCCGTTTGGATCGTAATCGTGGGCCTCTCCGAAGCCGCTGCGGCGGAAAAGGAAAGCCGAACCGTGCAGGGCATTCGTCCCCGACTTGATGCTTGTCTCCACGATCGCGCCACCACCGCGCCCGTACTCGGCAGTCGCCACACTGGTATTGATACGAAATTCCTGAATCGCTTCGGCGGGCGGGAAGAAGATGATGGTGTTCACCAAGGCGTCGTTATTGTCGACGCCATCAAGGATGTAGTTGTTGGCTTGCGGACGCAAACCGTTCGCGGACAGCGCAGCGCCGCCAGTTTCGGAGTTGCGGAACGTCTCGGAGTTCGTTCCCGATCCGCCGCCGGAAGCCTCATCTCCATATGCGCCACGCGTTACGCCCGGAGCCAGCAACGCCAGCTGGGTGAAGTTCCGGCCATTCAATGGAAGTTCAGTCACTTCGCGGCCCTGGATAACTTCACCGGTGCTGGAAGTCGCTGTGTCGACCAGCGGCACGTCTCCGCTGACATCGACCGTCGTACTGGCCGAGCCCGTTTCCAACTTCAAGCTGATTTCCAACACCTGCGAAACCTGGAGGGTGAAGTCGGCTCCGGAAGTCTTGAATCCTGTCTGCGCCACGTCCACGTGGTATTTCCCGATTGGCAACGCATTAAACACGTACGCTCCCGTGTCGTTCGTTTTCGCCGTGAGTACGCGTCCCGTTCCAGTATCGGTGACCGTCACCGTAGCGCCGGATACCACCGCGCCGGTTGGGTCAGTGATCGTTCCGATGAGTCGGGCAGTATCGGTCTGGGCGAATACAACCCCAGCCATGCACAGGACTAAAACCAGCACCACAAAGAAGTTGCTCTTCATACTTCCTCCAATTAGGGGACCGCGGGAGATGACGTCGTTCTGCACTGCGCTTCCAATTTGACTTTTGACTTGTTTCGGCTTCGATAGAATTCTTGCGCGTTCCGCAACCGGCTGGCGCACAAAACCCGAACCGAACCGGTTTAGCGAGCATGTTGTAGTGCAAAGCGCATCGAGCCGGACGTTTCACTAGGTTTTTAAACGGTTACTGGAGTAAAATGCCTCTGTTGCAACACGATACGATTCCCTGTTACATCAGTGTTAAATGGCTGTCACTCGCACTTTCGCCGCCGGACCGGAGCAGTTCTTCCAACAAATAGATCAGATTATTAAAAGCCATAGTCTCCGCGGTTCGGAATCCCTCTGCAAGCTGCTTCAATACCTGGCAAAGCAGTCCCTCTACCATCCCGACGCGCCCCTCAAGGAGTACCAGATTGCCACCGAAGTCTATGGCCGCCACGCGGACTTCGATCCCCAGTCCGACTCCACAATCCGCGTGCAAGCCGGGCGTCTTCGCCTGAAGTTGGCTGAATATTACGCCGGCGAGGGGGCGACCGACCCGATCGTGGTCAGGATTCCGAAAGGCAGCTACCACCTGGTATTCGAGCCCAGGCAGATTCCAGCGCAGCCGCAGGCGGTGCCGTCCCGGGAGATCCCTCCGCCCGCGCTGGTGGTTGCCCCCGTGCCCGCGCAGTGGCGGATCGCGGTCATCGGACTGGTCGCTTGCCTGATCGTCGCGCTGGTTATGTTGGGCAGCCTACTCTGGACACATAAACAGGCCGACGCCGCCCCCACCCCGATCTCGGTTCGACCAGCCTCCGGGCCGCTCGCTCAATTCTGGAGACCCTTCCTCTTGGGCGCTGAAGAGCCTTGGGTCATCTTCAGCAATGCCGCGTTCATCGGGCGTCCCGAGACGGGCATGCGATATTACAACTCGCGTCAGGATTCCAAGGCTACCGTCTACGACCACTACACCGGCGTGGGCGAGGTGCTCGCCGTCCACTCGCTCGATGACGTGTTTGCCTCTCTGGGTCGAAAAATCCGCGTCAAGCGCGGCAGCCTGTTCTCGCTCGACGATGCCAACGACGCAAACCTGATCTTCGTCGGCTCGCCGTCCGAAAATCTCTCCCTCCTCGACATTCCTGGCACCCAGGAATTCGTCTTCCAAAGGGTCGCGTCCGGAGTCCGCAAGGGGGATCTGTCCATCGTCAGCCGCCATCCCAAGCCGTCGGAGGTGAGCAGTTACCTCGCCAGCCCCTCCAGCGCCCCGTTGACAGAAGACTATGCTGTCATCGGATTGGTGCCCGGAATGGGTCCCGGCCGCTACGTCATGATTCTCGCTGGAACGACTACCTTTGGAACGCAAGGCGCAGTCGATTTTGTTTCCCGCCCCGACGCAGTCGAAAAACTCTTGCAGGAAATGCCGGGTTCAACTTCTGAGATGAAACCCTTCGAAGCTCTCGTCCGAGTGAAAATCGCCCGCGGCGTGCCCCTCGACACCGAACTGGTGGCCGTGCGGCCACGCTGACTTTCGGGTAGTCGCCGCGCGCGTCCGACTCCATCGCAACTTCCGAACTCAGGACTTGGCGGCCACGGCATTCCCCGGAAACGACCCGCTTGGTTGCCGTGCATCGTAAAGATCTTCCACACGCTGCGTCAGCATCGCCGCCAGAAGAAAAAAAACGCCGCCCGCCACGACAGCCGACAGCCGGTTATTGTTCAGCAGGTGCCCCATTACCCACCCGAAAACCAGCGATGCGGTGATCTCCGGAATCACGATGAAAAAATTGAAGATTCCCATGTACACGCCGGTTTTCCCGTGCGGCAGCGATCCCGCCAGAATGGAGTAAGGCATCGAAAGCGTGCTCGCCCACGCGATCCCGACCCCGGTCATCGAGAGCAGGAGCAAGTACTTGTCGTGGATCACCGCCACCGAAAGCAGTCCAAGTCCACCGCAGATCAGGCACAGAGTATGGGTGGTTTTGCGTCCGTAAAGACGAGCCAGCGTAGGCAGCACAAAAGAAAACCCGAAACACACCAGCGAGTACATCCCAAAGCAAACGCCCGCCCACTCCGCGCCCGCCGAATACAAAGGAGAACTCGTGTCAGGAGCGCCGAACACATTGCGGGCCACCGCCACCGGAAAATAAAGCCACATGCAGAACAGTCCCATCCAGGTGCAGATTTGCACCCAGGCCAGTTGCCGCATGGTCCGCGGCATTTCGCGGATGGACAGAAGAATCTCCCGTGCGCTCGCCGCCAGCCCCGAGTGCTCGAATTTTTGCCTTTGAAACTCGGCCAGATTGTCCGGCGGATATTCCTTGGTTGTAAAAACCGTCCACAGCACCGCGCCCAGAAACGCTCCCGCCCCAATGTAGAACGAAAGACGCACGGTGAACGGGATCGCACCCCCGGCGGTATTCGTCTGAAAGTGAAAGAAATTTGTCAGCAGGTAAGGCAGAGCCGACGCCACCACCGCGCCCAGCCCGATAAACAAACTCTGCATCGCGAACCCGCGTGTGCGCTGAAACTCGGGCAGCAGATCGGCCACGAAGGCCCGGAACGGCTCCATGCTGATGTTGATGCACGCATCCAGCACCCACAGCAGCCCCGCCGCCATCCACAGCGCGGAACTGCGCGGCATCAGGATCAGCGCCGCCGAACTCAGAATCGCCCCGGCCAAAAAGTAAGGACGACGCCGTCCCAGCGGTCCCCACGTGCGATCGCTGGCATGCCCGATAATCGGCTGCACAATCAAC
>Ga0187847_10002849_pt1 | contig 13632 bp, 9 predicted proteins | sample June2016WEW_4_10_FD_132458 | JGI IMG/M metagenome (GOLD analysis project Ga0187847, IMG submission 132458) | Peatland microbial communities from SPRUCE experiment site at the Marcell Experimental Forest, Minnesota, USA - June2016WEW_4_10 | ecosystem: Environmental > Terrestrial > Soil > Wetlands...
GATCAGTACTTCAAATTCAATCCCACGCAAGGAACGGCTTCAGGGTTTCATCAGTATGATTCGCAGTTGGAGGACTATTCGCGGAAAAGTGTGGATGCTCAGGTCGCATTTGCCAAGAGTTTTCTTGCGCGACTAGCCAATTTCGACAGCAAACAGCTTTCTACCGAAGAACGTCAGGACCACGAACTGGTTCTCAGCAATGTAAAGTCCACGTTATTGGCGCTCGATAACATTCGCGGCTGGGAAAAAAACCCGGACCAGTATTCGAGCGGCCTCACGCAAAGCGCTTTCACGATCATGTCGCGCAAGTTTGCCCCTCCCGAGCAACGGCTGCGTTCTCTGATTCAGCGCGAGAATCAGATGCCAGCGGCGCTGGCCGCAGGCAAGACAAATCTGAAGAACCCCCCGCACATTTACACCGAAATTGCGATTCAGCAACTTCCGGGCAATATCAGCTTTTTTCAACACGATGTTCCGGAGGCTTTCAAGGACGTAAAAGACGCGGAACTCCTGGCGCAATTTAAGAGCAGTAATGATGCGGTGATCGCAGCGCTGCGAGATTACGAGAATTTTCTGAAAAAGAATGTGCTTTCTGTTTCGAAGGGGGATTTTCGAATCGGCACGGAGAATTACCAAAAGAAGCTGCTCTATGACGAAATGGTGGACATCCCCATTGATCGCCTGCTTCAGATTGGATACGACGACCTGCATCGTAATCAGGAGTGGTTCAAGAAAGTCGCCGCCCAGATTGATCCGAAGAAAACGACAAAACAGATCCAAGATGAATTGGATGCGGACCATCCACAGCCGGATAAATTGCTGCAGACTTTCCGCGACGATTTGACAGGAATTAAACAATATCTAATCGATAAGCATATTGTGACGGTGCCTTCGCCGATCCTTCCAATTGTGCAGGAAACGCCTCCCTTTGCCCGTGCTTTGACTTTCGCTTCGATGGATACCCCGGGACCCTACGAAAAGGTCGAGACCGAAGCTTTTTTCAACGTGACTTTGCCAGAGCTGGATTGGTCGAACGAGAAGGTCGAATCGTTCATGGGGCAATTCAACCGCTCAACGATGATTTCCGTGGCAGTGCACGAGGTCTATCCGGGGCACTACGTGCAGTTCTTGTGGGTTCCTTCGGCGCCATCGAAAGTGCGTAAATTGCTGGGGTGCGGCTCAAACGCGGAGGGTTGGGCGCACTATAGCGAGCAAATGATGCTCGACGAAGGCTATGGCAACGGCGATCCCATGCTCCGGTTGGGTCAGTTGCAGGATGCGCTGCTACGCGATGCCCGCTACATCGTGGGAATTTCGATGCACACGGGGCGCATGAGCTTTGGTGAAGCCGTGCAATTCTTTCAAAAAGAAGGCTATCAGACCGCGACGGTTGCTGAGGTTGAGACCAAGCGCGGTACCAGCGATCCGACTTATCTTGTCTATACGCTGGGCAAATTGGAAATCATGAAGCTGCGCGCCGATTACAAGCAGAAGATGGGGGCCAAGTTCAGCCTGCAAGATTTTCACGATACATTTTTGAAACAGGGTTTTCCGCCGATAAAGATTGTGCGCGAAAGCATGTTGGGCGAAGGGGCTGGGCCGACTCTATGAAAGGGTCAGAGTACACGCGAAAGAACCTGTACTTCTGCTGCCTCGAAGAAATTTTGCTTTGTGATAAAACTACGTTCGTCATGATTTACTTGGGCGTGGATGGGGGCGGCAGCAAAACCTCTTGCTGGATTGGCGACGAAACTTCAGTATGGGGACGCGGACGCGCCGAGGGCAGCAATCTTTTAAGAGTAGGCGAGGCGAAAGCAAGACAGGCCCTTATGCGGGCGATCGAACTGGCGTGTGCCGATGCCAAAATTTCTCCCGACAAAATTGATTGTGCTTGCGTAGGACTCGCAGGGGCTGCACGAACTGAAGTGAGCAATGCAGTTCGGCGGGCCATGGCGGGCATTTTATCTGCGCCAGTGGAAGTCGTCGGCGACATGGTCATCGCCATGGAAGCTGCGTTTGAGGAAGGACCGGGCGTGGTCGTGATTTCGGGTACTGGATCCATCGCATACGGACGCGATTCCCATGGGCAAACAGTTCGCGTGGGTGGTTGGGGCCCAGCGATTTCGGACGAAGGTTCGGCGTACTGGATCGGCAAGGCCGCAGTGAAGGCGGCGCTGCGAGATTTCGACGAAGGGCAGCCGACTGTACTGCTTGAGGCGGTCATGAAGTCCTGGCAAGTGGAGACACAAGCGCAGACCGTGATGACGGCGAACGCGTCTTCGCCGCCGGCAGATTTTGCCGGTTTATGCCCAGGAGTATGCCTAGCCGCAGATATGGGTGATAGCTCGGCGCGCCGCGTTCTTGTGCAAGCTGGAGAAGAACTTGCCATGCTGGCCAACATCGCTATGCGGCGATTGTTTAAAGGAAACGGTGAAGTGAAAATCGCTATGGCGGGCAGTGTATTTGCGCATAGCCATATCGTTCGGGAATCGTTTGGCGGTGTTTTGAATAAAGAGCATGCTGACGCTAGGGTTCATTCGGCAGTAGTTGAACCCGTGAGCGGAGCATTGGCCTTGGCTCGCAAGATTGCCGCGCGAAAAACGGGAAAAGGCATGGCAGGATAGATGTCGATTTCCATGAGCGCGACGGAATCCAAGTCTGTAGTACTACAGATACCCGCAAACGGCCCCGCCTCATCTGTTAGTGAAGAATTCTCACTTAATCTACTAAAATCAAGAGACTTACCGGCGGATGCGATTGAATCTTTTTGTTGCGACCAACGGGCGCTGCTGGGGAAAAGCCGAAAGCTTCGTAGGGTGATTGTGGAGCATCCACATACGCCCAGGCACTTATCGCTGCCGATGCTGCGGCAATTATTCACCTTCGATCTGATGCAGGTTGCGCTCGCCCCGGCCGTTGCTTCGGATTTACGAATTGCGGCGGAGGAGCAGCTGATTCACCGATTGGAGACAATTTCGGCGGGTGAGAAAACGACGCTGGCCAGGCGGGCGTCGAGCCGCGTAGCTGGCGCGCTCTTGTTGGATGGCGATATACGCGTGATGCGCACGGCCCTGGAAAACGGCCGGGTCACCGAAGGCATCCTGGTAAAGGCAATGATGGCTGCGTCGTGTGAGGTGACGCTGATTGAGGCAGTCTGCTCACATCCTAAGTGGCAATTGCGAAGGGAAGTGCGAATTGCGTTGCTATTGAATGCAAAGACGCCTGCGGCGCATGCTGTACGCATCGCGAAGGCCCTTCCGCCCCAGGTTGCTCGTCAGACGTTGAATGACTCGCACTTACCGGAAGCAATAAAGCTGCATATCCGGCAGGAGATCGGTTAACAGAGATTCCGAACGCATAATCCTGAAAGCGAAGCAGAGTTACAATCTAGATATGCCCGACCAAAAAGACATCTCCCCGCTCGATGACTCTTCTCATAGACCTGCAAAGCATGTTTCCGGAGCGCATGAATTGTTGAAGTCGTTGCGCGAACGTATCGGCGAGCATCCTGAACTGGAAGAAGCCATTGTGGAACTGGAAACGGCGCTCAGTTTTCTGACAATCAAGACAGGTGGGATGTTGTAATCCCATTTCCTTTGGCGGGGATCTTCGCTTCGCGGTTAACGGATGTCGGAAATTCCCTGGACCGGTTGCAGCGTAGGAGCGTCGGACAATGCCGTCGGCGTCGCAGGTCTATTCTGGAACAATAGATCAGCGGTTGAACGCGAAGCGTAGTCCAGTACCCTGCCCGGCAAAATTCCCAAATACAGTGTGGCGAAGAGGCTCAGCGCGAGCGCGAGTCCCAAGCCAAAAGGTATGGGCGCAACCGGCGACTCCTCGCGTGGTTTGCGCATGTACATGACCACGATGATGCGGAGGTAGTAGTAGGCGGCAATGGCGCTGTTGATGAAGCCGATGATGGTGAGACCGACGAGGTTTGCTTTGATTGCCGCGCTGAATACGTAGAACTTGGCAAAGAACCCAGCCGTCATCGGAATTCCGATAAGCGAGAGGAGGAACAAGGTCAAAGTCGCAGCGAGCAGGGGTGATCGCTCCGCGAGGCCAGAGTAGTCGTCCATGGTGACACGGCGTTCACCCGTCCCGCCGAAGTGGCTGACGACGGCGAAGGCGCCGATATTAGTGACGGCGTACGCGGCGGTGTAGAACATGGCCGCAGGAATCGCGGTTTCGGGTAACGCGGCAAAGGCAACGAGCAAATAGCCGGCATGAGCGATGGAGGAGTAGGCGAGCAGACGCTTCACATTGTTCTGCACCAGGGCTCCAATATTGCCGAGCGTCATGGAGAGCGCGGCCGTCACCCAGATTAGCCAGATTCGTCCGGGAGCGTTGGCTTCAAACATCACACGCAACAGGACTGCGAACACAGCCGCTTTGGGCGCCGTGGACATGAATGCCACCACGGGCGACGGCGCTCCTTCGTAAACGTCAGGCGTCCAGATGTGGAACGGAGCGGCAGCGACCTTGAATCCCAAACCGACAAACATAAAGGCGACGCCCATGTAAGCGAGTACGGGGATGTTGCCCGAGCGGAGCACGTTGCCGATGACATCAATGGTGGTCGAGCCGGTCGCGCCAAACATTAGGGCGACGCCATAAAGGAAGAAAGCAGTTGCGAACGAGCCCAGCAGAAAATACTTAACGGATGATTCCGCGCTAATGGCGGCGCGGCGGCGGAATCCGGCCAGCACGTAAGTCGATATGGAAGAAATTTCCAGCGCAATGAAGATCAGCACCAACTCCATGGCGGAGGTCATGAGGCACATGCCGACCGCACCGAACAACATCAAGCCGTAGTACTCGCCGCCGCGGATTTCCTGCACGTTCAGGTATTCATACGACGATAGAATCACGATAGCGGTGATAGCGATGATGAGAATGTGGAAAAAAGTGCTGAAAGAATCGACCCGAACCATGTTCGCGAAGGCGTAACCGGGCGATTGAGCTTGAATTAGTGTGGCGGCGAAGGCGGCGAACGAGCCGATCAAAGCCAGGGCGCCGGAAAGACTGCGGCTGCGGCGATCATCGAGGAGCGGGTCGAGCAGCATGATAACCATGCCGAAGATCGACAGGACGAGCTCGGGCAGAATGCGGATATAGTCGGGATATTGCGGAATCATCAGAGTCGGGTTCACTGGCCCACCATCCTGGTGGCGACTTGCGCGGCAAAATTCGCATAAGGCGTGAGCGCGGCATGCACGGCTGGGTCAATCGCATTTAACCAAAGCAAAGGGGCAACGCCCATGACGAGGGCGACGATGCAAGCCGGTAGAACCGCGAGCTGTTCGCGCAAATTCATGTCAGGCAGCGAGGCGTTAACCTTGTGCGTGATTTGCCCGAAGAACACGCGCTGGTACATCCAGAGCAGGTAGCAGGCACTCCAAATCACTCCCGTAGCACCCAGAATGCCGTAAATGGGCCGGTCCTGAAAGGCTCCGCTCAAAACTAGAAACTCACCTACAAAGCCGTTGAGCAGCGGCAGGCCTACCGAAGCGAGCATGACGAAACAAAAGAACGTGGAATACACCGGCATGGGTGTGGCGATGCCGCCGAATTCGGAGATCTCGTAAGTGTGGCGGCGCTCATAGAGAATGCCGGCGAGCATGAACAATCCGCCAGTAGAGATACCGTGGGCCAGCATAATGTAAGTGGCGCCATCGAGTCCGGCCTGGGTGAAACTGAAGATGCCGAGTACCACGAAGCCCAAATGGCTGATGGATGAATAGGCAATCAGCTTCTTCATGTTGGGCTGCACCATGGCGACGAGCGCGCCATAGATAATGCCGATGAGCGCGAGAACCATGATCCACGGGGCATTGGCGCGAGCTTGCTCGGGAAAAAGGCCGAGATTGAAGCGCAGCAGGCCATAGGTACCCATCTTAAGGAGAACGCCGGCCAGTAAGACCGAACCGGCGGTGGGCGCTTCCACGTGAGCATCCGGCAGCCATGTATGGAACGGAAACAAGGGAACCTTTACGGCAAAGGCCACAAAGAAGCCCAGAAACAGCCACAGCGAAGCGGAGGAAAATCCGGCGACCTGGCCGCTGCGGACCGCGTTCTGAATGGTGACAAAGTCAAAGCTGCCCACGCGGGCGTAGAGCCAGAGAATGGCGGCGAGCATGAACACCGATGCGATCATCGTGTAGAGGAAGAACTTTACCGCAGCATAAACCTTGCGCCCGTGGCCATACATGCCGATGAGAAGCGCCATCGGAATCAGCGTGGCTTCCCAGAAGAAGTAAAAGGCAAACAGATCGAGCGCGACGAACACGGCGATCATCGCCGTCTCCAGAATCAGAAGCAGAATGAAGAATTCTTTCACGCGGTCGTGGATGGAGTGCCATGAAATCAGCACACAGAGCGGCGTGAGAAATGTGGTCAGTACGACCAGCCACATGGAAATGCCGTCCATGCCGAGGTGGTAATGGATGTTGGGGTGGTTGATCCACACCTTGTCGATTTCGTATTGGAATCCGGCGAGGTTGCGATGGAAATGCGCCGGCAGATGCAAAGACAAGAAGAAGTCCACCAACGAAATGAACAGCGCGAACCCGCGGATTTCGCGGTCGCGGCGGGGAAGCACGACGAGCAGGAGCGCGCCCGCGAGGGGGACGAAAGTGACGAGCGTCAGAATGATGGGGTTCCAGGTGTCCATGTTCATCGAGTTCCCACCGCCATCCAAGCCATAAAGACGATGATGCACGCCGCCCCGGCGGCCACCCAACCCGCGTAGGAGCGAATGTTTCCGGATTGCATATGGCGCATGGAGTCGGAGACTTCGCGTGCGCCTTCGGCGGAACCATCCAGCGTGGCGTCAATGATTCCCCGGTCAATGCCTTGCCAGAGCACGGCGGAAGAAAAGGCAATCAGCGGTTTGACGATAACGGCGGCATAGATTTCGTCCACGTAATACTTGTTGAGAACGGTGTAATAAAAGCCGCCGAGCTTGGCAGCGATTTCCGTGGGAAGCTCGGGACGGCGGTAGTACAACTGCCATGCCAGCAGGAAGCCAAGTACCCCGGCTCCAACAGAAATTGCGGTAAAGAGAAGTTCGGTGTTCTTGCCGGATTCTTCGCTTTTCGACGCAGGGCTCAGTGATTCGGGTGACGTTGATTCCGTTGAAACGGCGGGAGCATCGAAGCTATCCGCGCTGATCGTCGCCGTCGAATGAAAGACCGGTGCGAGGAAGTTCTCAAAGCGGTTGCCGATGCCTACCCATCCTCCTACGACGGAGAGAATGGCAAGGACCACAAGAGGCCCGAGCATGAGGGCAGGACTTTCGTGAACACCGCCATGACCATGGCCGTGATCGTCTCCGTGCGAATCGTGGCCATGACCGCCATGCTCGTGCGAATCATGTGCTTCTCCACGATATTCGCCAAAGAAAGTAATGAACCATTGGCGGAACATATAGAACGAAGTCAAGAAAGCCGTGAAGACGCCAACACCCCAGTAAATCAAGCTAACGCGCGACGCCTGCCAGAGAATCTCGTCTTTACTAAAGAATCCTGCCAGCGGCGGGATGCCAGCGATGGCGAACGTCCCAGCGGTCATGGTCCAGAAAGTCCACGGAATCTTGGTGCGCAGGCCGCCCATCTTGCGCATGTCCTGCTCCCCGCCAACCGCGTGAATTACGGAACCGGCAGCAAGGAACAGCAGGCCCTTGAAGAACGCATGCGTCATCAAGTGGAAGATTCCGGCAGAGAATGCACCCACGCCACAGCCCAGGAACATATAGCCCAACTGCGACACGGTGGAGTAAGCCAAAACTTTTTTTATGTCAGTCTGGGTAATACCGATCGTTGCGGCGAAAAACGCAGTCAAAGTGCCAATGATGGCAACGACCGTCATGGCTGAAGGCGCCCGGTCGAAAATCACGTGGGACCGCGAAACCATATATACGCCCGCGGTGACCATGGTGGCGGCGTGAATCAAAGCTGAAACCGGCGTCGGGCCTTCCATTGCATCCGGCAACCAGACATAGAGCGGAATCTGCGCGGACTTGCCGGCGGCCCCGACCATCAGAAGAATGCCGATGGCGGTGAACAATCCAGCATGGGTTTCAATATGCAAAGGCGATATGACGTGGGCCAGTTCCGCGTAATTCAAAGAGCCGAAGTGCTTGATGAGAAGAAACAAAGCAATGAGGAACCCGAAGTCGCCAATGCGGTTGACGATAAATGCCTTCTTGCCCGCGGAGGCCGCCGAATCCCTGAGGAAGTAGAACCCGATCAGTAAGTACGACGCGAGGCCGACGCCCTCCCACCCGATAAACATCAACAGGTAATTGCTGGCGAGGATTAGCGTCAGCATAAAGAACATGAATAGATTCAGATAGGTGAAGAAGCGATAGAAACCGCCTTCTTCCCACATGTAGCCGACTGAGTAAATATGAATCAGAAAGCCCACGCCTGTGACCACGAGCAGCATAATGAGCGAAAGCTGATCGAGGTAAAAGGCAAAGTCTACTTGAAAGGCACCGGCGCGAATCCAGGGCGCGAGAGTTTCTATATACGGGAGCGTAAGCGACGAGAACTGGCTCACCACCCATAAAGCCATGGCGAATGCCGCACCCGAAAATACGAGCGCAACCGTGGAGACGGCTTGCCGCGAGGAGCGCTTACCCAGGAAACCATTGATGGCCGCACCGGCGAGCGGCAGCAACGGAATCAGCCAGAGATGTAGATTCGGCGTCATAGTTTGAGCAGGTTTATCTGATCCACGTTCAAAGTTTCGCGGGTGCGGTAAACGGCGATGATAATAGCTAGCCCAACGGCGGCCTCGGCAGCTGCAACAACCATAACGAAGAAAACGAAAATCTGTCCGCTTAGCGCGTGCCATTGTGCGGCAAATGCGACAAAGGAGAGATTCACGCCGTTGAGCATGAGCTCAATGGACATAAAAATCGTAATCAGGTTGCGCTTGATGAGAAATCCTGTGACCCCGCAAGCGAACAGGATGCCGCTGAGAATCAAGTAATAGGAAAGCGGAACCATCAGCCCTCCTTCTTTTCTATCGCACGGGTTTGCGACTGGGCGTGACCGGCCAGCACGACCGCTCCCATGATGGCGATAAGAACGAGAATGGATGTGACTTCAAAAGGCAGTAGGTAATCGTGAAACAGGAGCCAGCCGATATCCTGCGGAGAACCGGGCAAAGCGCCGATCTCGACACGGCTGGTGCCAGAATGTTTGAGTAATATCCAGGCCATCAAAATGCTGCCGATGAGCATGCCGGGAACGCCGAAAATCCACGCCACGCGGCTGCCACCGGAGCGGGCTTCTTCGCCTGCGTTCAGAAGCATGATGACGAAAACGAACAGGACCATGATGGCGCCGGCATAGACGATGACCTGCACGGCGGCGACGAACTCCGCGCCGAGCAAGAGATATTCGGCCGCAAGTGCTCCCATCACGACGACGAGCGAGAGCGCGCTATCAATAGGATGGTGTTGCAAGAGCAGATTGACCGCCCCCGCCACGCAGACTGCTCCGAAAATTAAGAACAAAATCAGGTGCATGATTATTTGCTTACGACTTGAGCGCAACTATGAATGCTGTAATGACCAGATTCGCAATGGCCAGCGGCAAGAGAAATTTCCAACCGAAGGCCATGAGTTGGTCATAACGGAAGCGCGGCAACGTGCCGCGCACCCAAATGTATATGAACATGAACACAAAAACTTTGGCCACAAACCAAAACACGGGCAGAATCGTTTGCAAGATGTATGGCCCGAAGATTGGCCCGTGCCATCCGCCAAGGAACAAAATTGTCGCCAGGCATCCAACCGTGATCATGTTGGCGTATTCCGCCATAAAGAACATGGCAAATTTCATGGCGCTGTATTCGGTGTGGTAGCCGGCGACAAGCTCGGTTTCCGCTTCCGGTAAATCAAATGGAATACGATTGGTTTCAGCGTAGGCGGCCATCAGGTAAATGAAAAAGGCAACGAATTGGCCGCCGTAAAAGATGTTCCACTTGGGAATAAATCCCCAAAAATGACCGGCCTGTGCGTCCACAATTTCGCGCAAGCTGAAACTGCCAGAGAGAATCAGAACCCCAACCAGAGAGAGACCGAGGGCTATTTCATAGCTGATCATCTGCGCGCTGGCGCGGAGTCCGCCGAGTAGGGAATATTTGTTATTGGACGACCAGCCCGAGAGCGCAATGCCATAAACGCCCAGAGAAGTCAGGCCGAGGATGATGAGCAGCCCGATGTTGACATCAGTGATTTGCAGCGGTGTATAGATATCGCCCAATACGACCCAATTGCCAAAGGGAATGACGGCGATGGACGTCAGAGCGAAGGCCACCGCGATCATGGGCGCTGCGATGTATAGCGTTTTGTGGACGTGCGGCGGCGTCAGGTCTTCTTTAAAAAGGAATTTCACCCCGTCGGCGGCGGGTTGCAGCAGGCCGAATGGTCCGACACGCGTGGGACCCCAGCGGTTCTGCATGTGTCCCACGACCTTGCGCTCCAGCCAAACGGTATAAGCAACCGCGGTCAGCAGGATGAAGAACACCAGCGCGATCTTGATTACAGAAACGAGAATGAAAATTCCAACATTCACGATTGCGTTTGTCCTAACCTGGCTTAGTCGGCTGCCACTTCTTCGGGTGTACGGTTACGATTTTCCATAACAGAATTCAACGCCCGGGAATACCGCCCCAGGGTCCCCGAAGTGAATAAATTATCGTTTGCGGGAACAATCAAATCCGGATCCTGCTCGATGCCCGCGCCGCCTTGCGATAGTTGCGTGTGCTCGTCATTACCAGCGAGCAAATTCAGGCGAGATACGCGATAGGCCGGAACGATGCGCTGAATTTCATCGAAAATCGCCATGGGATCGAAGGGACTCATTTTCGATTCAAGTCCATTGGCTTCGAGCCATACGCTATGACGGTCGGCTTCGCCGGACTGCGCGCCACGAGACTGGCCCATGTCCGCCGATTCGCCGCGACCGAAGGGGACGAGGCCACGCACATCGAAGCCCATGGCGTCGGCGATGCGGACAATCATTTCAAAATCCGATTTCGGGCCATTGACTTCGCTGGCTTTCTTAACGATCTGTAAGTCGCCGCAGGTGTTGGTGACGGTGCCGGATTTCTCATAGAGGTTCGTGGCGGGCAGCACTACGTCGGCGATGGTCGCAGTCTCGGTTAGAAACATATCTTGTACGACCAAGAAGCTGCCCGAAAATGCATCCGGACGCAGACCGTAGCGGGCCACCGGATTGGACCCGACAACATAAAGCGCCTTTAACTTGCCGGCTTTTGCGCGATCAGCCATTTGCGAGATTGTCAGACCGGCTGAAGCAGGGAGCGCCCATTCGCTTTGTGCAGTGGCAACAGGCACGTATCCAGGAAGGAGGTCTGGGTAAAGACCCATGTCAGCGGCGCCACGCGAATTCGAATAGTCGGCGAGGGCGATGATTTTCGCGCCTGGAATGCTGGCTGCAAAATGAGCGAGCGAGGTGACCGCTTTACCGCGGATTTCAGAACCAAAGACGATGACCAGATTTTGCTCACCGCGCAGCTTGTCGCGCAACGCGGACCAGCCGGTGTCGGTGCCTAGCGAACCGAGGACAGAGTCGTCTCCCGCTAGATACGCAGCTATTTTTGGCTCGGCTTCCGCTGGAATCAAACCGAAGGTCGTTGCTTGGCGCCGCAGCTTGATCTCTCGCGAATTCACCACGTAGAGCTTTGCGCCGTGCAGCCGAACGTTGTTGCGAATCTGCCAAGCCAGTAACGGATGCTGCTCGGTAGGATCGTTGCCAATCAACAAAACCGCCGGCGCGTTGTACACGTCGCGCATGCTGGCAGTGATTTCCTGTTTGCCGGATACTGCGGATGCGAGGGCAGGGAAGTCGGCAGTACGGTGATGGTCAATGTTGTTGGTCTCGAGCACCACGCGCGCGAATTTCTGCAAGAGATAATTCTCTTCGTTGGTTGTATGCGTCGAGCCGATCACGCCGATAGCCGAGCCGCCGTCGCGCATGCGAACTTCATTCAGCTTCTTGCCTACGAGTTCGAACGCTTCCTCCCATGTCGAGGGAGTGAGCTTGCCGTTCTTGCGGATGAGAGGCTGGGTAAGGCGGTCTTCATGATTGGCGAAATCGAAGGCATACCGGCCTTTCATGCAAAGAAAGTCGTTGTTGATACCACTCTTATCGCGATTGTCGCCGCGAACGATTTCCGACCCGTCGTCTGCCCGACGCACACCCAACGTGGTCTTGCAGCCGTCAGCGCAATGGGCGCAGGTCGTACCCACGTGATTCATTTCCCAGGGACGAGTCTTGTAACGATACGCGCCGGAGGTGAGCGCCCCAACCGGGCAAATGTCGATGCACATGCCGCACTCTTCACACTCAAGGTGGTCTTCTTTGTTGGGCGCGATGACGGAACTGACGCCGCGGTTCTGCACGCCCAGCGCCCAAACGTCCATGCCCTCACCGCAGACCCGCACACAGCGATAGCACAAGATGCAGCGCGGACGGTCGAAGTAAACCACCGGCGACCATTGTTGTTCGTCCTTGTGGTTCTTCGGTTCCATGTATTTTGATTCGGCAGCGCCGTAGCTGAAAGTCATGTCCTGCAATTCGCACTCGCCGCCGGCATCGCATACCGGGCAATCCAGCGGATGGTTGCCGAGTAGTAGCTCGACCATTCCTTTACGAGCCTGCTTGATCTCTTCGCTATCGGTAACCACCGCCATGCCTTCGCCCACCACCGTGGTGCAGGCGGTTTGCAGCTTGGGCATCTTCTCCACGCGGACGAGGCACATGCGGCATGCGCCCTGCAGAGACAGATTCGGGTAATAGCAGAAGGAGGGGACTTCGATGCCCACGTTCTTGCAGGCATCAATGAGCAGTGACCCTGCCGGGGCAGTGAGCTTCTTGCCATCCACGGTGAGACTTACGAGTTTGGGTGCGTCAGCCATGAAATTCGTCTTTAAACCAGTGCCGGCTCTGCAGTTTTTTCATAAGGACAAGGCCTGCCGTCCAAGTGATCTTCAAATTCTTTGCGGAATTTTTTCACGAATGCCATCATGGGCATCGCTGCTGCGTCGCCAAGTGGGCAAAATGTCCGGCCCAGCATGTTTTCCGAAAGGTAATACATATTGTCGATGTCTTTCTTCAACCCTGCGCCGTTGTGGAAGCGAGTGAGCGTTTTTTTCAGCCAGTCAGTACCTTCCCGGCAGGGTATGCACCAGCCACAACTTTCGTGCTGGTAAAACCTCATCGTCCGCAAGGCGAACTTCACCATGCAAACCGTGTCATCGAGAACGACGACTCCACCGGAGCCAAGCATCGATCCGGTTTTTGCGACAGAATCAAAATCCATGGCGACATCAATTTCTTCGGGAAGCAAAATCGGGGTGCTCGACCCGCCGGGGACAACAGCTTTCAGCTTGCGGCCATTCGGAATGCCGCCGCCGACCTCATAAATCATCTTCTTGAGGTTGTAGCCCATGGCGAGTTCGTAAACGCCCGGTTTTTCCAAATCTCCGGCGAGACAGAATAGACGCGTGCCGCCGTTCTTCGCCGGCCCAAGACCGGCATACCATTCCGCGCCACCCAGAAGAATATGAGGAACACTGGCCAGCGTTTCGGC
>Ga0187847_10002850_pt1 | contig 13628 bp, 12 predicted proteins | sample June2016WEW_4_10_FD_132458 | JGI IMG/M metagenome (GOLD analysis project Ga0187847, IMG submission 132458) | Peatland microbial communities from SPRUCE experiment site at the Marcell Experimental Forest, Minnesota, USA - June2016WEW_4_10 | ecosystem: Environmental > Terrestrial > Soil >...
AAGCTCTACTCCGGAGGCAGCAACATTCCTTTTTCAAGATGCCGGGTGATACGGGCGTAGGTGGCCGCGTGCGGATCGTGGGTGACCATCACGACGGTTTTCTTGAAGTCTTCATTCAGGCGCTTGAGAATCTCGAGGACTTCCGTGGCGGAGTGGCTATCGAGATCGCCGGTGGGTTCGTCGGCGAGCAAGAGAGTTGGGTCGCTGGCAATGGCGCGCGCGATGGCGACGCGCTGTTCCTGTCCGCCGGAGAGTTGCTTGGGCAGGTGATGTACGCGGTCTTCGAGACCGACGAGCTTCAGCGCGGTCATAACGTGGTCGCGGCGTTGGGCGGCGTTGAGTTTGGTCAGCAAGAGCGGCAGTTCCACGTTCTCGAAGGCGGTGAGAACAGGAATGAGATTGAACGTTTGGAAGACATAGCCGATGTGCGTGTTGCGCCAGTGGGCAGATTGAGAATCGCTGAAGCGAAAAACATTTTCGCCGAGCACGAGCAATTCTCCGCTGGTGGGTCGATCAATGGCGGCAATCATGTTAAGCAGCGTGGTCTTACCGGAACCCGAAGGCCCCATCAGCGCCATGAATTCGCCGGCGGCGATGTCAATGGAGACATCGTCGAGGGCTTTGACTTCGAAGGCGTCGCGCTTAAACACCTTGCTGACATTCCTTACCTGAACAACTTTGGTTTGGGTTGCGACGTTGCTGGCAGTGGTTGCGTTCATAACTAGGATTGCCCCTTCAATTTGATCTTGTCGCCATCTTTGAGATTGGCCGGTCCGGCAGTGATGACGTTTTCGCCGCCAACCAGGCCGCTGACTAAAACTCCGCCGCTCCGCTGCGAAAGAATCTGCACTTCACGCATGAGGGCCTTGCTGTTGAATGCGATAAAGACAACTTTCTTGCCGCCGATATCGCGGATTGCATTGGTGGGAACGAAAACGCCGGTCGGACCGGATTTCACTGTCTTGTCTTCAGGCGCGAGGAATTTGACGGTCGCGTTCATATCAGGCCGCAGGTAGCTATCCGGGTTTAGGATTTGCACTTTCACCTGCACGGTGGCTTTCTGCCGGTTGGCCTCGGGAGAAATCTGGGCGATTTCGCCTTGGTATTTGCGATCGGGATAGGCGTCGAGGGTGATAACGCCCTTTTGATTCTGTCCAAGCTTCGAGAAGTCGTCTTGCGCAATGTCGAGCTCGACCTGAATATCATTCAAATCCGCGAGTGCCACCACCGAGCCTTGCGGACCGCCTTCGGCGGCGCTGGCGAATTGCGCGGTAATCAACTCGCCTTTCTCTGCGGTGCGTTCCAGGATGGTGCCGCTTACGGGAGCGCGGATTACGGTGGCGTCGAGAAGCGTCTTAGCATAGTCGGCCTGACCTTTTGCCTGCTCGTAAGCTCCTTTGGCCCGAGCGATTTCTTCCTGGCGCGGCCCGATCTTCATCAACTCAAAACTCTTGGTAAGAGAATTAACTCGTTGCTGATCGGCTTCGTATTTTGCGGTCGCGTCGTCGAATAGTTGTTTGGAAACGACTCCCTGCGCCCAAAGAGCTTTGGTACGGTCGAGTGTGGCTTTATCGTCTACAAGTGTGGCTTGAGCTTCGTCGAGATTGTGCTGCGCCTGATCCACTTCCTGTGGGCGCGACCCGTTCTGCAACTCTTCTAAGTATGCGCGGGCGCTGTCGGCAGCGCCTTTGGCCTGTTCGTATTGCGCCCGGAATTCTTCGTCTTGCAGGCGTACCAGAACTTGATCCTCTTTGACCCGGTCACCTTTCTCTACGCCAATCCAGGCAACCAATCCGGTGACCTTGGAGTTCACGTTGATTTTGTGATGGGCTACGACATATCCGCTGGCGGAGAGAACAATGCCGCCGACGTCTGCGCTTTCGGCGGTGGCGCGAGCAGTTTCAACTTCGGGAGTGTCGGAAGAGAAAAGACGGACACCGAGGGCGATAATTCCGAGAAGGATGACCACTGAGATCCCAATGACGATGGAGCGGCGAGCCCAAGTTGGGCCTTCGCCATCGGAGTGGCGAGCGGAGCGGTCAATCTGTAAGCCTTGCAGGTCGTGATGTTTGGCGTCAGTCGGCATTTTTGGCGTCGTCGTTCTTCATGAGTCGTTCATCTTTCTCTTTCCTTACCAGCTCGAAGCTACTCGCGCAACGCGGCCAGGATGTCTCTTCTTGAGGCTTGCCAGGCAGGTGCGATGCCGCCGACTAATCCCATAAAGACGGCGAAGATCACTGCGCCGCCAATTACAGCGGGCGTCATCCGCAGGCTAAATACAATCTCGCTGAAAGTTACAGCGTTAGACGTGCCGGTCGTCATTCCGTCGAAGGGAAGCATCAAAATGATGCCGACGGCGGCGCCGAGCAGCGACAGCACGACTGATTCAAAAACGAAAGACGTAAGAATGCTGGGCCGGGTAAAGCCGATGACGCGAAGTGTGGCGATTTCACGTGAGCGGTAAGCCACTGCCGCATACATGGTATTCATGGCGGCAAAACTCGACCCGATGGCCATGATGATGGCGACCATAATTCCCACAAATTTAATGGGAGCGCCGGAGCTGGTTTGCTTTGCGTAGTACTCGGGCTCAAGCAGGCCATCCATTTTCAAGCGCTGGTCGTCGCTGACGCGATGTTTGAGGGCGTCCGCGCTCACAGCGTCAGTGGCGCGAAGGTAGGCGGACGAATAGCCACCCTGTCGGTCAAAGTCAGAGGCCATTTGATTAACGTCGCCCCAGATTTCCGATTCGTAGGCATTGCCGCCCGCATCAAATACGCCGACTACGGTCCACGGGCCTTTGCCGAACTGGATGGTATCGCCGACACTGGCGTGGGAAAAGCGCTTCTGAATGGAATCGCTGACCACGACTTCGCGCTGGCCGGGCGTGAACCAGCGGCCTTCCTTGAGCTTTACGCCGGGCCGCATTTCGAGGCCATCGGGCATCATGCCGCGCACAGTCACATTGACTTCGCCCGTGCCATCTTTGCGCGGCAGGACGATGACGACGACGAGCTCCGCCGAGGCCATAGGCTCGCCTTTTGAATCTTTGGCGATGCCGGGCAATTCACGCAAAGTGGGATACAGCGACGCGTCAAAGCCGCCGGAGAGTTCGGCGATGGAGCCTTTCCGAAGCACAAGTACGTTGAGCGGGTCACCAGTGTTGACGAAGGCACGATTGAGTCCCGCGAGGAGAGCCATAAGGAAGATCGCGGTGGTGACGGTCAGCGCGATGCCCAAGGCAGTCATGCCGGTGAGCCCTTTGCGCATCTTCAAATTGCGGAGGTTGTATTTGATGGGGATTGCCATAGAAATTTTCAGCCGATGTGGCGCAGACCCTCCACGATACTGGTTCGCGATGCGTTATAAGCGGGGATAAGGCCGCTAAGGAGTCCGACGAAGGCCGCTACCAGCAAGGCAACCAGCATGGTGGGCGGAGTGACGCGGAAACCGGCAGGCACACCCACCGCGACCGGAGACTTGCTTAGAAATAAAGTTAAAAGCACAGTGCAGCCGATGCCGAGCAGGCCGCCGATCACTGCGAGCGCGACTGATTCTCCTACGAAAAGCGACAAGACGCGTTGCTTGGTGAATCCCAGAGTTTTTAAGACGGCAACTTCGCTGGTGCGCGAACGGACGGACATCGCCATGGTATTTGCCGAAACCAGCAGAATCGTGAATACGACCGCGCCGCAAATACTGAGAATGAAGGCTTTGACGTTACCCAATTGCGCAATGAACGAAAGCCGGAAAGCATGTTCGCTCTCGGATTTTGTCGGCGCTGGGGCATTGTGAAACATGTCGTCGATCGCTTTCTCGACTTCAGGAACATCGTTCTCGGTTTCGACACGCGTGTCGTAGAAGCCCGCTGTTCCTTTGAACCAGGGAACCGCCTCTTCGAGATATTTCGCGTTGAAGTAGAGAATGCGGGGCGGAGGGTCCATGGTGTAGATGGCGCGAATGGTCAGTTCAGGGTTGACTTCGAAAATCGTGCCGAGCAGCGTGATGCGGTCCCCAATCTTCCATCCGTACTTCTTCGCCAGATCGACATCCACCATGGCTCCCGCGCGATCACGCTGCCAGGAGGCAACTTGATCGGGTGGGACAATTTTGTCGGATGCGACCTTCAGGTATTCGTCTGGGTCGGTGGCCATCTGCGTGAAACTATGCTCGGGGCGATCGTCTATGTATTTGCCGCCGAACCACGTCATAGGGACGACGGCAACAACGCCGGGGACTGTCCGAATTTTGTCGCGATAGTAAGAAGGCAGAAAATTTGCAAGCGACGTCTTATGCCGGGTAATGACCCTCTTAGCGGATTCCGGTGCGCCTTGATCGAGATAAAAAGTGCGCCAGATGGTCATCATGAGGGTAAGCAGGAGCAGGGAAAAGCCGATGCTAAGAATGGTTAAGACGCTGCGCCGCCTATTGCGGAACGCACTCTTCACGATGAATCCAGCAAGAGTCATAAAACAACCGGAGTTAAATTAAACTCGATCCAATTAACCAATGTGACGCAATCCTTCCACAATGTTCACACGCGAGGCGTGATAGGAGGGAATAATCGCACTTAAGAACCCTACCAAGCCCGCCACGACCAAAGCTACCAACATGGTGCCGGGTGTGACTTTTGCGGCAGAAAACATCATTCCGAACCCCGGCGCGTGCGAAACGAGGTAGATCAATACATATCCACCTAAAGCTCCCATGAGTCCGCCAACGAGGGCGAGAGTGATGGCTTCGCCTACGAACATCCCTAAAATTGTTTCCCGGCGAAAGCCCAGCGTTTTCAGAACTGCGACTTCCCGAGTCCGCTCGCGGATGGACATTGCCATAGTGTTGGCCGAAACGAGAAGGATGGTAAACACCACGGCAGCACAAATGCTCAGAATGAATGCTTTTACGTTGCCGAGCATGGCGACGAAGCCTAACTGAAAAGCTTTTTCGCTTTCGGTTTTGGTGGGCTGCGGGGAATCGTGAAACATATCATCCACAGAAGTGGCGATCTTGCTGACGTCCTGCGGATTGTCGGCAAGAATTCCGAAAGTTCCCGCGGTGCCTTTGAAGAACGAAACCGACTCCTCGAGATATTTTGAGTTGAAATAGACCGATTGATCATCAGGGTCGCTCGAGAAAATTCCACGAACGTATAGCTCGAGATTGACGGGATAGATGGTGCCTTTGAGCACGATCCGATCGCCAATCTTCCAGTTGTATTTCTTGGCCAGGGTGGAATCGACGACTACACCCTGGCGATCATGCTGCCAAGCCGCAACCTGATCGGCGGGGATGGTGAAGTCGGTATAAGTCTTGAAGAACTCGTCCGGGTCGGTTCCGAACTGGGCGAAGAAGTGCTCCGGCTTCTCGTCGATGTATAACCCACCAAACCAAGACACAGGCACTACGGAAACTACGCCAGGCACGGCGCGAATTTTCTCGCGATAGTAAATCGGCAGGGCAAAAGTGAGCGAAACCTTGTGGCGGACGACGAGGCGCTGGGCCGACTGCACGCTACCTTGATCGATATAGAAGGCACGCCAAATGGTCATCATCAGAGTGAGCAGAAGCAGGGAAAAGCCGATGCTCAGCACCGTGAGAATGCTGCGGCGCTTGTTGCGGAACGCGTTCTTGCTGACGAAGCCGGTCAAGGTCATGGCTGAACTCCGGGAGAAGACCTAGGCTGCTCCAACAGCATAGACGAAGCGCTTCGACCCGACAACCGGAAGTGAGTTTACATCCTCATTTTCATAGGGTTGCAGGTGCCGCGCCAGTGGAGAAAGTCAGGGCGGGGAAGTGACAAATGTCAGGTGGGAAAGCGCCATGACCTTCGTAACCGAAAGCCGCTAGTTTCGAGGGGATTTCAGGGGTTGCGGAGCTATTCTAGGCGCAGGTTTTCCCCGAATTTTGAGCGTGTCCGGCGGACGAAGTCCGCCAAAAAGGTCAGAAAAAGAGATGGAGAACAGAGTCGGCCGTTTTGAAATTCTCAGTGAACTATCGCGTTCGGAACGAGGCTGCGTTTATAAGGCCACGGATTCCGAGAGCGGTCAGACAGTCGCGCTGAAAACCGTCAAGCTGGAATACCTCGGGAACCAGGCTGCCGCTTTCATGCAGCGGGTGCAAGCCGAGGCCGAGGCCGCGAAAGCACTGAACAGTCCAAACGTCGCGGTCATGTATGGCACCGGAGATTTCGACGGGCATTTTTGCGCATCGCTCGAATATATCCAAGGCAACAGCGTTTACACAACATTGAGCCGGCAAGAAGGGTTTTCCATCTGGGACATTCAGGACATCACCCGCCAGGTTTGCCAGGCGCTTGATCATGCCATTGGGCACAAAGTTGCGCATGCCAGCCTGGAGCCGGCAAAGATCATGTCGGGGTGGGACGGCACGGTCAAGATTCTGAGCTACGGTGTCTCGACCATGGGCGAATATGCGGTGGAGGCCAGCGGTAAGCCGGCAGAGATTCTTTACTACATGTCGCCAGAGCAATTGAGCGGCGGGACCCTGGATGTGCGGTCGAATTTATTTACGCTGGGCGCGATCTTGTACGAAATGGCGACGGAGCAAAAGCCATTCCCTGGAGACGATTCGGAGCAGGTGAGGCAACAGATTCGGGAAACGATGCCAGCGCCGCCGATTCAGATGAACGGCAAGGTGCATCCGGTATTAAGCGAATTAATCATGAAGGCGCTGGCCAAAGATCCGGCCGCGCGCTACCAGTCGGGCAAGGAACTGGTGCTCGACCTGGAAAAATGCAAAGACTCACCGCAGAAGAAAGCTGAAACCAAAAAAATGCCGGGCGCAGAGGCGCCGAAGGGTTTGATGGGCGCGCCGATAAAGAAAGCGCAGCCTGTGACTCCGGTGGTTGCGAAGGCGCCGGAAGCAGTGGCGACACCGCAGGTGGCGGCTCCGGCTCCAGCTACAATTCCAGCCCCAGCGACGATGGCGGCCGCAGCAGGTGTGGGAGCGAGCCCGACAGCAAAGTCTGTCGCGGGCCTCGAAAGTAATTCTCAGGCGCCGTCTTCTACTTCTGAGGAGACGTCGCATACGACGACGCCGCAAATGACGATGTCTGCGGCGACGGCGGAGCCTGAGGTAGAGACTCCGAAGATCTCAATCGATCCCGCCATGGCGGAAAGCGCGCCGGCCGCAGCGGCACCGGGACGCAGTTTCTCCGACATGAATGAATTGCCGCCGATGAAGCCCGTGTTCATCGCTCCGAAAGCTCCCGAACCGCCAGCCGAAGAAGCTGCGCCGGCAGAGGCGGCGCACGCTGCAGTGTTCAAGGGAGCGGCCGCGGCGGAAGAAAAGCCCAAGCTTCAGCCTAAGGAGATTGCCAGGAAAGCGGCGGAGGAAATCAACAAAGTGCCGCCCAAGTTCTTCATGTATGCAATTGCCGGAGCGTTGGGTTTCATCTTGCTGGCCATCGTCTGGATCGCGTTCAAAATTCACGCGGATAACGCCGATGATGACGCGACATCAGCGCCATCTGCTTCTTCGGCGCCTGCCCAAGCTGCGGCTCAGCGCCCCGCGCCGCCAGCCGTAGCACCGGCGCCCTCTGCTCCGGACGCAGCCACGACCACCGTCGATGCCGCGGCGAATGCGGCGCCTCCCGCGGAAACCACAGAACAATCGCAGGTAGAAGTGACGCCACGGTACGCCAAGAAACGGCACCAGAAGACGGTAGCGGCCGCTCCAGCGATCATTGCCGGGCAATTGTCAGTGACTTCGGCGCCAGCCGGCGCGCAAGTGCAGATTGACGGGCACGCCGATCCCTCATGGTTGACTCCTTACAACATGGATAGTCTCGCGCCGGGCTCACATACCGTGGTCATCAGCAAAGCCGGTTATGGAACAGAGACACGCACGCTGAGTGTTACAGCGGGAAGCAAGGCGATGCTTTCAGTGCAACTGGCGGCGATGCAGGCTTCGATTTCGGTGACGAGCACTCCGACGGGCGCGGCCATCCTGATGGATGGAAAAGACACCGGCAAAGTCACGCCGGCCCAGATTTCGGTGGACAAGCCAGGCAATCACACTTTCGTATTGCGGAAGCAGGGTTATCTGGATGACTCGACCACCCAGAATCTCCAAACGGGCCAGACTTTGCGTTACGGGCCGGCGCTGCGTGCTCTGGGATCCGCTGACGACATTAAGTACGGTGGCAAGTTCAAGAAAATGTTTGGCGGCGGTGACATGGCAAGCATGGGCGGAGTGGACATTAAGACGCAGCCCAAGGGCGCGCAGGTCGCAGTGAACAATCGCATTCTCGACAAATATTCGCCGGTGGAGTTCTATCTCAATCCGGGCACGTATGTCGTGGATGTGACCCTGTCGGGGTATCAGGGAATTCACCGCGTGGTGACGGTGGACAAGGGCGGCAAAGTGGTGATTGACGAGACCCTTCAGCCGGAGTAAGCGAAAGACGCAGTAAAGACAAAGATTTCGAGGTTGCCTCCTGAGAGCGGCCCGCTTCGATGGTTTTCGGAGCGGGCCTTTTTTATTCCTCTCTCATACGCGTATGCCCGGTACGCGTTCAACCCAGTTCGCTTCTAGCTCAGTTCGCGCTTAGCGACGAAATGCCCGCTGGTACCCCGCGCGATAGCCGTTGGCGTATTCCTGCTCGTAAGCAAACTTATCGCCATATTCACGGTGGTAGCCGCGGTCTTCGTGCGCGTACTTCCCGCGCGGAAACGGCTGGAATGCCTTGCCGTGGAACAAGTCCTGGCGTCCGACCAGAGAGCCATCTTCAAAACCGATGACGTGCGCAACCCTGACGGACGGGTCCCGGTAACCTTGTTGCGCCTGCGCTGCGCCGCCGAGACTTATGGCCAGAACGGCTGTGCCCAGAAACATTGTGAGTCTTTTCTTGTGCGAAGCCTTGCCTTGCGAAACCTTGCCTTGCAACATGACAATTCCTCCCGAGGATGGCCGCTGTGCGCCTTGTCTGCCGCGCCATCCGACTTATAGTTATAGACACCAGTGCCGGGGAAAAGTCGCTGTGTGCTATAGCGTTGATGTGGGTGGGTGTTAGACTTTGAAGTTTTGATGTCCGCGATGTTTTGGGAGCAATTTTCATGGAAATTAAGCAGGTTGGCGTCATTGGCGCGGGGACGATGGGGAACGGCATTGCCCATGTATTTGCCCGGAGCGGTTACAGCGTAATGTTGTGTGACCTAGAACAGAGATTTCTTGACCGGGCTTTGCAGACCATTGAGAAGAATCTGGAACGCGAGGCCAGCAAAGGCAAAATCACAGCCGACGAGAAGGCCGCTGCCCTTCAACGCATTTCGCCGGTGACGGACCGGAGCAAACTGGCAAGCTGCGATCTCATTGTCGAAGCCGCGACGGAAAAATTTGAGATTAAGTCGGAGATGTTTCGCGAGCTCGACCGCATCTGCCGTCCGGAAGTGATTCTTGCCTCGAACACGTCTTCGATTTCGATTACTAAACTTGGTGCCTTGACTAAACGTCCCGATAAGGTCATCGGGATGCATTTCTTTAATCCAGTGCCGGTGATGAAGTTGGTGGAAGTCATCCGCGGCCTGGCCACATCGCAGGAGACGTTTTCTGAAACTCGAAACCTGACGCTAAAGCTCGAAAAAACTCCGGTCGAGGTGAACGACGCGCCGGGGTTCGTATCCAATCGTGTGCTCATGCCGCTGCTCAACGAAGCCATGTACGCGGTCATGGAGGGCGTCGCCACCCCCGAAGCCATTGACGAAGTCTTCAAGCTGGGCATGGCGCATCCCATGGGACCGCTGACACTGGCGGATTTCATCGGCCTTGACGTCTGCCTCGACATCATGCGGGTGCTGCTCGACGGGCTGGGCGATCCGAAGTATCGGCCTTGCCCGCTGCTCATCAAGATGGTGGATGCGGGCTGGCTGGGGAGAAAGAGTGGAAGAGGATTCTATAAGTATTCGTGAACGAGCAAACGATGCGTGGGTGTATGCTCTCGCAGCCATTCTTGGCATCGCAGCCGGCCTTCTTGACGTTAAACTCGGCGACTTGCTGCTGACAGCGATGTTCGTGCTTGCATCCACGATGTTGCTGGGCACGTTGCGGCCGCGGCGGCCGTGGCGCTGGATACTTGTGGTCGGCGCATTTGGCCCCATCGTCCAGTTGATGGCATTCCTGCTGCTCACCGTCAAACCTTACCGCGCGCAGATCTACGAGTCGTTTCTCGGATTTCTCACCGGGGTGGCCGGCGCTTATGGTGGTGCAGTTCTGCGCCACGCCGTTAATGAACTCCGGAAATGAAGACTGGCCGCCGACCACGCCGAGTGCGCAGGGAAAAGAAGAAATAAAAGTTTATTCGTTGCGCGCCTCCATGGAATGACAGGCAATCAGAAATTTCTTTCATTTCTCTGCGTGCCCAGCGTCTTCGGCGGTGAAGATTTTCACTCAAAGGTCTGTAGATAGTCAGAAAGACACTCCCGTTTCCACAGGGTGAGCGAGTATGCTTTCGAGCATGGGAGTTTCCGTATCGGTGCTGGCCAGCGGGAGCCGTGGCAACAGCGCCATTGTCGAAAGCTCACGCACACGCATCCTGGTGGATGCGGGAATTTCCTGCCGCGAAACCTTCAAGCGGATAAAAAGCTGCGGCGACGATCCGCGCTCGCTTTCGGCCATGGTGATTACCCACGAGCACTCCGACCACGTGGTGGGGTTGAGGGTGTTGGCCAAGAAACTCGAGATTCCGGTATTCATGACAGGTGCCACGCATCAGGCCTGGGCGCGGGCTGAACGGGACCAGAAAGGCGAATTGCCCGAGCTGCCGAAACTGGAGAAATTCTGCGCGGGGCGCGAATTCCGGATTGGCGATATAGACGTCGCTCCCTTTACCATTTCGCACGACGCCGTGGACCCAGTCGGATTTACCTTCCGCAGCGAAGGAATCAAGATTGGGATCGCCACCGACTTCGGATTTGTTTCTGAAAACATGAAGCACAGCCTCCGGGGATGCCACATTCTGGTGATTGAATCGAATCACGACCGGGAGAAGTTGCGGAATGGGTCGTATCCCTGGTCCGTGAAGCAGCGGATCATGGAGCGAACGGGGCACCTTTCCAATGAGAAATTAGCTGAATTTCTTGCCACCGACTATGACCGGAGCGCATCCTATATCGTACTGGCGCATCTTTCAGAAGAGAATAATCACCCGGAAATCGCGTTGCGGGTGGCTCAACAGGCGTTGGGCGAGCGTGATTTGGGCAATCGTCATCTGGGAGATCAGCAAGCAACGCTTTGGGGCCATCAAGTATTAGTGGCGGGTCAGGCAGCGCCGTTGCAACCCATCCGGTTGTAGCGGGTTAGTAGGTATTGGGCACATCAGTATTTTATGAGCGAATGTGTAGATCCCATGGTCGGCAAGATTCTGGCGGGCTGGCGCTACGACATTTCAGGCATCGCGCCGGAAATGAGTGGCGGCTACGAGGATCATTTTGCCGCCTGCGAACACTGCCGTTCGCGGCAGAGGCTGCATCGCGGAATCGATATTGGACTGATCGCGCTGGCATCGCTTTCGGCGGCGGTGTTTCTGCTGGCTTTCGGGGCTATCCATTATTTTGAGCCGCGTCACACTCTTTTGCTGGAGTTGGCGGCGCTTGCCGGATTTGGGCTTTCGGCGATGATTTGGCTGGTGGTAGCCGTGGCCACGCCGGCACCCATGGTTATGGTCGATGCCGCGCGGGTGGGTGCACGCCACGTGCATGACAAGCTTCCTGAGGAAATCCGGCAACGTTTGCCCGAAGAGTTGCGCTTGCGGATCACAGGGTCGTAGTGGCGGCGAATTTGTTTTTCGCGCGAATCGTTATTTCGGATCGCGCATCTCACGCGAGTATGTCCGGCTTGGCCTTTAGATCGTTCGCTTGGTTGGTGGTAATGGCCCTGGCGGCAGCCTGCCTCGCGCAAACATCCGGTTTTGCCAACGGTTCCAAGTCTGGACAGAAAAAAGCGGCCTGTCACGAGCCTATGCTCGCGTCTTCTTCTAAGCCCGCGGCTCCAGAGCCAGTAAGCTATGCCTGCTGCCGTACTGGACATGACGCCGCGCTCTTGCGAGCTTCTTTTTCGGTGAGCATGTCTACGGCTAGCAATCCGGCTGAGTCAATTTTCGTGGCGTCAGCCGGTTCGCGGCCGCCCATTGTTTCTCGCATCTTTCTTTCCGATCCCCCTGGTATTTCTCCCCTGCGCGTTTAGGCTGCACACAACTCCTTGCCTTCCATTCTCAGGTGCGGATGCTCGCGCCTGAACCGCTGTCCCTTATAGACGTGGAGTACGTGCATGCGAAGAATTCTTAATCCGCTAATTTTGGTATGCGCGCTTGCAGCCGTCTCGCTTGCGCAAGACGCCAACCAAGGCATGAATGTATCTACGATGTCGATGCGCGCGGACACTGGATCGCCCGATTTGCCCTCGCCGCACGCCTCTTCCGGGACGGGTTGGCAGCCTGCGTCTGTCCCTGACCCAATGTGGATGCTGTCGCGCTGCGGATGGGACTTAATGGGCCACGGCGTTGTTTTCGTCACTTACAACCAGCAAGGCGGGCCGCGCGGTGAAGGCAAAGCCGAGTCCGTGAATTACCTGATGCTCATGGAGCAGCATAGACTTGGCCGCGGGACTCTGCTTCTGCGCCAGATGTTCTCCGCCGAGTCGCTAACCTCACCGCATCCCGGTTTTCCGGAGCTGTTTCAAACTGGAGAGACTTATCACGGTGAGCCGCTAGTCGATCATCAACATCCCCACAATGTGTTCGCTGAGCTGGCCGCTCTCTACACCGTTCCCATCAACAAGAATATTTCATGGCTGCTTTACGGCGGCCCATCGGCCGAGCCTGCGCTGGGCCCGGTGACTTATCTTCATCGCGCTTCGGCTTCCGAAAATCCCGCTGCGCCGCTCAGCCATCATCTGCAGGATTCGACGCACACGAGTTTCGGCGTGGTCACAACTGGTTTTGTAATTTCGAAATTCAAGCTTGAAGGCTCGGTCTTCAACGGCCACGAACCCAACGAAGAGCGCTGGAGCATTCAGCTGGCCCCGCTCACGTCGTGGTCGGCTCGCGCCAGTTATGCGCCGACGAAAAATTGGGTTGCGCAATATTCCTACGGGCGGCTAGAAAAACCCGAAGCAGATGAACCGGGAAATCAGCAACGGCAGACGGCGTCTGTCGAATACAATCGGGCTCTGTCGGGAGGATTTTTGGGCCCCGGCAACTGGGCCAGCACCATCATTTGGGGACGGGTGCAGAAACAATTTGAGGGTTTTCCGCTGAACAGCTATCTCGCCGAATCGACGCTGAACTTCCGCAGACTGAACTATGCTTACACGCGCATCGAGTTAGTGGACAAAGACGAGTTGTTCCCGAATGCCGCGACCCACCCCGCCTACCGCATCGGGGCGTACACATTCGGCGGGGTGCGGGATTTTGTACATACCGCAAAATGGAATGTTGGGATTGGCAGCGATGTGACTTTTTATTCGAAGCCGGGTTTGCTGGATCAGTTCTACGGGGATAATCCGGTGTCGCTTCACGTGTTCATTCGGATAAGGCCAGTATGACCGTAGAAGCAATCTCACCGCGAAGAACGCTGAGCACGCAGAGAAAAGTGAAAAAATAAAGAAAGAAA
>Ga0187847_10002851_pt1 | contig 13628 bp, 15 predicted proteins | sample June2016WEW_4_10_FD_132458 | JGI IMG/M metagenome (GOLD analysis project Ga0187847, IMG submission 132458) | Peatland microbial communities from SPRUCE experiment site at the Marcell Experimental Forest, Minnesota, USA - June2016WEW_4_10 | ecosystem: Environmental > Terrestrial > Soil >...
CCACGATCTGTTCCTCGCTGTGTCCCTTCCTGGGCATCCTCTCCTCCTCGTTTTGAGTCTGGGAGTGCTTTCAGCCCAAGCGTACTCCAGTTTCCTTTGGTAGAGTTTTCGGGTTTTGGGTCAGTCTACCGTCGCGGTTCGGCTGCCTGGCACGTCGCTATTCCGTCGAGTGGGCTCGTCAAGCCACGAGCTGATCCAATCCACACCAGCGATATGTACTATTATCGGCAACTGCTTTCGGCGCAAGATCGTCAGCAATGAACGAAACGCGGAAAGCCGGCGACTCTACCGACCCGCCATAGGTTGGCCAAGTCATTTGGAGTTCGGTTCCGCAAGCGCGCTCAAGATCGGCCGCAGATTTAATCAGCTGAGCACACCGAAGCTACTCGCTTCAGCGCACAAGAACTATTTCATCGTGACTCGAATAGTGCTGGGTCGGCAACTGTCTCTTGGCTACGACCGTCATTTCCGGTCACGACTACGGTCACTCTTTGCGCTCGCTCGATCACTGGGAATACGAACTCTGAAAGTGCACACCCCGCGCAGAACATAGAGTTATCTTCGCTGCGCGCATTTGAAAATGTGGAATAGTTGCGAAAATCCCAAATCTCCGCTGCGTTTGTTGTGCCGGCGGCGCGATACTGGGCGAGGGTCAGCGGCTGGATGATCTTGTCGTCCGCTTTCAGCATGATCCGGGCGCCTTTAGTTGACAGCCATTGCTGTGAGTTCCTGCCGTACGCCTCCAACAAGACAGTAACCATTCCGAGTCTTATGGCACTGGCTCTTGCGTCCTGCACAGAGAACTGGCGCTTAGAGCTCTTTGCAGCCGATGCCGCCAGGGAGATTCGAATCGAATCCGAAAGAACAAATAGCTTTATCCCGACAACCACGCTGCTCGGTCGAGGCGCAGCAAACACCGGGAGGTGTTTGATTCTAACCTCCGGGATCTCCTTGAACAATTTTGGCCATTTCGTATTGATCCCATGCTCAATTGCCGCTTGGATTTGGGCGTCGTTCAATTCACGTGAGAAACCGCAAGACAGTGCCACCGTGAGCATTATTATGAGGATCCTCGGAGTACGATGCATAATTCACACTGGCCCTCGGCGCTAGATTGTAACACTTCTCCGAGAAAACCTGATACGCTCTTTTCGTATGATCGACTTGGCCGTTACCAATATGGTGGCGGCGGCGCTTCCGGTGCTCCGAGCAGGCGCTAAGGATCGGGCCGCGCAGCGCTTCCTCGAGTTTTTCACCGTCAACATCCGCAACCGGAACACTCGGGCGGCATACGTCCGAGTTGCCTTCACGCTGGTCACACTCGCTTGGAGCCGTCCCGGCTTCAGCGGCGAGATTCATGACGCGGCCCGGCTTGGCGACTTGGGAAGGGTCAAGGCGCTCCTCAAGGCCGATCATGATTTGGTTTTCAGCAGAGCAGACAACGGCATGACGGCTTTGCATTCGGCCGTGGCGTCGGGCAACTGGAAGGTGGCGGCATTTCTTTTAGCCCACAAGGCGAACGTCAATGCCACGGACAACATAGGCTCGACGCCCTTGCACCTGGCCGTGGAGTCGCACAACAAGGATATGGCTGAATTACTGATAGCCCACCGGGCCGATGTCAATGCCGCGGACAAGAAATATGGCTGGACGCCTTTGCATGTGGCGGCAGTTTTTGGACATAGAGGCACGGCGGAATACCTGTTGGCCCACAAGGCCAACGTCAATGCGGTGGACAACGAGGGAGAGACGCCTTTGCACTTGGCAGCGCATGATGGATACGCGTACGTGGTGGAATTGTTGCTGACATGGAACGCCAATGTTAATGCCACAGACAAGAAAGGCTGGACGCCTTTGCATCTGGCGGCGATCAATGGCCACACTGACGTGGTTGAATTGCTACGTAATCACGGCGGCCACTGATAAACAGGGTCTTCAGGACTTAGGTGCCGCCCGATCCAGGCGAGCGATATCACCTCATATCGGTAGCGGCCGAGGGCCGCAGGGCGCAGCCTGTCCTGGGCTCGTCGTTGTGCTGATGTGTGGGCGACTTGTTCCTAATCGGGGCCCACATAGTCGGCGCTCCGGCAGCGGACCGCCGCCCCTGGCGGCTCGAATTGACCGCTGTCTTGGTTTGGCTAGGCGTGACAGGCGTTTGGGATGAACATCGCAGGCCTTGTGGCGAGTTCCCTTGCCTTAAGCTGGCCCGATACCCGCACTTGGCCGCCGAACTGAGCGCCGTTGTCCCCCAGACCGATCGCAAAACCACCCCAAGAACCACGCCACTGCCGGAATCCAGTAACCGTAGGCCCTTCCCTTAGGTCCTTGAACGATATCGGGGCTCCTCCCTCTTGTGCGTCGTAGGGCCGCCAAGAGTGCTCTGAAGGCACCGACCACGGTGGACTTTCCGCAGTTGTTGGCGCCGACCAGCACGTTCATGTGCTGCAGGCGAAGCGAGTAGTGGCGAAACGCCTTGTAGTTCCTGAACTCCAACGAGGTTATGGAAACCCGCTCCGCGTCATTTGAGCTCATTCTGATCCGATAAATGCAATGCTAACCCGTCGTACCGTTGGCGGCAAAACGCTTTCTGGGGCCGACACGATTGCGAGCGCCTTCCCTTTGGCACCGGAATGCCGGCGTCACCTGGTCCAAGCCGACTTGGCGCGCGGTGAAAACATCGCAGTTGGCTGCAGTTTTCCACTACCCAAACTGTATTCGCGATCGGGAAATCTGAGGTCAAGGCCGGATCAGTAACGGGTTCAGCGTCACATCACCCAACTCCTCGACGCGCCGGATTCGACTTGAAGACGCTAAGGACGGCCGCTTGGACGCTCCTGGAACATGAGGGAACGGAAATGCTTTCCGATGATGTTCCAGGGCTATTATGGATGCCGGGAGACATTTCAACTATGACCCTGGTTGAGACATATAAGGCGGCGGCTCCTTCGGTCGTGGCGTTCATTTCGAAGTTCGCTAGAACCCAAGCCGGCTTAGCGCCGATCGCCCCTACAATTTTCGGTACAGGCTTCTTGGTCCACGAAGACGGAATCGTCGCCGCCAATCGCCACGTTGCGGAGGTCTTTGAGACGCTACCAAAGCACCCATTGACCGGGGAAGCCGGCTATGGCGCGCTGCTAGCCGACTATGAGCGCACCCCTGACGAGGAGCGCAGCGGCGAGTCATTTTTTCGGATGATGGTAGTGGAGGTTTTCGGACATTCGCCCTTCTCGGGCATCTCCCAAGCCGGCTGGTACGGAGAACCCAACCCCGACATCGCGTTTGTGCAGTTGAAAATCAAAGAGACACCGTTCCTAAAGCTTGCCAACCATGAATTCTACATCCAGCCCGGAACCTCGATAGCAACCGCAGGTTTTCCTTTGGGAACCGCTCCCCTAACCTTGATGGGTAAATGGCATCAGTTAATTCCTTTCGTCCGGGGCGGGATCGTCAGCAGCGTGTACCCGTGCGCGATCCCGTGGCCACATGGTTTCACGATCGACATCATGCAGCAGGGAGGTTCAAGCGGTTCGCCGATCTTCTATTCAGGTGACCCTACAGTCGTCGGTATGATGGCCTCCTCTGTGCTAGACCCCATCGGCGTGGCAAGTCCGCAATTGTCCTTTCAGATTGGCCTCAATACTAACATCAGCATCGCGATCCCAGCCCACATCATTGACCAGGCTGCAATCTTTTCGTGAGATGCACCAAACCGAGCGATCTTCATTTCCCACCGTGAAGGAATGGAAGCAAGAAAAGGGTCCCGCCGAATCGCAGATCGATTGGACACAGCTTGGACCGGCTTAGCCGTATCCTGCGAACCGACTTCCTATGTCGAAGGAGGGCAGTCTGGCGTGTCGCCGCGACACACGCCACACTCGCACGTACCCGCTCGCGCGTCTCCCGCCTGCGCGCGGAACACACGTCGCAGTCGTGCGTCAGCGCGACGAGGGCGCGCTCGCGTACAAGCTCGGGCACGCACTCGCGCGGAAGAAGAAACCGAGCCGCGCTCATCCCAACCCCTCCAAAACTGGATGGTTTTTGAAGGGTGTCGGGAAGCAGCTGAACTCCTTTCTGCCCTGCCGCCGGATTCCGGGACTATGATGATGGGTTTTGGAAGGCAGGCTCCCCAAGGACGTGGGCGCGGAGGACCCGAACCACCGTACCGACGCCGAGGCACATCTGGCGGGCGATCTTCTCATTCATTCAGCGCGAGAAATAGGGTCCGTGGACTGCGGTGATGAGCTGTGCCGGTTTGGTATCGTCCAAAATGACTACCTGATACGTCGCGCCGCCTGCCGACACCCTCGTGACGATATGGCCCTCAGTGCTTTTGAAGACCGGCCCCAGGTAACTAAAGACGGCGCGCGGGGCGTCTAAAAGCGACGTGATAAACAGGTCCGGCTTACTGTTCGCGGAGAGCAGGCGTCGCAGCACGCCATGGTCCGGGTGAGTAGCGTGCCAGGCGGGAATGATGACGGCGTGCGGCCGAAGCGTGTCCAGAAAGAACTCGTTTGTCGTGTCGAGCCACCCGTGGTGATTGAGAACCAGCACATCCACGGGGCCGACCGCACGAGCAATGGGCGTTTCGAGGTCGTGCCAGGATGGCTTGTGATCGAGAACCACGCCCGGGACATCCCCGCCAGAGAAGTAATTGAACGGTCCGAAGCGAATCCGGATGGCGATACTGAATTGATTCTCTCTAGGTTGATCCGCCAGCGGAAGGTTGGCCCAGCCCGCCGGGAACTGGGAGCGTGTATCCGTGCCCCGGCCCGTCCACACTTCCCCGTTGGCCGCTATGTTGCGCACCTCGAAATTGGAGCCTGGGTTGTGCAGTTGCTGGATCTGATCGGCCCGGCCAGGCCGAAAAGTCTCCGATCTCCGGCCTTTTCTAAATTCCAGGTAGCTCGCCACCACGGGGCCGGACGGAGGTGGCGGCCGATCTCCCCGGTCGATCAGTGTGGAGATCGGAATGCGTCGGCCCACCTCGGCAATCGCGCCCATGTGATCCTCGTGATAATGGGTGATGACCGCATAGTCAAGCGTAGGTGGAGACTGAGGGCTGACTTGGGTTACGTAGTGCGCGATCCACTCTGCCGGCGATCGGGTTCCATCCGGTCGCGCCGGGCCTTGTTCCAGACCCGGCACGCCTGGGACGGCTCCTGCATCCAGCAACATGGTGGTACCGTCCGGAAAAATGAAATACGCGGCATTGCCCCTCCCGGTCTGGATCTGATGGATGTCCAGAGTGCCGGGGGGCCAGGGCGGCAAGGGTTGGCCGACCACTGGCGCACCTGCGGGCGAGCCCAGAAACAACCAGTTCCACGCGAATAGGTAAAGAAGCCAGGCTCGGCGCATTTTGAATGGTTTAACGTCTGCGAACATTTTCGTTAACTCGACAACTCTTCGCCCGGGCCTGTCGACGACGAGAAGGCTGCGTCTTATGGGATGCAGCCAAGTTTACCCCAGGAAATGCGAACAGGGAATGTATTACGGGTCATCCGGAAGGCATACTAGCAAGCGGCACTCCCTTGCCACGCCGCGATTCGCTTTGGACGCGGAGAACCCGAGCCACTTTGTCCTTTCGGTAAGCCTGCCTAGGGTCGCCGGCGGGCATCGATTATCGGTTATTAAGCAAGCTGCTCGCTCTCGAAGATGAAGACATCTTCGACATTTTGGCCGAAAGCTCGTGCGATTCGGAAGGCCAGCAACAGCGATGGGTCGTACTTGCCGGCTTCAATCGCCATGATTGTATGGCGTGTTACCCCGGCAAGTTTTGCCAATTGCTCCTGAGTCATTTCGTCGGCATCGAAGCGCAGCCGGCGGATGTTGTTGCGGACCACCTCGCCTTTACCCGGCACGATACATCCGGATGGACGTCGCCGACTTCACTGTCAGAATGACGATCCATCCGCCCCAGATTACTCCGCTGAAGGCCCACACCGGCACTTGGACCAGCGTGTCCCACCCCAGTGCAACGCCCAATCCCACCACACCGATCGCGATCAAGATCCAAAAGAGACTCATCGCCGCGATCATCGACTTGCGGTCGATCTCGCGGTCCCGCTCATCACTGACTGGTTGGCGCAGCCGGAAGAACGGTATCCCTGACAACCCGAGGACGCCAAAAGCCCCCGTCGACGCGGCCGGCTTTCGAGTGACGATCCAAAGTGCGGCGAACAGCACAACGGCGCCCACCGCGACACAAAGATTCCACCATGCACGTTTCTCAAATTCGGCCATAAGTTCTCCGAAGTCTACACTAAGTATAGTTTGCATTACTTAATGTAATTTGTCAAGGACTTTGGCCCTGTTTCTCAACCCGCGAGGATGGTCGGCTCTGTTCACGGCGCGGGCAAACTCAGTACCGCGGGTGTAGCAGCGCCGTGCAGCAACATCCGCCAACAATTACCGGCACACCGCTGAGGCTATATTGTTGTCCGCCCGGCGCCGAGAGTTCGGTGCGGACTCGTTTGTCAAAGATGGCTGGATTGCCAGTACGCTAGAAACCGAACGGAAGATTGCAGAGGTCACGCGCATCAAATGAGAGCGCGGAGCGTGAGTATTTCTGACGGACAAGCCGCGTTTCGGCTTCAACTCTTCCTTTTCGTGAAATGGTAGTGAAGCTTGTAACCCAGAAAACTCAAGATTCCACCGGCAGCGGCGCCCAACACGATTACCAGACCTGCTGAAAGTGCCGTTGCAGCGCCTTGACCAGCGATTTCCAAAGGTCCACTGGTCGCCCTGCTTGCGCCATCTGAAGCAGCAGCCGCACTCTTGCCGTTCTCTTTTTCATCCATCCATCTGAATTCTAACGCCAACCAGAACTTGCCAAGGGTCAAACGCCCCTCAACAGAACTTGTCCGTTTTTCGGGAGCGTGACTGGGTGCCAGTAAGGAGTAGGAACAATTGCTTTGAACCTGCCAGCGATGAGACCCGGGCACTCGATTTCACTCGACGACGTGTGCTCATCGCTTCTGATGCGAGCTCTTTCTATTGGCCGCCAGTTTCGGTTACGCCCTGTGCAGCAGCCGGAGTAGTTCTCTTCAACGCCGATTTCTTCACCCCAGTTTCTTTTAGCCGCGCGCGTTTGTTAGCGGCCTTCTTCGCCGGTTTCTTTGCGGCGGCTTTCTCATGTTGCGCCTTCGCCGCTTTTACAGCCGCCCAGCGTTTCTTCGTCGCTTCTGAAATTGCCCTTCTGCCAGCCGCCGACAGTATCCGTTTCGGCTTGGGAGCCGCACCCGGGGCTGAGGGTTGAGCCGCTTTCTTGGAGGCTGCCCATCTCTTTCGCTGCGCTTCGGCAATCCGCGCACGGCCAGCGGCGCTCATCTTCCGCCGTTTGCGCGTTGGTGGTTCTGGGGTGGAGGCGGATGCGGCAGGGTCACCAGAGAGCATCTGACGAAGCTCTGCGATCTGAGCGTCTATTCTCGCCTTGTGAGACTCAAAGCCCACGATGGCGGCGGCGATGATCTCAGGTGTTAGTTTTGTTGGCATGTGAATACACGATAGCGCAATCTTGTTCTTGAAAGCCATCGGGTCTCCGATCTCCGATGGCAATCGCACCTCGTCGATTCAAAAGAATTCGAGGACTTGGATCGCACTAGAATCAATAACTCGCAACGCGAATCGCTCTAACACTCGAAAACGCCAAAGCTGATTGATATCCTGCTGCATGAATATCGTCGTTGCATGTTGGCCTACAACCAGGTCCATTGTGTTTCCGCCGACGGAAACCAGCACGCCGTAATAGGAAGGACCTGAGGGTGAACTTGGAGGGGAACTGGGCTGAGAGCTGAGCGCGATCGGAGAAATCGTCCCTGTTCCGAAAAGACCTGCCTGTACCAGCGGTTGAACTCGATCGGCGGTTACCACCAGTGAGCCGCTACCGACGGCTGCATAGAGATCTGCGTAAGGCACCGTGTCAAGGATAAGCGCATAAGGACCAGGTTGACCCTGCGACATAAGAACTGCGTAACCCTGCGTGACTTTATCAAACGTGTTCTCACCATACCTAACCCCTGGAGCCCCATCGGAGAGTGGAAATACCTGGATCGGCGCGTTAGGCGAAACAAAAGGCCCCGCACCGCTGGGTTGATTTGTAAAATTCTGACTGAGCAACCCACCGTCGGTCGGCTTTTGTCCCCCGGTCCGCACATTTTGCTGAAAAAAAGGCGCACTATAACCGTCGAACCCTTGAAAGATAACGATATCCTGGGCGAGCGCAAGATACTGGGCTGCACGCCGGGCCAGCGTCACCGCAGTCGTACGCTCCGGATTCTTCGCCTCCGCTGTCTGATGAACCTGTTGCGGTGTCAACGCAAATTCCGTCCAAATCTCGTTCAGCCGGATGGTGACGCCTTCGTCGACCGTCAGCGTCGAGAGGGTCTCTCCTGGCAGTACCGCATTCGTGACCCTATCCGCTTGCACACTCATGGTCTCGGGTGTGACGCGGTCATGTGGAAGGAATTTGGCACCGACTCGCACCCTCATTGTCTCGTCGTGAACGGTCCGGTGGATTGCTTTCCAAACCCCCGCGCTCCACGGAACCTTCTCGTTTTCCAAGTGGTGAATTAACTGCTCTTCGCCTTTATCGCCGTGCCCTGCGGCTGGCGATGCTCCTGGATGCGGTGGGCCCGGATTTGCCATTTTGCTGCCTCCAACCTTGAGTTTACCCACAGACTGCTCGACACGTTCCCGCGGTCCCCATGTTCCTGGCGAATCTCTAAACCCTGGGGGTTACGTTTGGATCCCCGGATAGATCTCGTGACTCGCCGGTATCGTCATTTTCGTTTGAAAGCTCCTTGGCACCCCTGAAGGCATCAAAAGAATTCGCGTCTAGTCGGCCCGCACGCTCCTCGGGATGCCACTGCACCGCGAGACGTGGTTCAGCCGTCCAGGTGACGAAGGACAGGGAGGGCACGGCGTTCGAATCCGCGGACGGAAAGTATTTGTATATCACCCCGAGCGGGAACGACGGTGCTCTCTTCCGCATGCCGGTCGCGGGCGGCTCCGAGGTAGAGGTTGCGCCGAAGGTATTGGGGTGGCCATTCTTCAGCGTCACCTCGAAAGGGCTTGATTTCCTCCCGGATCCAAGGACGCTCCAGTTGCTTGAGGCAGCCACGGGCAAGATCGAGACCGTGGCCAACTTAGAAAAATACTTTGGTGGCTTCGGCGACTTTGGCAGCTTCAGCATTTCACCGAATGATGCCTACATGGTCTTCTCGGAATGGGACTACACTGGGTCGGACCTCATGCTGGTGGAGAATTTCCGTTAGGCGCAACAGGGAGTGGAGCGAAGTCGCTCAACTCCAGGATGGTCGGGCACTCGGAAGGTAACCCGAAACGGCGTCCGAGGAAGTGTGGCCGGATTGGTACCGGGAAGTCGGCCAGTGTCCCGGAATCCTCCTCCGAACTGGCCCGCATCACTCTCGCCAATGTACGAGTCGGCCGTTTTTCATCCAAGTGAATTCCGGCGAAACCTCTACCAAGCCCTTGGCAACAAGGGGGGAGTGATATGGCCGATGAGTACATGCGGATTGGTCACTTGCGAAAAGAAGGAATCGGGAAATCGACAAAGCCACGGACCGGCGCCGATGAGCCACAAAGAACTTGCACGCCGAGAGACACCGCAAGATACTTTGCACTGCACAGTGAGTGCACGGGAAATCCGTGTTCGGCTGCAGAGCATCTTCCTGACTGCAATTGTGGTAGCGTTGGTCCGCGGCGATTACGAATGATCAACCGCGCAGGTTGATAGACTTCAAGTCACAATCGCTGAAAAAGGAGCAGGAATGGGAGACAAGGGTGGCAAGAAAGACAAGGAAAAGAACAAGCAACAGCAGATGACGAAACAGAAACAAGAGGAGCAGAAGAAGCACGACAAAACCCCGGCCAAGAAGCCCGTAGCAGGAACCGCGTAAAGCCGATTCGTGGGCGCGGCGAAAGGGTCTGATCGGCCGACCCAGCGTCTTTGAACGGCTCGTCGGATTCGACACCACCCGATCTCCGTTGTTCCCGGAACCAGAGCCCTCTTGGCGTCACCTCACAGAGGGCGGAGGGTGCGGTGGAACTCGTGCTCCGGTGCCGCCTTCAGGAGTTGCCGTTGCTCGATCGTGGAGAGAATGCCTCACCGCGTGCCGCGACCCACGCGCAAGCATCTAAGGGTTTGGTGCCAGCCTGAAACGTCACCTTACACATACAGCGTTGCTGATTTCGCAGAAAGGCACCCATCATGCGGTCCGCCAACCCGGTATGATCGTGAAGCCAGGACGTCAGATACTCGACCAGTTCGAGTCCAGCCTTGGTGTCTCCCTGTCCGACTTGGAGGGCGTATTGGCCAACCCGCTTGTGGGCCGCATCGTGCGCCCTTTTATGCCATCGCAGTGAGCGATACCGGGCCGCACGCATCAGCCGCTCCTCGTGAGCGAAGTGTCCGACGATGGAAGCCACCAAATGCTGCATCTTCGTTGGAATATCCGCCAACTGACCTGGGTTGGTGAGTGCCTTCTGGAGGCTTGACACTGCCTCAAAGATCACCCGGTGTTCGTCATCGATTTCCGTGATGAATACCGCATTCGAGCTGGTCCATCGCAGCGAACCCATTCTTTAATCCTACAGTATTCAGATAGCCATGTCTGTAATCGCGAACCGGCGACTGCAGGATGCGCGCTACCGAAGCGGGCGCAAGAACTGCTTCACGTCTTCGAATTGCCGCCCAGTTGGGCGTTTTTCGCGGAAAAAAACGGGGTCGAAAATGGCTCGAGCGGAGACCCTCTCGCCCGACGGAAAAAGCGATGCGACTGAGCCTGGCGGCGCGGTGATACATTGTTGGTGAAAACCCAAACGGAGGGACGATTGGCAAATTCAAGTCCTTGGTTCACCCGGCGCAATTTAATGATCGGATCAGCCGCTCTGGCCGGGAGTTTAGCGACGCAGGCACAGGAGCATCCCACGGCCTCACTAGGCGCAGGGGAAAGCTTCAGCGAGTATCAGGAGCGCCGCCGCCGGGAGCTATGGGGGCTGCTCGGCGATCTTCCCTGGAACCATAAGTCCGCCCCGCCGCGACGGGTGCGGACGGAAAAGCACGATGGGTACACGCTGGAGCGGTGGGTTCTGGACTTGAATGGAACGGAGCCGGTGCCCGCGCTGCTGCTGATTCCGGACCATCGGCAAAACCCCGCTCCCGGACTGCTCTTTATTCACTGGCACGCCGGTGAATACGATCTGGGCAAGGAGGAACTGCTCCGGGGAACCAGCGTGCAGCCGCCATACGCGCCGGTGTGCGCGGAGAAGGGGTTGGTGACGCTGACTATCGATAGTTGGTGCTTTGGAGAGCGCAAGCACGAGGCCAACGGCCACCGGGCCGAGGAAGATACATTCAAGGAGATGCTGTGGCGAGGCAAAGTGCTGTTTGGCATGATGATGCTCGACGAGTTTAGGGCCCTCGATTTCCTAGCCGGCCGTCCTGAAGTGGACCCGTCCCGGCTGGGCGCTTTCGGCATGTCCATGGGAGCCACAAAGGCCTGGTGGCTGGCGGCTCTGGATCCGCGGGTGCGTTTGACCATCGACGTTTGCTGCCTCACCGATTTTGAGTCGCTCATCGAGGCGCATGGGCTGAGCGGGCACGGCATCTTCTATTACGTCCCTTCCCTGCTGAAACACTTCGATACGGCACAGATCAATGCATTGATTGTGCCGCGAGCGCACCTGAGCGTGAACGGCCGCAAGGATCCGCTGACCCCGCCCGCGGGCGTGGAAAAGGTTCGGGAACAACTGTTACCTTTGTATCGCACCTATGGACGCGAAAAGGACTGCCTGATTGAGGTGTTCGACTGCGCGCACGAGGAGCTGCCGGAAATGCGCAAGCAGATACTGGAATGGATGGATCATTACTTGGTTGCAGGCTAGAACGAATGAACGTTTGGGCGTTATCCGGATGCACTTGAAGCTGCGGTGATGCGCTTCTGTCGCAATCCGCCGCGCCCTCGCCCCAGTGAACAATTCATGGAGCCTGGCACGACCCGCCTCAATCCTACTCCTTGGCCCGCGTGGAAACGAGCATGGACTCCAGAATCTGATCGCTCAGGTCCTTCACCGCTCCCGGAGAATGCGATAGGAATAGCGTGCTGCTCTTGCCACTCTCGCCAATGGCCTTGAGCGTGTCGAAATACTGGGTGACCATCACCAACTGCATTACTTCCTTGGCGGAGGCACCCTCGACGACCTTCTGGAATTGCTCGATGGAGGCCTGCAGGCCCTCGATGATGGCCTTCCTCTGGTTGGCGATCCCTTGCCCCTGCAGAGCCTTGCTCTCCGCTTCGGCTTCCGCCTTCTTGACGACCAGAATCTTCTCCGCCTCGCCGCGCGCATTGGCGGCCACTTGCTCGCGCTGCGCCGCGTTGATATCGTTCATGGCCGACTTGACCTTCTCATCGGGCACGATGTCGGTAACCAGGACATTGACGATTTCGTACCCGAACGCAGACATGTCCGCGTCCAGCTCCTTCTTCACGGCCGCCGCGATGCTCGATTGGCTGGCGAATACCTCGTCCAGCGTCATGCCCGGCACGTGCCCCAGGATCACTTGCTCGACATAGGACTTGATCTGCGCGGTCGGGTCCGCCAGCTTATAGAAGGCATCGAAGACCTTGTCTGGACGAACCTGATTCTGAACAGAAATCGGGATGGTGACGAAAACGTTGTCTTTGGTCTTCGTTTCCATGGTCAGGGTGATTTGGTTCACGCGCAGGCTTATGGTTCCGGCCACGGAATCTAACAGCGGGACCTTCCAGTTCAGTCCCGGCTCGGCGACGCGAAGAAACTTGCCGAACCGGGTTATCACCGCCACTTGCGCGGTTCTTACCGTAAAGAAACTCGCCAGAATCACGTACAGCAGAATAACGGCCGCTATGATCAGCAAAATCGAAACCATGACGTCCATGCGCTTCTCTCCCGGGGATTTCTCCCCGCTCTCCGTTTGATCCTACGGCAATATAGCGCCAATTAGACGATGGATCAAGCCGCTGGGCACCCGGTGGAAGGCAGGGACCGATTCAACGGGGTTCTCCGAAGACGCCTGCGAGTGGCACCCCGAGTTGCAGTTCCGCGCGGTTGAAAACGCCGACGCTTACGCCGTTCACCACCAGATGATAACCGGCGGTTGGTGCGTCACCGCGAAATACGACGACCGGCGGGCGCGACCAGCGGAACGGGCTGCTCATCTGCAAGGTGATGGTCTGCGGCGGGACAGGAGCCGGGGGCTCCCGAACGAAATAGGTGACATTGATGCCGTTGACGCCCACGGCGCGGCCGGCTGCCGCGTCAACCACCACGTCGCGCAGGTAGTCTTCCTCAATTTCGACGCCCGCCATGCCGCTGCCAGAGCCCCAGTGAAAGCTGCTGACGCCGGCCTTGCCACCGTAGCCTTGATGCGCCCAATTCTCGGACGGCGAAATCGGGAACTGCGCTCTGAGCGCTGCCACACCGCGCTCTAAGTATTCCACCGAGCCGGTCGCGCGATAGAAATCGAGAATCACATTGGCGGCTAGGCTTTGCCGCGCGTCCGACCATTCCGCATCCGAATTCTGCGTGGTGAATCCGCCGAGCAACATGTTGGGGCCGGAAAGATTCTC
>Ga0187847_10002852_pt1 | contig 13626 bp, 13 predicted proteins | sample June2016WEW_4_10_FD_132458 | JGI IMG/M metagenome (GOLD analysis project Ga0187847, IMG submission 132458) | Peatland microbial communities from SPRUCE experiment site at the Marcell Experimental Forest, Minnesota, USA - June2016WEW_4_10 | ecosystem: Environmental > Terrestrial > Soil >...
GGCCATAGAGCCTGACGAAGATCTTCGCGGCTCAGCACTTCGTTGGGCCGGCTGAGCAGCAGCTTCAGAGCCCGAAATGGCAACTCCTGAATCTTGACCTTGCTCCCACACTTGCGCAGTTCGCCCGAGCGCAGGTCGGCCTCGAATACTCCGAAGCGCACTACGACATTGGCGGAGACATCTGCAGGCATAGGTGACAATTACTAGGGAGGGACACCCAGTTTATCACGGCTGGCAACGCGGAAACCGCGCCAGTTCAGACCAAAACGCCGTTCGATTGAATACATGAAACGGCGTGACCGTTCACCATATCGTATTCATAAAACAAGAGTTATCGCGTTACCAGAGTTTAGTTGAACCGTTACCCGCCGAGAATTGACTCTAGCCGAAATTTCGAAGAAGGTGGGTGCCAGGTTCCGAGCGTACTCCGTACGCTTTGTCGCGCTACGGGCTGCGCAGGCGGCCTTCGCATCATTCCCCGAAATGCAAAGAACCTCAAACTCTCAGGAGATGTTCCAATGAAATGTAGTCAGCAGTCGACAAACAAAGTTCGCGCGACCGCAATCGCATTCATCATGCTCGCTCTAGTTTTTGCCGGGGTGGTTCGCCCGGCGCAGGCGCAAACTTTCAACGTGCTGTACTCCTTCGAGGGGCTGAACGAGGGTGAAGGCGCAAACCCCTACGGGCTGGTGCAGGGCAGCGATGGATTTTTGTATGGGGTAACGGGAGGAGGAGGGCAAAAAGACAGTCTGGATGGCGTATTTTTCAAAATCAGCACCAGCGGCAACCTGACGAACCTATGCAGCTTTTTCTACACTGGACACTGCCAGGCGGGCGGCGACCCTCTTGCCGCTTTGTCTATAGCCAGCAATGGAGACTTCTACGGCACCGACAACGGTGGCCAGGTCTGGCAACTCACCCCGACCGGCAAGCTGAAGGTTCTCTACAAGGCCGACAACCCCGGCCATGCTCCTCCGATTCAAGCCAGTAACGGCGATCTCTACGGTACAAACTATGGCGGCCTCTACGCCAACTGCGGCGATAGTTATTGCGGATCAGTCTTTAAACTAACCACCAGCGGCAAGGAGACCACGCTGTACTCTTTCTGCGCCGACGAGCAAAATGGCGTTTGCATAGATGGCCAGTACCCTTCCTATTCGCTGGTTGAAGGCAGCGACGGCAACCTCTACGGCACCACAAGCGCCGGCGGAAACGACGGCGTCAACGCTGGTTCTGGCACGATGTTTAAAATCACGCTCGACGGTGCCCTCACCACGATTTACAACTTTCCCGGCGACACGCCTCCCAGTTCGGCGCTGATCGAAGGCGCGGATGGGAATTTCTACGGCACCACCTTGACCGGCGGCACTGGCCAGTACGGCAGCGGCGACGAAGCCGGCACGTTTTTCAAGGCTACAACCAGCGGTGATGTGACCTACCTCTATAACTTCTGCAGCCTGCCAAATTGCGCCGATGGCTCTCAACCCCAGAACATCTATCTGGCTACTGACGGGAATTTCTATGGGATCACCTGGTTCGGCGGGGCCAATGGCCTCGGCACGATTTTCCATATCACTCCCAGCGGGACCCTGACCACACTCCTCAGCTTTGACGGCACGAACGGAAATGCCCAACAGTGGAGCAATTCGATAGTGCAGGACACCAACGGCATCCTCTACGGCACAGTCGGGGGCGGCGGTGCGGGCTATCCAAACTGTCCCGGCACCTGTGGTGGCGTGGTGTTCAGCCTCGACATGGGTCTCGGCCCCTTTGTGAAGACGCTGCCCACATCGGGCAAGGTGAACGCGAAGGTCAAGATTTTGGGAACGGATCTGATAGGCGCAACCAGCGTCACCTTCAACGGGACGGCGGCCACGTTCAAAGTAGCTTCCGGTTCCGAAATTACGACCACGGTACCGGAGGGTGCCACCACAGGCGTGGTGAAGGTAGTAACTGCCGGAGGGACTACGCTCACCAGCAACACGGTCTTTCAGGTGCCCTAGTCGAAGAGCAGCACCACCTCACGACGAAAGTGCGAAGTGGTATCGCATACCAGAATCACCGGGAACTGATCTCCTGGTTCGCGGTGCCGGAGCGCGGTGGGGAATCCGCGCTCCGGTTTTTTTATTTGAACCCAAGGCCGCATCCGTAAACTCCTCCTGCTCTATCTTTCTTGACAGTTCTCACCTATCTTTTTATTGTTGCTAACCTGTCGTGGCTAACTACCTATGAATATTGTCAAGGCTACCAAGAAGTACGAGGAATGGCTGCGGCTGCACATCCAAATTGTGGAGCCGGATTTGCAGTTCAAGCACGAGCAGATGGCGTTGGCAGTGTTTCCGTTTTTTCGTGCGACCTTCTACCGCTGGGTGCAAGTGTGGCCGGAAGTGTGCGCCCACCTCGATCGCGCGCCCCATCTGTTGTCGGTAGGCGATCTGCACGTGGAGAACTACGGCACCTGGCGCGACACGGACGGCCGGCTCGTCTGGGGAGTGAACGATTTCGATGAGGCGTGTGTGTATCCCTACACCATGGATCTGGTGCGGCTGGCAACCAGCGCGCTGCTGGCGGCTCGGGTCGAACATCTGGCTATGAAGCCGAAAGATGCAGCCGCTTCGATTCTCGAGGGATACGAGACCGTGATGGAAGGCGGCGGCCTTCCCTTTGTATTGGAGGAAGGCCATGTCTGGTTGCGCGCCATTGCCGAGAGCAGACTGCGCGATCCGGTAGTGTTCTGGAAAAAAATGGATGCGAACCCGACCGCGAAGGGAGATATTCCGGAGAGCGCGCGCGAGGCAATCGAGCATATGCTGCCGCAGACGGGTATGCGCTACCGGTTGGCCCGCCGCAGGGCAGGCCTCGGAAGCCTGGGTCGCACGCGCTTGGTCGGCATCGCCGATTGGAATGGCGGGCGTGTGGCGCGAGAAGCGAAAGCGTTGCTGCCGTCGGCATTGCAGTGCGTGTTTCCGAAGCGCGTTCCGTCCGAGATCTTATACGGCGCGATTCTGCGGCGCTCGGTGCGCTGCCCCGATCCCTATGTGCAGATGCGCGGACACTGGATCGTGCGCCGGCTGTCGCCGCATTGCTCGCGTATTGAACTGGACGCGCTGGCGAATAACCGCGGAGAATGCCGGCTCCTGCACGCGATGGGCAGAGAGACAGCGAATATCCATGTGGGCACCGAAGAAAAGCGGCGAGCAATCCTGAAAGACTTGCAACAACGAAGACGAAAAGGCAACTGGCTGCTAGAAGCCGCGCAGGCCATGGCGGAGGCGATGGAAAAAGACTGGCGAGTGTGGAGGGAGCGCTGGCAGAGCTAGACCCTGCCAGCGCTTTATTGGAGGGAAAGTCCGTGCGAGGACTCCGGGCGAAGGTCGAAGAACGGGTAACCGGGAGCGCGCGGACTGTTTTCAGCTCCGATGGGAATCAGCGCATCGAGAATACACTCGAGTGCCTCGGCGGAGCCCGACCAACCGCGGGAAAAAGACTCGCGATGCACCGCTAACTCACCAACCAGCCGTCCCACCGAGTCCGGTCCGAGATCGAAATCGGCCAGGTTCGGATCGCTGCCGATCGGCATCGGAGGATACTGGGCTGGAGGAAGTCGAAGATTAGCGCTTGAAAGCCAGTGCGACAGCAGCGTTTTGAGATGTTGCCGGCAGCACACACTCTTCATATTTTTTTGACCCGCCAGCGAAGAATGCCACGATAAGACCTTGAGACGGTCGAGCCACCGGTTCTCAGCCACCAGGAACCATCCTGCGCGGCGAAACGTGTCGACACCGCATACCGAACAAACCGAGCGTTTTGTGATTGCGTAATCCATAACATCCCTCTCAGAGTCAGCAGGCGACGCCGGCGGCGCGCGACAGCGACCGCGGCCCCGCACGCTCGCTGAGCGGGACAGTCAGCATCCCTAGAGCTACGTCGAAACGAAGTGTGAAGTGAGCCGAACAGGCATCGCACAGCCAGAAATGTTCCCGCCGCGGCAGCTTCCGCCGATTGCTTTCGAACGTAGCGCTGACGTTGGGAGGCGCAGTTTCCGCCAGAAACAGTTTGCCTTCGCGCAGGGAACGGAAGGGAACCGTGCAAGTAGGGTTGGCGCATTTTTGCAGCATTGGCTGAAATCCAGTCTTCTCGTCTATAGAGTTTTGGCCAGCGAGCGCTGCGGATATTGCACGCGACAGACCGAAACCGCGGCCGCCACATTAAAAGTAGTTAATACGTAGTTAGAAAGACTTAGACATGTGACGAGTGACCTGGATCACATTGTGCTATGTGGTCCTGACGGTGAGCGGTCGGCTCCGACGAATGATCGTCAGTGTTATCGCACACCTTAGGTGTGATGTGGATCACACGCGAGATGTTTACAGGTGAGTTTCTAGACTACGACGAGTAAGTAACGATACTTAGTTGAGGTGTTGCGGAGCAGGTTGCACAGTAAGAGTGATGGAATCGAGATTATGGACCCAACGCGCCGGACGCTTGTCATCGGACACAATGAGTTGGAAAGGTCCGTTTTTCGCCAGTGGCTGGCCATCACGAGTGTCGGCAACCAGCACTTGACCTGCATGAAAGCTGGGATCGATCTCGGCGAGAGAAAAAAGGACAGAGTATCCATCGGAGCCCGTCGCGATGAGATAACTTGTCAGCGCTTCTTCGTGAAAGTCCTTGCCAAGGGGCGCATTGACTTTGGCCAGCAGAGTTGCGAGCAGAACGCCGGAGTAAGTTTCATTAGCATCGGTATGGCTGTTATGTACCGTGATGGTAGTGTGCGGCAAGGCGCGAAAGTCCGCAGGCGAAAGCGCCACGGGAGAATGATAAGGATCGGCGGTGAGCAGCAGATGACTCTCGTGATTCTCAAGGGCCGGCGCAGTGCGATTGACCGGAACGGGCGCACCGGCGGCGGGGATCTCTAGACGCACCGCGACCATCTGAGCAGCGCTGCCATTACTCGCTGATGCGACAACTTCGAGGTGCTGCGCGATCTTCTTGAAGCTTCCGGCGGAAATGAATAGAGCATAAGGGCCGGGCGCTAATTCGATCGAGAGCTGGCCCTTGTCGTCAGTTTCCAGTTTCGCTGGAGCATTCTCGGGCGACGGTACGAGCCGAATCCGGGCATGCGGAACGCTAACTCCAGTCGGATCCGTCACCCGGATGACGACCGGCGTGGTCGCTGACATCTGAACTGCCGTCTGAGCCGAAAGAGCAAACGGAGCGGTAATTAACAGAACGGAGAGCAGGCCGATCCTGAAGTGTGGCTGAGAGTTTTGCCGATGCATGGAGAGAGGATACCGCGGAAAAAGGTAAGTGTCAGCGTCCTCGCCCAGTTTCTCCGCAGCCTTCTAGTGCACCAGTTTAGTCGATGCCGCGACGAGAACTCCTGCCACCGCCATCAGCAGTCCGAAGTACCAGAATATGCGTCGTCCCGAGAGCAAGGTAATCGAGGTGACTACCAGGGCAATCTCCAAAAACACTTCGCCAAGATCGAAACGGTCCGCCTTGCCGCGGGTAAGATCGGTTTCCTTTTCCGTTTCGCGCGCCTGTTTGTCGAGTTCTTTCTGCTCATCTTTATAGCGGTCGGCTTCAGCGCGGTATTTTTCCTGCAGTTTGGCGACGGCTTCCGCGTCCTTGCTGGCCACCACGGTGGTCAAGTCGGCGAACAATTCGTCGGTGTGCCGGCGGATATTCTTGGCCTGGTAGTAGGCCCACTGGTCGGTGACCTTGTTCTGCAAAATAATTTCTTCGGTATGCGTGCGATGGCCCAATAGCGACACGGTCGCCACCAGCACGGCCAGCACCGCCATGGTCAGTGTGACGGGTGCGAGATCGGGACGCTCCCGGGCGTGTTCGGCATTTTCGTGTAGTTCGCTAAGTTCATCGCTCATGTTCTGCGGCTCCTGATGGCTCATAGAATCGACGACCTAAGATCGACGAACTAAGAGGATAACCCAAGTTCCCTATTCTCCCATTACCTTTATGATGACCCGTTTGTCGCGCTGCCCGTCGAACTCCGCATAGAAAATCTGCTGCCACGGACCGAAGTCCAGTTTCCCGTTGGTTACCGGCACGATGACTTCATGGTGAATGATCAGCGATTTGAGGTGCGAGTCTCCGTTGTCTTCGCCCGTCTGATGATGCTGGTAGCTCTGCCGGAAAGGAGCCAGCGTTTCCAGCCACGCGTCGATGTCCTTGATAAGACCACTCTCGTTGTCGTTGACGTAAACCCCCGCCGTGATGTGCATGGCGGAGACCAGGATCATGCCGTCCTTGATTCCAGATTTCTTAAGCGCACTCTCAACCTGCGGAGTCAGGTGAACATAAGCGCGCTTGGTTTTCGTATGCAGAGTCAGGTATTCAGTGTGGAATTTAATACCCACTATCCTAAACAAAGAATCTCGTGCGGGGGGCTTGACGACAAAACGCCTGAGGTCGGATTTCGAGGGGACTATACTATCGCCAAAGCCATATCCGATAAAGACCCCAGCTTTTCCCAACCTGCCGGCCCCTGATTCATTCGCGAGTCAATTCGCCCTCGGTTTTGCCTGCCAGGGTGACAAACCTAATTACCCCCTTGGCGTCCTCGAAGATGAGTCCGGTGGCTCCATTGTTCACGACCGCCGTTACGAGATGACCGTAGGATTTGGGGATGCCGCCGCGCGTCGGAGTGCCCTCATAGCGCGCCAGTTCTCCTTCCTTCATGCCAGTGACGCTGACAAAGCGGATCACGCCTTCGGCATCTTCAAAGACCAGACCGGTGCCAATGTTGTCGGCGATCGCGGCGACCATCCGGCCGTAGGATTTAGGCACGACGCCTTGGGTAGGAGCGTAGGATTTATCGCCTGCGGGTTGCGCGGGTGCTCCGGCGTGAGCCACGGTTGCGGTGCGAGATCCGGCCAGGTATCCGGCGATCAACAAAAGTGCGCTTCCGGAAATGAGCAGTATTCTTTTCTGCATCTGGGTGTCCCCCTCGATGATTTTATGGTGACGGGTGACGCTTTCGTGGAATCCCATCCTTGCGCAAAAAAACGCGCAAGGATGAGGCAGCCATTGGTCAAACAAATCGGACAAAACAAGCGAAACCGCAGCTTAGGGTTCGACCAAGATTTTGTGCATCATGCCGAGATCTTCGTGCAGCAGGATGTGACAGTGAAACACAAACGTGCCCGCGATTGTCGGATCGCGGAAATCCATACGAACCTTCACACTATGATAGGGAGTGCCCGGGCCCGACCAGTACGGGATTTCGATCGTATCTCGCAGTTCGTTATCGCCGGCCGGTTTGCCATCCACTTCCAGCACCTGAAAGTGAATCTGATGGATGTGGAAAGCATGCGTCTCGAGTGCGCGGTTTTCGATCGTCCAATCTTCAACCGCCCCCACTTTGGTGGTGATGGCAGGTTTCTCATCGGGCTCGAAGACCCTCTGCTTTTGTCCATCCACCGTGATGTAGAACTGGATGGGACCGTTGGTGCCGCCAAATTCCTCGGAGAAATAGAGCTTCCGCTGCGCCGTTACTGCTTGATTCGCGAGGTCGGAGAACAGGAGGGCGGGCGTTGAGGCAGATGCGGGCGTGGGCGCTATTGGCGGCGCGGGCGCGTTTGCTGAGGGCGAGGATTCGTCATTACCGTTGCCGGTCAGTTCGATATTTGCGAGCGCTCCCTGAAGATCCGGGTTTCCGGTAGGGCCGGTGGAGTAGGCCTGGGTGTAGAACACGCCCGTTCCTCCGGCTGGAGGAGCTTGCACGATGAACTCAGCTCGGCTGGCCGGTGGGATTAGAATTGTTTTCTCTTCTCTGGTCTTCTCCAGCGGATAGCCGTCGAGCGCGATGATCTGCAGTGGTTCTGGCTTGTCATTGACCACCACCTGCAACTCGAGGAAATCCTGTATGGTTGCGTTGGCCACGCGCCAGAACTGTTTCTCGCCGGGCTTCATTTTAACGATCGGTACCCCACCGGCAAACGGAGCAGGCTGGAAATTAATGCTTAGCTGGTAGGGTCCGGGAATCCATGGAACCAGGTATTGCTGGCGAATCACGAAGATGCGTTCGGTAAGGCCCTTAACCTCGGGGCGATATTTCTCGATGCCCTCGACTACGATGGCTCCGGCCGCGCCGCCGTTGACTTGAAACTCGGTGAAGCCGTGGATATGGGGATGGTACCAGTACAGGCCGGGGGGCTCAGTCTTGGGAATCTGGATACTGAACTTGAACTCGGGTGAACCGGGCTGAATCACGGTATCAATGACATCGTCCTGATGGCATACGGGAGGAACATTCAAGCCATGGAAGTGGACGTTGGTGGAATCAAGGGTTGGTTCGCCACCATCGCCGCAGGTCTTACCGGCGTCGCCTGACTTCTTCATGCTCATGTTCATCTTCATTTTTGTCGCATTTTGGTCCTGATCCTCGATGCGATTGAAGATTCCGAGATTGAGTGTGTCGCCGGGGTTGATGCGGAGGGTGGGGGCCTCTTCGATTTGTCCGGCCGCGTCGTATTTGTAGCAGTAGTGAGTGTAGCCAAATTGATCGACCGAGTGCGCCAAGGTGAATCTGGCATCGAGAACGCCATGCTGTGAGGAAATAGCGTAGGGATTCTTGACCACGGTCCCGGAAGCGGGACGAGCCGGACAGTCGGACGACGCCGCAAAACTCAGAAGTGAAGATCCGCAGAATACGATTGCCAGCAACCAGCGCATATGCAAGTCCTTCCTAATTTCCTAGTCGAATAACCGCAGATCGTCTCTTAATGGTTGTGCACGGTCCGCGGGGTTCGCACGGAACTGCCCGCTAGAAAGATCGCGGGGGAAAAGTGCCGATGGATAGCAACCCCTGACTGCCTTGATCCGAGAATGGCGATTGGGGTACTTCACTCAGCGAACATTTCCCGCCCGAGGAGTTGAGCGCCACCATCGCGATAGCGGACGGGATGCTGAACTCGGCCACATAGACTCCGCCACCGTTACCAGTTTGGCTGATTAAGCCAAGAGCGCCGAGATACGACCAGTTCGCGGACTCCCCTTTGACCTTGCCCAAGGTGCAACCGGCGGAAACTGTGCCCGTCGTTTTATCAAAAAACATTGCGCCGACGCTGGCTCCCTGAGTATTGACTACGTAGAGGACGGTCTCGTCCGGACTTAGCATGATGTTGTTCGAGCTAATACTTCCTTTGAAGGAATACACCACGGTCGGCGTCAATTGCCCGGAGGAAATGTCGGACACTTCCACCACGACAGCGGTCGAGGTATCACCGAAAATCGCGTAGTGTCCATCACTCGTGATATCGATGCCGTTGGGATAAGTCGCACCCTGCGAGCTTACCGTCGCAGTGGAGTATTGTTCGTCGCTATTGGGTACGGGCGTGCCCTGCGAAATATCGAAGGATTGGATCGAGCCATCGGTAAAGGTGGCGATCATTATGTTGCCATGGATCGCCATGCCGTTGATCATCCCGCCAGCTAATCCGCTGACCGTCACATCATTGACAAAAGTGAGACTGCATCCAGGCAGTACCTGGAATGTGCCGATGGTGTTCGATGAGGTAAAGCCGGCGTACAAATATTGGCTGTTCATCGCCAAGCCGATGCCATTAGCCGTGCCGTTGTCGTTCTGAGATCCGGTGGCGCTGCCGCCTACGGTAAGGGTGCTGATAGCGATTCCCGTAATCTCTCCGGTCGAAGCTACGGACGCGTAGACGCATTGCTGGTTACCGCTGTTGAGAGCGACGATCCGATTGGCGCCAAAAAAGCCGCCCACGTTACCAAAACCACCGATCTGGACTTGTTGCTGTAGGGTCAGCAGACCGCTCGGGCCCACAGAAAAGAAGCTGACTCCGGGATCATCGTTGGTTACAACATACTCCGTTTGTGCGGCGAGTCCGGTGGCGGCCAGAACGCACGCACACAGAGCAGCCACGCACCACCACGAGGGTTGCCTCGAGCTCTTCATAAATTGTGTTCCTTCAGGTGGGGACCCCAGTCGTGAAAGTAGATCACAGGTCCGGGGATAGTTCAACCGTTACGATCCCCGTGAAGAACAGCTACGGCCGGTGCAAATTGTTGCCAATAACTGGTAAATGCATTCCGCTCACCCCACGGCCCTGCGGTTCTCCGTGCCCCTTGTCTTAAGGAACTTTCAGGAAGTCCCCGGCTCGGCGGTCTCCCTTGTTGTCCCCTGTCACAAGTCCCAGCAAGCTGACTGCCTTCCGAGAAGCGCCCTACCGAAACCTACCTGGAACCACTTGTGTATCAGCATGATGCCCGCCTTATATGTCGGCGGGCATCCTGCATACTTTCTCACTAGTGATCTGCGGAAGGTTAGCCGCCGTTGTTACAGATGCCGAGACCAAACGGATTGTTGTGGAAGGTCTCCCACCCGTTAACCGAGGTTGTGTCTGGAGCACCGAAGTATTCAAGGAATACCAGGTCCTGCAGATTGTAAGTAAATCCGTTCAGCGTATACGGAAAACCACCGTAGTTGGTGAAGCCCTCTTCGGGATCGCCAACTTCGAGAATTCCGCAAGCCACCGGGTTGAAATATCCCTTGGTGCCGGGATCGTCCAACCATTCACCGGCTTCGTGGGATAGAGCCGATACATCCTGCGAGAAATCGCCCGGGATGGGAATAAAGGTGAACTGCGAATAGGCCTGTGTGCCCGTCGCGCTATGGTAACCGCCGATGCAGCAGTTATTGAGGACCGGTGAGCCGTCCGTCAGGTAAGTGTTCGTGGTCATGAAGATCGGCAAAGTGTCCGGCGTGATCTGGCTGGTGGCTTTGATGTACGTATTGAGCTGGGTGTCAATATAGTTGATGTCAACCAGCGCCGTTGGATTCGATCCCCCGAAAGGATTAGACGACAGAACCGCGCCATTCGACCCGGGGCTCAAGTCCAGCTCAGGCAAAACGGTCGGGCCGCCCAGCAGGACATGGTAACCCGTCTTTTTCTCGACGGTCCCCCAGAAATTGGCGCGCTGGAAGGCGTCCTCATACTGCGTAGTGCCGATGTCGACGCCACCCAGGTTGTAATCCTGAGTTTGGAAAATCGGAGAATCCTCAGTGAGCGTGACCACGTTCTTCCCATCGTCATTGGTGGTCAAGGGATCAAACACGTCACTACCGATGGTGATCTTCACCGGGATAATGAACGCGTTGACAGTTGTGGATTTGCCCGTCTTCGGAGCAGTACCCACCATGTAGTAGGTGTACGTCTTCCCGTCGTAGGTGAACTTGCCGGTCCAGGTAGGCAGTTTGGCTTTCTTGGCTGGTTCCGTATTGGGTGTCGGCGGCAAAGTAACAAATCTGCCAACCGGACCTACAATTTGGCTCTCATTCTGAGCCACCGCAGAGGCCGCAAAACAGCACACCAGGGCGGCCAAGCTTACAATTAATTTCCTCATAGTTTTTCCTCTCATCTTCTCGATGCTTGATTTGGACAACGCAGTTTGTTCAAACAGTTTTGACAACGCGCGGACGGTATACGAAGCCAGACATTATTGTCGGGGCAGCCCCGATTCCCCCTCGACCCCGAAAGGTTTCGTCATTGTCTCCCCAATCCTTGTTTGCGTCAATGTGCAAGGTCTTGCACACGGATACTCTTTCAGGCAGCCCCCAGGTCGGTGGTCTGCCTTTCCGTCCCTATCAGAGACACAGGCAAGCAGATTTTCCTCCTCGACGTGCCGCGTCCAAGTCTTTTGTGGAATGTTGATTAGGAAGTATCAGGGCTCGACCAGGATTTTGTGCATCATGCCGAGATCTTCGTGTAGCAGAATATGACAGTGAAATACAAACGTGCCCGCTATCGTCGGGTCGCGGAAATCCATGCGTACCTTCACGCTGTGATACGGAGTGCCCGGGCCAGACCAACACGGGATGGCAATGGTATCCAGCAGCGGGCCATTGGTGACTGGCTTGCCATCCACCTCTAGCACCTGAAAGTGAATCTGGTGGATGTGGAAAGCGTGAGTTTCGAGGGCACGGTTTTCGATGGTCCAATCCTCAACCGCTCCGACCTTCGTGGTGATGGCCGGCTTCTCATCGGCTTCGAAGACTCTTTGCTTCTGTCCGTCGACCGTAATGTAAAACTGGATGGGACCGTTGGTGCCGCCAAATTCTTCGGAAAAGTAAAGCTTGCGCTCGGCGGTTACTGCTGCATGCGCGAGGTCGGAAAACTTAAGGGTAGGGGTTGACGAGGACAATGACGTGGGTTTTGATCCGGATGCCGGTGATGCTGGAGCAGGCGGGGCTGTGGCCGCTTTTGCTGTGTGCGAAGATCCACCAGGGATGACCTGAATGGTCGCAAGAGGCTGGGGGATATCCGGGTTTCCGGTGGGGCCAGTGGAATAGGCCTGGGTATAGAAAATCGCGGTCGCGCCTTGCGGTGGAGCTTGGACGATGAACTCAGCTCGCCCGGCCGGAGGAATCAAAATTTCATTCACGCTTCTGGTTTCCGCCAAGGGATAGCCGTCCAGCGCGATCAGCGTGAGATTGTAAGATTGCTCACCTTGCAGCACCTGCAACTCCAGGAAGTCCTGCAGAGATGCATTGGCGACTCGCCAGAACTCCTGCTGACCGGGCTGCATTTGAATAATTGGTTGAGGGCCCTCCTGAGAGGTCACTTGATAGTTAAGGGTCAACTGATAAGCTCCGGGAACCCAAGGGACAAGAAACTGCTGGCGAATTACGAAAATGCGTTCGGGAAGGCCCTGAACCTCGGGGCGATATTTTTCCATGCCTTCGACGACGATGGCGCCAGCCGCGCCACCGTTCACCTGAAACTCGGTGAAGCCGTGGACATGCGGATGGTACCAATAAAGGCCGGGTGGTTCGGTAGTTGGAATCTGTATGCTGAACTTAAACCCCGGTGAGCCGGGCTGAATCAGGGTATCGAGCACATCGTCCTGGTGGCACACGGGAGGAACATTCAAGCCATGGAAATGGACATTAGTAGAGTCAATCGTCGCATCGCCGCCATCGCCGCAAGTCTTGCCGGACGCGCCTGACATCTTCATCGTCATCTTCTTAACGTTTTTATCGTCATCATGAATGCGGTCGAGGACCTCGAGATTCAGCGTGTCTCCGGGATTGAGGCGCAACGTTGGAGCCTCAACAATCTGACCTGACGCGTCGTATTTGTAGCAGTAGTGGCTATAGCCCTCCTGATCCACCGAGTACGCCATCGTGAATTTGGCATTGAGAGCGCCGTTCTGCGAGGAAATCGAGAAGGGATTGTTGACGACAGTGCCAGCGGCGGGACGAGCGGGACAGTCGGACTGTGCAAAGCTCAGAACAGAACATCCGCAGAATATGATCGCGAGCAACCAGCGTAATCGAAGCCCCATCTCCAACTCCTTCACATTTCGCAAAACTAAATTCCCGGAGATCCCCGATTACGATTATGTTTGTTTTTGCAACCACTGACAACCACGATTTGTGCCTTGTGCCTTAGCGGGCAACCGCTGTGTGGCCCAGGCCGCTTTTCAAATCCGCCGCAAGCAGCTGATGAAACAGCTGTTCCCCTGCTTCTCTTCGTGGCGAAAGCCTTCCAGCTTGATACGCGCGAGATTTCAGGCCGCGTTGCACCGCCTCGCAAATCCCCAAGTCCTCATCCTGCACTCGATTTCCCACCGCGA
>Ga0187847_10002854_pt1 | contig 13618 bp, 14 predicted proteins | sample June2016WEW_4_10_FD_132458 | JGI IMG/M metagenome (GOLD analysis project Ga0187847, IMG submission 132458) | Peatland microbial communities from SPRUCE experiment site at the Marcell Experimental Forest, Minnesota, USA - June2016WEW_4_10 | ecosystem: Environmental > Terrestrial > Soil >...
CACCATGCTTGTCTTTGACGTTGAAAAACAACTGAACGACTTCGACGTTGACCTTGAGGGTTTCGAGGGACTGATCCTGCGATTGCGCCTGACTATTGGAAGTATTGGAACTAGGTGCAGACGGGACGGTCGGCGCTGGATCAAGGGCCGGTGTGCTCTGGGCGGCTACGGGGACCGACAGAGCAATAGCCAAACCGAAAACACCCGCCGCCAGGTAGGGTTTGCAATGTAGTGTAGGCATCAGAGTTTTTATCCCGAGACTTTGCTAGTCTATCCTGTAATGACCTGAAAAGGTTAGATGCACCAAACGGGCGCAACCGGGCATCAGAAGTAGTGTAAAACGGCAGGAAGCCGCGATGCGCGGGCCAAGCGGGCATTGGAAAAAAAAGAAAGCTAGAGGGTTTCGGGATGGCCACGAAAATTAGCGCGGCAATACGGCTAGGGCTGTCGTCAGGGCTAACGTTAGGACTGTCGATAGGGCTGGCATTGTGTCTGGCAAGCGTTGCGGCGGCGCAAGACAAGCCTGAGGAAATTCCCGACGCTCCTTCGGCAACCCGTCCCATCCCTCCTCCCACACCGCTCAGCCCGCGGCAAGAAGCGGAGGAGGAGGCGAAGCCCGAAGCCCCGCCAGCCAATCCTAATCCGGGCTTGAGCGGCATTCCCCGAAGTACTCCAGATGACGCGAGTCAGACCCCGCCCGCGCCTCCGCCTGCGATGCCTCCGATTAAGACCGTGCCCGCCGGCAGCATTCCGAAGGATGTGGACACCGGCCAGGATGTCGGTTTCACCATCAGGAAGGTCGCGAATCTGGTGCTCGTTCCAGTTACGGTGAAAGACCCCGAGGGCCGATTGGTAGGCGGCTTGCGCCCCAGGGATTTTACAGTTCTGGAAAATGGGAAAGTGCAGAATCTGACGTTCTTTACCAGCGATCCGTTTGCGCTGTCGGCAGCCGTCATCATCGATACCGGCATGCCGGACGTGGGCTTGAAGAAGGTTCAGGAAACGCTCTCGGCGTTGCAGGGGGCGTTCAGCCAATTCGACGAAGTGGCGATTTATACCTACAGCAGTACGGTCGGCCGAGTCTCGGACTTCGACAGCGTAGGCAAGCCCTTGACCGCGGTTCTGAACGAGGTCAAGGCGTACAGCGGAGCCAATAACGGCCCGGCCGTGACCAGTGGGCCTCTCGGTCCTCAGGGACCTGTCATTAACGGTATGCCGGTCAACGCTCCCATCGACCCGGTTTCAACGCCGCCCAAGGTTGCCCACGTGTTGAATGACGCGGTCCTGTTGGCGGCGCGCGATCTTTCCAAGCGCGAACGGACGCGCCGCAAGATTATCTTCATCATCAGCGATGGCCGGGAATTAGGCTCGACGGCCAGTTACAAAGACACGCTCAAAGTGCTGCTGACGCAAAACATCACCGTGTACGCGGTCGGAGTGGAAGGCGCGGCCATTCCAGTCTATGACCGGCTGCAGCGGATCCACTTGCCGAAAACAGGAGCGCTCATGGGCTACAGCGACATTCTGCCCAAGTATGTCAACGCAACCGGCGGAGGCACCGTGTACGGCGAGGTGACGCAAGCCGACATCGAACGGGCGTACGCCAGCGCCATCGGAGAAGCACGCTATCAGTACACCCTGGGTTATGCTCCCAAATCGAGCATTGGAAGCTATCGCGACATCGACGTGCAGGTGCATGGACACCCGGGCGTGAAGGTCTATGCGAAGTCCGGATACTATCCGTTGCCGACGCCGCGATGAAGCAGTTTTGTGCCGACGCAAACATAAATTGGTTTTGCGTAGAGCACGGCTTCGTGCCGTACCGCCAACTTGAATTTGTTTTGAAAGGGCACGGCTAAAAGCCGTGCCCTTGAGCGTTTCCAAGAATGCGGGCTTTAGCCCCTGGCGCCGTGTCTCTCGCCCAAAAACCTCCATGAAACAGACTCAGTAACCTGAGTAACCTGCATCAGAACCTTCTGGTGTGGTATAAAAACCAGCAGGAACCGATACTGTAGTCAGACTGGATTTTTAGCGGTAGGCTCGCGCCTTTAAGGGAGTAGTTTGCGCGAGTCTTTTCGCCAGAGTTTCTGAGGAAACCTTTTGAGTTTCATCAACTTCGCAGCGCGCGAGATCAACTGCAAAATCGTCTACTATGGCGCCGGGTTGGGCGGCAAGACGACGAATCTGCAGTTCATCTTCCAGAAAACTGCCGAACAACAGAAGGGCAAGATGATCTCGCTCGCCACCGAGACCGATCGCACCCTGTTCTTCGACTTCCTGCCTCTCGATCTGGGTTCAGTGCGCGGTTTCAAGACGCGGATTCACCTGTATACGGTTCCGGGACAGGTTTTTTACGACGCCAGCCGCAAGCTGATTCTGCGCGGAGTGGATGGCATCGTGTTCGTGGCCGACTCGCAGCCTGAGCGTATGGACGCCAACGTCGAGGCGCTCGACAACCTGATGGCGAACCTGAAAGAACATGGCTACGACTTCAACAAGATTCCCTACGTGCTCCAATTAAACAAGCGCGACCTGCCGAATGTAATGCCGGTGGACTCTCTCTCCAAGGAATTACGCAAGAAAAACGAGCCCGTGGTCGAGGCCGTGGCGTTCCAGGGCGTAGGCGTATTCGAGACGCTCAAAGAAATCGCCCGGCAAGTTCTTACGGAGTTGAAGCAGGGCGGGTAGGTTGCGTAGAGACGGGCACCCTCGTCAGCCTGCCTCTGAGCGTGGTCGAGGGGTCCAAGCCGAGCGCAGCTCGGCAGTTCCCTACAACCCCAATGACTTCCTAGGTGCGCTCCAATGATCATACCTATGATATGATATGGAGTATTATGGCGGGCCATAAGCCGAGCATTAAACAGCGCCGAACCTTCACTCTTTCGCCCGAAAGTCTAGCCTACCTGGAGCAGCAAACACGCGCGAATAAGATCGAGTCCCAATCCGCATTCCTAGACGAGTTGCTCTTGGAAAAGACAGCGGAACAGCGTAGAGCGTCGCTCGAGGCCAAGGTTACCGCTTATTACGACAGCCTAAGCGATGAGGAGGTCGAGGAGCAACGAGCGTGGGGAGAATTTGCGGGAAGCCACCTGGCCTTGAGTGAGGAGGAACTCTTGCATGCCCAATCCACAGCGCGGGGAGATTTGGTTCACGAAGCTGCCGACCGACCCTCCGGGAAAAGGAAAACGCCCGGTCGTAATCGTATCCATCAACGCACGAAACAATCATCCGCGCGCCAGCACCGTTCTCGTGGTTCCGCTGAGCACGTCCGTCCATAAGGACGAAATTCCTACCCACTTAGTGCTGGACCCCGGGCAAACTGGCTTACGCGAACGGGTTGTGGCTCAGGCGGAGGACGTTTCGGCGGTGTGGAAAGCTGAGCTCGACGCCGCGCGAGAACGACTGAGGACACTCAGCGCGAGTCAAATCTGCGATTTGGCGCGGAAAGTGGAAATGGCGATGGGGTGCTTGCCCTAGGCTTGTAGATCATTACGCTCACGGTAATGGTGCGGTTGAGGTCGAGCAGCTCTACCTTCGGACTCAGTTCGCACTCTCCAAAGCCCCCGAAAGCTCTTCCCATTCCGTCATCAGGCTTTGTAGCGCGCTTTTGTGACTAGCCAGTTCCTGGGTCTGGCGTTGAGTTTCTTCCGCGCTCACAAAGCTCTGGAGTCCTGTTTCGCATAGCGCAATTGCCGCCTCGGCTCGGGCAATCTCTTCCTCTATTTCGTGCAGACGGTCTTCCATCTGCTGACGCTTGATCGGATTCAAGCGCTTGCCTTTTGGCTCGGCGGAGGGTGAACCCGCGCCGACTCCATCGCCATTCGCACCGTTGGGCTGGGACTGAGAACTGAGAACCGGGAACCGAGAACTAACTGGCAACTGGCTACTGGCAACCGGCTGCTCTTTGCGCCAGAGATAGTCTTCATAATTTCCCGGATAGATTTCCACCTTGCCGTCGCCAATCTCGAACACGCGCGTCGCCAGCTTGTCGATGAAATAGCGGTCGTGCGAAACGAAGACGACCGTACCCGTGTACTTCATCAGCGCTTCGAGCAGAACATCTTTGGCGCGCAGATCGAGATGGTTGGTGGGCTCATCGAGCAGCAGAAAGTTGGCCGGATGCAGGAGCATTTTTAGCAGCGCGTAACGATTGCGCTCTCCACCGGAGAGCACGCCAATACGCTTGAAAACATCGTCGCCCGAAAAAAGAAAGCAGCCGAGCAAGCTGCGCAACTGAGTTTGCGTCGAGGCAGGCGAAAGTTCGCCGAGATCGTCAAGGATGCGCGCTTCCTGGTCGAGTTCTTTGTACTGGTCCTGCGCGAAGTAGTCGAGATGAACCTCGTGGCCAAGTTTGTACGCGCCCGCACTCAGTTTCTCTTGTTGCGCGAGCAGCTTAATCAGCGTGGACTTCCCCGCCCCGTTGACGCCGACCAATGCGATGCGTTCGCCGCGCTCGATCATGAAACTTACATTCTCAAAAACCTTGTGTTCATCAATCCCGCGCTGGGTGCCCCACGTCTCGCGGTTTTCGAGACGTGGGGATTTTACGTAGCTTTTCGCGACGTTCGCAAACTCGGCAACAATACGCCCGCTCGGCTTCGGCTGCGGAAACGAGAAATGAACAGTCTTCTCTTCTTCCGGAATCTCGATCCGCTCCATTTTTTCCAGCTCTTTAATGCGGCTCTGCACCTGCTTCGCCTTGGTCGCCGTGTAGCGAAAGCGATTGATGAAGACTTCGAGCTGCTCAATGCGGTCGCGCTGCGTCTTGTGGGCGGATTCGAGCTGCTCTTTGCGCGCCGTTTTCGCGGCCAGGTATTGATCGTAATTGCCGACGTAGAAATGAATCCGCTTGTTCCAGATTTCCACGATGCGCTCGACGGTGATGTCGAGGAAATAGCGGTCATGCGAAATCAGAACGAAGGCGTAGGGATAAGTGGTCAGGTACTCTTCAAGCCAGTTGCGGGCTTCGAGGTCGAGATGATTGGTCGGCTCGTCGAGCAACAGCAGGTTGGGCTTCTGCAGCAGAAGTTTGGCGAGCGCAATTCGCATCTGCCAGCCGCCGGAAAATTCTTCGGTCCGCCGCGTCCAGTCGTCGCGGCGGAAGCCCAGTCCGGTCAGGACCTGACCGACCTGCGCTTCAAGCGTGTAGCCGTCGCGGGCCACAAACTCGTGTTCGAGCTTCTGATAACGGTCGGCGACATTCGAGTATTCCGGGCTCTCGTGGTCGAGTTCCGACATGCTGCGGGTGAGCGCCTCCATCTCCTTCTCGATGGCATGAAGTTCGGCAAACACCGAGATGCACTCGGCGAAGATGGTGCGGCCGGTGAGGGTGAGGCCGTCCTGCGGAAGGTATCCGGTCGAAATCCCCTTGGCGCGCGAGATGGAGCCGTAGTCGAGCGTTTCGAGCCCGGCAAGAATTTTCATGATGGTCGATTTGCCGGTGCCATTCGCTCCCACCAGACCGATGCGGGATTCGGGCGTGATCAGCCAGTCGGCATTCTCGAACAGTAGCTTGTGGCCATAGCGCTTGCCAGCGCCGGAGAGTTGGATCATGGGGGTCTATTTAAATATAGCGGACTGGAATGAATGGCTGTTGTCAGTTCTCAGTTTTCAGCTTTCAGTAGCAGCCGATTTGACAATGTGACACATATTGTGGCACCCTACTTCCATGCCCAGCGTCAACATCCGCCAGCTGCGCGACACCAAGCGTCTGAAGGCTTGGCTGCGGGCGGGCAAGACAGTGGAACTCCGGGAGCGCGACGCAGTCATCGCCCGCATTGTGCCCGAAGGATCACCTCTGCCGCGCGGCGATTGGCCCGATTTCGCGGCCTTGCGTAAGGAAATCTTCGGCGATCGCGTTCTACCCGGATCGGACCTGGTCATTAAGGAGCGGGGCCGCTATTGAGGTTGCAATGCCGACCGCCGCACCGCCCACTCCCATGACCATCTACGCGGACAGTTCCTTTTTTGTGTCCCTCTATCTACCTGACCGGCACACGCCGGAAGTCGAGCGCCGGCTTAGCTCGCGGCCGTCACTGTGGATGACACCGCTTCACGTGGCCGAGTGCACGCACGCCATTGAGCAACACGTTTTCCGCAAGCTGATTACGCGTAGCGAGGCCGACCGTGCCTTGCAGCTATTCCATGAGTATCGCGCCCACAACGTGTGGCGGGATGCGCCGCTGCCCGATCGAGCGTTCGAAGTTTGCGCGCAACTCGCTCATCGGCACGCGGCACGGCTGGGGGTTCGGACTCTCGATACGCTGCATGTGGCTTCGGCCCTGGAACTTAAAGCCGAACATTTTTGGACCTTCGACGCGCGGCAAGCCAAACTGGCGCTGGCGGTTGGCATGAAGACCGACTGAGTGCCGGCAGAATGCGCCGTCCTCACACAAACGCTAACGAGCGGCAGCCGTATGCGCTACGCCAATACGTTCCAGCGCGCGGTCAATCACCGTCTGGAGTTCGTGCGCGTATTTCACTTCGCGGCCCTTGGCTAAAATCACGCGCGCTCTTTCCGCATCGAACCAGGTGGGGTCGCGATAATCTTCCTCAGGATGCCGGGTCTGGCGGACTTCCATCAGGAAGGCTTTGACCACGTACTCCTGCACGCCTCCCGGTTGCCAGAAGACGCCTTTGGAGTGCACGTAAATGTGAAAATGGCGAGGCTCGATGATGCCAGTCGCGCCCGCTTCTTCCCTGGCTTCGCGTTCTGCCGCCTGGCTGTGCGACAGACGAGGTTCGGGAGCTCCCTTGGGAAAAGTCCACTTGCTGCCGCCGTTGGTATGAACCAACAGAAACTCCGCATGGGCATTGACCCGCCGGTAACAGACGGCGGCCACCTGCAGTGGCAGTGCAAACCGAGAGACGCGTGGCAAACTCATCGTCTGCAGTTTACTGCAAAGATATTTCAGGAATGTTAAATGCAGCGAAAATGGTGCATACCTTTGGTACCTACCCTTTTAGTGGAGCGGGGACGCAAGGGCTAATTCTGACCGTTGCCGCCCACTCCAGCGACTTCCAGATGACATATTAATCGGCCCCGAAACCCAGTCCGCTCAGGTCAGCAATTCTCTTACTATCCATTCCCCGGCTGGCGATCAGCACTTGAAAATTCTCTCCCATGCCGACTGGAGTAATTAGATGCTTAAGTTGAAGCGCCACTTTGGCTCGTTCTTGCGGGACGCGGCAGTCTTCGAAGGCATCGGCAAATTGGTTTTTCTCGCCAATCCCTATCAGAAATTGCGATTGCGTGCGGAGTTTTTCGCAGCGCATCCCGGCCCGCTCGCACCCAGCGGCGAGTGCGGTGAAATTAACGTGGGCCGTGAGGTCTTGCTCGCCGGGGGCCTGGTAGGGATCGGAACTAGAGGAATGATGGCGATACGCCATGAGGGTGCCACGATGACGACCCGCCAGTTGTTGGTCGCGGGTGTAGCCGTAATCGATCACCAGTAACAAGCCCGGTTGAATTGAGTGCGCGATTTGCGAGATCCAACTCTGCGCTTGCATCGGCACTTCAATGCGCTCGCCGGCTTCGGGATGGACGCCGTAGCGATCGAGAAATTCCAGTTCCTCGGCAAGCGGCGGGAGCCAGGTTTCGTGCAGACGATGGCTGTCGAGCGCGATGTGAAGTTTGCCCTGCGTGCTGAGAATCTCGACGGGTAAAGCATCGAAGAATTCGTTGGCAAAGACGATGAGGGGCACGCCGGGAGCCAGGGTACGTTGGATGTCTGCGGCTGCCGAACTTCTCCACCCCGTCAAGCCAAAACCGGGCTTGACGGGCGCCCCGGTTCGCTCGGCTGGGCGGGTGAGGGCACGCTTCGACAAGCTCAGGGCAGGCTCTGCCCCTCCGTGAGCTCTGCCGGAATCAATGTGCTCGCGCAGGGTTTCCTGCAGCTTTGCGCGCAGGGCGGGCGACGATTCCTGCAACGTGTATATCAGGGCGGCGAAGAAGTCGCCAAACTTTTTGTTGGACCAGTCGAGCACATCGCGGGCGAACAGACCGCGGCCGGGGCCGAGTTCGAGGATTTCGATTTGCGGCGGACGATCGAGCGCTCGCCATATCTCTTCAAACTGCCGGGCCAGCAGGCGTCCGAAAACGGCGTGAACGTCGCTTGATGTAAAGAAGTCTCCGGCTTTGCCGAATTGCTCGGCGTTCGCGGAATAGTAACCATGGACGGGATCGTAGAGACAAATCTGCATGTAGCGCGAAAACGGGATGGGACCGTGCTGGCGGATTTCCTGCGCGATTATTTCGCGGACGGACAAGACCTTAGTTTTCCTCTCCGGCTGGCGTCGAGCTGCTTGGGACAGCACGCTGCTGCGGAGTGTGGGTAAACATTTCGATGAAATAGTCATGCAGGCCATCGTAGAGCTGGCGCTGCAGATGCCATGCGAACTGGGAATGCTCGAGGTCGCGGGGATGAATCGGAAGTACGTAGGTGTGCACCGGGACGGACGAGTTCTTCAGGTCGATCAGCACTTCGATTACACCGTTGTTCTCGCGCGCGGAAAAAGCCAGCAGGGGATGCTCGTAGAGCCGCAAGTGATCGTTGACTTTCTGCAGGGAGTCGGACACGGCTCCATTGTACTCAGGTGGGGCAAACCAGTTCTCAGTTCCCAGTTCTCAGTTCGCAGAAAGGAACAAGGTATTGCGAACCGGGAACTGTGGTCTAGGCTGCCATGCGCATGGGGCCGCGTTCGGCGTGGAACATGCGTTTGATCGGAGGCATGGCCAGATATAGGATGCAGGCGGCATTAATCGCTCCGAAGAACAACGAAGGCAAGTGCGCGTGGACCAGCCATGGCAGCACTAACATTAATCCGAGCGCCGAAAAGAACAGGGTGAGTAGACGTCCCCAGTTCTGCATTTGCAAGACTCCATAACCGGCGAGGATGTGTACCAGGCCAAAGACGACGACGGACAAAGCAGCCACGTGCCCCGCCGAGTGCATAAAGCGTTCGACGGCCGTGCCTTCTGCGGCTAAGGACGCCAACTTGGCCGCCAATCCGCTAAAGAGCAACAGCGAAAGCCCTAACAGCAGCGACAACAGACCACGCAGAATCTGATAGAAGCCGACCAGAGTGACACCAAGTGGGCGCATAACTCCTCCAACTCCAAAAGTTAGGGAGAAATATAACACAGGGGCAAGGTGTCAGGTCTCAGGTGTCAGGTGGCAGGAAAATCCCGGCGCGCGGGCTTTGGTTCTCCTGAGAAATAAACTCCCCCCGCTGCTTACCGTTGAGATGTGAAGCGCGTCTAACCCGCCAACCAGGGGTGGGCCCGCGACTCGCGGCCCGTTTCAGACAATTCGGATCAGCGCACATCGAAGGAGGCATTCTCATGTTTCAACAAATGTTTCAAAAAACGCTTCGAGCATCTTTGCCCGCAGCCCTGTTCTGCCTGTTGATGACAGCCGCATCGCTCACAACTTCGGCGCAATCGTTCGTACTCGATCTGCCGCTGCAAAGCCAGCGGGCGGAGATTTCCCAACGCATCGGCATCACCGATATCACGATCAGCTATCACCGGCCGCTGGTGAATAACCGCAAAGTCTGGGGCGCGCTGGTTCCCTACGGCCAAGTGTGGCGCGCGGGCGCAAACGAAAACACGACGATCACATTCAGCGATCCCGTCGAGATTGAAGGCAAGCCGCTCGACAAGGGCACCTACGGCTTGCACATGATTCCCAACGCTGACGAGTGGACGATTATTTTCTCCAAGAACTCCACGTCATGGGGCGCGTTCACCTACGACCAGGCCGAAGATGCCCTGCGTGTGACAGTGAAGCCTCAGGCCGCTGACATGCACAACGCGCTGACTTACGATTTCGACCAACTACAGCCGGATTCGGCGCTCGTCGAACTGGAATGGGAGAAGATCGCCGTCCCCTTCAAGGTCTCGGTCGATGTGCACGATGTGGTCGAGGCCAGCCTGAAGAAACAGCTCCGCAATCTTTCGCAGTACACCTGGATGAGTTGGGACGACGCCGCGAATTACCTGCTTTCGGAAAAGATCGCGCTGGATGAGGCGCTGACCTATGCCAACAAGTCGATTAAAATTGAAGATCGCTACGACAATGAGATGACCAAGTCGAAGGTCCTGACCGCGCTCAATCGCAAGGACGAAGCCACGAGGGCGCAAAAGAAGGCGCTCGATCTGGCCAATCCGTTGCAGGTTCACCTTTATGCGCGCCAACTGCAGGGTGAGAAGCGCAGCGCGGAAGCCTTCGCCATCTTCCGCGAAAACGCGAAGAAACATCCCGATCAGTGGTTCGTGCACACGGGTCTGGCGCGTGTTTACAGCTCCGAGGGCAAGTTCGACGACGCCACCAAGGAAATGAAAATGGCGCTAGCAGTCGCTCCCGATGCCCAGAAGAGCTATCTGGATGGTCTGGAGAAGAAGCTGGAGGCCAAGCAGGACATAAACCAGTAGCCATCAGGCGGTGACGCGGCGGGCTTCCGCACCCTGCGCCGCCTGCGTCGCCTTACGGCAGTCCGCTTTCGCGGGATGGAATCCAGGAGTTAAAGGAGGCAGCGATGAAGATCAAACACATTCGCACTTATCTCATCGTGTGCAGCCTGCTTGTCTTCCTGCAGCCCCTGCGCGGATTCGCACAGCAGAATTCCGAGACAGCCAAAACAGAAGCTCAGACAGCGCTCCCGGAACGCGACGGGCAGCACGATTTTGATTTCGAGTTGGGCACTTGGAACATTCACCTCAAGAAACTAATGCGTCCTCTGACGGGCTCGACCACCTGGGTCGAGTTTGACGGTTCTTCCGTCACCCGAAAAGTTTGGGATGGGCGCGCTCAGTTGGAACAGTTCGAAACCGATAGCTCTATCGCCGGCCACATCGAAGGCTTGACCCTGCGTATGTACAATCCTCAATCCCACGAATGGAGGCTTTATTGGGCGAATAGCAAAAATGGCATCATGGACCCACCGCAGATCGGCGAATTCAAGAATGGACGCGGTGAGTTTTACGCCCAGGACATCCTGAACGGAAAGAGCATCCTGATTCGATTTGTTTGGTCGAACACCACCACGATCACCCCGCACTTCGAACAGTCATTCTCGGACGATGGCGGCAAGACTTGGGAAGTGAATTGGATTACCGATCAGACGCGAGTGCGCGGGAAAGAAGAATCGGACAAGGCGCAGTGAATCGGAATGTTGGAGTCCACGAGATTCACCGCGCCTTGTCCGGCGGAAGCGCATCCGGCGCGGGTGCATCCGTTAGATATCCTTTTTCAATCTCCGCCAACATGCAGTCGATATCGCTAACCGGATATGCGAACCGAGCAGCGGCGCGGATGGCTTCGAGTTTCTTGCCAATTTCACCGAGAGGCTCAAAGTGTCGGACCATAGCTTGTCACCCAATGCGACTGCTGATAACGCCAGGCACTTCATGTAGCACTTTAACTTCCTTGCCCATTCGTCTCCCCACTTCGACCATGGCAGCCAGCGTGTCGTCGTCGGTTTCGGACGCGCGCACAATTTCGAGCACTTTCATCTCCTCCACGGGATTCGAAAAGCGCATGCCGGCACACTGCTTGGCGCGGTAAGTGGCGCTGGCGATTTCGGTCACGCTGAGCCACGACGTATTCGCGGCGAGAAGGGTTGCCGGGCGGCAGAACTTATCGAGCATGATGAAAATTTCCAGCTTCGATTCCATTTCGTCGGGAACGGCTTCGATGACGAGATCGGCCTGGCGCGCAGCTTCGTCGACTGAACCGGCGTATTCGATGCGCGAAAACGCCGCGTCGGCAGCGGCCGCATCAGTCTGGCCGACCTCGACGGCTCGGTCGAGTTGAGCGCGAATTTCCGTCCCGGCCTGGCGCAGCGCGTTCGGAAAAAGGTCTTCGAGAATCGTGTGATACCCGCCGAGAGCGGACGCATGTGCAATTCCCCGGCCCATCATGCCCGCGCCGATCACAGCAATCGTGCGGACTTCCGTCACTCTTTGCCCTCTTTACCGGCCTGCTCTATGCGCTGCACCACGCTCTCATAGCTTGGTTCAGACTTGCGGATATATTCGCCCAGGCGGGCGCACTCCTCTTTGGTCATCATCGGGACGGAGGCGCTGACGCGGCGCAGAGTGGTGGCGATGTCGTCGATGTAATTCATGAGGCGGATCAGTTCTCCAGTTGCGGACATGAAGGCTCCTTGCGTAAATTATGCCGTGGCCCGAAGTCGAAAGCGGCGACCGCAGCCAGCGTACTATTCATTGTTCAACAGGCGGGCAGATTTAGCAAAGGGCGACCGCGCTCGGCAGCGCGTCAGCTTCACTACAGAACGCGGAGAGAGCAAGAAACCACCAAGGGCACTAAGGACCACGAAGGAAAAACTGCGGCTCAAGGGCTTCGTGGCACTTCGTGCCCCTGGTGGTTAAGGTTCGCAGGACGCGCTATTCAAGCCGATGAAAACGTCGAAAGCGCTCATGGCCATCCTTGCCCATATAGCGCTCCAGAACCTGGGGATCGGTCTGGCGCAGGTCGACGATCACCAGGCCATCGACCACATCGGAGAATTTGCGGTCTAGATTGAAGCCTACCAGCTTGCCGCCCACCTTCGCATACTGCTTCAACAGAATGGGCAAGCCCTTCCCATCCTCTTCGACATCCGAGATGGGCTCGGCGAGTTCTTCGAGATCGCGCGACAAACTACACAGCGCACCGCAATCCCAGCGCCGCAGTTTGGGCGCACGGAACGGAGTGCGTGCCTGGATGAGGTCGGCAAACTCGCGGCCCTCTTCATCCTGATCTTGGCGCTGCTCAAAGTAGCGCACGATCATCTCGCGCGACAAGCTGTTGTACTCATTGCTGATGCTGACCGCTCCGAACAGCACTGGAGCCTCGGGATGCGCCGCCACGAAACGCGCGATGCCCTTCCACAACAGAAGCAGTGGCGCATACTGGCGTTGATACTCGGGACGCACGAACGAGCGGCCCAGTTCCAGAGCCGAACCAATCTTCAGAAAAAGCCGCGCATCATATTTGAACACGGTGTTGGTGTAGAGTCCCTTGATGCCATGGGCGCGAATAATCGCATCGGTCTCACCGGCTCGGTAAGCTCCGGCTAATTCCTGTTTCTCCTTGTTCCAGAGCAGAAGATGCCAGTAATAGCTATCGAACTGATCGATGTCGGCGCTGCGTCCGGTACCTTCTCCAGCGGCACGGAACGTGACTTCGCGGAGGCGTCCCAGTTCATCGAGCGCGTGCGGCAACTCCGAAGCGCGCGCCGCATACACGGCGAATTCTGGATTTTCAACCAGCAGGCGTTCGGCGGGCAACGCCGCGATATCCGCGATTACGAATCGCGAAGGCACCTCGGCGGCAATCGGCTCCTGCGGTTTGCGCGGCAGTGCAGCACGCACTTTCGTGGGAATGGAGATTGGTTTCTTGCCGCGATACGACAGCAGATAAGTTCGCAGACGAAGATATTCCGTCGCCTCCTCGTCGTTGTCGAGACTGGCAATTAACTCCGATGGAATGGCCTTGCCAATACGAATCTGTACGTTCTTTTCACGCTGCTGCAGAAACTCTCCCAGCAGAAAGAGCGTTCGCAGCCGCGGATTGATCAAACCCAGCAACTGAAACGTCCCACTGTTACGACC
>Ga0187847_10002856_pt1 | contig 13617 bp, 15 predicted proteins | sample June2016WEW_4_10_FD_132458 | JGI IMG/M metagenome (GOLD analysis project Ga0187847, IMG submission 132458) | Peatland microbial communities from SPRUCE experiment site at the Marcell Experimental Forest, Minnesota, USA - June2016WEW_4_10 | ecosystem: Environmental > Terrestrial > Soil >...
AGTTCGTAGCCCCCCACGCAAACGAAGACCACGCCCAGACCAATAAGGAGGTAAACCTGCCATTTCTTCTCTGTTCCCAGACGCATGGCCATGGTTATTCACCCTCCTTTCCCTGAGTGGCGCCAGGCTCGGCTTGCGCATCGCCGGCCTGTGGAGTGGGCGGCAATCCGCTGGCCGCCGCATCGGCAGGCCGCAGCCAGGTTGAGACTCGCAGGCGCAGATTCACCAGGCCGCCCTGCTGGCCGGTCAGCGACATGGCGCGGATGACAAAAAATGTCTGGTCGCGCTCCAGGCTGTTCACAAAGCGCATGATCTGCCGGTAGTCGCCGGTAATGCCCGCGTCCATCGAGATCTCAGTCAGATCGGAACCGGGAGGGCCTTGCGTATATTGCACCCTGGAGAGGCGCACCGGGCCATTCAGCGCCAGCTCGCCGATGCGAATGGCAATCGAGGAGTAGTTGGGCGGGATGCGCTTCAGGTTGAAGGCCTGCATCTGCGCGCGAGATTCTTCGACGCGCTTGTCCAGTCCGCGCAAGGGGGCGGTCTGAATGTCGAGAGCCTTGAATTGAACCTGCTTGGCAGCCAAAGCGTCAGCGGAACTGCCGCTCGTGGCGATCCAGTCCAGGCCGAAGCGGATCGAGAGGCCGATCACCGCGATCAGCAGAACGGCAAAGCCTGCGTAGTGCCAGGTGAGCGGGGAGGCCAGGCGCTCACGCCACAGGGATGGTGTGTGGCTCGTGCTCATCGTGGGCCTCCTGAATTGGGGATCGGAGCGGGATTGTGATTCTGATTGCGATTGAAAGCCGGATTGGCATTCGCCGGAAGCCCGTTCGGAGGTAGGAAGGGCGGCCTCACTTGTCCTTGGACCGGAGGAACTTTAGGGGTCGGAATGACTTTGGCTCCCGGAATGCGTTTTGGAAGAGATTGCGAGGCACTCTGGCTGTGGCTCCCTTCATTGGCCGTTGGCTTCTCAACTTTCCTTTGCGTCCTGCGTTCCACTGTTGCGGCTGTGTTGTAGTCAACCAGCAGGTCAAAGTTGACGCGGTTCGAGGCGCTCACCGGTTCCAGTCTTTCGTTTGGGCCGCCGGTAGACTCGGTGCTTTCGCCCACGATGCGGGGGAAAACAAAATACTTTGACCGCTCGAGATTCTGAACCAGATCGACGGCGCGATCGCGCGGCCCGACCACCCGCAGGTGTAGGGTGATGGTGCCTGTCTTGTCCCGAACCGGTTCAAGCGCCGTGACCTGAACACCGCCCGGTAGGACGGTCTCAAGGTCTTCCATGGCCAGTGTCCAGGAGAAGGTCTTTTCGTCGAAGAGCTGGTTGAGCACCGCGACCTGCCTGAGCAGTTGGGCGTTGGCCGGCTGCTGCATCAGGTCGAGGTAGCCCTTGCGTTCAAGGTTGATGGCGTCGATCTGGCTCTGCACGCGCTGTTCGGTGGCCCGCGCCACCATGGCCTTCTGGTGCAGGGCGCGCAGGCCCAGGACAAGGCAAAGGGAGACCACCGCCAGCACAGCCATGGTGATGCGCAGGCGCTTGAGGGCCGGTCTGAGGTCGGCGTAGGGGCGAGTGGCGAGATTGAGTGTTATTCGCATCAGGCTGCTCCCGCCAGCGCGCCCACGACACCGGCCAGGCTCACGAGATTGCCGAGTGGTGTTGCGGCTCCGGTCTCAGGCCTCGGAGCAAGATCGGTCACGGTCAATTCAGCGTCGTCGATCCAGCGGGCAAAGTCTTCCGCGGTGCTGTCGCCGCCAGCCCCGATTCCAGCGTAATGCAAAAGCTGGGGACGGGCGCCGATCTTGTCTTCATAGTATGCGGCTGCCACGGCGATGCCGCGCTGCACCTCCTGCAGGCGCAGGGTGGGGTCTGCGGGCAACTCCAGGGTGCGATAGAGCAGCAGATCCTGGCCATGTGTGATGGATGTGGTGAGAGCAACGTCCCCCAGGTTTGCTGCCAGCACGGGATCGGACGAATCGATCGCCCCCAGAGCCGCCAGACTCGTGGGCAGCACGGCTCCAGGCTCGTAACCCGCCTGACGCATCGCGTTCTCATACTCCTGCAAAACTGAGCCCGGCAGGACAGCTGCCAGCGCCTTGCATTCGGTCTTGGTCTCAAGCAGCACTTGATAACTTAGTCCGGCTTGCTCCACATCGAATGGAACCATCTTGCGCAGCCGGAAGCGGAGAACGGGAAGCACTTCGTCCGGCCGGCTGGGCAGCGAATCGAAGTCCAGGACGAAGACGCGAACCACCGTATCGGGCAGCACCATCGTGACGGAGCGAGTGCGCGGCGAGACCTGACCGAGCGCATTGCGAATGGCGTTGGTCACCACCTCCGGCGCGCGCAGGTTCGGCTCGCCAAGGTCGGGAACGAGCGCACCCTGCGGCAGCGGCTCAAAAGCGTAGACAGGCGGCTGCCCAGCCCCTGGCGATGCGGCGGCCAGCACGCCCTGGGGCGACAGCTCCACCGCAACCGGCGGACGCGCGCCGAGTTGAGAACCGGCTTTGCTTAAGATCGAATTCACTATCGTGATGCCTCGATAAACGTAACCTTGTTGATCTCCTTGAGCGTCGTCAAACCGCGGCGGACGCGATCGAGCGCCGACTCGCGCAGAAAGCTCATGCCCTCTTTCTGCGCCAGCTTGCGCACCTCTGAGGTAGGCTTCTTGGCCAGAATCAACTCGCGAATCGGGTCGGTCAAGTCGAGCAGTTCGTGAATCGCCGTCCGGCCGCGATAGCCGGTGCCGCCGCACTCCATGCAGCCCTGGCCCTCGCGAAATTCGAATCCGCGCCAATCGGCTGGATCCATCGCGCAGGCCCGCAACTCGGCATCGCTGTAACTCACCGGATGCGCGCAATGCTCGCAGATGGTGCGCACCAGCCGCTGCGCCAGAATGCAGTTGAGCGCGGAGACGAAGTTGTAAACCTCGACGCCCATATTCACAAAGCGGCCCAGCACATCCACCACGTTGTTGGCGTGGACCGTGGTAAACACAAGATGTCCGGTCAGCGCGGAGTTGATCGCGATCTGCGCCGTTTCGTTATCGCGAATCTCGCCCACCAGGATCTTGTCAGGATCGTGGCGCAAAATCGACCGCAAGCCGCGGGCAAAGGTCAGCCCCTTTTTCTCGTTCACTGGAATCTGCGTGATGCCGCGAATCTGATACTCGACAGGGTCTTCGATGGTGATGATCTTGTCTTCGTCGCTCTTGATCTCATTCAGAGCGGCGTAGAGCGTCGTCGTCTTGCCCGAGCCGGTTGGGCCCGTAACCAGCACCATGCCGTACGGCTCCCGAATGTACGCGCGGAAGCGCTTCAGGTCGGCCTCGGCAAAGCCCACCACGTCCAGCGTGAGATTGTGGAACTTCTCGCTCATCGACTCCTTGTCGAGCACGCGGAGTACAGCATTTTCGCCATGAATCGTCGGCATGATGGAGACGCGGAAGTCGATCAGGCGGGTCTTGTACTTGACTCTGAAGCGCCCGTCCTGGGGCACGCGCCGCTCGGCAATATCCAGTTCGCTCATGATCTTGATGCGCGACAGGATGGTCGAGTGATGCTCGCGCGCGATGGGCGCCATGGCCTCTTGCAGCACGCCGTCGATGCGGTACTTCACATGGACGGAATCATCGTAGGTCTCGATGTGAATATCCGAGGCTCTCCGCTCGAGAGCGGTGAAGATCGTCGTGTCGACGAGACGAATAATCGGGCTGATGTCTTCTTCGCTCGTCAGCTTCTCGATGGAGATGTTTTCTTCCGAGTTTTCGTCGCCCGTGAGCACATCGAAGGTAAGCCCTTCGCTGGCTTCGTCGAGCACGCGCTGCGATTGTTCGGTCTTCTTCAGCAGATCGGTGATTTGAGTCAGAGTCGCCACGCGCGGAATGATGCGGTGGGCCAGCAGGCCGGCGATCTCGTCGAGGATCATCAGCCGCGAAGGATCGCTGACGGCAATCACCAGCGCGTCGCCCTGCTGCTCGATGGGCACAAAGTTGTAGCGGAACATCAGCTCGACGGGTACCGTCCGCAGCAGCTCGTGCTGGATCTTGAAGTTCTTCAGATCGACGAACTCGGCATGATAGCGTGCGGCGAGCAGCTCAGCCTGGGCGCGCTCGTCCACGCCGGGGGGAAGCGGAATTGCAAGAACTGCGGAATCAGCCATCGTTTATCCCTGACCTCCGCCCGCTGCCCCAAGGGAAAAGATGGGCAGGTAGAGCGAAATGAGAATGAAGACCACTACAACTCCCATGACGATAAGGATGGCCGGCTCGATGAGCGCCAGAGACGCGGCGAGGGCGGTGGCAACGTCCTCCTCGAAGAACTCCGACACCGAGTTCAGCATCTGCGGCAACGCACCGGTCTGCTCGCCCACTGAAATCATTTCGGCAGCCAGATCGGGAAAGATTTTGGTCTGGATCAGCGCGTCGGCCAGGCTCTTGCCCTCGCGGACCGTGGTAACGGACGACATGACCGCCTTGGCGACGCGCCGCGAAGAGATCGACCGGGCCGCAGTCTCGAGCGACGGCACCAGCGACAGGCCTCCGGTGAGCAGCGTTGAGAGCGTGCGCGCAAACAGGGCTACCTGGTACTTGAGCCAGATCTTGCCAAAGATGGGCAGCTTGACGCGAAAGCCGTCAATCAGATCGCGGCCGTTTTCGGTAATTGAAAAGCGATAGGAGCCGTAGCCGGTCGTCGCCATGATGAGCAGTATCCACAGAATATTGTGCTGCAGGAACGCACCGAAGGCCAGCAAGTCGGTGGTCATCGCGGGCAGCTTGTTGCCCATCTGGTCATAGAGTTTGCCAAACTGCGGCACCACATAAACGAGCATGAAGAACATCAGTCCGAAGACCAGAGTCAGCAGCACGCCAGGATAGATCAGCGAGGCCACCAGCTTCTTTTGAAAGCTGAGCGAGATGCGCTGGAAGCTGACGTAGCGCTCCAGCACCTCCTGCAAATTGCCGGAGCGCTCGCCGGCCAGCAGAGTGGTGGTGTACATGATGGGAAAGCCGCTCTGCGCTTCAAATGCAGATGAAAGCGAGTCGCCGTTCTTCACCCTGGAGCATACATCGTCCAACTGAGAGGCGAAGTGGGCGTTTTTCTGGTTCTTGGCCAGCATCTGGATCGAGCCCAGAATCGGCAACCCGGCGCGGATCAACGTAAGAAACTGCTGGTTGAAGATGAGAAATGGTTCGAGCTTGACCTTGCCCCGCTTGAGGCCGCCAAAACCCGAGCGCGTCTTGACGGAAAAGACGTGGTATCCGGCATGGACAAAGCGCGCGCGAAGCTCCTCGGCGGTGGCCGCCGACTGCACCTGCTCCTGCACGCGGCCGCGCTCGTCGGCCAATTTGATTACGAACTCTGCCATGCCTGTGCCCGCCGGGGGGGGCCCGGCCATTTCGTAGGTTTCTTCTCAGGTTTAAGGTTACCAGCTTACGCCCACTCGTCCGGCAACCGTATATCTCCATCCAGTAGACGCGAAAGGGCAAAGCATCGCTCAGAGCAAGAGGATTTGAACTCGCGCCTCAAGGCCAGCAATCGGGACCCGAACGCCCAACTCCAAATTCAGCGATTTCTTGTGTTTCAGCTTGCGGCTGAATCTTCCACCGCACTCGAACCCGGCAGCTTTTGCCCGGCGTCGGCGGCAGATGTTGCCGGTCCCGATCCGAGACCCAGGCCGCAGCGGGAAGTGTATCCGTTATATTTCTGATTCTAAACATAAATACACTCGGGCTCGACAGCCAGCAAATGAATCCGGTTTGGTCCCTCGGATGCCACCGTAGAGACATGAACGCAAAATCACTCTTCCGGATCTTCACCTTTGCGCCAAGGTTCTATCGCGCCGCGGCGCAGAACTCGGAGCAGCCCGCGCAACCACTTCACGAACCATTGCCTGCCCCACCCCATCTCTGCTCGGAAGCCGCCACCCAAAACAACCTCGCCGCCGTTGCAATGCACGTGCAGGTATCGATCACCGAAGAGGTCGAAGCTCGGGGTCAAGACCTCGATGACATGGATCTCTCTTCTCCTCAGCGCATATGCCGCGACTGTGGATCACCCCTGGACCCATTCGGCGACTGCCCCAGAATGGATGCGCGAGGCCGCGAAATGGAAAGCGCTCCACGTTATTGCGAACCCAACGTCATTCACCTGACCCGTCAAAACAAACGAGGGCAGGCGACAGTCGGGCGTCGCGGCGTTCGCCTTTAGACCTGCGCTCAGGGCCCTGACACGGAGCAGATCGATCTTGGTGTTGATCAAGTACAGCTCACTCCGATCGAATTGGAGTGCTTAGCGCCGATTAATGCACCACGAATGGTGAAATCCACAGGTTTCGTCTTTTTTTGCACTTGAATCCACAGATTGAATCGTCCTACTCTCCATCCAGTTGGTGACCCGGCAGGGAATTGGAAACGCAGTTCCCCTCCGGACAGGACGATGCAGGTTGAATTGAACAAGGCAATCCACAGTCGGCAACGGCAGTGGGAGGCCGGAATAAATTTGAAAATGCATCCAGAGTCTGGAAGGAAAGTGCAAGCCCTGATTGAACACGAAGATTCATCCGCGGCCTAGCCCGAGGATGCAAAGTTCGAGTTGAGCCGGGGAGACCTCATCGGCCCGGCCGCAGAAGCAGGACTCGGGGAAACCCGAAGACGCGGAAGCGGCAACGCGGAGGGTGCGAGATTCGAGGAAACTCGGAGATCCATCCGCCGACGCGCCAGAGGAGCGAGGATTCGGGGCAACCTGGAGAATCACTCCCGAGGCAAAACCGGAAGGAGAGAATTCGGGGCGACCCGGAGACTCCCCAAGAGGAGGCGCTGGAGAAGCGAAGGGTCGGGGCAACCCGGAACCTCGTTCACCACGCCGCCGAAGGATGCGAGACAAGAGGAAACTCGAAGCTCCATCGCCGGTTATGCCGGAAGACAAGAGAATTCGGGGCAACCCGAAGACTCGTCGGAGGAGGTACTGGAGAAGCGAAGAGTCGGGGCAACCCGGGGCTTAGTTTACAGTGCCACTGAAGGATGCGAGGCAAGAGGAAACTCGAGGCTCCATCGCCGGCACAGCCTGAGGATAAGAGGATACGGGGCAACCCGGATGCTCATCGGAAGGCTGCATGGGACGACGAAGGCTCCAAGGAAGCTGCAGGATCACCGCGATTGAGGCGCCAGAGACTCCGGTTTCTGGCGTCTTCATTTTTGGGCGGGCATGTTAGTCGCGGAAGAACTCGGTTCCGGCAAACTCCTATCCAGACCCATTACGCCAGAAGCGGAACCTCCGCAGCGAGTGCGGCAGCCCTCAGTTGTTTGTCGAGAGTAGCCAATGGAAGGCGCTCATTCATCGCCAGTGCCAAATAGGCGGCATCGTAAACGGAGAGCTTGTGCTTTCGCGACAAGTCCATGACGTACGTTCCATTGGGGGGTGAAGCTACGTCGATGGCAAGTTGCTCGAGCGCCTGGAGAAACCGGTCGGAATCGTCCGGCGAGATTCGATTGCGCCGCTCGTTCATCACTAGGATGTTACGGATTTCGAACCACCATATGGCTGGAACAATTGCCGAGCCAGACTGGATTTCAGCAAACGCGAGATCGGCCAACGGATGATCTTCATCGCGCAAAGCCCAGGTGATCACAATCGAGGCATCCAGGACAAAGCGCATTGCTACATTCGCCCTTCATCCTTCATCGAAAGTATCTCCTCAAGGGAGACCGGCTTGGTACGTTTGCGAATCTCCAGAATGCCCTCGATGGCCCGCTGGACCCGCTCCCGATCCATCTGGGCCTTAGGGCTGATGAGAGCCACTTCTTTGCCATGGCGGGTGACGATCACACTCTCTCCTCGCTCCACATCGTCTAGGATTCGGAGAAAATGAGTTTTGGCTTCGGAGGCTTGAATTGTCTGCATAGATTGACCAGTCCAACTGACTGGTCGAAGTGTAACACAACTTCAGAGAGGCTAACCTGCTACCTGCCACCCGGTCCCTTGCGGTCGTCTTCGCCGCGGCCCTTCGGTTGAGCACAGACTTCCCGGGCCAATTGCCGTGAACGGTGAAGCCAGGCGACTTCGGGCCGCGATGAACCAGCGCCTCGCCGCTCCATCTCTGCCGAAGACTCGGTGTAGCGGAAAAACTCTCGCTGGGCCGAGGTGATTTTCAAGCCTGTCTCACCGACGGATTTCATCTTCATCCAACCAAATACTTCCTACAAATGATAACGCCGATTGGTCTTTGCTATTGCACCGTCCCCTGCGGCCGCAGCCGGCGCAGGTCCAGGGCGCACTCGACGGCATTCTGCGCCTGGATGCGCAGGTTGTCCGAAGCAGCCCACATCCAGAAACGGGAGACCAGGCTCGAGTTGCGCGCGCCCGCCGGATGCACCTCCGGACGCAGCCGGACCAGGACGTCGTTCTGCCCGGTGGCGGCAAGGTTCGAGGGCGAATCGGTATCTTCGAGCACCAGATCCACATGACCGCCGCTTAAGGCATCTTCCAGAGCGGCTATCTCGACCGGCCGCTCCAGCTCGATAGCGATCGAGAAGGTATGGCCGTGGAAGACGGGCGCATGAACCAGTTGCAGGGCCAGGGCGGGCCAGCGGCCGGCGGACAGGGCGGCGTAATGGCGGCGAATCCTCGCCTCGGTCGCGTCCAGGCTGACTTTGGCGGCCTCACCCAGGCCGGAGAGCAGATTATAGGCTGCCTGCGCGTCGTAGAGCTCGCGCGGCAGTCCCTGGAAGCTGAGCAGGTTTACGGTCTGCTGGTGCAGCTCATCCAGGGCGGCGCGGCCAAATTCGCTTGCCGGCTCAAGCAGCGTGGCGGCGGCGAAGCGAACCGGGGCGGCCTGCTGGAGCCTTTCAAGCAATAGAGCCAGAGCCAGAGCCGCCGGGTGAGCCGGGACGACTGCTGGAGTAAACAGATCGACCGCGGCCGCTTCAAAGCCCAGCCACGGCGCGCGCACCACGACACCGGTCTCCTGATCGAGCGCGCCAGAGAGATCCAAAACAGTGGAGCCGGCTCGCAGCGCCTCTTTCCAGTGCTTGCAAGTCAATGCCTCAGTGCCGCAAAAGAAGGTGAAATCGATGCGCTCAAATGCGTCCGGGGCGATAGCCTGGACGAAGGTGATCTCGTCGCCCACCTGGTCTAACTGGCCTTGGACTTCTTCCTCGTCCAGCAGCACAAAGCTGGACGCCGCCAGGGGCGACTCCGACAGGGCTTCCTTCAACTCCCGGCCCACCAGGGAAGAGGCTCCGGCAATGGCGATCTTGTACATAGGCGTCCTTCGATTCATTGAGTTTGATGACGAGGATTATCCGCGATTCAGCGGCTCGGCTTCGGCTACGGCTGATTCAGGAGCACGCGCGGCGGATAACCGCCAGCGGCGGCGGCGCGACCACGAATAGGCCGCCCGCGCCCAGATGCCCGAAAACATATAGACCAAAGCCCATCCAAAGAGAATCCCCTGAGAGAACTTGATGATGATAAAAAGCACAATCGAAACGACGAAAAGAACCTGGAATGGATGGCGGCGAGAGAGGCTCAGCTCCTTGCCTGACCAGAACCTCCAGGTGCTCACCATCAGGAAGCCGCTCGTGCCCACCATCACAACCCAGATGATGGCGATCCACCAGGCTTCGACCGGATAGCCGTTAAAGAAGTGGACGGTGGCGGCTAGCAGACCGGCGGCGGCAGGAATGGGCATGCCCACAAAGTACTTGCGGTCCGGCCGTCCCGGATTGCGTGGCTGGGCGTCGTGGCTGATGTTGAAGCGCGCCAGCCGCGAGACACCGCCTATGAGAAATAGAAAGCAGATGAATCCGCCCGCGTGGAGCAGGTTCTGGTGCAGATCCGGGCGGATGGAATCGGGAAGAAAATGGAATCCCCAGATCAACGCCAGCAGACTGGGCGCCACACCAAAGGTGATGGCGTCGGCCAGTGAATCCAGCTCCTTGCCAAAGTCGCTGCAGGTGTTGGTCATTCGGGCGATGCGGCCGTCGAGCGCGTCAAAGGGAATGGCGAAGATGATGGCAATGGCCGCCCAGTCAAGATGCGTGTGCGCATCACCGACGCCGCTGATGGCCGCAATCGTCTGGGTGATGGAGAAGAAGCCGGCGCCGATGTTGCCGACGGTAAAGAGCGAAGGCAGCAGGAACATGCCGCGGCGCAACTGCGCCTGTGCTTTGGCCCGGGCGAGCGCTGGGTCGCGTTGGGTCATGAGCGGGCTCCCGGTCGCTCGTTGATTGCCGCCAGCACGCTGGAGCCGCCTTTTACGCGGTCGCCCACCTTCACGCGGAGTTCAGCATCCGCCGGAAGCAGCACATTCACGCGCGATCCAAACTTGATCAGGCCCACGCGCTGGCCCCGTTCGACCCTGTCGCCCTCGTGCAGGTTGAAGACGATGCGGCGGGCCAGCAGGCCGGCAATTTGTTTAAACGTGATTTCAATGCCATCGCCGCGCACAGTGGCGATGTTCTGCTCATTCCGGTCGGCCGACTCAGGATTCATGGCGTTCAGATATTGGCCCTTCTGATAGCGCACGCTGCTGAGAACCCCGGCGATGGGCGAGCGATTCACATGCACGTCAAAGACGCTCAGAAAGATGCTGATCCGCTGTCGCGGCCCATCCAGGGTGGAGATGGCCACCGTCTCTGTGACCAGTCCGTCGCCGGGCGAGACAATCAAGCCGGGCTCGGAGGGGATTACACGCTGAGGATCGCGGAAGAACCAGAGAAAAAAGGCCGCAAGAAGCACAGGGGCGATGCTCCACGCCCAGCCACTTGTGGCCCACGCCAAAACGGCTGCCACCGCCAGCAAGCTCAACCCGTAGATGTAACCGTCACGAACCATAGTCCCAAACGATTATACGGTGATTAAGCTCGGAAGGGAGAAATCGGGGACGGTCGCAAGGCAAACGCACATCGGATGGATGTACAATTCGACACAGGTCACACTTCTCTGCTCTGCGCACCAAGCGTCAAGAGCATTTTGCTTCACTTATTGCCTGGCGGGCAGCACAAAAGACGGCTCGTACCTCCATCCGAGCGACTTGGAATCCGTCGCTCGACTTCCTTATCCAGAAAAGAGCCTCTTTGCTGCACACTCTCCGTTGAAAGCGGAATCAAAGACGCTGTACGAGCAAAAGGAGCGGCCATGGAAGGACTTGCTGCCGGTTTGGCAAAACAGAGACTCTCTGAGGCGATCGAATCTCTTAGGAGGGGGGACGGCCGCGCGTCATGGGACCGAATGAAAGATGCATTGGCAGGCGGTCTTGCCGATGCCGCTGGCGGTTTGATGCTCCTGAAGACCTTTGCCGCCCGCAACGACCGGTACGACGAGATCATTCGCGAGCTGGAAGCCACCTTGAAACGCCTCGCCGAACAGCCGACCACATTGGAAATCAGCGGATACGGCTACTACCTGCTGGGCAGGTGCTACGCCATCCTGGGGATCAAGAAGGAGAGGTTCCAGTCAGATTTTTACAGGATGGCATTCAGAACGGTCTTCCGCAACAAGCTCATGGAAAAGGCCGCGCATTTTTACCTGCAGAGCATTGCCAGAGACACAAGTTTCTTGGACCCCGCATTCGAACTGGGACTGGTCTATGACATCGGCTTGAACTCAAAGGAGAAAGCCATCGAAGCGTACAAGATGGTCATAGAGCTGAAACCGGACCACACGCTGGCGCAGGAGAATCTTGCCAGCCTCTGCGACGGGTCCAGCCAACTCAAAGAGGAAAGACTCTCGAGCCGCGCATATCTTCTTTCGCCGGACACCGTTGCCCCGCTTCCGGAGCCTAAGCCAGCCGCAGTGCCAGAGCCCAGTCGCTCTCGCTCGCCGGTTCATGCATTTCCCATTCAGGGAGCGCACCGCCAGCGCTGAGGCCGCACTACCTCGGCGCTCGGTTAATTCACCTGCATAGCCCGCTGCTTAAAAACTCTAAACCGCCACCGCTAACCTGCGCTCCAGATTGAAGATCAGGTCTTTGGCGTGCAGCTTGAGCTTCTTGAGGCGCACTTCTTCAATCTGCTCCTCTGTGGAAAGATAAGGTTTTTGGAGCAGTTCTTCCAGCCGCTGAGCGTAGTGGTGATGTTCGGCCTGCAGGCGATTGATTTCTTCGCTCAGCGTGGACTCCTTTATTTCATCCATCCAGCACCTCCGAATTATTAACGATCATTTACATATATCGCCGCAACAGCACAAACCGCAAGCCAAAAATCAACCGCTGGTAACCCCGGCTGTGGAATATGACGCCAAAATCCGGCTCGCGCGGCATCGCGTGCCCTATATCTCCAAGCGTTTTTTGCCTGGAGATGCGGGAGAACGCCCTCAAAGCTGCAAGCGCATCAGGACCGCATCTTCAACCGGATCAAGGTAGTAGCGCGGCCGACCACCGGATTCCGCGAAACCCAGACGACGGTAAAGCCCAAGCGCCCCCTGATTGGAGGCTCGCACCTCAAGTAAAACCTCAATCACTTGAGCCGCGCGAAGTTCTGTAGCCAGCGCAAAAAAAAGCTGCCCTGCCAGGCCACGTCTCTGGAATTGAGCGGCGACAGCGATGCTTTCCAACTCCGCCTGGGGCGGCAGCAGGCTGGCCATGGCAAACCCCGCCAGAACGCGGGAATCCGGCATCTCGGCCACCAGGGCTATGCGATGCGGCGTGGCTTCGGGGTTCATTGCGGCCAGGTAGGCCGAGCGAGGCCAGTGAGACGCTTCCGTGAGGCTTTGCTCGATCTCGATGACCCGGTCGAGGTCCGCCTCGGTCATTCGGCGCACTTGAACGGCAGCGAGCGGAAGATTCACGAGCGCTGCGCCATAACAGCAGCCGGTTCGTGGGAGACCTCAGCGCCAAAGATCTCCGCATCGCTCCGGCGCAGGTAGTGGCCGTCGAGCAGCGCCAGGTCTACAAATTCGCCTGCGGCCACTCGGGGAGCACACAGCACGAGCGCGTCCGCAGCGGTGGGCGGTGGCGTGCGGATCAATTCGGTGGCCGGCCACGTCAAGCTCAAGAGCTGGGCTGCGGCTTCGTCGCAGAGGGCGACTTGCGGCGGCGCCGGCGATATGGCAGCGAGTTCATTGGCACCGGCGAGCAGTTCCGTAGGAGAACTGCCTTTTGAGGTTCGAGGTTTCCCAGGTCCCAAACTCGGGAGCTGGGGCACCCAGCCTTCTTCACTCGTCCGCAGAAAGACCTCGTTGCGATGCGCATCGAGAGCCGCCCAGGGCACGCCGGATTTCGCCGCCAGAACCTCCAAACGCGAAACGGCCACGACAGGAATCCGCTGCGGCTCAGCCAGGCCCTTTACGGCAGCCAGGCCCACGCGCACCCCGGTGAAGCTGCCCGGACCATTCACGGCCACTATGGTGCTCACATCGCGCAATGCGAGCCCGCCGTGCGCAAGCACTTCGCCGACGGCTGCGACCAGCGTCGATGAATAGCTGCGCCCCTCGAGCTCAATCTGGCCGAGAATCTCGACGGCCTGGCCTGAGAGCCGGCCAAGAGCGATCGAACCCGAGGGTCCGCAGGTGTCGATAGCCAGCAGAAGCGTCGATTCAGTCATGAGACCCCTCTTACACGGCCGCCAAAGCCTGGTCCAGGTCGGCGATCAGGTCTTCCTTGTCTTCAATTCCGACTGA
>Ga0187847_10002858_pt1 | contig 13614 bp, 8 predicted proteins | sample June2016WEW_4_10_FD_132458 | JGI IMG/M metagenome (GOLD analysis project Ga0187847, IMG submission 132458) | Peatland microbial communities from SPRUCE experiment site at the Marcell Experimental Forest, Minnesota, USA - June2016WEW_4_10 | ecosystem: Environmental > Terrestrial > Soil > Wetlands...
ATTGATTGGTTCCGCTCTTGGAAGTGACCTGGATTTGAGCGCCACTGAATCGGCCATTTTCGGCGTCGTACCCGTTGGAAACGATCTTGATATTTCCAACCGAGTCTTCTGTCGGCGTGATGATGGTAGTTCCGCCCCACACCGCGCTAGCGGTGCTGATACCGTCAATCGAAACGCCGTTGTTTTCGTACTGCCCGCCATTGGCTAGAACCTGCGGCCCGTTTTCCGTTTGGAAGATTCCGGCGCTGCCACCGGTTCCACCGGGACCCTGTGTGCCTGGAAGCTGTGAGGCTCCGCCGCCGCTTCCCTGCGAGCCGTCGCCGAAGACGCCCGGCGCAAGCTGTAACAACTGGAAGACATCGCGCCCGAACGAGGGCATATGTTCAACTTGGTTGCTGCTGATAGTTCCGGTGATAGAAGCGGTCTCGGTATCGATCGCCGGTGCCGTCGAAGCATCAACGGTAATGGTTTCCGAAATCCCGCCAACCTCCAGTTCCACATTCACCGCGTTTGGCTGCTCGGGAATCAATAGCAGATTGTCGAGCACTTTCTTCTTGAAACCTGCTTGCTCCGCAACCAACGAAAAGCGGTCGGCCGGAAGCGCATTGAAGTTGAAGGTGCCGCTCTGGTCACTCTTTCTGATCACCTTCTGGTTGGTTAACAAGTCGGTAAGTGTAAGGGTTGCGCCGGGAACGACTGCCCCTTGCTGGTCCGTTACAACACCTTGGATCGAGGTGCGGTACTGTGCGGAGGCTGGCGCGCTCAGAAACAAACAAGTAATCGCGATCGCGCAGATTGCGAGAACGTTGGAAATTCTGTTAAGACCCGAATAACTCATACTTGCTCCTCCCGATCTGAAAGTGATTCATCGAAACTCTACTCAAGCGACCCCGACCAACAGGCGAAGCTACGCGCGGGGCAGGGAAACTGCCAAATCTGTTTGGGATAGCCGTCAGGAAGTTAGAGCGAGGCGAACGGACACTGGGGAAAGTAAGTCTAGACAGCGCGCACACAGTGCGATTGTTTAAGGAGCGCGAACTTTGGCTATCCCATTTCATGCCTTCGCCTCTCCCCTAAGACGAATGCGGCACAACCCAATTTCAGTTCCCGAACGGTGTCCGAGCGAGAGCTGGCGGACCCATACGAATTCACGCAAATTCGGAACTGTTGGGCCTAGATGCGGAGCTAAGGCGTTTGGGTTGCCACCCAGAGTTGGTGTTAGTTGACGAGCATCGGTGCCGTACCGGAGAGCTCTGAATGGTGTGGAACGGGAGTAGCTGTTTCGTCAATGTTACCCGTGAGTTACTCGATTTCTGCGATCACGACGCCGAAGCCTTGTAGCTTTATCTGCGTACGTTCGACCGTTGGCGCTCCTGTCGAGGCCAGCACGGTGAGTTTGTGAGGGGCGACGGCTGGGTCCAGCGAGACGGACTGATCGCCGGCAGATAGATTCAGCAGGACCAGGACGGTCTTGCCTTTCGCACTTCGCGTGTAGGCGAGAATCTCCGGATTCGTCAGGGGCACGGTGCGGTAGTCGCCTTCGGAGATCGCAACGTTCTCTCGGCGGAGACTAATAACACGGCGATACCAGTTAAGCACCGAAGAGGAATCCGCCATCTCTGCCGCGACATTGCGAGTTTTGTAGTCCGCGCCCACGGGCAACCAGGTTTTCGCTCCCTGGTTAAAGCCTGCATTCGTCGCGTCGCTCCACTGCATGGGAGTACGCTCGCCGTCGCGGCCCTTCTCGGTGGGCCAACCCTTCTGTCCGATAACGTCCTTCACATCTTCGCGGCGCGCGGGATCGTTATTCTGCATTCCTAGTTCTTCGCCGTAGTACAGGATGGGTGTCCCGCGCAGAGTGAGATACATTCCAGCAAGCAGTTTGGCGACCTTGTCTTTGTCTGCGCCGGGCGGAGTGTAACGATCAACCTGGCGGCGCATGTCGTGATTGCTGAAAACAAAGACCGGCCAGCCTCCGGCGTTATTGTGTTCCACCGCCTCAATCTTGTCGCGGAACATCGCAGCATCCAGCCGATTGATGGTTGTGAAGTTGAAATACATCGGCATCTGCAATTCGTCGTTGTGGGGACCGTAGTACTCGGCCAGCGCTTCGGGAGTGCTGGTCCAGGTTTCCCCGATCAAGACGCGGCCCTTGTACTCATCCACAACGCGGCGCATCTTTTGTAACTCGGCATGAACTTCCGGGATGCGGTGATCGTTGAGATGCTCCTGATTGGGATCGCCGTACGCGTTCGTGCCCGGCAAAGACGGATTGTCGGTAAGTTTCTCATCTTCAAAAAGAGCGTCCACGGCATCGAGGCGGAACCCGTAAACCCCGCGCTTGAACCACCAGCGCATGGTGTCAAACATTTCCTTTTCAACTTTCGGATTGCGCCAATTCAAGTCAGGCTGTTCCGGGTAGAAGTAGTGATAGTAGTATTGCCCGGTTTTCGGATCGAGCGTCCAACTGGAGCCGCCGAACCAGGCGATCCAGTTATTGGGCGGCTGGTTCTCCGCGCGTCCATCACGCCAAACATAGAAGTCGCGATAGGAATTGGTCTTCGACTGACGAGAAGCCTTAAACCACTCATGCTGATCGGAGGTGTGGTTGACCACGAAGTCTAGAATGACCTTAATACCACGCTTCTTCGCCTCCTTTAACAGACGGTCGAAGTCGGCGAGGCTTCCGTACTGCGGATCGACGTTGCGATAGTCGGATACGTCATAACCAAAATCCACCTGGGGTGAGGGAAACATCGGGGTAAGCCAGATGGCGTCAACACCGAGTTTCTGAAGGTAATCAAGATGTCCGGTGATGCCGTCGAGATCTCCGGTGCCATCGTTGTTTGAGTCGCCATAACTTCGCGGATAGACCTCGTAAACCACCGCATGTTTCCACCAATCGGCAGAAGTAACATAAGGATTCGGCGGCATCGCGGGGCCGCGGTCGGCCGCAGCCTGCGCATATCCGGGTAGCGCGGCGAATAACACGAGAATGACAGCAAGGGTGCGATAGGCGAATGAACGTGGAGAGGAAAGAGGTCGCAAGAGTTACTCCTATCTGGAAGAACGTTATACAACCTACTTACATTGTGCAAGTCATCAAAGCTTCCAATGTGCAAGAGTCGCCGTCTTGTCCCAACGAAGGAGACGGCTTACCGGTGGTTTGAAAGAGTGTTAGTCGTAGAAAGTGAGGATGTTTCTATGAGTGCTCTGCAAGACTTTCCCCGCATCACGCCTTTTCTCTGGTTTGACTCGAACGCCGAAGAGGCTGTCGACTTTTACCTCAGCGTCTTCGCCAACTCGCGCCGTTTGGAAGAGACGCGCACTGTCGATGACAGGCTCGGGCCAAAGGGCAGCATCCTTACCATTGCCTTCGAGATCGATGGCCAGAAGTTTACCGCACTCAACGGCGGCCCACTGTTCAAATTCACCGAAGCGATCTCATTTGTTGTGCGCTGCGACTCGCAGCAGGAAGTCGATGACTATTGGTCGAAGCTCTCCGCCGGAGGAAGCGATGGCCAGTGCGGCTGGCTCAAGGACAAGTTCGGTCTATCCTGGCAGATCGTGCCTGCACGGCTGGCCGAACTCATCCAATATCCGAAGGCGATGCAGGCCATGCTGCGGATGAAGAAGCTTGACATCGCGGAACTCGAACGCGCCGCATCCTAACCAGCTACATTCGTTCTGCGTGAGGGTCGGGTGCCTCCATGTTACTTTGCTGCGTCACTTTGGAATGTTACTTTGCGACTGGCTGAGTAATGGTCGCCGGCGTCAGGTTCGGTTGCAATCCCGGAATCGCGGGCATATGCGAGACCTGTCCACTCGCTGCGTCTTCGATGAAAATGCCGTTGCGCTCCAGGATGGTCGCTGTGTACTGATCCAGCGCTACCCGGTCTTTTTCGTAGGTCGAGAGCGCTGCCACATAGTCTGAAGCCTTCTGGCTGAAGGTGCTCTGCTGTTGCAGCACCTGGTAGCTCGTCGAGACTCCGAGGCCATACTTTTTTTGCTCTGCGTCCAGGCTCCTCTGGGCATAGTCGAGGGCGGCGCGAGCCTCCTCGACTCCGGCACGGGCCTCTTCAAGCGCAAATGCCGCGTTACGAACCTGTAAGTTGATCTGGTTCTTCTGCTGCTGGAAGTTTAACTGGTTCTGCCGGTATTCCAGTTCTGAGCGGACCTGGTCTGCCTGTGCCGAGCGGTTGCGGATTGGAACCGAAAGCGAAACATAGGCACCCCGGTCAGGGCCGGTGCGGTTTACCAGGGCGGTAAATGCGTCGCCGTAGGTCTGGGCCAAACCTGACGCGCCGTAGTAGCCGACCAGGTCCAGGGTCGGCAGGAGTGCATTCTTCGCCGCCTTGTTAGTGATTTCATAATTTCTGAGGTTGAGCTCGCTCTCCTGCAAATCGGGCCGGTGGGCGAGCGCATAATTCACCAACTCTTCTTCAGGAGGCACCGGCTCATTGCTCAACACGAGCGTATCGGTGGGAATGACCTCTGCCGTCATCAGTGCCGGGTCGCTGAAGTTTCGCGCAATCGCATTCTTTGTGTACAGTTGTTGCAATCTGAGCGTGATCTGCGATCCAATCAGCTTCCTTTTCGCCGAAGCCAGCGCGGACTGAGCGGAGAAAACCTCAATCGGCGCAAGGTTGCCCAGGTCTACCTGTTTTTTGTTATCGGTTAAGGTGGTTTGCGCAAATTCCACCGCCGTCTGCTGGACCTTCAGGTCCTCGTATGCGTTCACCAGGTCCCAGTAAATGTTCTGGATCTGCGCCACCGTCGCTATCACTTGCCACCGGAAGCTGGCGTCAGTTACTTTGCGGCTGTTCCGGGCAGTGATGATCTCGCGCCGGTTGTTATCGATCCCCCAGCCCTGTAACAGATGCTGCCGTACCTGCGCCTTCCAGGTGGCGCTTAACTGCGGGTTAGGAAAAGTGGAATAGACGCTGGTGTCTGGAATGTTATTTATCTGCCGCTGGTTCGAATAGATCACCTGTGCCTGCGTGCCCGTCGCCCATCCCTGGGTATAACTGAAGTTGTAAGTGTTCGTGTGTAGCTGGTAAGCCGAAATTCCATAGACGACTGCGTTAGGCACCGGAGTAAGTGACCGGTCGACCTGTAACGTTCCTGCCAGCACTGGATCGTAGGAATCGATCGCCGATCCCACCGAGTTTTGCGTGGAATTCACGATGCCTCCCGAGCCCGCCGCCGCGCCTCCCGCACCCGTCGATGTGCCGCCCGAACCAGTGCCGGTCGAGCCGCTGGTGCTGGAAGTGGTCGGCGCGCCGCCTGGCGTTCCGCTTCGCAATCCCGCATTCACGCCTCTCACGAAGCCGCCCGCCTTGGTGCGCAACAGGTCAGTGTCTGCGATGTCGAGGTTGTAGCGGGCAATCGCAATGTCATAGTTGTTTTCCAGTGTCAAGGCTACCGCGTCGTTGAGTGACAGCATGAGTTTGCCGTCCTTAATCAGGCTGTGGAGCCGGTCGGCGTTATTCAGCACCGGTTGCGGCAGCCCGTGGGGCGCATAGGGCTTCCAGACGCTCAAGAGCGAATACGGCTGGGTATACGGCTTCAGTGGCGTCGTGTACTCGACTTGAGTCTGCGGACTGCTCGGAAGCGGCGCTGTCGTGGTTTGTCCCGTCTGAGCCGGCAAACTGGAGGCTAATAAAGCCAAAATGGATAAGGTCGCAACCATTCGATGGAATAGCTGTACTGGACGAGGAACTGACATTCGCTCTTCTCCGTTACTAAACTTGGTCTTTCGATTTCGGATTCAGTACCCGGCCTGAACCTTGGGTTACAAGTCTTGGGTTACACGTCATGAGTCGCCGTCATGGGTCGCGAGTTTTGGTCACAGACTAAGTTACGTTACCGGGCTGGATTTGGTTCCCCGTATAATCGGGCGCGCACACTCAGGCGTTTGCCCATCTACGGTCAATGACCGCGGGTGCGTCTTCATTGCTATGGCAGGCCGTTGCCGATCACGTCTATGTACTTCAGGCCAGAGCCGGTGTTGAAGAGCACGACGCGATCTGTTTCCTTGAGGAATTGAGATGCGATCAGCTTTCTATAGCCAACCAGCGAGGCTGCTCCTTCAGGGGCGGCGAACACGCCCTCCGTGGACGCCCACTCGCGCACCGCTAGCAGAATCTCCCGGTCGGTTGCGGAAACGACGGCTCCGCAACTTTTTCTGAGTATGTCGAGAATGATGTAGTCCGCATAAGGCTTTGGGACACGCAATCCCGCCGCAATCGTATCCGCGTTCTGGCAGAACTCCGAAACGGATTTGCCCTCGTCCCACGCTTTCGCAATCGGGGCGCAACCGGCTGCCTGCACGCAGATCATTTTCGGACGCTCGGCTCCAATCAATCCCAGTTCCTGCATTTCGTCAAAAGCTTTCCACATACCGATCAATCCAACGCCGCCGCCGGTAGGATAGAAGATTGCGTCGGGCAACTTCCAATCCAACTGTTCGGCCACTTCGTAGCCCATCGTCTTCTTACCCTCAACCCGAAAAGGCTCCTTCAGGGTCGAGACGTCAAACCATCCTTCTTCTTGTTTACGGTCATTCACAATCTTTGCGCAATCGCTGATGAGGCCATTTACCAGCGTAACTTTGGCTCCGTACTCGCGGCATTCAACGCGGTTTGACATGGGCACATCGGCCGGCATGAAGATATGTGCTTCCAACCCCGCGGCGGCTGCGTACGCCGCCAGTGCGCTGGCCGCGTTTCCGGCTGACGGCACTGCGATCTTCTTCAGTCCATATGCCTTGCACATGGTGACTGCCGCGGAAAGGCCGCGAGCCTTGAACGAGCCCGTCGGGTTCAATCCTTCGTCCTTGATATAAACATTCGGATTGTGGCGGCTCCTCAGCATCGGCGTAAAACCTTCACCGAGGGTCACCGGGGTTACGTTCGGCAGCACTTCCGCGTAGCGCCACATGGTGGCCGCTCTGCCCGCAAACGTCTTATGGGTTAGCTTGCCCGCGAGCTGCTTCAGGTCATAGCGCACGTAGAGCGAACCGCCATCGCGCAGGCAGACATTGCGCGGTACATCGGCGCTGAGACGTTCTCCACACTTCGTGCATTCGAGATAAGTGATCTGTGCCACGAGACTCCAATCCGGCCATGCCTGACGATACGATTTTGTCCAATGGCTAGCATATCCGCAGCACCTCAGGATTTCGGAGAAAAAGTGGCCGGGAGAGATTTTGAAGGCCGTAACGGCCTATGCTGATTGATCGTCGTCGTGCATCAGCCCGGCGGGGGATCAGTCATAACGCTCTTAAGCGGCCTTTGTCTTATCGTCTGGTTTTTCAAGGTGTCCGCCGAAGCCGTAGCGCATCGCTGATAGCAGCTTGTCCTGATAATCTGCCTCACCGCGCGAGGTGAAGCGCTGGTAAAGCGCGGCGGAGAGAACAGGTACCGGCACGGACTCATCAATCGCCGCCTTGATCGTCCACCGGCCCTCGCCTGAGTCCGAAACCCGCCCGCTGAATTGGGCGAGAGTGGGATCTTTCACCAGGCTAGCGGCGGTCAGGTCCAGCAACCACGACGAGATCACGCTGCCGCGCCGCCAGACCTCCGCGATGTCACGCAGATTGAGGTCGAATTGGTAATGCTCAGGGTCGCGTAGCGGCGTTGTCTCCGCGTCGATCGCATGCTGCTCCTTACCCATGTTGGCGTCGCGCAAGACACCCAACCCCTCCGCGTAGGCTGCCATAATGCCGTACTCGATACCGTTGTGAACCATCTTTACAAAATGGCCGGCACCGTTGGGACCGCAGTGCAGATAACCGTGTTCAGCGGTACCGTCAAGCTTCTCGCGTCCTGGCGTGGGCGGCGCGGCGCCCGTACCCGGCGCCAGCGTCAAGAAAATGGGATCGAGGTGCTTGACCACTTCCTTCTCGCCTCCGACCATCATGCAATAGCCGCGTTCCAGCCCCCAGACACCACCGCTGGTTCCCACGTCCACGTAGTGAATGTGCTTCGCCGAGAGTTCCTTTGCGCGCCGAATGTCATCCACGTAGTAGGAATTGCCGCCGTCAATGAGAATGTCGCCAGCTTCCAGAGAGGGAAGGAGGTCGGAAATCGTTTGCTCTACAGCGGCCGCCGGGACCATTAGCCATATCGCCCGAGGCTTCTCGAGCTTTGTCGCGAGATCGCGCAGTGAGGAGCTTCCGATTGCTTTCTCCTGGACCAGTTCGTTCACGGCTTTCGGAGTTCTGTTGAAGACCACGCACTGGTGGCCTCCCTTAAGCAACCGGCGCACCATGTTTGCCCCCATTCTTCCTAGGCCAATCATTCCAAGCTGCATAAATCGCTCCTTCGCAAATGCGATAAAGTTTTGCCGGATCACGAGGCATCGCGATGCCAGTCGATTGTGGGTGTGTCCATCTCTGCGGATAGTTGTGATGCAATAGGCGCCCGATGAAGTTGACAACGAGTATCGCCAGACTGCCGTGCGGGCGACGGACATTTGCCCTGCTGCATCCAAGAGCGATATCTCGGCCAGGTGAATAGCACGAGAGAGTTGCGTCGAACCATATGGTGAAATCATGAGCAACCAAACCCGCGTTACCCACCCGCTCTATAACCTTCTACCGACCGAAATCGAGGGCTTCGATTCCCTGGCGGAACTTGCTTTGGATATGCAGTGGTCATGGAATCATGCCACCGACGAAGTGTGGCGGCAGCTTGATCCCAGACTGTGGGAGCTCACGCAAAATCCCTGGGTCGTCTTGCAGACGGCCTCGCGGGACCAGATCGAGCGCGTGTTGGCCGATCCCGTTTTCAGGAAGAACGTGGATAGCCTGGTCGAAGCCAGCAGGCAAGCGGTGGCAGCACCCGCGTGGTTTCAGCAGAATTACCCGCAAAGCTCCCTGACTTGCGCTGCTTATTTCAGCATGGAATTCATGTTGAGCGAAGCTCTGCCTATTTACTCAGGGGGACTCGGCAACGTAGCGGGCGATCAGCTCAAGGCCGCCAGCAATCTGGGTGTGCCGGTCGTCGGGGTGGGGCTTCTCTACCAGCAGGGCTATTTCCGCCAGGTGATTGACAAGGACGGAGCGCAACAAGCTCTCTACCCCTATAACGATCCCGGCCAGTTGCCAATTACACCTTTGCGCCAACCCAACGGCGAGTGGTTGCGGTTGGAAATTGCGTTGCCTGGGTACTCGGTCTGGCTGCGCGCCTGGCAGGTTCAGGTCGGTAGAGTGAAACTCTATCTGCTGGACAGCAATGATGCGGCGAACTTTCCCGCTCATCGGGGAATCACCAGCGAGCTATACGGCGGAGGGCCGGAACTGCGCCTCAAGCAAGAACTGCTACTCGGGATTGGCGGCTGGCGGTTGCTTCGCGCACTCGGTCTGCGGCCAGAGGTTTGTCATCTGAATGAAGGCCACGCTGCCTTTGCCGTTTTGGAGCGTGCCCGGAGCTTCATGGAAGACAACGGCCAGCCCTTCGAGGTTGCGCTGGCAGTCACGCGGGCGGGGAATCTTTTCACCACGCACACGGCCGTAGCCGCCGGCTTTGACCGTTTTGCCCCGGATCTCATGGAGCAGTATCTCGGAAGATATGCGGAAAAGAGACTCGGCATCGCACTTCAGGACGTGCTGGCCCTCGGCCGCCAGAATCCGTACGACCGGTCGGAGCCTTTCAACATGGCCTATCTGGCACTGCGCGGAAGCGGGGCAGCGAATGGAGTGAGCCGTTTGCATGGAAAGGTCAGCCGGCACCTCTTTCAGTCGCTGTTTCCGCGCTGGCCAGAGGACGAGGTCCCAATCGGATATGTGACCAACGGAGTGCATGTGCCTACCTGGGACTCGGCGCCTGCGGATGATCTTTGGACGGAAAACTGTGGAAAGCATTACTGGCTGGGAGCAGAGGAGACACTGGAACAGAACATTCGTAAAGTCTCGGACGCCCGGCTTTGGAAGTTTCGCGTCGATGCCAGGGGGTCTCTGGTTGAATACGCTCGCGAACGTTTGTCCCGTCAACTCGCCGCCTCGGGCTCCTCGCCCGAAAAGGTCGAAGCCGCGAAACATATCCTTGAACCCAACGCCCTGACTCTGGGTTTCGCACGGCGCTTTGCTACCTATAAACGACCGAACCTGTTACTACAAGACCCGGGACGGCTCCTTCGTCTGCTGACCAATCCTGAGCGTCCAGTGCAGCTCATCATTGCAGGCAAGGCGCATCCTGCGGATCACGAAGGACAGGCTCTGATTCAGGAATGGATACATTTCATCCGGCGTACGGAGACCCGGCGCCACGTGATCTTCCTCAGTGACTACGATATGAATTTGACCCAGAACCTGGTGCAGGGTGTGGATGTTTGGATCAATACTCCGCGCCGCCCGTGGGAGGCATGCGGGACCAGCGGGATGAAAGTGCTTGTCAATGGCGGCATCAATCTTTCGGAGTTGGATGGCTGGTGGGCGGAAGCGTATACGCCTGAGGTCGGGTGGGCCTTGGGAGACGGCCAGGAGCATGGCGATGATCCCGCCTGGGACGCCGCCGAAGCAAACGCGCTCTACGATCTGCTCGAACACGAGGTAATTCCAGAGTTCTATGCCCGCGACCAAAATGGTATTCCGACCGCTTGGGTGGCGCGGATGCGGGAGAGCATGGCGCGGCTAACGCCACATTATTCCGCAAGCCGTGCCGTGCGTGAATACACCGAGCAACACTACCTCTCCGCCGCAAAAGCCTATTGTGAACGGGCTGCGGACAAAGGCGCGGCAGGCAGGCAAGTGGTCGAGCGGCAGAATGCCATAGACAGGAAGTGGGGCTCATTGCGCTTCGGAAACCTGCGAATCGAGACCGATGCGGACCACCACGTTTTTGAAATCGACGTGTTCCTCAACGATCTCGACCCGAATGCAGTGCGGGTTGAGCTTTATGCGAACGGTATCAACGGCAGTGCTCCCGAGCCGCTGGAGATGCAGCGCATTCGCCAACTGGACGCTGGAGCGTCGGGCGCTTACGTTTACGGCGCATCTGTGTCCACAGCCCGGCCACCAGCGGACTACACGGCGCGCGTGATACCACGATTCGATCGCATCGCGATCCCACTGGAGGACGATCGAATCCTGTGGCAACGATGATCTGAGCGATCCGTGTCATGGACCTACTTCACGGCCAGCAATCCCGCGCGAAGCTCTGCCTCGGTCATTGGTGTTAGGGGTGGAGTTCCGTTATTAGGTACGCCCACCTCGGCCGTATTGAGCAGCATCGACACCATGACATAGGTTCCGCTGAGGACGATCAAGTCGACAGTTTGCTGCTCACCGAGCAAGCTATGAACGCGATTGAAAGTGGCATCGCTGACCGCATGATTGAACGACATTTCCACGCAGAACTGGTAGACAGCATCTTCTTCGGCGGCCATTTTGGCTGGACGCTTTCCTTCTTTCAGGGCATCGGCGATCGCCGCCGGAAGGCCAGCCTTCAGCGCCAGTGGATAATGCGCCCACCACTCATACTGTGCGGTGGCGAGCCTCGACTGGATCAGGATCGCGAACTCATTCAGAGGCCGCGGAACCGAGGTTTTGAAGCGAAGATAATCCAGCAGATTGAACGTCCGCTGTGCCAACTCCGGACTACGCAGCAGAGCATTGTAGGGCCCCCCGAGTCCGCCGCTCGACACTTTGAGGATCTCTTGGGCAAGGGCTTTTTGCTGGGGATTCAGTTGTTCCATGGTCAACTGTGGAAAGCGTGGAGTGTTGTTTTGTATTTGTGCCATAGCAGCAGTTGTCAAGAAGCACATGGCGACGACCGCGAATTGCAGCCGCAATCCACGAAGTCCATCCTGCTTCATAGTTGTCTCCTTGTCAGGGTGAATGGTGCGGCTATCTGTGAGCCACTAAAGCTGCCATGATACCAAGCCGAACTGGATTTCATAGCATTGGCACAATCGTACTAATCCAGAACGAGCGGTCAGTGCTTTCCTGCATAATCGACAAAAAGTTCTGGAAACTGCTGTTTCAGCATTTCGATCTTTGGGCGGTCGCAGACCTGAATGTAGGGATTGCCTGGGTTGTGGAGCGCGTAATCCTGGTGGTAGTCCTCGGCACGGTAGAAGCCTTTTAGCGGCGCCACCTGGGTAACAATCCGCGCAGGAAAAACCTTCGCGTCGTCGAGTTGCGCGATGTAGGCAGTCGCAATGCGCCGCTGGTCGTCATTGAGGTAGAAGATTGCGGAACGATACGAGGTACCTACGTCCGGTCCCTGCCGATTGAGCTGCGTAGGATCATGGGCAACGGAAAAGAAGACGCGAAGCAATTGACCATAAGTGATCTTGGAAGGATCATAGACCACTTCGACGGATTCTGCGTGCCCGGTTGTCTCCGTTGTTACCTGATCGTAGGTCGCTGTCGAGGCGGAGCCCCCGGCATATCCCGCCGTAGTCTTGCTGACGCCCTTCACCCTTTCAAAGACCGACTGAGTTCCCCAAAAACAGCCACCAGCAAACACCGCCGTCTGTTTGGCTGAGGTCGAAGCTAGCGAAGAGTCCACCTTCGCGGCAGGAATCGGTGTTTTTGGAGCGGCATTTGCAACGCAGGCGGCAAGAGAAAACGTGAGTCCCAGGATCACAGAACCAAACAGCAAACGCGCAGGCATGACAATGCACCTCCGATCCTGCTGCTTATGAGACGCGCTGCTGGGAGAATGGTTACAGAAGCTTCGGGAAAAATAGCTAGATGAGAGCTCGAGAAATCAGGAGCGTGCGAGGACAATCACGATTCCGATTGTATCTTGATCCTTAGTCGCGGCTTCATTCTCAGGGGCGGAGACGACGGTGAAGTTTCCGGTGGCGATAAACTCGCTTGTAACAACTTCCACTTTGTAGCTGCCGGGTTTCCGCTCGCGCGCGAAGAAGCGGCCGTCCCGGTCGGAATAGAGGAGTTCCTTGCCGACGCGGATGGCGGCTCCGTAGACGGGGAGTCCATCCGGTGTGGTGACCTGGCCGTTGATGACGTACCGCTGCTGAAGACGGCCGCTCTGAAGTTGTGGAGCAGCTTCGAGGCCTGAGAGCCGGTAGTAGGATCCGCTGGCGGCGATGGTGTAGATCATCTTGCCTTGAGGGCTGAAGGAGGTTGAGGTGCTGAGATGAAGATTGCCGAACAGATTGAGGTTCACGGAGACGGAGAGGGCCTGAGTGAATGGGCAGTCGGGGCGGAAAGGGTCGTAGAGAGTCTGATAGCTAACGCCGATGGTGAGGAGGTTGGTGAGGAGGCTGCCGCCGAAGGCTACGTTGGTTCGACCGGCAGAATAGGTAGTCACCTGGAGAGCACTGATGCGTGAGGTCAGCTTCTCCTGAGAGGTGAGGGAAAGAGATTGGAGCGGTGCGGCAGCGTCGGCAGTGCTAATAAGGTAGTTGAGTCTGAGATCGAGAAGGCCAATGGTTTGCGATGCCCAGAGGGAGGCTCCTCGGGAAGTACTCGTGAGCAGCGCTGAACGAAATACGGCAACACCCATTGCGGTGCCTTGGAACTCTCCGACCTGCCAGCTTGCGGAAAGATGGTCGACTTGCGTGTGGAGGCTGGGCAACTGTCCTTGCTGTGGGGCGAGGTAGTTCTGATGGCCAAAGCTGAGGTTGGTGCTGTCGGTC
>Ga0187847_10002859_pt1 | contig 13612 bp, 10 predicted proteins | sample June2016WEW_4_10_FD_132458 | JGI IMG/M metagenome (GOLD analysis project Ga0187847, IMG submission 132458) | Peatland microbial communities from SPRUCE experiment site at the Marcell Experimental Forest, Minnesota, USA - June2016WEW_4_10 | ecosystem: Environmental > Terrestrial > Soil >...
ACACCGAGATCATTCGCGCGGTTTTCGATCGCGTCTCGCGGTCGAGCAAGATTCTGGGTGTCGACGAAGCATTGCGCGCGCAGGTTGACGCAGCGGCCAAGCACCTTCCGCCCTTCAAAATCGGCAAGACAGGCGCGCTGCAGGAGTGGAACGAGGACTATGCGGAGACCGAGCTCGGCCATCGCCACATTTCGCACCTCTTCGCGCTCTATCCGGACCACCAGATCACGTTGCGCGAGACGCCCGAGCTCGCCAAAGCTGCGCGGGCTGTGCTTGAACGGAGGCTTGCCTATGGTGGAGGCAGCACGGGCTGGAGCCGCGCGTGGATTGTGAACTGCTGGGCACGGCTAGAAGATGGTGAGGCTGCACACAGCAGTCTGCTGGCGCTCCTGCGCAATTGCACGCGGCTCAGTCTCTTCGATGTTTGCGGGATGAAGGCCAACGCGCCTTTTCAGATCGACGGCAATCTAGGTGGAACCGCGGCCATTGTTGAGATGCTGCTGCAGAGCCACGGCGGCGTGTTACGGTTCTTGCCCGCTCTGCCTTCGGCGTGGCCTACGGGAAGTTTTCGCGGGTTGCGCGCGCGCGGCAACATCGAAGTGGACTGTGCGTGGCACAACGGCAAAGCAACGACTGCGAATCTTCGCGCAAATGCTGACGGCCGTATCGCGCTGGCAGCGCCGGCTGGTCAGAGGATTCTGCGTGTCACGCGAGTGGGGAAGGATATCCCTCTGCAGACTGGCAACGCGCAAACCGTTCAACTGCAGCTATACGCGGGCTCGCAATATCGCGTGACGTTTGCTTAAAGCATTTTCTGGAATTGTGTAGACCAGAATTTTGTAGGTATCCCACCCATTCCGCAGAAAAGCGCGGAATGGATGGGGCACGGAAGTCTACGGTAAATCCGAAAATGCTGTAGCATCTGCTGCTATCGCAGCAACGAGTTGCGCTCAACGGTGGCCGCCACTGTGTGAGCCTCCGCCGCCTCCACCACCGCCACCGCTGCTGTGCGAAGCTGCGCCACCTCCGCCTCCGCTGCTGCCGCTTGGGTGCGGTGCGCTGCCACTTGACGGATGACTGGACCCTCCACCACTTGAAGAGCTCCGCGGAGGAGAATACGAAGGAGCAGGACTATGGGTCGCCGGCGCGGGTCGCGGCGTATAACTCGGCGGCGGTACCGCCTGACCTGCAGGATGGCTGCTGGTATAGCCGGAACGTGGATTGACCCATGACCCGTTTGTTCCCGCTCCCACGACGCCTGGCGTAGCGCGATTTCCTTGTGAGGTAAACGCCTCACGCGCATCCATCGAACGCGATGGCAGAGGACGAATTGGCTGCACCGTGCTGCCTGCAATCGTCACCTGCGTGTTTTTGTCGCGGGCCGGCAAGCTTGTGCTCGCAAATGCCATGCGCCGGTTGACTGGAATCACCGGAATCGGCCTGTGACCAATGGGCCCATGTGGTGGCAGCGGTCTCGGAATCGGCCGATAGCCGATGGGCGCGAAGCCGATATTCGGACCGCCATAAAAGCCCAATCCCCACCACGGCCTGCAGCCACCCATGCCCGGCGCCCATCCCCAGCCGAAACCGTTATAGAAATTCCACGCGCCGCACTGGAAGGGCATGTAACCCCACGGGTAGCCAGACGCCCACACGTAGCCGTAACCGGGCGTATACATCCATGAGCCGTTTCCATAGGGGTCGAATCCGGCATTCGCGGCATCGTACGGCGACCACACGTAGCCCTGCCCGGGCACGTCGTACCAGTTGCCGTTGGCGTCGAGATCATTCCAGGCCGGGTTCTGCGTCTCACCCAGATTCGTAGACGCTCCGGTCTGCGCTGCCGCCTCAGCCGTCAGTGCCTGGTCGCGGTCAGAGTTCCACGCATCCCACGAATTCGGCTCGATGGATTCGGCGACAGAGTATTGACTCGGATCGGCGGGATTAAGCGCGATGTTTTCCCCGCCGTGAAGATCGACTGCGACAGGGCTCGCAGCGTTTGAAGCGGCGGTCTGAAGATGTGCGTTTCCGGAGAACACGGCGAGGCCGCCGGGAGGAGCGTCCATGGCAACGCGCAGGACGGTAAACCCACTGCTGGTGGCCACACTGGAGCCAAAGTGCACGCTCATCTGGCCGGCCTGACCACCACCCTGGAACTCGAAGTACGCCAAGCCTGTGTTGAGGGTCATTTCCGCATCAGCCGAGGTACCGGCTCCGCGCAATACCCCCAGGGTCAGCGAAGTATCGGGGGCGATGCGGACCACGCTGCCGTCTTCAAACTGGATCTCCGCCTTGCCATTGTCCGCAGTGGTCAGCTCCGTGCCCTCAAAGAGCGGAGTATTGGCTACCGCCTGGTCGGCAAGAACCTGGTTGCCCAGCGCCAGCTTTACCTGGCCGTCGACATAGCTCAGGCGCACCGCACGCGCGGGCTGACCATTTCCTTGCCCAGCATCTTGCGGGTTCTGGGCTGCGGTCGTGGCTTCGAGAAAAAGCACGCCCGTCGCCAACAGTGCTAGCCCGACAATTGCTTTGTGATCCCCCATGAGATTCATGGCGCCCCGCCTTTCCTTCGAGCAGCCTTCATCTTCACTCATCGGCATCCCAATATATATTGGACACCGTCCTGAAGCAAAAGTCGTCCGTTCGGAGAGATTTATGTGGGTCCCTGCGCCAGGAGCATCCGAGCCCGCTTTCTCACCCTTTCCAATACGGCATCGTCCTGAACCAGCCGCTCCAGAATATCGCTAATCACACAGATCTGCTGCGCCCGGCCGTCACCGACGGCTTCAGTCAGGAATTCCATCTCCGCATCCAAGCCAAGCCGGTCGTGCTGCAGTAGCAATTCCAAGCGCGCCCCCTCGAGAATCGTCTCCGCGACGGCCTCCAGCGAGTCTCCCAGATCTTGAATCTCTTTTTCCCGCGAGAAATTGAAGGTGCAGGAACCCTGTCCTTGGGGCCCGGTATAGGTGAGTGTTTTCCAGCCCTGAAACGCCACCTTCAGATGACTCTCGCAGGCCTCGTTGAACCACCGGTGATGCGCGGCTGCCTCAAAGACGCGGCCAGCATAAGCCGCGCTCACCTGGATATCCCGGTCCACGGCCGGCGCCGCGATAGCTTGCGCACCGTCACCGGTCGCCTTGCCTACCTGTGAACGAAAATGCCCGGAACCGTCGGGCCGGAGGGTAAGCGTCCATTGCGCAGGCGAAAGGCCGGGATTGGAAAAGTCCACCTGGAACACGGGATCGGCGGCAGGGGTTTGCCCATTTGCCGCAATGGGCGCGGCCAGCGCTACCAATGCAACTGCCAGCCACGAGACCCTTAAGGCAGCTTTCAATGCGCGACCCCCTGCTGGGCCAGCGTCTGCGCGGTATGGATGTGGCAGATGGCGATGGCCAGCGCATCTGCGGCATCGGCCGGTTGCGGCGGCTCAGCCAGGCCCAATAATCTCGCCACCATAAACTGCACCTGTTCCTTGCTGGCCAATCCGTAACCCACCACGCTCGATTTGATCTTGAGTGGCGCATATTCCGCCACCGAAATTCCTTGCTGCGCCGCCGCCAGCAGCGCCACGCCGCGCACCTGCCCCAGCTTGAGTGCGGACTTGGCGTTCACCGAGTAGAAGACCTCTTCCACCGCAACCGCATCCGGCCGCCAGCGCTCGAGCTCGGCGGTCAGCTCCCGAAAAACCTGATCCAATCGTTCGGGAAGAGGCCTGTTTTTGGGCAGACGGATGGCGCCCTTGGCCAGAAATACAAGCTGCGGCAACCGTGCGCCGTCGCCTGACTCCACAACGCCGAATCCCGTTACTTCGGTTCCACAATCTATGCCGAAAACCCTCATCGGGTCCAAGTTTATCGCAGATAAGAAAGGCGAGGACGTGGGAACCGAAGGAGCAAGAGAACAAGAACTCAACTCCTGACGGACTCCGGAACTGCAAGATCACGAAACAGAGCGGATCCAGGCAAGGTGTACCCGGCGTTGTTGTATTGCCAGCGTTAGCAAAAAAGTGCGGAAGGAGGGGGCAAGGAGCTTTGACGCGGGTTCCTGGGTACACCCACCCTGGAAGCATTCCGGGACGGGTTCGATCGGCGACACCGTGGGCCGAGCGAGCGAAGAAGCCAATAACGCACCAAAGCGCATCGAACGATTAACGAGTGAGATTCCTTCCTTAATGTTTCATCTGGGGACAACATAAAAACGATTTCAAGGTTTATACCTTGGAGGGGAGATTCGAAATGGGCCTTCGGGAGAAGATGGGCAATTTTCCTGCCGTAACGAAGCGAATCGCGACTCTCTGGTTGAGCCAGGGGATATCGCCGCGCCGCCTCGCGCTGACGCTGGCGCTGGGATTCTCTGTGGGCTGCATTCCGCTACTTGGAATTCCCACGGTCCTTTGCACCGCCCTGGCACTCGCCCTTCGCCTCAACCTTCCCGCCATCCAGGCAGCTAACTGCGCCTCTACGCCGTTGCAATTGGCGCTGATCGTGCCCTTTGTGCGGCTGGGCAGATGGCTTATGCCGACACATTCCGCTGCCGCCTCCGACACCCGCGCTCTTCTGCATCTGCCGCTGCTTCACCTTGCCACGTGGGCGGGCGGAATCGCCGGTCAGGCGCTGCTGGCATGGCTGCTGGTTGCGGTCCCCGCCGTGGCGCTCATCACACTTGGGCTTACGCGCTTGCTGCGGCGCTTCCCGGCACTGGACACGGCCGAAGCCGGAGATTGAAAAGCCAGAGATATAGAGATGAGTGATTCCGGGCGCCGACACCGGCACCTTTGCTATGCAGCGCTGACGGCGCGGGTTCACTTCCCCGCGTAAGGATCAGGCACCGGCTGCGCGCTATCAACCCACGCCGTATAGATCATGTCGCGTAACATGCTGCAGCCGTCAGCCAGGCGTGCGGCGGTAAAGTCGCGCGACTCAGGCGTGCCCGCGCCCACGAAGCCGCCTACCTTATCAAGCTGATAAACCTTTTCGACGAACGTGCCCGTTTGGCGCAAATAGGCGACGTAGGCGTCGAACATGTCGCCCTCGATAGGCTTCACGGGCGTCATTTTCGCCTGCACATCTGCCGCATGCATGTTGGCGGCGACAAACGGACTCTCAAATTGATAGTGAATCTGGTGTTCGGTCGTATAGCCGTTGGGATTAGGGCCGGTCCATCCGTTGTACTGGACGGTAACGTGCAGCGGCTGCGAGCCGTCGCCGACGTAATGTCCAAGCCAGCCGGCATAGAAAACGATGGCCGCCTCGACTGGCGCGGTATTCTCCTTCGCCGCCACCATCGCGCGGTATTGGCGCATGGCGGCCTTCAGTCGCTCCCAGACCTCGTCAGTCTCCCACGGCTGCAAGCCAATGGTTTCAGGCCGCTGATGAGCGGCAAAAACCTCTGCCTCGAAGTCGAGGCGCTTGTGCGGCAAGGGGCCCAGGGCGTCAGCCAGCTCCAAATCGATAAAGTGCTCCGGGGCCTGGGCGGCGTTCAATTCCGGCTCGGCCTTGGAACGCCAGCGGTCCGGTTCGGGCCCAAGGTACTCAATCTCGTCGATGGCTGCCGGCGAACGCAAGAATGCCGGAACATCGGCAGGTAGATTGCTTACAGCGAGCCTGTTGATCATGCGGTGACCCTCATTACCCCAGGCGTGCGCAGAATACGGTAAAAGAATAAGGGAAAGCAGCCCTGCGGCGGGCAGGACAACGTGGAAAGCGGCGCTTCTTGCGAGATGTAGCGGCATGGGGGCAGTATAGAAGACAGCCAATCACCAAGCCAGCGGGTTAGCGAGCCGGCGGCGTATCCTGCCCAAAGCGAAAAGCCACAACATGCGGGCGGGCCGGGTAACTGGATGACGACCTTGAACGCTGGGCGGCGTTGTTTTGTCTGGAGAGCAAGGAATTGAACGCTTATACTACGTGCAAATTGCATTGCCTCATCCCCGACAGGGTGTTCGGGGAAAATCGGGCTAACAGCCCGTGGTAAAAGTCGATTTTGAAAGGGCATGGCGGGGTACTCTCTGGGTGCTACGCCGGGAACGCCCGCAAAATCAACGAAGCTTTTCTGCGAGGAGCTGTTGGTGTCGATTTCGACCTTCGCCATGAGGAGCTAAGGATAGTGCGGCGGCATTGCCCGCCGCATGGGGAAGAAGCAAGAGCCAATGTTCGATCAGCTGGATAGTCCGGACAGAAGTCGAGCTGTTCGCCGCGGCGGACCCGCAGAAGGAGAGCGGGCCGGCATCTCTCATCCCTGGCTCATTGTGCCTCTTTTCATCCTGGCCCTTGTGGCAGGCGCCGCATTGGCGCGCCTGCTTTCTGCTTACCGATGGCAGTCGCTTCCCGTTCTGGCAGCCGCCATTGGCACGTTGATCTTCGCGTATCTCGTGAACCGGATGGTGGTGCACACTTCCGAGGAGGATCCCGCGCACGAGGCCGTCGACAGCAGTTTGCGCCAGCTGCTCGACTCGACTGGGCCTGCAATGCTGGCCTTGAATCTCGAAGGCGAACTCATCTACTCGAATCCTGCATCCGAACGATTGCTGGGTTACCGCACCATTGAACTGGAACAGTCGTGGGGCCAGGCCGATCTGCTGGCGCCGGGAGAGTGTGAACGATTGGTGGCGGAGATCCAGAAGCTCTGTCATGTAATCCGGCCTCCAGAGCCCACGCGGGCCGGTCGTATCGAGGCGTATCTAGCCTGCGTGCGCATGTTGCCGCCCAGCATGGTGCCTACATTCAACGCTCAAGTGCGCCACAGGGACGGCAATTTCATGCCGGTCACCCTCCACGTGTCGGCGTTGCGCGATGCCAAGGCCGAAATAGCCGGCATGGTGGTCGTGGCCCTGGAGCAGGGTTCGATGCCGCAGCACGAGCGCAAGCAAGCGCAACAGGCACTCGATCAAGCGCAAAACGAACTGAAGCGCGCGCAAAACGAACTCAAGCAAGCGCAAAACGAGCGCGAGCAGGCGCAACAGGAACGCGAGCTGGCACAACGCGACCGCGAGAAGGCGCAACGCGAGTCGCAGGAAAGATACCGGGATCTCTTCGAGAGCTCCAGCGAGATGCTTGCCACCCTGAGTCCAGAGGGTCAGTTTCTTTACGCGAATCCCGCATGGCAGCAGTACTTCGCACTGGACCGCGCCGCGATGCTGGCATTGCCTTCGTTTGAGGAGCTGTTCTCAAGCAGTACCCGGCCAGATCTGATCGGACTCTTCCACCGCGCACTGGACGGCGAGCCGGTGGAACGGGCGCCTTTTCGCCACCATACGTCCGATGGACGCGTGCTGGATCTGGAAATGGGCTTGAGCCGGCGTCAGAAGGCGGGCAATCCGCTAGCGGTTCGCTGTCAGCTGCGCGACGTGACGGAGCAGAAGCAACGCGAGAACCGGTTGGCGTTGCAACTGGCCGTGAGTCAGATCGTGGGCGATAATCCCCCCGGCGAGCAAGCAGGCATGCGCATTCTGCAAACCCTTTGCACATTACAGGGATGGGATCTGGGCATCGAGTGGATCGTCGACGCGGGCCAGACGCTACTGGAATTCGGCGCGGCATGGGGAGTTGCAGGGCAAACCGTCCAGGACTTCATCCAGCGCAGCAAGGGCCTGACGCTCAGGAAGGGTTCCGAGTTGCCCGAACGCGCTTGCAACGAGGGCCGCGCGGTGTGGTTCGCCGACCTCGATACGCTGCCCCCCAGCCCGCGCATCGCCGATGCGCTCCACCACAAAATGGTTTCCGGCTGGGCGGTACCAGTGCGGGCCGGCACCAGAGTGCTCGCGATTCTGGAGTTTTATTCCAGCTTCCGCTTACGCGAGGACCGCGAGGCGATTGCCGGTGTGGAGATTGCAGCCGCGTCACTGGGACAGATGCTGGCGCGAACCCAGGAACGCGGCCGCGCCGACGACCTGAGGCGGCAACAGGAGATCCTGCTCGATGCCGTATCCGACGGCATTTGCGGACTGGATCGCGAGGGCAAAGTGCGCTTTGCCAATCCGGCGGCGGGGCGGCTGCTCGGCGCCAAACCCGAGTCGCTTACGGCCAGGCCATTGCACGAGTTGTTGCACGGATCCGCGCCGCACGAACGTGCTTGCAGCCCGGACTGCTCTTTGCGCAAGGTTGCCGCACGGCCGGCTTCCGCTGCAGGCGAGGAGAACTTTTTCCGCGTCGACGGCCGCTCATTCCCGGCCGAGTATGTGCTGACGCCCATCCATGGCAACGGCAGCCTTTCCGGCTGGGTGCTCAGTTTTCGCGACATCACGCAGCGCTACGCTCTGGACCGCATGAAGGATGAGTTTATCTCCACCGTCAGCCACGAGCTGCGCACACCATTGACTTCGATCCGCGGCGCGCTGGGGTTGCTGAGTTCGGGAATGCTGGGCGAGGTGAGCGAAAAAGCATCCAGTCTATTGCGCATTGGGCTCACCAACTCCGACCGGCTGGTCCGGCTCATCAACGACATCCTCGACCTCGAGCGCATCCAGAGCGGTCGCGAACCGCTGGCCTTCCGCACCGTGCAACTGGCTGACGTGGTGAAGCAGGCGATCGAAGACATGCAACCGATGGCAGATGCCGCCGGTGTGAAGCTGATCCACGACGCAACCAGAGTGGAGGTTACGGCCGATCCGGATCGCCTACTGCAGGTCATCACCAACCTGCTTGCGAACGCGGTCAAATTCTCTCCGCCCAATTCGCCGGTAAGCGTCATGCTGCGGCCGGGCGTCACGGGCGTGATCTTCTCCGTCATTGATAATGGACGCGGGATTCCCGCCGACAAGCTGGAGACGATCTTCGGCCGTTTCCAGCAGGTGGACGCCTCCGATTCCCGGCAGAAGGGCGGCTCGGGACTGGGTTTGGCTATCTGCCGCACCATCGTGCTGCAACACTCCGGGCGCATCTGGGCGGAGCGGAACCCTGTGCGCGGATCCACGTTCCGCATCTTTTTGCCGTATCACCCGACGCCTGTAACGGAGCCGGGTGCTTCGCCGGACTCTGAAACCGGGCATGGCACCGTGGTGCTGGCCGACGCCAACGCGGAAACGCGCCTGCGCATTGCCGGACAACTGGCCCGCCATGGCTACTCCGTGGTGCAGACCTCGACCGTGGAGCAAACGCTCGCGGCGGCCCGCCAGGGCGCTCACGCCATCCTTGTCGATACATCGCTTGACGGCATGAACGGATGGGCAATTTTGCCGATGCTGCGGCGCCTGGATACAGCCTCCAGCACTCCCGTCGTGCTGCTGAGTATGGAAGATTCCAGGGGCTTGGCAGCTTTGCCCGGGGGAGCCGAGGGTCTTGTTGCCAAACCGTTCCAGGAGGGTCCGCTGCTGACCGAGCTGGCACGCGTGCTGTGCGGAGCAGGAGACAAGGCGCGCATCCTCATCGTCGAGGACGATCTTGACCTGGCGCAAGTAATCGGGGAACTGTTTACCCGCGCCGGCATTGCCGTGGAAACGGCGCACACACTTAAGGAGACCATCAACGCATGCTCGAACTTCCAGCCGCATCTGCTGGTGCTCGATATCGGGTTGCCCGACGGCGACGGTTTCAACGTAGTGGATTGGCTGCGCCAGCACGAAGGTCTCGCTCACCTGCCGCTGGTGGTGTACTCCGGCCGCGAGCTCTCGCCGGTCGAGCGCCGGCATCTGACCCTCGGTCCCACACAATTTCTCACCAAGACGCGCGTGCAGCCGCAACAGCTCGAAGCGATGGTGCTTACCATGTTGCGCGCTCTGCGGCAAACGCAAGAGGCCGTGACAGTTGAACCGGCCGTGCCCAATTCGTAACCCGGATTTTCACGACATCCATCGACAACATCGTGCCGGCATTCGACAATAGAGAGGCGAAAGGCTTTGCCGTGGTCCGCAGAATTCTGATCATCGACGATGAAGACGACATCCGCGAAGTAGCCGCGCTCAGCCTGGAAAGCGTGGCGGGATGGGAGGTAATCAGGGCCAGCTCCGGGGTGCAGGGACTGGCGCGTGCGGCCGAATATCAACCCGACGCGATCCTGCTCGACGTGATGATGCCAGGCATGGATGGGCCCACGACCTTCCGCGAACTGCGCAAGAACGAGGCTACGTGGCGGATTCCTGTACTGCTTTTGACGGCCAAGGTGCAGAGCTCCGACCAGCGGCGGTTTGCCGACCTTGGCGTCGAGGCGGTACTCTTCAAGCCCTTCGATCCCATGACATTGTCGTCGCAAATTGCCCGTGCGCTAGGCTGGAACTGACAACGCGTCGCGATGAAAACTACCAGCCAATCCGGCGCCCGGCCAGACACGGCGTTATCGCAGGCGATTGACGGCTTATGGGAGAGATTTTTACCGGAAATCAGCGAGCGCGTGGCAGTTCTTGAGGCGGCCGTGACAGTGGCCACCACCCATAAGCTCAGCGGAAAGCAACGCGAAGCGGCGCAAGCGGCCGCGCACAAGCTGGCTGGCGTGCTGGGCACCTTTGGCCTCACACGTGGCACCGTCCTGGCGCGCGAACTGGAGCTGACGTTTGCTCGCGAATCCTCACCCGGCTTTGCCGCAGCCAGCAAGCTTGCGGAAACTGCCGCGGAATTGCGCGCCATGATCGAAAACCGCAAGCCCTAGTGCCGACGCCCTACCTATTACACTCATCATCAGTGAACTCGCACGATTCATTTGCGCAGCACAGCGATTTTGACGAACAGCTTGGCTTGCGTTTCGAAGAACCGCGGGAGCGGCGTCGCATCTGGGCCGTCCGCGACCTAGTCACGCAGGTGCGCGATCGGGTGGAGCAGGAGTACGGCGACATTTGGGTCGAAGGCGAAATTTCGAACTTCCGGCCTGCGCCCTCGGGGCACCTCTATTTCACGCTTAAAGACGCCGACGCGCAGCTTCCCATCGTTCTTTTTCGCCGCCAGGCAATGCTTCTTCGCTTTCGCCCCGAGGACGGGCTGCACGTCCTGGTGCGCGGCCGCGTGAGCGTCTACGAACAACGCGGGCAATTACAGTTGGTGGCGGAGACTATTGAGCCGGTGGGCGCCGGATCGTTGCAGCTTGCCTTCGAGCAACTCAAGCAGCGCCTCAAGACCGAAGGCCTCTTCGACGCGGATCGCAAAAAGCCGCTGCCCCTGTTTCCGCACACCGTAGGCGTCGTCACCTCGCCCACGGGCGCAGTGATCCGCGATTTTCTCAACATCGTCAGCCGCCGCCACTCGGGATTGAACGTACTTGTCTGCCCGGTTTCCGTGCAGGGCGACTCGGCGCCTGCCGAGATCGAAGCTGCACTGGCCGAGCTCAACGCCTCACATCTCGTGGACCTCATCGTGCTGGCCCGCGGCGGGGGCTCGCTTGAAGACCTGGCCGCCTTCAACAGCGAGCGCGTGGCACGAGCCATTGCGTTGAGCAAACTTCCAGTCGTTTCCGCCGTCGGACATGAAACCGACTTCACTATCGCGGACTTCGCAGCCGACCTGCGCGCGCCCACGCCCTCGGCCGCGGCCGAGCTGATCACCGAAGCCCAGCACAAAATTGCCGAGCATCTGGCCAGGCAATCGCACCGGCTGGAGCGGGCTGCGCGTTTTCAACTGCTGCAGGCCCGCCAGCGACTCACGCGATTGCCAGTGAGCCGCGCCGAATCGCGTGTGACGACATTCCTGCACCGCCTGGACCAGCGTCTGGATGACGTTACTCAGCACCTAGATGCCGCTCTCACCGCGCAACTTCGTTTGCGGCAGAACCGGATTGCCGAATTGGCGGCCGCGGTGCTGCGATACGACCCACGACAGAACTTGGCTCACGCACGCGCGCACTTTGTCGATATGCGCACCCGAATTGACCGATGTCTGGAACGCCTGATCGAGTCTTCCGCGGCATCGCTTAACGCCCTCGACGCGCGTCTGCATTCGTTGTCGCCGCTGGCGGTGCTGGATCGCGGTTACGCTCTGGTTCTCTCGGTCGAAGGTTCGCTCGTCCGTTCCGCGGCACAGATTGTTGCGGGCGACCTCGTAACCACGCGCGTGGCCGACGGATCCTTCTTGAGCCGCGTTGAGTCGACTGCGGCCAGCGCGCCGCGGGTTGACGCGAAGAATACACCCACCACACCCACTCCCGGCAAACGAGGCAAGAAATCGACATCATGATTGCACCTCCCGCACGCAAGCTCTTCGGAACCGACGGTATCCGCGCCGTCGCAGGCCAGGCTCCGCTCGACCCTACGACGATTTACAGCGTCGGACTCGCTCTGGCGCATTCGCTGCGCAAGACCGCTGCCCAGCCCAGGATACTTCTCGGCCGCGACACGCGTGAGTCGGGGCCGTGGATCGCCGCTACGATCGCCGCAGGTCTGCGCGAGGCAGGCGCACAGGTCGAAAGCGCGGGTATTGTGACCACTCCCGCAGTGGCGTTTCTCACGCACACGCGTGGCTTCCAGGCCGGCGTCGTCATCTCCGCCTCGCACAATCCATGGCAGGACAACGGCATCAAGCTTTTTGGCGCAGACGGTTTCAAATTACCCGATGCAGTGGAGCTGGCCATGGAAGAGGAGATTTTCCATCACGCCGCACAGGTCGACATCTCCGATCTCCATAGCTTTCCGGCCGTCAACGACAATTTGTCGCTCCAGGCCGATTACATTCAGTTCCTCATCGACTGCGTCCCGGGGCTTTCGCTCTCCCACTTGAAGATCGTTGCCGATTGCGCCAACGGAGCCGCGGCGGCCATTGCGCCTGAGCTCTTTCTGCGCCTCGACCGCGACGCACACGACAACATCACACTGCTCCATATCGCACCCGACGGCCGCAACATCAATGCCAACTGCGGGGCCTTGCATCCGGACCACTTAGCGCGAGAAGTGAAGGCGCGCGGCGCGGATCTGGGCGTGACATTCGACGGCGATGCCGACCGCTGCATGCTGGCCGGCCCGCAAGGCAACGTGATCAATGGCGACGCCATTCTGCTGATGGCCGCACGCGACCTGAAAGCGCGCGGCATGTTGACCGGAGACTTGGTCGTCGCCACGACTATGTCGAACATGGGCCTCGAAGCCGCGCTGAAGCGAAGCGGCATTCGCATGTTGCGTGCGCCGGTCGGCGACCGCTACGTTCTTGAAGAGATGCAAAAGCATAGTGCGGCCCTCGGCGGTGAACAATCGGGCCACATTCTCTTCCCTCACCTGGCGACGACCGGCGACGGCTTGCTGACGGCGCTGGTGGTGCTCGATCTTGTAGCGCGTTCAGGCAAATCTCTCGACGAGCTGACCGCCGATCTCAAAGTCTTTCCGCAGGTGATTGTGAACGTGAAAGTCCGCGAGAAGAAGCCGCTCGATTCGATTCCGGCGGTGGCTGCGGCGATCCGCGCGGCAGAAGTGGAACTGCAGGACTCGGGCCGCGTCGTCATCCGCTACAGCGGCACGGAAGCGCTGGCGCGCGTGATGATCGAAGCCGAGAGCGAAGAGGCCATGCGGCGCCACGCGAACGCAATCGCCGGGGCGATCCGCGAAGAACTGGGCGTCTGAAAACGAGCAGTCGGGAATGACCCGTTGAAATCTTCCGCAGCTCAACTTGTACTATCGATCTATGCCCCGTTTCCCTCAAGGCCAAACCCTGCTCATCGACGCAGACGATACGCTGTGGGAGAACAATATCTACTTTGAGCGCGCCAT
>Ga0187847_10002862_pt1 | contig 13598 bp, 11 predicted proteins | sample June2016WEW_4_10_FD_132458 | JGI IMG/M metagenome (GOLD analysis project Ga0187847, IMG submission 132458) | Peatland microbial communities from SPRUCE experiment site at the Marcell Experimental Forest, Minnesota, USA - June2016WEW_4_10 | ecosystem: Environmental > Terrestrial > Soil >...
CCGGCCAGCCGCTGCCGGAGATCGGCACGAACACCGATTTCGATCAATCGCTGGTGGGGTTGAAACAGGGCCAGGTCTCGCAGCCGGTGGCTCTACCCGGCAACAAGCTGGCGCTGGCGGTAGTGACTGGAGTAATTCCCGCGCGGCCGAATACACTTGCCGAGGTCGAGAATCAGGTGCGCGATGCGATCGTGCAGAGCCGCCTGGCCGCCGCCGTGCAAGCGCACGCCAAGGAACTCACCGACAAAGCCAAGGCCAACGGCGGCGACCTGGCGGCAGCAGCCAAATCGATGGGGCTCGAAATCAAAACCTCAGAAGAGTTCACCCGCGCCGGCACGGTGGATGGGGTGGGTCCGGCCAGTTATGTGCACGACGGATTCACGCTGCCCGATGGCGCGATCTTCGGCCCGCTGGGCACGCCGCAGGGGTCGATCGTGGCCAAAGTGATTGAGCATGTGCCGGCCGATCCGGCGCAACTGGCTCAGCAGCGCACCGCCATCCGCGATGAAATCAAGAGCCAGCGGGCGCGCGACCGCAACACGTTGTTTGAGAACGGCGTGCGCGAGGCGTTGCGCCGGCAGGGCAAGCTCAAATACCACCAGGATGTGATCGACCGCCTGGTAGCGCAGTACCGCAGCAGTTAGGCGCATGCTGCGCGACTTGCTTGACCTTTACCGGTCACTGACCGATCCGGAACGGCTCAGCCATTTGTTGCAGACCATGCTCGCGGGATGGGCAGGGTACGCCGCATTGTTCGCGGTGGTTTTCTCGGAAACCGGCCTTTTGGTCGGTTTCTTTCTGCCCGGCGATTCATTTCTCTTCACGATCGGCGTAGTGGCGGGCTTCGGCTATCTGGATATCCGGCAGGTGAACCTGGTGTTAATGCTGGCGGCGCTGCTGGGCGATTCCACCGGGTACCTCCTGGGGCGCAGGACCGGGCCGAGAATCTTCAGCCGCCCGGACTCGCGCCTCTTCAAGCAGGCATACGTCACGCGTACCCACCAGTTTTACGAACGCTATGGCGGCAAGACCGTGATGCTGGCCCGCTTCGTGCCGATTGTCCGAACCTTCTCCGCATTCATGGCCGGCGTCAGCCAGATGCCGTATTTGCGATTCCTGCCCTTCAGCGTGTGCGGCGGCGTCGGCTGGGTTTTTCTGATGACTTCGCTGGGATACGTGCTGGGCCGGATACCGCTGGTGCAGCACAACTTCGACAAGGTGATCCTGGCAATCATCTTGATTTCGCTGCTGCCCACCTTCATCGAAGCATGGAAAGCGCGGCGGAGGGCGTAGGCGGTAACCACCGAGTCCCAACCCTCCGGGCAAGGATCCAGTTGCACGCATCCAACCGCTCCCTATGGCCGCGGCTCAGACGCGCACGGGAGCCGCGACCGTTAGGGAGCGGTGCGTGGAACCAGACTCGCTATTTCTCCTTGCTGAACAGGTTGAAGCCGGCGCAAGCCGGGCACTGATAGGCTTCGACAGGTCCGAACCGGCGCCACCCGGTAGCCTGCTCGCGCAGATACGCCTCGGAGTGGCCGGCACCGCAGCGCACGCATACGTTGACCCAGACCTCGCGGTCTTCGCCGGGATCGGCGGCGCCGAAGTGAAACTCCCAGCCGTAGCGGCCCAAGCCGGTGCCGAAAACGCGGTCGAGGGTGCGAAGCGACCACAGGAGGACGGCCAGAAAGCGCTCGTTTCCGTTGGCGAACAATAGCAGCTTCTTGGGAGGCCACCCGCGGATGTTATGGGAGTTGAGGAACGAGAGAGACGAATAAAGATCGCGCGTGCCGCGGTGAGGCAGGCCGGTCAAACGCTCGACCAAGGCAATCACCTCGGCCGGTTTGCGAAAAGGATTGACGTGTCCTCCGCCACGGCCGATCCAGCGGTAAATGCGGTCCGTCAGAGTGCCCGCGTCGGGAACCGCCACGTATAACCCCGCGCCCGGCGCGGCGACGCGGCCCATTTCGCGCACCACCGCCTCGAGTTCGACAAAATGCTCCAAGCTGTGGTTGCTGACGAGGAGATCGAAAACGCCGGCGGCGAACGGCATGCGGGCGGCGTCGCCGCGCACCAGCCAGCCCGAAGCACAGGCAGCGGCAAACTTCAGGTCAAGCCGCACCACGCACACGTCATGCCGGACGTTGGGAAAACTGCCCGCGGCAGCTCCCAGGTCCAGCACGCGGGCGCCGGCCGGCAACCGGTTCAGCAGATGAATCAAGCCTGGCGCATCCTTTGGGAGCGGCGCTCAACCGCCTGCGTCCGTTATAGCAGGGGTTGCACCCTTGGCGCGCCAGTCTAGCGCCAGCGAAAGAGCTTCAGCGCCAGGCCGAAACACACGACCAGCCAGCCGGCGAGCACTCCCATCTGCGGGGTGACTTGCGCCAGGCTCGCGCCCTGCAGCATGTTCATCCGCAGCGCGTCGATGGCAGCGGTAAGCGGAAGAGCCTTGATGACCGGTTGGACGATATCGGGAAACCTCTGCGCCGAGAAAAAGACGCCTGACACGATCCACATCGGCATCATCACTGAGTTCATCAGTCCCGACGCCGCTTCGATGGTTCTAGCGCGGGAAGCGATCAACAAGCCCAGGGCGCTGAATGACAGCGAGCCCAGCACGCACAGCAGCACCAGATCCAGCGGCGAGCCGCGCAGGGGTACGCCAAAGACGATGGTGCCGAAGCCCAGCACCACGCCCACTTCCACGACAAGCAGGACGAGCCTGGACAGCAAAAACGACAGCAGGTAATAGTGCCGCGGCATGGGTGTGGCCACCAGGCGCTTCATGAGGTTCTTGCGCCGGGCATCGACGATGGCGAATCCCATGCCCCAAATGGCGCTGCCCATCAAATTCATCCCCAGCAGGCCGGGAATCAGGAAATCGATGTAACGGGATCCAGGCTCGCGCATGAACTGATTCGAGGAGGCGACCGGATCCACGCGGCCGGCGGCCCGCTGGATGGCGCGATCCGCCAGGATGCGCGCCGTACGGCCTTCCGGGTTGGTGTCGTCATATCGGTAAACGACACTGCCGTTCGGCCCCGGCACTGCGAGCAGAGCCACCTTGCCGTTGCGCAATGCCGCATCGGCGGCCGCGGCAGGCAATTCCGCGACATCCAGCAGCTTCTCCTGGCGGAGCGATTGCGTCAGCTGCGGTGTGACGGCGGCAACTTTGAGCACGTCCGCGGGGCGGTTGCGGAAAGCGATGCCGAGGCCGGCAGCCAGCAGAATGGGGAAAATGAAAACCCAGAACAGCGCTTCCGGCTCGCGAATGAACTCCAGAAACCGAACCTGGGTGAGCCTCATCAGCGGATGCTCTGCCCAGTCGGCCCGCGGCGGTGTCCGGGCAGCTTCGGCGGCTCGTGGATCGGGAATGATGACTTCACTCATCGCGCAAGTGCCTTCCTGTCAGGGTGACGAAGACGTCTTCCAGGGAAGCGGAATGGGTGCGCAGTTCGGTGAGTGGAACGCCTTGCCGGTTGAGCTCGTGAAGCAGGGCGGGCACCGCCCGATGGAGTTCAGTGACCAGCAACTGCACCGTGCCGTTCTCGCCCCGAACCTCGCGGACACCTTCGATCTGGCGCAATGGCGGGACGGCCAGCGGCTGGGAGGAGTTTCCGGCAGAAAACTCGACCACATGCTCAACGCCGATGGAGGCGATCAACTCGCGCGGCGTGCCGAGAGCGATCACTTTGCCGTGGTCCATAATGGCGATCCGGTCGCACAGCCGTTCCGCTTCATCCATGTAGTGCGTGGTCAGCAGGATGGTCCGGCCGGAGGCTTTAAACTCTTCGATCAGATCCCAAAGCTGGCGCCGCGCCTGCGGATCGAGGCCGGTGGTCGGTTCGTCCAGGAAGAGAAAATCGGGATCTCCCACCAGCGCGCAGGCCATCGCGAGGCGCTGCTTCTGCCCGCCAGAGAGTTTGCCGACGCGCGCATTCCGCTTCTCATCGAGCTGCACCAGTCCGATCACTTCCGCCGCCGTCGGACCCGCGTTGTAGAAGCTGCGAAACAGCCGGACCGTCTCGAATACGGTGAGTTTGTCGGCGAGCTGCGTATCCTGCAGCTGGATCCCGAGGTGCTGGCGAAGCCGGCCGGCGTCAGAATCCCAGCGCATGCCGAGCATCTCGACCTCGCCGGAGTCGGCCGAGTTCAGACCCTCACAGATTTCAATGGTGGTGGTCTTCCCGGCGCCGTTGGGCCCGAGTAATCCAAAGCACTCGCCGGCCTGGACTTCCAGGTTCAACCCGTCGACGGCAAGCACGTCCTTGTAAGCCTTCCGCAGATTGCGCACATGGAGTCCGCCTCTGAGCGCGGTGGTCATATGCCCAGTATGGCGTCGGGCGCCGGGATCGTCAAACGGCGTCGCGTTTCACTTTACGGCTACGGTTACACCCGGCTGCGAGGCCACGCCTCCCACTTTGATCACCACGGGAACCGCCGGCCCGGGATGCGCGCCGGCGGGAATTACCGCATCCACCTGGAGCACGCCGGCAACGATCCGGGGCGCCTCTCCGGCAAAATCCACGGTGGCGTCGAGCCCGTCGATCTGCACCGTGACCGGCAAGAGCGGCAGCAGATTCGGGCCCAAGGTAATCAGCCCGTCCACACCGGATGGCGATGTTTGGCCTTCGCCAGTCGCATAAATCGCGATGTAATCTCCGCGAGCAGCGGGGTTGGACGGCGCATTGACGGAGTAATCGGAATTCAGAACCGCGCCCGCTCCGGTACCCAGCGCCGATAGCGTGAAAATGCCCGGAACCGCCGGGACGACCGGGACTACCACTGGAAGGGAAAGCACGCCCGAATAAGAAGCCTGCAAGCTGGTGGCCGCGTTGCCGGCAACCGAGTAGGGGACAACCGCAGCCACCTGGCCCGAAGATGCGAAGAACAGCGGAGCCGGTTGCCCATCAAAGAAGAACTGCGCGCCCAGCAGCATAGTGCTGAGCGAGCCGGTTTCGTCAAGCGCCGCGGACACGAGCGAAGGCGGTCCCGCGTCCTGTCCGAAAATCGTCACCACTTCGCCCGGCGCCACGCCGCCGCCCTGATAACTCGCCGCATTCGAGACGCTCTGCTGGGTAAACGACGGCGCGTTCTGGCTCATCGCCGGCCCGTACCCGTAGAAAATGCCTCGGCCCCCCGTGCCCACATAAACCAGGTCGGCCTGGCGCATATCGCCCTGGAGCGCTGCGATGTTGCCGAACTGCTGCTGCGTTGGGTCGCTGACGGGGGCCCAGGTCGCGCCGAGATCGAGGGAACGGTAGACAGCATCCGTGGTCACGCCGCCGATCCTTCCGTGGATGTAGATCGCTGGCGTGGCAGCGGCGCCCTTTCCGAACGCCACGAAATTCGCGCTGTCCACCGACCCGACGGCGGCGAACGTCTGGCCCCCATGGGTGCTGTGGAAAAGAGGAAAACGCCCCGGCTCGTTCTGATCAGCCGCCACGCTCACCCAGACGTCGCCGGCCGTCACCGGATTCGGAACAATGTTGACGAGGATGGTATACGGTACCGGCTGTGCCGCCGGCCACGTCGTGTTTCCCGCCTGCCAGGTTGCGCCGCCGTCCACGCTGGAGTAGAACGAGCCATTGTCGTAGAAGTAGAATCGATTGCCGTCCACGCCGTCGGCAGCCAGCACACCGCCGGCCCACCACTCGTTGCTGAGCTGCCACGAACCCGGCAGCGGATTGCCGTTCAACGTGCAGACCTGCCAGGTATGGCCCCCATCGGTGCTGTACTGCGGCGTCGCCGAATGGGTCGGAGCCCATACCAGCCGGTTCGGATCGGTTGCGGACATGGCGATTTTCCCGCCCGAACCAGGCGACGTGCTGGCGAACGGCGCCCAGGTCTTGCCGTTATCCGATGAGTAGCCGGTCAACACTGCTTGCCATCCCGCTGCTTCGTCCCAGCCGACCCAGGCGACGTACTGCGGTTGCGCAGCGCAGTATGCCAGGCCGCTTGCCTGCGCGACGTAGACGACTGTGCCGATGGTGGCGCCCGGGAGCGCGTCGCGCGAAGCGTGGCGGAACCCGATCATGTCCGCATCGGCGCTGAACAGGTCTGCGCCCGGCTCGCTCGATCCGGGCAAGGTGGCGAGCGGCGGAACCTTAATTTCCTGCACGTCCAGCTCTTCGAGGTTCTGCATCTTCCACGCCCAGGCCGGGGCGGCCGCCGTGAAATCTTCGGTGGCGATCACGCCGTAGCCGTTGGTCTGGAAGAGCCGCGTCGGTTTCGCCGGATCAATCATCAAGGCGGCGTTGCCCCAGTCACCCGCCTGCGCGCCGAAGTTGGCTGCACTGGGAAGCGGGTAGTAGGGGGGCTGGGCGGAAATGCCGGCTACCGGCACTCGCTGCCAGGTGTCGCCCAGATCGGCCGAATAGAATATGTTCCTCCCGCCGTTCTGCGCCACCGCCAGACGGCTCGCGCTGGGCTCAAACGATACGCCGGAATATGCCGCGAACAGCCCGAGCGGCGTGATGTCTTTCCATGCGCCGTTTTGGTACCGGCCGACGCTGCCGGCGGTCGCGCCTTCGTCTCCGCCATACGTCACCACGAGGATTCCGCCGGGAACCAGCGTTCCGCGTACGGGTTTCGCCGCTCCGCCGATCGACGCCCAGGTAGCGCCGCCGTCCGCGCTCGCCCAGACCCCGGAACCATACACGCCGGCATACAGCGTCTGCGCGCCTGCGAGCACGAAAGTGATTCCCGGACTCGTACCGGTTGGCTGCAATCCCCCACCCAACTGGTTCCAGCCGCTCGCGTCCAGGCGCCATAATCCGTTCTGCCGGGACGCAAAGTAAACCACGCCGGGGCGCACCGGATCCACCGCCAGGCGCTCTCCGGTCGTGCCCCGATACGAATCGTTCGGCCCCATGTAAACCACGGGGGGCATCCCGGTCCGGGTCCACCACACGCCGCGCGAATGGGACACCAGCACCTCGCCCCAGGTGGTTTCGCTGTAGTAGCCGCCGCCCGTCGCCGTGTAGACCCGGTTCATCGCGACCGCGGCATAAACCGTATTGGGGTCGTTCGGATCAACCGCGATACTTTCCACTCCGAACGCCGAGTCCGCCGTGCCGAAGCGGTCCAGCAGCGGAAGCCACCGCCCCGCGGCGCGGTCATAGCGATACGCGCCACCAACGTCGGTCCGGATATAGATGTCGTGCGGTGGCAGCGGGTGGATCACCATCCCGGTGACATAGCCCATACCTTGTATGTCGACGTTCTTCCAGGCGAAGGTGGAAGTTTGGCCATGGGCCGCGAAGGAGAAGCACAGGCTAAGGACAACGCCAAAGCGCGCGCCGCGAGAAAGCATGCAGCAAGACCACCCTGATTTCATTTTATGCCCGGAGCTTTAGATAGCGCTGAGGGCGATGATATACTCGCCTGTCGGATTCAGCAGACGACGCCTTACACAGGCCACAGGCCGCGCCCAGTTGCACGAATCGGGAGGTTGGAATGCGAGTCAAACTCCAAATTGCCACTGCCGATGACGTTTCGGATCTCGTAACTCTTCGCAATGCGGTTAGCCAACATCTCGCGGAACAATACGGAAGGGGGCCCTGGTCATCGGGGTCGACCAAAAAGGGCGCACTCTTCGCCATGAGGATTTCGAAGGTTTACGTGGCGAGGCATCGCAGCTGCCTGATCGCCACCCTCACGCTCTCTACTCGAAAACCATGGGCCATCGATACGAAGTATTTCAGCCAGGGCCAGCGGCCGCTGTATCTTACTTCGATGGCGGTTAGCCCGGAATACCAGCGCAGGGGTATCGGCAGGCTCTGCATGGAGGAAGCACGCCGGGTGGCGAAGAAGTGGCCGAGTGATGCCATTCGGATGGACGCTTTTGACGCCGAAGCCGGCGCGGGCGAATTCTATCGGAAATGCGGCATGCGGGAGGTCGGCCGCACTTCGTACCGAAACGCCCCGCTGATCTATTTCGAGATGCTGCTCTGAAGCCGCCGCTCTTCGGCCCCTGAGGAACCCGCTCCCTTGGCCGTCTGGCCATGGGCGTGCAAAGCATTCTCATCCCCTTTGTTACCCTGTTATGGAGGTTGCTCCATGTACGCCCTTAGGCCATTTTATTCCTCCGCCATTCTTGCCGCAGCGGGAACGCTCCTGTTCGCTCCCGCGATTCGGGCTGACGAAGGCATGTGGACGTTTGATAATCCGCCGCTGAAACCGTTGCAGGAAAAGTACCATTTCACGCCGACGCAGCAATGGCTGGACCATATCCGCCTGTCTTCGGTCCGGCTGAACGACGGCGGATCCGGCTCGTTCGTCAGCCCGCACGGCCTACTGCTGACGAACCACCACGTGGCTCGCGGCCAGCTGCAGAAGAACTCGAGCGCCGAGCACGACTACCTTCGCGATGGCATCTACGCGAGCACCTCAGAGCAGGAGATGAAGTCGCCGGATCTGGAAGTCAACGTCCTGGTTTCGATGGAGAATGTCACGCCGCGCATCATGGAGGCGCAGCAAAAGGCCAAGACGCCGGAGGAGCAGTTTGCGGCGCGCAAGGCGGCGGTTGCCGAAATCGAGCGCGAGAGCCAGCAGAAGACCGGATTCCGTTCCGATGTCGTGACGTTGTACCAGGGCGGCGAATACTGGCTGTATCGTTACAAGAAATACACCGACGTGCGCCTCGTTTTCGCACCGGAGCAGCAGATCGCCTTCTTCGGCGGCGATCCCGACAACTTCACGTACCCGCGCTATGACCTGGACATGGCGCTGTTCCGCGTCTACGAGAACGGGAAGCCCATCGACAGCAAAGACTACCTGAAATGGAATGCGGCCGGCGCCGGCGAGGACGAACTGGTGTTCGTATCCGGTCACCCTGGCTCCACGTCGCGCCTGGATACCATGGCGCAGCTCGAGTTTCTACGCGATGTCGGGATGCCCAATACTCTCAAACTCCTCCGCAGCAGGGCCGCCGCACTGGAGCGTTACTCGGCGATGGGCGCGGAGCAAGCCCGCCAGGCTGCCTCCCAGATTTTCTTCATCCAGAACAGCCTCAAGGCCGATGAAGGGGTCGTCCGCGGGCTGCTCGACGCTCGCATCATCGCCAAGAAGCGCGCCGAGGAAGCCGAATTCAGAGCCACCGTCATGGCCCGGCCGGAGTGGGCCGCGGCATTCGGCGGAGCCTGGGAGGCGATCGCCGGGGCGGAAAAGAAGTTGGAGTCGCGCAGCGGGCAGAGGTACTTCCATGGCATGGATTCGCAGCTGGCCACTCTGGCGATGAATATCGTGCAGTATGTGGCGGAGATCCGGAAGCCCGATGGCGAGCGCCTGCGCGGATTCCACGAAGCTGAGCTGGATTCGCTGAAGTTCCGGCTTTTCTCACCGGCCCCCATTTATCCCGGAATGGAGGCAGCCCGCCTGGCGGCCGCGCTGGAGCTGGACCTGGCCGAACTGGGACCGGGCGACGGCTTCTTGCAGATGGTGCTGGACGGGCGCTCCCCGCGTGAGGCCGCCTCCGCTTTGGTTAACGGCACGAGGCTCGCCGATCCCGCCCTTCGCCGCAAGCTGGTGGATGGCGGAGAGGCGGCAGTTGCGGCGTCCGACGATCCCATGATCGTGCTGGCGCGCAAGCTCGACCCCGCGCGGCGCGAATTGATTCACTGGATTGAGGACAACGTGCAGAGCGTGGAGCAGCACGCCGGCGAGCAACTCGGCAGGGCCCGCTTCGCCGCTTACGGGAAGACGGCTTACCCGGACGCCACCTTCACTTTGCGGCTATCTTATGGCCAGGCGCAGGGTTATGCCATGAACGGCACCAAAGCACCCTACAAGACCACGTTCTATGGCCTTTATGACCGAGCCACCAGCTTCGGTTTCCAGGGACCCTTCGCGCTGCCCTCGCGCTACGCAGAGAACCGCGACAAGTTGAACCTGGCCACGGCTTTCGATTTCGTCACCTCCAACGACGTGGTGGGCGGTAATTCCGGCTCGCCGGTGATCAATCGAAACGGCGAGATCGTGGGCCTGGTGTTCGACGGCGACATCGAATCCCTGGTTGGCGATTTCGTCTATGACGGCGCCACCAACCGCACGGTCGCGGTGCACACCGCCGCCATGACCGAGGTGCTGCGCAAGATTTACAACGCCGGACCCCTTCTCAAGGAGATTCTGGGCGAGTAGGCGGCGGACCAGGTGGAAGACTGGCGCGCATAGGGGTACCGGGCGGGCTGGAGCCGCCTGGGACTCTGCATCCTCGGTGAATACCCGCACATCCAACCTACTAACGAGGTATTCCGGACCCGAATAAAGGCCAGCAACTTGCGTGCACCCAGCAAAGCAATATAAGATATCGAAGTAGGCTTACTCCGAATCTACCGGGGGCAGAATGATTTATTCTCGATCGGCCGAATACGCGATTCGCGCTTTCGTGCACCTGGCCCAGGTGCCCGATGGCAGATACGCCATGGTGAAGAACATCGCGGAGGAAGAGGACATCCCCGCACACTTCCTGGCCAAGATTTTGCAGCAGCTCGCCCGCAAGGGACTTCTTCGGTCGAGCAAAGGTCCGACCGGCGGATTCGCATTGCGGGTGGAAGCCAGTGAGATTCGGCTGCTGGACATCGTCGAGGCATTGGACGGCCTGGCGCCCTACCAGCAGTGCGCCAGCGGCCTCTCCGAATGCAACGACGACATGCCCTGCTCCATGCACGATAGCTGGGTAGCCCTGCGTTCGCGTATCATGGATTATCTAGGGAAGAATTCAATCGCGGACCTGGCCAAGGCGCTGGAAACGAAGAAGCGGAACCTGGCAATCAGCAAATCGCGCAAGACCAGGCGCACGGCCGCGAAGCGGGCATAGTCGGATTGCGGTCTGCCAGCGCACTCGCCGGCAGGGACCGCCAGCATTGATTCGGAGGCAACGATGGGCCAATCTGTCCTTGTCCCCATGGTGGTCGAACAGACCTCCCGGGGCGAACGAGCATACGACATTTACTCCCGGCTGCTGAAAGAGAACATCATCTTTCTGGGAACGCCGATCGACGATCAGGTGGCGAACCTGATCATCGCCCAGTTGCTGTTCCTCGAGGCGGAGGACCCGGAGAAGGATATTTCCATATACATCAATTCACCGGGCGGTTCGATTACGGCCGGTCTCGCCATTCTCGACACGATGGCCTTCATCCGGCCCGATATCGTGACCATTTGCGTCGGGCAGGCGGCCTCCATGGCGGCGGTACTGCTGGCGCGGGGCACCAAGGGGAAGCGGTTCAGCCTGCCGAATTCCCGCATCATGATCCACCAGCCGTCGATGCAGGGCTTGGCGGGCCAGGCGGCAGATATTGACATTTACGCGCGCGAAATCCTGCGGATGCGGGAAATTCTCAACAAGATGTTGGCCGACGCGACCGGCCAGCCGATCGACCGCGTCGCCAAGGACGTGGACCGCGACTACATCATGGAGCCGGACGGGGCGGTCGAATACGGCATGATCGATCGCGTGATCTCGAGCCGCGATTTGTCGCCGGTGCCGATCAAGAGCTAGACGGCGTGCGCGGCGCAGGACGCCGCCGGGCCTTGCAGCCGGGTCCGGCTCTGCCTCAAGAAGAGAGTAGCGTGCTCATCAACCTCGCCCCCACACCGCCCAAGCGGCCCGAATGGCTGCGCGCTCCGGCGCCGGCCGGCGAGAACTACCAGGACATCAAGCAGCTCATCGCCCGCCTGCGGCTGCACACGGTTTGTGAGAGCGCCGCGTGCCCCAACGTGGGAGAGTGCTGGAACCACCGCACAGCCACCTTCATGATCTTGGGCAACGTGTGCACGCGCCGATGCGGATTCTGCGCGGTGGAAAAGGGCGCGCCTTTGCCTGTGGATTACGACGAGCCCCATCGTGTCGCGGAGGCGGTGGCGGCCATGGGTCTGAAATTCGCCGTCATCACCAGCGTCAACCGGGATGACCGTGAAGATGGCGGCGCGGAGCTGTTTGCGCTGGTCATCGGCGCGATCCGCCGCCGCGTCGAGGGCTGTGGGGTGGAAGTCCTGGTGCCGGATTTTCAAGGCAGCCGCGCGGCTGTGGAGACGGTTCTCGCGGCCGGACCGGATGTATTCAATCACAACACCGAGACCGTGCCGCGCCTCTACCGCCAGGTGCGCCTCGGGGCCCGGTATGAGCGGTCACTCGACGTGCTGGCCCACGCCAAACGGACGGCGCCTGCCGTGCCCACCAAGTCCGGCCTGATGCTGGGGCTGGGCGAGACCGGCTCGGAAATCCTCCAGGTGATGCGCGACTTGCGCGCGCAGAGCGTCGACATCCTCACCCTCGGACAGTACCTGCGGCCCTCGCCGAAGCACTTGCCCATCGTCCGTTACGCGCCGCCGGAGGAATTTGCCGAGCTGCGAGCGGCCGGCCGCGAGATGGGCTTCGGCCACGTAGAGGCGGGGCCGCTGGTGCGCAGTTCGTATCACGCGTTCGAGTCGGCCCACGGAGCGCAGCCGTGCGCGGGCTCGCCCCCAGACATTTCGAGCCGCGGATGAACCACGGATGACCGCGAACAGGGCTGCTGGTTTCTATCGGTACTCTTCCGTGCGGATCCGCGCCGGCGCGTTGCTTCCGGCTGTTGAGGGAGTGGCTCAGCCGAAGAGTGCCACATCGCCAGGCAGGCCGCATAGCGGCGTGGCCCGAACCTGCGCATGGCCATGAGCGAATCGCCGCTAAGCAATCGCCTGCTGCTGGTGGCGGCGGCGGTCCTGTTCTCCACCGGCGGCGCGGCGATCAAGGCCGCGTCTCTCAGCGGCTGGCAGGTGGCCTGCTTCCGCTCTGGCGTGGCCGCCCTGGTTTTGCTGGCCGCATTGCCCGAGGCGCGCCGCGGCTGGACCCTGCGGATCGTCCCGGTAGCGACGGCGTACGCCGCCACGCTGGTTGCGTTCGTGATTGCGACGCGGCTCACCACCGCTGCGAACGCCATCTTTCTGCAGTCAACAGCCCCCCTCTACCTGCTGCTTTTGGGGCCGCTCCTCCTCAAGGAGCCCATTCGCCGCTCGGGCGTGCTCTATATGCTGGTAGTGGCCGCGGGCATGATGTTGTTCTTCGCAGGCAGCCAGCCGGTGCTGGCGACCGCCCCCGATCCACCGCACGGCAACATGGTTGCGCTGTTCTCCGGACTGTCCTATGCCCTGACGCTGGCCGGCCTGCGGTGGATCGGCCGGAGCCGGGGGCGCGATGCAGGGCTGGCCGCGGTTACCATGGGCAACGCCATGGCCTGCGTCGCTACGCTGCCGATGGCGCTCCCTGTGTTGTCTCTTTCCTTCGCGGACGGCGCTGTGGTTCTGTACCTGGGAGCGTTTCAGATTGGCCTGGCTTATGTGTGTGTCACGCGCGCGATGCGGCACGTGACCGCATTTGAAGCCAATACCGTGCTGCTGCTGGAGCCGGCGCTGAACCCGGTCTGGACCTGGATGGCGCACGGGGAGCGCCCGCCGGCGCTGGCCATGGCCGGAGGCGCCGTGATTCTTTCCGCGACGCTGGTGCATACCTGGTTTGAGCGCCGCGGCTGACGTTCGGCCTGGCGGGTGGTTTCGGGCTGTTTAGTCTTCCAGGATCAGGTGGGCCAGCCCATACTCGGCAGTGTGGGTCAAAGACA